>WNFG01001225.1_pt1 | contig 21654 bp, 21 predicted proteins | sample 5400431 | NCBI WGS metagenome assembly WNFG01 (sample SAMN13153346, study PRJNA577476) | soil metagenome | isolation source: 120 cm saprolite under Douglas fir tree site 2 hole 3 replicate 2 | place: USA:California | collected 2015-04-18 | reverse complement strand
GCAGCCGGCTCCCGCTCGCGCGCGCGGCGGCACCGGTGGCCGTCCTCATCACGCTGATGATGGCCCAGCCGACGGCGCACATCGCCATCACCGGCTCCCTCCGGCGGACGCGCGGCTCAACCGAAAGCGACTGGCGTGAGCTGGCGCTTCCTCGTGCACGCGGCGCACTGTCGCGAGCCAGCGATGCCGCCGTCATCGACGCCGTCAAGCGCTACGCCGATTCACATCTGAAGACGGATGAGACCTGGTTCGACTTCACCAACCGCGGCAATCTCTACTTCCTCCTCGACCGTGATTGCCCGATCCGCCAGATCGAGGTGGCGTTTTACGAGACAGACCAGCGGCAGCGCGAGGTGATCGACCGTATCGATAAGAATCCGCGCATCCGCTTCGCCCTCATTCCCGGCGATCCCGACACCACCGCCGTCGACGCCGTCGGCAACCGCGCCCGCGCACCGATGGTCTACGCCTACCTGCAGGAACACTTCACGCCGGACTACGAGGAGGGTGGGGTGGTCTTCTGGAGAAGGAAGTAGAGCAGCCGGGGGTTGCGCGGCCTCGCGGTTTCGGAGTCTCGCGGGTGTTGCTGCGAGACCGCGAGACCGCGAAACCAGAAATGCACACTCGCAGTTGCGTTAGCCGGCATTTCTCACAGTTTGTCTGAATCACTTCAACGCCCTTTCGTCGAGAGACGAAGGGAGTGGCAAGGCTCTCGAGGGAACAATTCAAATGATCGTGTTTGAGAGTGTGAGAGATGCGGGTTAGCATCGCCACATGACTGCAACTGCTGAAGCGGCAGCGCGGAGGGCGGGGTTGCTGGCGCGGTTCGCGTCCTTTGTCGCTGAGCGGCACCCGCTGGCGCTTCGGCCGGCCGTGACCGCGCTCGATATGGCCACGGGTGGTCAACCGGTCGATGAACGGAATCCGTCCGCCATCGACGCGCTTCGCGAGCCTCTGCACCGTATCCTCCTCCAGACGCTCTCCGACTTTCTCTCGCCTGACGCCAGCGCCGCGTCGAAACTGCAGGGCGCTGTTCCCGAAACGACGCCGGGGGTCAGCGTCAGCGAGCGGCTTCATCTCGCGGTCGCCGAGGTCGCCGACGCCTGCGACGGCTTCCTCCGCCGCGAGGCCATTGCGGCATCGCTCACCTCGGAAGAGAAACTCGAGATCCTGCGCGGCATGATCCTCACCCGTGCCACAGACAACCGGCTCAAGCAGTTCTTCACCGGCGGCGAGGTTCGCTACGGCGCCGCGTCGTTCCAGGGCAAAGGATTCCGTTCGCTCGGTCAGGAGGCGATCTACGCCGCGGCGATCCGGTTACGCCGAGGCGATGCATACGCGTCCGACGATGGCTGGCAGGGCGACGTCGTCTCCCCGATGATCCGCGACCTCGGCGTCGTGCTGGCCATGCACAACGACCGTTCGACCGTCCGCATGGTACTCAGCGCGCAGATGGGCAAAGCCGGTCCGCCGATGAACGGTAAGGATCTGCACGTCGGCGATTGGGATCACGGCATCCTCCCAGCCATGGCGCCGCTGGGCTCCCCGGCATTGAACATCGCCGGCATCGCCATGGCGTTTGCAATGCGGGGGGCATCTTCCGACAACCGACCCCCGACCCCCGACTCCCGAGTCGCCATCTCCTTCATCGGCGAAGGCGCGACATCCCTCGGCGAATGGCACGAGGCCGTGAACGCCTGCGCCGCACGCAAGTTGCCGGCGGTGTTCTGCGTCCAGAACAACCAGACCGCGCTCTCGACGCCTCTCGCGGAGCAATCCGCCGTCCGCGTCTTTGCCGACAAGGCCATCGGCTATGGCATCCCGGCCATCACGATCGACGGCACCGACCCCGAGGGCATCGCCGCCGCGTTCGCGTGGGCGGTCGAGCGCGCGCGCGAAGGCGCTGGACCGGCGTTGATCGAGCTGGTGGCCATGCGCATGTGCGGCCATGCCCATCACGACGATATGCTTTACCTCGGCAAGGATCCACAGCCATCGTGGACGTATCCTCCGCTTGCGGACAGCGGCTACGCCGACCGGGAGCGCTACGAGTTCTGGTGCCGGAAGGATCCGATTCCAACCTACGCCGCAAGACTGGAAGCCGAGGGAATCCTCGGCACAGGCGATCTCGAACAGTTCCAGCATGACGCCGAGGTGTTGGTCGAAGCAGAGGCACGCGCCGTCATCGACGCGCCGTGGCCCGATGCGGAGCTGGCCGGCGTCGGTGTCATCGCCGATGAGCCGCGGCGCGTCCACATCGAAGTGCTCGACGAAGCCTGGCGGCATCGCGCGTCGGAGAACATCGGATTGCCTCCCGTCGAAGAGGCGCCGCCGTTCGATGCGAAGGGAAAGACATTTCTCGAAGCTGTCATGCTCGGCGTCGGTGACGTGCTACGCGCCGATCCGCGCACCTTCGTCTACGGCGAGGACGTCGGCGGCAAGTACGGCAACGCCTTCCTTCTCTTGAAGCCGCTGATGAAAGAGTTCGGCGACCGCATCGTGAACTCGATCCTCTCCGAGGGGGCCACGCTCGGCGTTTGTGTCGGCGCGGCGCTCGCGGGGATGCGGCCGATCGGTGAGATCCAGTTCAACGACTTCGTCGCCAGTGGATTCAATCAGCTCGTCAACAACGCTGCGAAGATCCGCTACCGCTGGGGCGGATCGGTTCCGATGGTGGTGCGGATGCCGTGGGGCGGGCTGCGCCACGCCGGTCCCTACCACTCGCAGAACACCGAGGCGTGGTTCTACCGGACGCCGGGACTGAAGATCGTCGCGCCGTCGACGCCGCACGATGCGCGCGCGCTGCTGGCCAGTGCCGTGGCCGATCCCGATCCCGTTCTCTACTACGAGCACATCGCGTTGTACCGCGATCCGAAGGTGAAACAGGCGCTCTCCGAGGCCCCGCCGCAGCCGATCCCCATCGGTAAAGCGGCTCTGCGTCGCGCCGGCGATGACCTGGCGATCATCTCGTATGGCGCGTACGTCCATGCCGGAATGCGGGTGGCCGAGGCGCTGGCGAAGGATGGCATCGAGTCGTCAGTGCTCGATCTCCGCTCCCTCGCGCCGCTCGACCGCGACGCCATGCTGGCCGTGGCCCGCCACTGCAACCGCGTCCTCATCATTCAGGAAGACACGCGCACCGGCTCGATCGGCGAGTCGCTCGCGGCGATCATTCAGGAGGAGGCGTTCGAATATCTCGATGCCCCCATCCGCATCGTCGGCGCGCTCGATACGCCGGTGCCGTATTCGCCGCCGCTGGAGGAGGAGTTTTTGGCCGGCGAAACGCGAATCGAGAGGGCGGCGAGGTTGGTGGTGGGTTACTGACAAAAAAGGCCGCCCACGCGCGTGCGGCCTTACACACCAACAAAGTGGAATGGATCAGTAACGGCCAACCTCTTCATCCTGGAGGCGAATGCCTTCGAAGACGCCGCCGCGCGTCCAGGCGCCGGAGATCTCGGCGTAGTCGCCGGGACGCAGCGACTCCAGACGGCGGTCGCGGATGAGGATCGTCACGAAATTGCCGGTGACATCATCGCGAAGGACCAGCGTATCGTTGCGGTAGTCGATCGATTCGACCGTGCCGCGCAGAAGGCCGGAGCTGTAGGCCGTGCCGCCGCCGTAGTAGCCGCCGCCGTAGTAACCACGCCCGTAATAACCACCATCGTAATAGTCATACGCCTCGAGGTAGCCGGCAGGATCGTAGTAGCCGCCGAAGCCGAGCGAGAGGCCGACACGAAGGTGAGGGAAGAAGCTGATGCGCGCTTCCGGAATCCAGATCGGATAGAGACCGCCATCGATCCAGACGCGATAACCGCCGCGCTCATGCGCGAAACGGTTGACGCGCCCGTTGAGTGTGGCGCTGCGGCGGCCGCGATCGTCGAACGAGGGACGATTGCTGCGATAACTGTACGAGCGGTCGTAGCTGCCGCGGTTGTTGCGGTAGGTGTCAGGCTGCATACGGCGATCGTACTGTGTGTAGCCGCGGCTGTAGTTCTGGCCGTAGTTCTGGCCGTAGTTGCGCGAGTCGCGACGCTCAAATGTCTGCGGCGAGTTGGAGCGGAAGTCACGGCGCTCCCACGTCTGCGGCGAGGTCGATCGGGAGTCGTGGCGCTGCCACGTCTGACCCTGATTGCTCCGGTTGTCACGCTCGCGCGACTGCCGGTTGCTGTCTCGGCTGTCGCGGTTATCGCGGCTATCGCGATGATCCGACTGTCGGGAGTTATCGCGCTCCGTCGCATCGCGGTGACGGGTTTCCGCGAAAGCGGACGTTCCTATAAGCGTCACGATCGCCACTGTCCCAGTCACCTGTGCTGCTAAGCTCTTTGTCTTGTTCATGTTGTCTCCTAGGACCGTTGACTGCTGGCTCCATCTCATCGCAACCGGCTTGCCAGGTTCATAATCGTCCCATGGCCAACGATCTCAATCCACTTCCGCTGCCTGAATGGAAGCCTACCTGCGACACCCTGCATATGTGGACGCAGGTGGTCGGCAAGGTCCGCCTCGCTCTCGCTCCCAGGGTCAATCACTGGTGGGAGTCCACCCTCTACGTCAGCCCGCGCGGTCTGACGACTTCGGCGATCCCGTATCGCGACCGCGTTTTCGACATCGAGTTCGACTTCATCGATCACCAGCTCCTGATCCGCGTCAGCGATGGCCGCATCGGCCGCGTGCCGCTGGCCCCGCGCTCGGTGGCCAACTTCTACGCCGAGACGATGGCCAAGCTTCACGAATGCGGGATCGATGTGAAAATCTGGACGGTCCCGTCCGAGGTCGACAATCCGATTCCTTTCCCCGACGACCATGAGCATGCATCATACGACCCTGACGCCGTCGACCGCTTCTGGCGAATCCTCATCTTCACTGACAGGGTGCTGAACCGCTTCCGCTCCTCGTTCATCGGCAAGTGCAGCCCGGTGCACTTCTTCTGGGGCAGCTTCGACATGGCCGTGACCCGCTTCTCCGGCCGTCGCGCCCCGGAGAATCCGAGCGCCGACTCGATCACGAAAGAAGCCTACTCTCACGAGGTCAGCAGTTGCGGCTGGTGGCCCGGCGGCGGTGCCTTCGCCGATCCGGCGTTCTATGCCTACGCCGCTCCGGAGCCTGCCGGCTTCAAGGACGCGCGGGTCGAGCCGGCGGAAGCGTTCTACAGCACACTCCCCGGCTTCATCCTCCCATACGAGGCTGTCCGGCAAGCACCAGACCCGGAGGATGCCCTCCTCCGCTTCTGCCAATCGACCTACGTCGCCGCCGCGGACGCCGGCGGATGGGATCGGTCGGCGCTGGAGAGGGGGTAGGCGGCGGGGATCATGCGCGCCTCTTCCATGTTTTCTCGTCGCGCGACTGATGCACAACCGCGACAATGAGCACCACAGGAGGCTCGACGACATAAAAGACGGAGTATGGGAACCGACGAAGAAGCGCGCGCCGGACCGTCTTGTAAATGAGCGGATACATCCGAGGGTACTCGAGTATGACGGAGTAAACGCGTTCGAGCTCGACTCCGAATCGCACTGACAGGTTCGGCGAGATATCGCGAAACCATGTCATCGCCTCGCCAATATCCGCACAAGCCTCACGTGAGACGATGAGCTGCAACGTCACTTGGGATCGAGCAGCTCCCCTCTGATGTCCGCCCACGGCCGGGCCGTCGATGGATCGGCATAGTAGGCGGCCAACCGGCGGTCAAGCTCCTCGCGCAAGTCGTCGTCGATGGGCACGGCATCCGGAACTTCAACGAGACTGTCCCAGATCGCTTCGACGAGTTGCAAGCGCTCGGAGGGGGGCAATTCCAACAACTGAGAGAAGTCCTTCACCATGCGCAATTCTAGCAGAGACATACAAACATCGAACCGCGCTGTATCGGCCTCGGGCTCGATGCGTCAAAGAACCCTCGCATACCATCCGGATACGCCGAGGCCAATCACGAGCGGAACGGTGAAGGCCGCCAGGTGCAGTAACCAGATCGAGAAATTGTCAGGCGCCGCGCGATCATACGGCCGGGCAACCGCAACCGCTCCGTAGACAACGCTGGCGATCATGATTGCGAATCCCGCGAGCCGGTTCACTCGATACCAGATCCCATCGTCCGATAGCGTCTTCGCGGTTCGGAACCCGTAGAGCCGGTTCCGAGGGATCAGGCCCGCCACCAGCGGAACGGCAACGAGAAACAGGAGAAGCGCCGGAATCGCGAATGGTTGCGCGAACATTCTGTCTCGATCCCCTACTGTTCCGGAAGCTCCTCACCCGTCCACCGATTCCGCGTGGCCCAATAGGGACACATGGGACACACCTCGCCGTCGGGATAATCGATGCCCTCTTCATGCGGACAGCCGATGATCCCCGGACTCATGGCCACCGACTTCACACCGTGTTCTTGGATGAAGGCGAGGATCTCGTTGGTTGCAGGCGAATCGCGCCGAAGATCGGCGGTATCCGACAACCATCTGCGGAGCTCCGTGGCCTCGCTCCCCTCGAAGGGGATGATCCCGACGGCCACTTTCGAAGCACGCGAAGCATCCGGTCCGTAGAACGCCACCGTGGCCACGGGATATCCGCGCTGCCCACGCTTCGCCTTCTTCTCCAGTTTGCTCGGTTCGCGCTTGATCTTCATCAGACGTTGAGGATAGCTCGGCTGGGTTGTTTGGGAATCAGTGCGCCGCCACCACCCTATCCAGCCTCCGGTACCGCACCGTCTCCGGTAAACAGCTCTTGTGCTCGATGTGGTGGAGGTATTCATCGCGGAACTTATTGACCGAGGAGATGACCGGACCGATGGCGGCGTCGCCGAGGGCGCAGAGGGATTTGCCGCCGATGTTGTCGGACATCGAGAGCAGCAAGTCGGCGTCCTGGGATCGGCCGTCGCCGCGTTCGATGCGGTCGAGGACCGATTCGAGCCAATTGGTCCCTTCGCGGCAGGGAGTGCACTGGCCACACGATTCGTGGGCGAAGAACTTCGAGAGTCGCCAGACGGCGTCGACGATACAGACGGAGTCGTCGAGGACGATGATGCCGGCGGAGCCGAGCATGGAGCCGGCTTTCATGACGGCGTCGAAATTGAGAGGGAGGTCGATCTCGTCCGGCGTCAGCATCGGCGCCGAGGCGCCGCCGGGGATGACCGCTTTCAGCTTGCGGTCGCCGAGGATGCCGCCGCAGTGATCGTAGATCAGCTCCTTGAGGTTGATGCCCATCGGGAACTCATAGACGCCGGGTTTCCGTACGCATCCCGACACGCAATAGAGCTTCGGGCCGGTGTTCTTGGGCGTACCGAATGATTTGAACCAATCCGCGCCGTTGTTGATGATGAGCGGCACACACGCCAGGGTCTCGACATTGTTGACGACTGTCGGTCCGCCGAAGACGCCGATGACGGCTGGGAACGGCGGCTTGACGCGCGGCTGTCCTCGATGGCCTTCCACCGACTCGATGAGGCCTGTCTCTTCGCCGCAGATGTACGCGCCGGCGCCCCGGGCGACGGTGATGTCGAAGTCGAAGCCGCTGCCGAGAATGTTCTTGCCGAGGTAGCCCTTGTTACGGGCCTCGTCGAGAGCTTTCTCCAGGACCATCGCCCCGTAATAGAACTCGCCGCGGATGTAGATGTACGACATCGGATTCGATCCGATCGCGTACGCCGAAATGATCATCCCTTCGATGAGAAGGTGCGGATCCTTCTCCATGATGACGCGGTCTTTGAACGTGCCGGGCTCGGACTCGTCGGCGTTGCAGAGCAGCCAGGTCGGCTTCGGAGCGTTCTTGGGGACGAAACCCCATTTCATCCCGGTGGGAAAGCCCGCCCCTCCCCTGCCGCGCATCTCGGAGTCTTTGACGAGCTGCGTCAGCTCCTCCGGCTTCATCTTCAGGGCTGTTGCGACGGCCTTGTAACCGCCGCCGTCGATGTAGACATCGATCGAGGTGGAGTTGGGCTTGTCGATGTTCGCGAGGAGGATTTTGATCGGATCCATTGCTATTTCAGCTCCGCGAGCAGCGCGTCCATCTTCGCTACATCCATGTTCTCGTGATAGTCGTTGTTGACCTGCACGACCGGCGCCGTGCCACACGACCCGAGGCATTCCACTTCAGCTATTGTAAAAAGACCATCCTTCGTCGTCGCGCCGGGATCGACGTCGAGCTTGTCGCAGAGGTGGTCGTAGATGTCGTAGGCGCGGCGCACCATACAGCTCAGGTTCGTACAGACCTGCAGGTGGTATTTGCCCACCGGCTTCTGGTTGTACATGTTGTAGAACGAGACCACGCCGAAGACCGTGGCCGGGGAAAGGTCGAGCAGCGTTCCCACGTACAGCACGGCCTCGGGGGAGATCCATCCCCACACTTCCTGCACCAGATGAAGCGTCGGCAGCAGGCAGGCTTCCTTGGTCGGATAGCGCGTGAGGATGCAGTCGAACTTCTTCTTCGCCTCGGGCGGGAACGCGACCGTTTTCTTCGGATCGGGGAAGCGGTCGGGGGCGTAAGGGTTGTCGGGATGGAGGTCAGCCATGGCTAAAAGTCGAATGCTTTCTTCTTCCACACGTAGACGTAGCCGACGGCGAGCAGGACGATGAAGACGAGCATCTCGCCGAAGAGGAACATGCCCTGCTTGCCGGCCGCGGCGTCGCGGTAGATGACGGCCCAGGGATAGAGGAACGCCGCTTCGATGTCGAACAGGATGAACAGCATGGCGATCTGGTAGAAGCGGACGTTGACCCGCTTCCGGTTCTCGTCGAGAGCCGGCACGCCGCTCTCGTACGGCTCCTGTTTCGAGGCCGTGCGGGCGTGACCGCCGACGAACCAGGCCAGCGCAAGCATCACCACGCCGACGGCGACGGCGATGAGCATCATGACGAGGACGGGGAGGAGGGTGTGTGTCATAAACGGCGCGAATGCTAACACTGCGCCTGAACTGGGGCTAGCGCTCGGCTAGCGCGTTGTCGGTTGTCGGTTATCGGTTGTCCACGCCTTCAGGAACTCGCAGTGGCAACCGACAACTGATAACCGATAACGCGGCCATCAGGCCGCGTGGTCGGTCAGATACTCCATCGCCGTCTCCCGGGAGTCGAAGATCTTGAAGACGGTGTCGAGCTTGGTGATCTTGAGGAGGGCCAGGATGCGGTGGGAGGGTTTGACCAGGGCCATCTTGCGCTGGCGGTCCTCGAACTTCTGGAGGTAGCCGATCAGCTCGCCGAGGCCGGTCGAGTCCATGTAGTTGATCGCTTCGAAGTTGATCATCACCGGACCGGTCTCATCGTTGAGGACCTTCTCGAGATAGCTGGAGAACTCGCGAGCGCTCTCCCCGAGCTTGATGACGCCCTGGATATCGAGCACGGTCACGTCGTCGACGCGGTTCTTGATGATGTTCAATGCAAACTCCCTAGGCCGCGTAGTGTACGGGATTGACTGCCGCGTTGTCAGCTTTCACGCTCCGGCTTGCGACCGATGCGGTTCGTGATCCACGAAATGATGGCCAGAACGATGGCGCCGATGATGGCCGCGACGAAGTCGTCGATGCGGAAGCCGGGAGAGAGCCAGGCCGTCAGCTCGAGCATGACGGCGTTGAGGACGATGAGAAAAAGCCCCAGGCTGACGATCGTCAGCGGCAGGGTGAGGAAGAAGAGGATCGGCCGGACGATGGCGTTGAGCAGACCGAGAATCAGCGCGGCGATGGCCAGCGAGACGATCGAGTGGTAGTGAAACCCCGGCACGATCGTAACCACGACGAAGAGGGCCAGGGTGTTCAGGAGCCAGCGGAGAAGGAGGTACATAGTGTAAGTATGCGCTTCGCGCGTTGTCGGTTGTCGGTTGTCGGTTGTCATTGTCGGTTGTCGGAATACGCGCGGCTGCGCCGCTGGGCACAGACAAGAGTGTCTGTGGCATGCCACATTCGGCCCGGCAAGACTCCACCCTGCTGCCACTACCGACGGCCAATGTGGCATGGCACAGACACTCTTGTCTGTACCGCGCGTCAGGAGATCGTCACCTCGATCTTCCTGGCCGCCAGCTCCTGCATGAACAGCTCCGGCGGGATGCAGCGCTCCTGCGGGAGCGCGCCCTTCTGCGTCGTCTGTCCTCTGGCCATCATCAACGCAACGATCGACGCCGGGAACGCCGTCGTGCGCATCATTGCCGAGAGGCCAGTCGCTTCGTCGAAGCGGTCGATGATGTCGTAGCGGAGGCGACTCCCCTCTCCCACGAACTCGACCCGGACCAGGACGACGTCCGGCTCGTCGGCGGGGAGGTTGCGGACGAGGAGATCGCCGAAGAGGCGGCGCGGCACGACCGTGGCGCCGTCGACGGTGATCGTCTCGCTGCTGCAGAGGCCGAGGTCGATCATCGTCTTGAACTTCGCGCAGTGGCCCGGGTAGCGGATCGTTTTGTAGTCGAGCTCGCGCACGCGGCCGAGGAAGGTCTCGGGGAGCGTCGACGTCCCGCCCGAGGTCTGGAAGGCTTCCATCTTCCCGAACGGCTCCGGGAACTCCAGCTCTTCGACCTCGGTCATCGAATCGACCATGGTGATGGCACCGCCGCGGATGACGCGGGCGCGCTCGATGTATTCGTTGATCAGCCCTTCGACGGAGAAGACGAGCTGGTAGTCGAGCGGCGGCTTCGGGCTCCGCGGCAGACCGCCGACGCGGATGTGGATCTCGTCGAGATTCTTGAATTTTGACGCTCCGTGCGCGACGAGTACGGCCACCATCCCCGGCGCCAGGCCGCAGTCGGGGATGATGTTGAGTCCTCGGCTTCTCGCCTCGGCATCGAGCGCGAGCTCGGCATCGACGACGTCGTTGTTCCCGCCGAGGTCGCAGAAGTTCGTCCCCGCTTCGAGAGCGGCGCGGGCCAGGCGCTCGTTCAGCCAGTAGTTGACGCAGGAGATGGCGCTATCGTGTCCGCGCATCAGGGCCACGACGTCCTCGTGACGGCTGACGTCGATCGCGCGCGGCGTGACGGTGCCCTCGACCATGGAGGCAACGTGATCGGCGCGATCGGCGGCGACGTCGGCGACGGTCACTTCTTCGACGTCGGGTTGTTTGGCGAGGTCATGAACGGCGCCGAGGCCCATGCGGCCGGCACCGAGAACGAGTATGCGCATATGGGCGCGCATGGTAACGTTTTCATCCGCAGATGACGCAGATGGACACAGATAAACCCGATCCCGTTGCCGATGCCTCGCCGGACAACCCTGTTGCCGATGCCACGCCGGACGACCCGGAGACCGGGCAACCAGGTGACGCAGGCAAACCAGAACCAGGCAACCCAGCAACCGAGCAACCCAGCAACCCAGTAGACGAGCATGCCGGCCAACGTCTCGTCGTCATCAAACACCACGCCCTCGTGCGGCTCTCGCACTGGCTGAACGTGCCGATCCTTTTCGCACTGATCGTCAGTGGCTTCTCGATCTACTGGGCGTCGCCGGTGTTTCTTCACAAGCCCAACCCGGTCACGCACAGCCGCGACTATCTGGCCGACGTCGGCATCGCCGTCGCCCGGCACGTCCCCGGTGCGCAGGCGAATCCGAGCTGGTTCTATGACCACTTCGGCCTCGGCGTTTACAACCTCGCCGGCGCGTTGCGCTGGCACTGGCTGTTCGTCTACTTCTTCCTGGCCAACGGCATCCTCTATCTTCTCGGCCTGGCCATCGGCCGCGGCTATCGCGCGCTCCTCCCTCGGCGGAGCATGCTCGGCGAGTCGCTGGCGATGGTGCGCTACTACGCCGGCGTCGTGCCGATGAAGATCGCGCGCCGCCCGTGGCCGCATCCGGAGATCACCACGAAGTACAACGCCCTGCAGCGCGGGGCGTACGCATCGATGCCAATCGCCGGCGCGCTGGCGCTGGCCAGCGGCTGGGCCATGCACAAGCCGGTGCAGTTCTGGTGGCTGGAGCGGATGTTCGGCTCGTACGACGGCGCGCGCATCGTCCACTTCGCGGTGATGATCTACTTCATCCTCTTTCTCGTCCCGCATCTGGTGCTGGTAGCGGTCGACGGATGGGACACGATGCGCTCGATGATCGCCGGCTGGTCGGTTCGTATCGGGGGGAGCCAATGAGCGACGAACTGCCTGAGGTTTACGTCGACGAGAAGAAGCTCCGCCAGCAATCGCGCCGCGACTTCATCCTCTTCGGCGCAGGCACCTTCGCCGCCCTGGCCGGGCTGTGGTGGATCTCGCCGCTGTCGTCGAAGAAACGGCTCTTGGGCGAGCATGCAACTGACGCTCTCGACACGGCCGCCGCGCGATTCGGCTTCACTAAAGAGCGCAGCGAACGGTTTCAGAACCGCGCGTTGACGTTCGATGATGATGTGGCCGAGGCGCTGTACTCGCCGACGCGGAGCGTGCGCACGTATCGGCGAAGCGACATCACGCAGCTGCGCAACAACTACAACGGGCGGACGCCGTCGCCCGGTTATATCGACGCCTGGACGCTCACGCTGACAGGGCTGGCGTCGGGAACGGACGTCGTTCTGCGCCTGCCCGATCTCGCACGTCTTGAACAACACGCCCAGATAACGCGCCTCTGCTGCGTGGAAGGGTGGAGCGCCATCGCCGGCTGGAGCGGAATCCGTTTCGCCGACCTGCTGCGCGCCTATCCCCCTGCGTCCGGCGCGAAGTGGGCATCCCTCGAATCCGCCGTGAACCTCGACGGCGCCGGCAATCCCGATCCCTACTACGTCTCGATCGACCTCCCCACCGCCCAGCACCCGCAAACGCTCCTTGCCACACACCTCAACAGCACCCCCCTCGCCCCCGACCACGGCGCGCCGCTACGCCTGGTGGCCCCAATGAAGCTCGGCCTGAAGAACATCAAGGCGATCACGAAGATCGCGTACGTGGCCGACCAGCCTCACGACTACTGGGGAGACCGCGGCTACTCGAAGTACGACGGGCTGTGAGGCTGCGCGTTGTCGGTTGTCGGTTATCGGTTGTCTGCGCGCCGCGCGTGGTCTATCTCGTATTTCTCACGCGCTGAGTACCGGTCACCCTATTACCTTCAACTCGATGATCGTGAGAGTCAGCGCACCCCGAAGCTCAAATAAAGCGGCATCTGGGGGCATATGCGGAGGATTCAGCGCCGGAGGCGCATCGGATATTAGCCGGTGGCAAGCGCGGTAGCGCGCAGCCACCGGACCTCGGTTGGTTCTGTTTCTCCAGCCCCGGGAGGGGCGTCGGAGCTTACCACCTTGAATGTGTTGATTGGCACCTCCGACGCCCCGCTGGGGCTCCGGATCTATCCCCATCGGTGCCGGTGGCTGCGCGCTCCGCGCTTGCCACCGGCTAATATCCGATGCGCCTCCGGCGCGAGATCGCGTGGTCGTGCTTGCTCGGCAACCATGGACTTTGCCTGGCGAGCCAGCAGCGCTCGGTGTTTCGCAATCGCGGCCCGCTCGATCGCTTCCTGTTCCTGTTCCTCGCGTCGCGCCAGGAATTCCGCAAGTGCTTCTCTCACCAGCTCTGAGCGCTTGCGCCGGACACGCCCCTTCCCCGCGAGCCGGTCAAGCGCGACGAGTGTCGGCTCATCAATGGAAATCGCAATAGTCTTCGTACTTGGAAGTCTAATAGGATCGATGATGGACCGCAATCTGCTTCCAAAACCGAATGATGTCGTTCCGAACGAGGCGCCTGTGACGAATGTATTCGTAGCCGGTTCCCGCCGTGTCAGCCACCTCGGTGCCAACGTACGCCGGCGTCTTGACGAAATGACACTCCGATGATGATCGATGACGCGGTTACGCGCCGTCTGGCACAGATCACGGGACAAGCCCGCTCCTGCGTAATTCCACTGTTTACTAGCGAAGGACGACGGCGAGGGTTCTTAGCAGCAGGGTCGGCCGTTCTGATTGAGCGTGCCGATGGACTTAGGCTGGCAGTCACGGCGGGGCATGTGCTCAACGGTCTCGCGGGCCTTCCGCTGCTGACTTTGGGCACCAATGCCACCGAGTTAATCAAGCTTCGGTACGACGCTTCAGTCACTAGCCAGCCACCTCGACCGAATCGCCACCACGATCGCGTCGACCTTGCGTCGTTCCCGATCACTGACGACGTTGCTGCCAAATTACTGACAACAGGTGCATCGTTTTTCTCCGGCACTCGGATTCGTCACGATTGGAACCCAAGAGGCAATTACATTGCTATCGGTTTCCCGCATAGGCTAAACAAGGTAAAACGGCGTCGGATGGAGCAGTTTCCGAGCGGAGAAAAGCAAGCGTCCAAAACACGAAAGACGCCACCGTACGTCATCCCGAACGTAGCCATGCTTGCGCCCTGCTCAGCAGCATCCGACGAACGATACGCCGAGGTCGATGCCGATCTTGAACTCAATTTTGTCGCGGCCTTTCGACATCAGGACCTGCAGGACACGACCGGCAGGCCATACCCTCACCCTCGCGGAATGAGTGGAGGAGCGCTCTTCCGCATCGGCACTGCCGACGTTCTGATGCGGGCTGGAGAGATTGAACTCGCGGGCATCGGAACTGAGTACCACGATACTCGAGGGCTCTTGGTTGCCGCGAGCGCTCCAGCGCTGTGCTTGCTTCTTGAGGCTCTCGGGGACGGAACCACCTCCACGGCCTAATGGACACAGAAAAATGCACGGGGTCGGACCTTCGTTTTTCTCAGTGATACATGCAGGATAGTCAGGGGGTCAAACCATCCGCGCCAGACGCGCGAATGCACACGAGCGGCTAGACAACGCGATTCCGAGTCCTTTGCATGCAACCCTCGGGTCTCAAACTGCGACTCCGAGTTCCTCGCATGCGACCCTCGAGTCTCAAACTACGACTCCGAGTCCCTTGCATGCGACCCTCGGGTCTTAAACTGCGACTCCGAGTCCCTTGCATGCGACCCTCGAGTCTCAAATTGCAACCTTGAGTTCCTTGCATGCGACCCTCGGGTCTTAAACTGCGACTCTGAGTCCCTTGCACGCGACTCTGACTCTCAAATTGCAACCATCGAGTCTCAAATTGCGACTTTGAGTCTTAAATTGCGACTGCGAGTCTCAAATTGCGACTGCCTGGTTCCGACCGCTGGGGCCGACGGAGGTGCGAAATTGCCTTGTGCATCAGTTACTTACAGAGATTGCGCGAAAACAACTTGACACCCTGGACGTCCAGACCTACATTTTTCGTTACGCGGAGGCAACGCTTGAGTCAAGGCGTTCGATACCCGAGCGAGGGCCGGTGGGATGTAGATGACCGGTTCCGAATGGGGTGCTGGGTCCGGGGAGCTTGAGTCAAGGCAATCCGGGGCCACGTGCAAGTGGAGTTGAGCGTTAGCTCTTCCTGCCCCACAAGTGGATAGTGCCTCGGGCCTCGCTAGCCTGAGGGAGAGGCGAACGGACGGTGCGACGCCCGTTCTTATGACGTTCCACCCGGAACGGCGCGCGAGCTGCGCACTCAGCTCGAGCGCCGATTCCATAACCGATGCCCCCGAGGGGGCAGGAAAGGAGACCATCGTGGTCAATCAGAATGCAGTCAGTCAGTCAAACGCCGCAGCGGCGGCCCAGGATCCGGCGGTGACGCCGGAATCGGTTGTGGAGCAGCTTCGCGTGTTGCGAGCTCAGATCCCCAACTACGTGCAGTTGCCGATCCCGGAGGCGCGGGCGTTACGGCCCGCGTCGAGTGTCAATGCGGAGTTCACGCAGTCCGCGATCCATGCGGTCGGCGCGTCGCCGACGCTGGTGGCGACCGTCGGTCAAACGGCGGAGGAGTTGCAGCTCGCCGCCGAAACAGCGGCGCGGTGGTCCATGGTGCGGGATGAGTTGAAGGCAACGCTCGATGGCGTTACCTCGGCAGTCCTGACCATGCGCCACAACCTTGGTCAGTCGGTTTTGCTGACGTATACGGTCAGCAAGAAGCTGGTCAAGGTGCCGCGGCACGCCGATCTGCTGCCGCATGTGGCCAACATGCGAAAGACGAACCGTCTTGGGCGGACCCGCAAGGCGAAGCCGCAGCAGCCGCAGACCCCGGCGCCCGCGCCGGTACCCAAGACCCAGGTTTGACGTAATCATGTAGTGGGCCGGGCGCGTCTCCATGGCGCGCCCGGCCATTTGGGAGGATTCGTCCGGAGAGGTGAGGCGGCGGCTTCGCCGCGTTGTCGGTTGTCGGTTGAATTGCGCTGCGGCGCGTTGGGGTTTCGCGCGGCTGCGCCGCGGGGCACAGACAAAAGTGTCTGTGCCACATTTGTCCTGCCTTGTTTGCGAGGGCACTTCTGATTTGATCGGTGCGCCAGTGGCAGGCAGTGAGGAGATTCACCGTTCGACGTGACTGGCACCTGCGCAAGGCGCGGTCCAATGTGGCATGGCACAGACACTCTTGTCTGTGCCCAGCGGCGCAGCCGCGCGTCAACCGACAACCGACAACGCGGCGCAGCCGCTACGGAGTCACTTCCAGATGTTGCCGGTTACGCCGAGGCCGCGCTTCCACGAGCCGTCGGGCTGTTTGACGAGCTCGATGAACGAGGCCCACTGCCACGGCTGTGAGCCTTCCCACTTCGACGGGCGGTCGCGGCCGATCAGCTCGTAACGCACGACAGCGACGGTGCCCAGCCGGTCCGTCGCCGGCTGCGAAATCCTCACGACCCAGCGCACTCCCGGGTATTTCTGATTGAGCCGCGGCCAGTCGTAGTCGAAAGGACCGGCCTCAAACTGCTCGAGTGCCAGAACGGAGAAGCCTCCGGCGGTTTGCCCGTCGATCGCCGACGGCGTTGGGCCTGAATGGCCATACGACTGCACAAGTTCCTCCGCGATGACCGACCCGAAATGCTGCTCCACAAACGCGCGATAACCGGCTGGAGCTCCACCGATCGTCGTCTGCGCCACCACGATTGCATCGGGGGGCAGTTCCATCATGTGCTGCGGCTGCCGCGGATCCGCGCACCGCCAACCATGTTGGTACGCGTTGCATGGGAACGGAGGCGCACCCTGTAACTCGTGAGGGACGTTCTCCAGCGCCGCGGCAAATGCGTCCGCGGCAGGCTGCTGCTGGGCTCCGAGAGACGGAGCACACAGAATGGCGATCGCGAGGATGACTCCAGTGGATCTCATGTCGACTCCTTCAACGAGTATGACGTACAACAGAGGCGGCGGTTTCGCGGCGTTGTCGGTTGATTGCGCCGCGGCGCGTTGGGGTTTCGCGCGGCTGCGCCGCTGGGCACAGACAAGAGTGTCTGTGCCACATCGGTCCTGCTTCCTGACAAGGGGCACTTCTGTTCGGTCGGTGTGCCTCGTCGCAGACAGTGAGGAGATACACCGTTCGACGTGACTGGGCCCTACGCAACGACGCGGTCCAATGTGGCACCCAAAAACCTCATTTGAGTCCCAGGATGCGGGGACGAAGTCGCTCATCGTTGCGGGCGCGCCAGATAGGCAACGGATTCGGGGAGAGTTCAAGTGGTTGACCTATAGAGACTTGCCCTAACTGCATCACAGTTGTCACTGCTTCAAGGAGTTTCTCGAAGACTTTGGAAGCCTTTCCGGTGAGACCCAGACGAAGCACAGAAGTGTTCTGCTCTCTGCCCAGAGCTGCGCCGGCGATGAAGATGCGCGTACGGAGCGTTCGGAGTTGCTCGTGGTGCTTCCGTTGCAGGGTTAGCCGGAAGACCTGGACGAGATTGAACGCGAGCACGATGAGTCGAAGGACTGCTTCGGTGCCGGCGAAACGTTGGAGACAGAATCCGTCGAAACCGAAGTCGTGCTTGAGTTCTTTGAGCAGGTTTTCGCACTCTCCGCGGCCGTTGTAAAACTTCCACACCTGTTCGGCCGACTCGGTCATGTTCGTCACCACGGCCAGGAAGGTGTAGCCCGGGATCTCGAACAGGACTTTGCCTTCAGGACGGCGGTTCGTCACTTTCTTGCGCACCACGATCAGACGACGTGGCGTTTCCCAGTACGGTGGGTGATACATGACCTCGGCGATCTCGGATCCCTCGCCCGTGCTCGTCCAGTTCTGTATTCCAAGAATGAACCGCTGCAGCGGCCGGTGCATCGTCACCGCACACGCATACTTGAGAAGGTGGTGTTCGAGCCTGGCCAGGAATGCTGACGACGAGAAGCCCGAGTCAGTACGCACTCCTTTGATTCGAAGACCGACGATCCTGACCATGAGCTCATCGAGGAACTCCACAGCTCCTCGCAGAGGCGAGGAATCACCGGAACGCAACCAGAAGTGAGCGATCAGTTTCTGTTTGGTGAGCATGGCAATGATGGGATGCTGAGTCGTACGACCTCGGCGTTTGGGGCTGTATCCGCGCCGGCTCCCCTGCTGAAAACCGTGCCGCTGCAAAACCGTCGAATCCAGGTCCAGCACATCTTCGACGTTGGCATCGGCGAAGCGAAGGCAAAAGCGATCGCATTGCTCGGCAAGATGCTCCACCTGCCCTGCTCGGATTCCGCCGAAGTATCGCGTCAGCGTCATCGCAGATGCGATCCTTCTGATACCAAAGATCGCTGCCACTACGCGGTCATGGCCGATGCGCTGTACATGCGCGAAACGATTCCCTCCTGTCAGAACCGTCCCGATCAACGACTGCACAATTTCAAACACCGATCGCTGATTCGGAGACGTCCGTCCATCCGGCAAGACCTGTTCGATCAGCTTGCGAAAACCCAGCCGTCCCCAAAGCCGCATGAGCGCCACCAGTCCTCCGTGACCGCTCAAACTCTTCGATGTGAATCTGACTGGGATCTGTCCGAGCCTGCTATCGTCTTCGCGCATCGTTCCGGCTCCATCTCTCAAGGTTGATTCGTCAAAACCATCCTACAGAGACATGTCCGGGACGATGTCTGTACTTCAACTGAGGTTTTTGGGTGGCACAGACACTCTTGTCTGTGCCTGCGGCGCAGCCGCGCGAAACCCCGACGCGCCGCAGCGCAATTAACCGACAACCGACAACGCGGCGCAGCCGCAGTCAACGCAGGTACTGCCGTATCGACGACAAAAACGTCTTCACATCGATTGGCTTCGAGATGTAGCCGTCGCAGCCGGCTTCGAGGAAGCGGTCCTTGTCGCCGCGCATGGCGTGGGCGGTCAGGGCCAGGATGGGGATGGCGCTGGTGACGGCGTCGGTCTTCATCTCGCGGACCACGCTCAGGCCGTCGATGCCCGGCAGGTGGATGTCCATCAGGATCAGGTCGACCGGATCGCCGGTCCGGGCGATCGAGAGCGCTTCTTCGCCGCTGGCGGCCTTCACGATCTGATAGCCACCCTCCTCGAGCAGGTACTCGACGAGCTGCATGTTCATGTCGTTGTCCTCGACGACGAGGACGCGCGCGCTGGTTTCGGTCGCCATGTCTACATGGGACCCTTCACCGGCGGCTTGGCATTGGCCTCGGGGAAGAATTTCGGATCGAATTCGACCTTGGCGGCCTTGCGAAGTTGCTCGACCTTGTCCAGCGTCGCTTTCTGCTGCACGCGCTGGGTGATCCCCGGCCGGACCTGCTCGAGCGGCTGGGCCGTGTGCGCGCCGGTCTTGAAGATATGGATGCCGTAACGCGACGGGATGGGATCGCTGGCCTCACCCGGCTTGAGCTGCGTCACGCGCGCTTCGAGCTCCGGCGGGAGCATGCCCGGGCTGAACGGCCCGAGAACGCCGCCGCGCTCGGCGCTGCCGGCATCGTCCGAATTCTGCTTGGCGAGTGCGGCGAAGTCGGCGCCGCCCTTCAACTGCTGCACGATCGACTGCGCCTTCTTCATGGCATCCTGCCGGCTGAGGGCGTTCCCGCTCCGAGAGGGGACGCCGCCGCCCTGGTAGGCGATGAGGATGTGGCTCAGCTCGGTGGCCTCGAAGTTCTTCTTGTTGTCGTTGTAGAACTTCACCACCGCCTCATTCGTCGGCGCCGGCACGAGCTTCTGCGCGGTGGCCGCGGCGACGATGTTGGTGTGATCGGCGGCGATCTGCGCGGCCACCTTCGGATCTTTGTCGACGCCGAGCTTGCGCCCCTCCTGCTCCAGGATCTTGAGCCGGACCATCTGCTCGGCGAAGGCCTGCTTGCCCGCCTCCGAGGCGAACTGCTGCTTCACGTCATCAGGAAGCTGCGCGTAGGCCGCCTGGAACTCGCCCTCGGTGATGGCCTCACCGTTGACGTGCAGAATGACGTGGTCGGCCCCGGCGTCCGCCGTCGACGTGGACGCCGAATGCGACGAAAAGGGCTTGAAGTCGGGCTTCATGATGGCCAACCCGAAACAGATCGCGGCGACGATGACGATGCCGGCGATGGCGATGACGATGTCTTTTCTCAAGGTGTCTCCTGCGCTGTCGCGCGTTGTCGGTTGTCGGTTGATTGCGCTTCGCGCGTTGTCGGTGGCCGCCTAGTCCGTATTGCAGAGACCGGCCGCGCGCATCTCCAGAGTCTACAACGTGCGCGCTCACCGCCGACAACCGATAACCGACAACCGATAACGCGCGAAGCGCATCATTGACGCGCCCCACCCCCGCGAGTATTCTCCGCGCTTGTGAAAACTTTCACGGATTCGCACGCGTGAAAACCTCACCGGCTGCCAGCTTCTCGGCGCTGATTCTGCATCCCTCCGGAGTCCCCGAGAACTCGTATGGCAAAAATCACCATCGACGGCGTCGAAGTCGAAGTGCAGGAAGGGATCAACTGCATCGAGGCGGCGAAAGCCGCCGACATCCACGTTCCCCACTTCTGCTACCACCCCTCCCTCTCCGTCGTCGGTCAGTGCCGCATGTGTCTGGTCGAGATCGAGGGGATGCCGAAGCTGCAGGCCGGCTGCTCGACCACGGTCAAGGACGGGATGAAGATCCACGTCTGGAACGAGAAGGTCGACGAAGCCCGCAAGGGGCAGATGGAGTTTCTGCTCATCAACCATCCGCTCGACTGTCCAATCTGCGACAAGGCCGGCGAGTGCCCGCTGCAGGACTACTCCTTCAACTATGGCACGGTGACCTCACGCTACGGCGAATTCAAGCGCACCTACCCGGGTATGGACCGGACGCCGATCGGCCCGCACGTGGTGCAGAACATGAACCGCTGCATCCACTGCACGCGCTGCATCCGCTTTACCACCGAGATCACCGGCACGGCCGAGCTCGGATTCTTCAAACGCGGCGCTTCCACCGAGGTGGGCGTGTTTCCGGGGACGCCGCTCGACAACTGGATGTCCGCGTGCGTGACCGACGTCTGCCCCACCGGCGCGCTCACCACCCGCGAGTTCCGTTTCGAATCGCGCGTCTGGAACCTCGAGTCGGCCGAGTCGGTCTGCAACGGCTGCGACGTCGGCTGCAACATCTTCATCGGCTACCGTCAGGGGCAGATCTTCCGCTACCGCCCGCGCGTCAACCCCGAGGTCAACGATCACTGGCTGTGCGACTTCGGCAGGTTCTCGTACGAGCGCTACGACACCGACCGCGTGGTGGTCCCCAAAGTCCGCACCGAAGACGACTACCTCGGCATCTCGACCTGGAGCGAAGCACTGGAAGCGATCGGCAACGCCGCCGGCAGCGCCACGAAAACCGCGGCCATCTTCTCCGCCAACATGACCAACGAAGAAGCGTGGCTGGCCAAAGAGCTCTTCGTCGAACGGATGGGCGCCTCGGCCGGCGTGATGGTCGACGCCATCGAGCCGATCCGGATGAAGTCGCGGACGGAGTGGCTGCTGGGAACGCAGGCGGCACCGAATTACCGAGGGGTGGCGGCAGCGCTCGGAGCCTCTGACA
>WNFG01003317.1_pt1 | contig 21659 bp, 30 predicted proteins | sample 5400431 | NCBI WGS metagenome assembly WNFG01 (sample SAMN13153346, study PRJNA577476) | soil metagenome | isolation source: 120 cm saprolite under Douglas fir tree site 2 hole 3 replicate 2 | place: USA:California | collected 2015-04-18 | reverse complement strand
AACGTGATCGGCGCGATTGAGATTGCGACTGCCGCTCTCATGGCGCTGCGCCCGCTCTCCCCGAAGGCATCGTTGGTGGGTAGCTTGGCAGCGGTCGTAACTTTCCTGCTCACCGTCAGCTTCCTGTTCTCAACGCCAGGCGCCGCGCAGTTTAAGTATGGTTTTCCAGTCCTGGGCGATGCCGGGCAGTTTTTGATCAAGGACCTGGTTCTGCTGGGAGCTTCGTTTTGGACAGCTGCCGAGGCATACCGGGCGTCCCAAGGATAAGGGGCTTGGCGTCGTGCCTAGGCGAAACCAAGTATTCTCGGTCTGCAGCTGGTTGGCAACCGGCGCAGGATTCTTAACTCGATGTAAGAGAGTGACCAATCGCTCCGCGCATTTTCTCGTCTTGTTGGCAATCGGAGTGACGGCGAGCTCATTGCTCATGCCCGCTCTCCGCGCACAGACACTCACCGACGAAGTACACGTGAGCTCAAGACGGCAGCCGGTTGAAGATAGGTCCTCCGAAGATCCATCCTTAAAAGCGCGCAGCAAGCCCATCAAAGTGGATGTGCATCTGGTGCTCCTGCCGGTAACCATCACAGATCTCATGAACCGCCCAGTCACGGGGTTGGAAAAAGACAACTTCAAGGTCTTTGAGGGCAAGGACCCACAAGATATCCGACACTTCTCGGGCGAGGATATGCCGGTTTCGCTCGGAGTGATCTTCGACACCAGCGGGAGCATGAGCAGCAAGTTTGACCGGGCGCGCGAGGCAATCGTTGAGTTCTTCAAGACTGCCAATCCGCAAGACGAGTTCTTTATGATTGCCTTTTCAGACAAACCGGAAGAGCTGTCGGACTTTACGAGCTCAGTGGAAGACATTCAAGGGAAGCTTCTGTACACGATGCCCAAAGGCAGGACGGCGTTGCTGGATGCCATTTACCTTGGCATCAGCAAGATGAGGCGAGCTAAGTACCAAAGGAAAGCACTCCTGATCATCTCGGATGGTGGAGACAATAGCAGCCGATATACAGAAGGCGAGATCAAGAGCCTGGTGAAGGAAGGGGACACGCTGATCTACGCCATTGGCATATATGATCGGTATTTTCCGACTGAAGAAGAACGTCTGGGTCCGCAGTTGTTAGATGATATTACGCGCCTCACAGGCGGGCGCGCATTTACGGTCGACAACCCCAACGATTTGGTGGACATTGCCACAAAAATTGGCGTTGAACTCCGCAACCAGTACGTGCTCGGATATCGCCCGAAGAATCTTGTTCTCGATGGTAAATGGCATAAGGTGAAAGTGAAACTTGTGCCGCCTAAGGGTTTACCGCCGCTCGAAGTGCATGCCAAGGCAGGATACTATGCGCCTTCAGAATAGGCGTTTGTCGCGTTCCCGACCTTATGAGGGTTGACGGCGGCAGTGCGCCGAAGATGTCTGAGCTGTTTTGTCCATCCGGCGATTCAGCGCGCAGCTAGCGCGTGTAACTCTGAGTGAACGAAAAGCATCGAACCTGGTGAAAACACCCGTGGCGCAAGTCGTCACCGTGCACACGGGTGCCGGTTTGGAAGGGAACATGGAAGCAATAGGAGAACGCAGAGCACACTCTGGAAGCATCAATCTCGTAATTTTGAAGGCAGAGATTCTGTCCGCATTATCTTCGGTTGGTAGTGCCACAACCACGGAAGAGCTCCAGCAAGCGGACGCGGCATATAAGAGAGCCCTGTCCACCGCTCGAAGCATGGGCTATCGCCCCCACATCCGAGCAGGCGACGGCCAGCAAATTCAAGTGGAGTTGGTGGCCCTAGGCGAAGAGACATTCTTCGCATCTCACGCCAATATATTGCGCGAAAGGCGCGGATGACATGCAATCGGGAAAGAGGTTGAATGTCACGGGAGAGCCTGGATAAAGTCTTGCGCTGGTTCGCTTTGGTTTGGGGGCTGGGCACTTTAATTCTTGTTGCTGCAGAACTAACACCGTTCTTGAAGCTCGCCTATGCGCAGCACAAAGTCGCCCCATAGCTGCAGTTAGACGCAGCCAGATGGCGGAGCCTGTCGATTACAGAAATCATGGTTACACCGTCTCAATCGCGACCGGGAGCGGTAATCCGTCCCGAGAAATGTCTATAACTCATGAATCAACGTTAGAATACGAGCGTCTCTTCTTCCGCCACAAGGAAAATCGGTGGGCCGCCTGTCGAAATGGAAATAGCGTTCGCCAGGGCTTCCCGTGCTCCTTCAGAAGCGGCACACGCCTGTAGGGCCGACATCGAAGGGAAATGGATCCCTGCAATCCTGTGGAACGGTGCGGCGCCACCTTGCGCCGAACCTAATACCTTCGTGGCCACGATCTTGGTCTTGCCCGTGAGCCGATCAATCGCCATTGACACGTGCTGCTCAAGATAGAGACGCTCGAACTTCTCACGATCCATTGGGACCGGGTAGATGACTACAAGCTTTGCTGCCGGCATGCTGCCTCCTCTTTTGTTGTGAATGCTGGAGCCTCTTTTTTGAATCGGGTCGGATCCTCTACTGCGCAGTCGTCGATAAACGGTTATCGCTTGGGTCGTCCGAGTGTGGTTTGCCTAATCTATGCGGAGCGATCGTGCGTCACTACACTAGCCCCTATTCCACCGTCTCCTTCGCCGTGTAGCCCTCGCGAGCGATGACTTGGTATTTGACGTCCTTACCCTTCTGGTCGCGCACTTTCAGCATTCCCCCATCCGGCGCCACCACGTCAACCCTCAACTTGCGATAGGTCCCATCGAGCTTAGCGTTCGTAGGGTGGAAGGAAATGTCATACTGATTACGGATGTCGCCGATGACATCGTGAAAGATCTCCGGGTATTCTGCTTCGAAGCGCGGCTGGTAAAAGCGGCCGCCAGTCAAGCGGGCAAAGGTTTGCATTTCGTTGTCCGCCTGCAAGTAATCGATTCGGGAAATCGGGATGCCGAATCCATGCGGTGCCGCTCGGCCTGCCGCCTCGTACCTTTCCCGAACGATCCACCCGACGCTGATAGGAAAGATGGTTACATTATGTGTGGACTTGATCTTCTTCGTGATCTGATCCAGGTTTAGCTTGCTGAAGCTATCGAAACCGGTGCTGACTAGAATGATGTATTTGTGCCCTTCAACCCGATCGAGGCGATCGAGCGTGTCATACAGAGCGTCGAATAGATTGGTCTCAGCGAAACCGGGTATACGCAACTGGTTCAGGGCGCCATAAAGTGCTCCCTTGTCCTGGGTGAAGTCGACTAGCGTTTGCGGCTTAATGTCATACGAAACCACCGCGACCCAGTCGTCTTTCTTGAGCGTATTGGCGAAGCTGTAGGACGCGCGTAAGGCATCCCGCACGAAGGCGTAATTGGTTGAGGCAAACTCCACCAGGAGAACGGCGGTGATCGGTGCTTGCGAGACGGTGAAGTTGCTGATTGCCTGCGGTACACCGTCTTCGTACACGCGGAAGTTCTCCTTTCGCAAGGTGGAGATGAACTGGCCGTCCTTTGTTGTGACGATGGCAGGGATTTCCACTAGAGGCACATCCACCCGGATCGAATAGTCAGGCAAGCCCTCGATCTTCTTGTGCCTTTCCCCCGGCAAAGTAGGCGGAGGCTCATCCTTCTTTTTCGGAACAGCGTAGGGCCCAACATCGTTTTGCGGGCCTCCCGCAGCCGGGGGCGGATCCTGCCGCTGGCCAGTGTCTACCGGAGCCGGCGTGGGCGGATCTTGAGCTGCCAATCGAACAGGTCCAACCAACGTGACCACAACTAAGAAAAGTAAAGTTGCCAAGCTCCTTGCGAAGGGTCCGAAACTGCGGGGAAAATCGCCAGAAAACGTAGAACTCTGATAGCTTCTTTGCCACCGGGAACCATGGACGACGGTTATGCGCATGTGATTCACCGCGTGGAGCCAGGCGAGTCCACCGAGCATTGAGAAACGACTTTTCTTTCTGTGACTCACGAATTCGTCGCCGTCATTCCATTGCGCAAATGCGATCCGATGACCGGGAATTGAGTTAAGCTTCCGCGACCTCGCAAAACCAAGTCGATTTCGACAGCTTCCCGACGAACTCGGCAAAGTCCTCGGACTCCTTAAGGTGACTAAGTAGTCCGTTCTGGGGACGCTCGAATGGTGAGGACTCGGTGTCGACCCTCGGGTATTCCGTCGTCGTTTCTTCACCAATCGGAGACACGTTGACAATCTCCTGTGACCGTGACTCCATGGTCGCTCCGAGCACCAGGCGCAACAATGGCCAAATGGCCATTGTTGCGCCGCGTGTAGCTGGAGCGACCTGGTTGCGTCCCAGAGTTCTTACTGGCTGCCATCCTGCGATGCTGATTCAGTTGCCGCCGACTCATCGCCAAAGGCCAGCGCGTACTTCTTGCCAGCGAAATCGATCTGGGTCAGAGACTGGCTGCCATCATCGTTCTTGCGCGAAACGGTCGCGTTGTCACGTTCGGCTTGACTCAGTTCGATCAAATGAGCGGGCACGGTCGCCACTAGCTTCCCTTGCGACAGGATCATTAGCTCAACGCTGGAACCTGTTCCGTCCCAAGTAAGCTTGTATTGCCCTGCCGCCAGTTGATGTCCGCTGACTGTTAGGGGCTCAAACACTTCGAATGAACCCTTGTTTCCTTTGTTTGCTGCGAATGCGCTGGTGGCCAGCAGCAGGGCCAGCCCCGGCAGCAGACTCTTGGAGATCATTGATAGCTTCATAAAGTTATTTCCTTTTCTTTCCCGAAAACGTCGGGAACCGTCAAGACACCTTGCTAAGAAGGCAAATACATCAGGTTTTAGTTCTGCCATTCAGATGAGGGGCGGTTAGAAAAGTTACGGGGCGCCTTGTGCAGCTCGTGGCTTACGAGGAGCGTGATGGCCTCGCTCGAACGGTTAACAACTACCAAAAGCCGCGCTCAGACGCAACCTTGAAGCACACCGGAACAACTTGAGAAGGGCCCACATCACGCCGTGCGCCTGTAACTTTCCGCCTGAAGATGTCATCAAGAGGCCGTGGGGACAGAAATACTAGCGAGCGGATCACGGGAGTGGAAGATGCACAGGTTCACAAACGCACCGGAACACGCGGCTACTGCAGAACCTGTCCGGGTCCAACATGTTAGTGGCCACTTGGCTTGCAATTCGCAGGTTGCCGCTTGATTTACAACGAGACTCAGTCGTTCTCAACCACGACGGAACCGCAGCCGCCTACGGAAGCGGAGATGATCTCTCGCATCATCGCAGGTGAACGGGAACTGTTCTATGTTTTGCTAAAGCCTTGCGAGCGGGCGGTCTTCCTGACCGCGTACTCGGTTCTGAAGAGCGAGGCGGATGCTGAAGAGGTTGTGCAGGAAGCGGTCCTGAAGGCATACAAGGCTCTGGGCAGTTTCCGCGGAGAATCGAAGTTCAGTACTTGGCTGGTTAAGATCACGTTGAACGAAGCGCGAATGAGACTCCGCCGCGTACGCTTGGAGTCAGAGGTTTCGCTTCAAGATTTCACGGACGATGGTGACAGCGATTACACGCCGGCAGTTCTGACCGATTGGCGCGAGATTCCTTTAGAATCTCTGGAGAGGAAAGAACTACGGGAAACTCTGCGGCGAGCGGTGAGCGAGCTGCCAGAAAAGTATCGCGAGGTATTGATCTCGCGTGACGTGCGTGAGTTGAATATAGCGGAGACCGCTGAATTGCTCGGCATCAGCGAGGGCATGGTGAAGACCAGGCTTTTTCGGGCGCGTCTGCTGATGCAGAAGATTGTGGCACCTGAGTTGCGACCGCAAGGCAAGAAGGACACGAAAGGCTGATTATGGTGCTCGATTGCAAACACGTGTGGCGCGAAATCTCCAATTACATCGACGGAGATCTCGATCCCTCAGTGCGCGCCAGCATGGAAAAACATCTGGCCCACTGTCGCCATTGCGCAGCCATTCTGGATTCGACTCGCAATATCGTTTACTTGATCGCAGATGAGCGGACGTTCACTTTGCCGATCGGCTTCAGTGAGCGGTTGCATGCGAGGCTTGAAAGCGAACTTGAGAACTCGGAGCCAGCAAGCCGATAAGGGTGTCTACAGTTCATGGTGAAAGAGCGGATGCGCAAGAAGTTCCCCTGCGATCAGAAGTAGGGTAAGGACGCATGCACCGAGCTGGATCCATTTCTCCCATCGTTCTTTTCGAGTAAGAGGACGCATTCGCCAGCGGGCAGACGGGTTCCTGCGCATCCGTTCTGCATTCCACAAAAGCAGAAGGTTGACGAATGCACCGAGACCGGCAAGAGCCACCATCGGAATCCGGAACCTGTTGGCGTGGAAACCGGTCGCTGGTCCAGCTGCAGTTGCGGTTACGAGGGACGAAACCCCGAGGGCAGTACCTATGCCGCTCAGGAATACGGCCGTAGCACAGACGCCCTGGATGATCGCCAGACCGAGGGATCCCACCGTAATAAATCGCCGAGCCTGCCAGAACTGGAATGACTTCTTCGTGATTCGACGCTGGTCAAGTTCTGGAGTTTCGGTCACTTCCACAGTTGGGCCTCCAGGGAGAAAAAAGGAAACGTCACCCGTGAGATGCGCGGTTTCGACACGAAGTTTCCTCAGCCGGGTGAAGAACTTATCAGTTGACCGTGCTGGGTGCTCGAAGCCCTACTTGGATGGCGAATTGGAAGGCATGTCTAACACTCTGGAACTCCGATCTTTTGATTCCGTTCGCTCCATCCCGCCTGCGGATAAATCCATCTCCGTCGAAGCCGGAAGCGTCAGTCCGCCCTCCAACAGAAATCCGCTCAGAGCGATGCTGCTTGTCCAAGCATGTTCGAGAGTATCGATATAGCCTGTCTCATTCTCGTAAAGCATGCGCTGCAGATTGAGGACGCGGATGAATGAAGCGGTCATATTCCCGTACTGCGCGGTCATAAGCCCATAAGCGCGCTCCAGCCGAGGAAGGATCTCGACCCGATAACGGTCCGCAGTTAAACGTGCGCTGCGATAGTCTTCGGTGTAGATCGCGGAGCGATTGCGAAGCGTGAGGTCGACACGGCTTACTTCGTCCCGCGCAGCTTCGAGATCGGCGCTCGCTGCCGCGATGCCACCCTGATTGCGGTCCCAGAGACGAAGATGCAAACCAATTTCGGCGAAGCCTTGGAGACCTACCTGACGGCCTCCGGCAGCGTCGAGCGGTTCGTAGTTTTGCTGCAATCCGCCCTTGAATGTCAGGTCAGGGATGCGCTCATGCCGGGCCCGGCGCAGAGCAGCTTCTGCCCGCTCCACACCGGCCTGCGCCGCAGCATGTGTTGGGCGACGCCAGCGGCGACTTGCATACGCTGCTCTTCTGCTTCGGCTTCTAAGACCTCAGTCTCGTCTGCTTGACCGACATTGCCGAGCTGGTGAATGATGCGGACCGTGCTCTGGGCGATGCTAACCAAAGCACGCTCAATCGCGAGTCTCTCTTGGGCTGCGAGCACACGGTAGTACTCCATGCGCACGTCATTCTCCACGCGGTGCCGCTGCGCTTCTGCCTCAGCCTGACGCTGCTTTACTTCCCCAGCACCCACCTTGCGATTGAGACTAAGCTTGCCGCCAAGGATAATCGGCTGCTCCACAAAAAATCCCTGCTCGCCTCCGCCGTACACTCCCCCGCGGATCTCTTCACCCACGTAGCCGACAGTCGGGTTTGGATATAACCCACTTTGCCGCTCGCGGCCACGCGCCGCTTCCACTGCGCGTTGTGCCTGACCGAGGGTAGGGTTTTGGGCCGTGGCCATACGCTCCAAGTCCTCGAGTTGGTAAACCGGGCCAGCGACAACGCGCTGCGAGTTTCCCAGACGTGGAAACTGCGGCATCACCTCAGGAATCTCGCCGTGATGGTGCATCTCCATTTCCGGCTGGTCGGCCATAGGGAAGAACACCTGCGGTTCTTGTGATGGTTGTTGCCCGGAGTTTTGCCGCGCCGCACTTGTTGACGCGTGTTCGTTATGCGACTCGGTCCCCGGCTGCTGTGAAAACATCATTGTTGACACGAGCAGGCAGGACGCCAATATGGAGACCAACATTGCAAATCGCAACCTCATTCCGCACCTCCTTCGTGGTGGTGGGCCGAGTGCCCAGCGGCCGGTGGAAGAGGCGCAATATGCCGGCTGCGTACATCGCGCACGACGCGCTCATACAGATCGGATGGCAGCACTCGCACCAGGGTCATCATGCCCATCATCATGGCGCTCCAGTTCCGCGGCAGACCGTTGTTTTCGGGCTTGGCGACGGCTTCATCCATGCCCATGTCCATGAACGCATCCTGAGGAAAACCGGGCACCTGGTTCGCACTGGGCGCGATGGGTGCGTGATGCACATGCTCGAAACCCGCACGGTCGGCGAGGGTCTGCATCTGGCGAAGGGCCCGCTCGTCTTCCGTGTCGGCAGTCATCATCATTCGATCCCCGAGCAGGTCGCTCATGGCGTTCATGTTGTGGTGGGGCATATGGCAGTGCAGCATCCACTCTCCAGGGTTATTCGCCACGAATTCGATGTCGCGCGCTTGTGCAACACCAACGAGCACCGTGTTGGCCGGTCCCCAGACAGTTTCGGGCTGTCGCCCGGCCTCCGTGCCCGTCACAACGAAGGTGTGGCCGTGCAGATGGATGGGATGGTGGTCCATGCCAATGTTGACAAATCGAATGCGCACGCGACTGCCGAGCCGCACGACCAAGGGCGTAGTCATCGGACTCACGGCGCCGTTGAAGGTCAGCCAGTTCCACTCCATGTTGGCGGTGTTCGGGACGGTGTTGTTCGGTAGCACGGCCCACTCCTGCAGCACGACTCCAAAGTCGTGATCGACGGCAGGAGGGTGCGCTCGCGGCGGATGCAGAATGAACAAGCCCACCATGCCCATCATCTGCTGCATGGGCGAGTGTGAATGGTAGAAGAACGTGCCGTTCTGATGGATCGTGAACTCGTACGCGAGCCGCGATCCGGGCGCAATCGGCCGCTGTGAGAGGTACGGCATCCCGTCCATCGCATAGGGGATTTCCAGTCCATGCCAATGGATCGCAGTCGATTCCGGCAGATGATTTTCCAGCACGATGCGGACACGATCTCCCTGGTTCACCTGGATCGTAGGGCCCGGGCACGAGCCGTTGAAGCTCCAGCAATCGATGGTCTTCCAGGGCGCGATCTTTCGCCTTACCGGTTCGGCAGCGAGTTGGAACACCTTCACGCCATTGTCGATTGTGAACGGCAGGTCCTTGACGTCGGGCGTAATCACTGGTAGCGGTGTCGAATTTGCGGGACGATCGGATGCGCGCGGTCGATTCATGCCGAGCAGCCGAGAGGTGCCGGCCAAACCCGCCGCCGTGGTAATAGCACTCTGTATAAACGTTCGCCGTGAACTCATAGTCCCCCTTTCTGTTGGGCTTCTATGATCGCAGGTCGCAGCTTCAACGCAAATCTGTTATCGGATTGGCACAACTACGAACTGGATTTCCAACTCGTTCTTGACCTTCACAACGCCACCCGCGACGCTGATTGGATTAATGCCAAAATCAGTTTGTTTGATTGTCGAACGGCCCGTGTAGGCTCCTTCTGCATAGTGCGCCTCCGCCAGGATCGGTCTGCTCTGCCCGTGGAGTGTCAACACACCGGTGACAATCCAGTGGTTGGCTCCAGTCTTTTCGATCTTCGTAGAATGAAAGCTGATGAGCGGATAGCTTTCGCTCTGCAAGACCTTGGCGTGCATCGTGTGCTGAATTTCCGCATGCTGCTCCGCGCTCAATTTGTTGTCTTCGACAAGCGTGAGCTTGCGGGCGTCAACGGTAAAGGCTACCTGCGGGAGATCGCTGTCATTGAAGCTGCCTCCGGCAAAAGGTGCGGTTACCCAATGATCGTGACCTGCGGCGGAGAACAGACCTGCCTTACCCACATGAATCTTCAAGGTGCTGTGGTCGGCATCGATCCCTCGATCGACGCTCACCAACCACAGCGATGCTGCAAGAAGAAACCCTGTCACCCCGAGTACGAAGGTCGCGTTGCGCTTACATCTGCTCATTATTACTGGATTACTGGCTTCAGGTACCCTTCGGGAAGGCACGAAGCTCTGAACTCAATTCCGGAAGCCAAGTGTGCGTCGTCAATTGCAGGCCTTCCGATGTGTCGTAGTCGGCCGCAGTCGACAACTCAACGTTGTGTCGTGCTTGTTCTTCCCTTTGCAATTCGTCCGTCCGCTCCTTGGCGAACGGATCCCGATATGTCAGCTCTAGCCGCAGCCCACCGGTCAAAGCCGAGCGAAGTATGGGGGCCCCTTTCTGCATGCACATCATCTTTGTCCTTTCTGCTAATCCACGAAACGCGTGACCGCAAGGTGATCGGGGTTGCTCGACTAGAACCTGATTAACAAGCCGCCGGTGAAGGCCACGTTGTTTTGCCGGCGGGCATCAATTTGCCGATTGTAATTTGGCAAACCAGAATAGAAGTCACGCACCTCAAGTCGAAACCCGATCGGTATCCTCAGCACGCGGACAACACTGCGTGTATCGATTCCGGCGCCAAACTCCAGTGTGCCGGTGTTGGTTCCAGGCCGGAACGTGGTGCTGCCACTGGGCGCTTTTTCAAGGAAGCGTGCGTATCCTCCACCGAAAGATAACCAAGGAGCAATCGAGCTGGAGGGATTGAACTTTACTCGCACATGCGGGGTAAGAAACACATAGGCATACTGGGGACTCACCCCCTGCGGTGGCTGGCTCAGCTTGACGTCAAACGGAGAGGCAAGAAAATCTGCTCCTCCGTATATCGCCACTCGCTTAGGAGTTGCGAGGCGCCGGTCGTATTCCGCTCCCAACGCTAGGCTTGCGTTGAAACTTAAGTCACCACCCTGGGACAGGGTTTGGCTCGGTGTTGTGGTTGCGCCGATCTGCAATCCAACCTCATTCTTTGTCTGCGAGTAAGCAGAGGGCAACAAAGCTGAAAACAATAAAATGATTCCGCTGACGGTAAGTAAGCTTTGTAGATGCATTGTCGCTTTCACTTGAGGAGTTGCCTTCTGCGGTCCAGCCCTCGCTCACTGTGCTCGAAATGCAGGCCGCTTCGCCGCGCTGCGGGTTCGCATCCCTATCGCTCTTCTCCTCTGAAACAGTCCTGCCCTGAACTCAACGGTTCGATGTTTGTAGATCGTCAGAAGTTACGTCGGCAGCTATTGGTCACGAACCATTCTTCGAGGGATATTCATATCAAGTGCCGCCGGAACTCGGGTTGTTTGTTTGGCGCATTGTTATGCTTTAGCTGGGCGCGCGAAATCCGCGCGACTGTCGTGCGTCTCATTCCCTTCCGCGGCGCATGTAACTTTCTTGTTCGGCTGCACATCGTATGGCCAGCCAGCGACATTCAGGCGGACGCTGAGCAACGCAGCGAGAGTCCCCACAATCTATGGAAGGATTGCCGTGTGACAGTTCACTTAATCCTCCTCAACCAGAAAGGTGTGGGCTTCTCCTGAAAACTGGTGTTGCTGCACACGATTCACAAATCAATTTGTAAAAGGAGCGATCAAGATGAGTAATTCAATGAAGGCTCTGTTGGCAGGTGCTGCGCTGGCAGGCTTGCTGACGGGCACCAGCACAAAGCTTAACGCACAAACGTTAGGCCAGAACAGCGCCGGAATCAAAGCGGTGAGCATGAGTGATGATGGCGGCGGTAAGGACAAGAAGGACAAGGACAAGACTGAAAAGCACGCATGTAAGAGCCAGAATTCTTGCAAAGGCAAGGGTGGCTGTAAGGCCAGCGACAACGGCTGCAAAGGCAAGAACTCCTGCAAAGGCAAGGGCGGCTGCGCAACCGATGGATCAAAAATGCCAGATGATCAACCCAAGCAGGAGCAGAACTAAGGCACCTCAACCCCAATGGGTCGGGGTTGAATGTCCCGACCCTCCTTTTCTTAGGAAAGCTACTGACATGCCAGCAAATCCTTTCAATGGATTCACAGACTTTGGAGTTGGGATAGGCCTTCGTGTGCCTCACTACCAGCACATTCTGTCTGAAAAGCCGGTTGTGAATTGGTTCGAGATTATCTCCGAGAACTACATGATCGATGGTGGGCGACCGCTGCATGTCCTCGATCAGATTCTTGAGCACTATCGAGTCGTCCAGCATGGTGTTTCCATGTACTTTGGTTCCCCGGAACCACCGAATCGCGAGCATTTGAAGAGACTCAAGGCTCTGGTCAAGCGCACCAAGACCCCTTGGCTCACTGACCACTTATGCTGGGGCAGCGTCGATGGTACTTACAGCCATGACCTGCTGCCCATGCCCTATACGTTCGAGGCTGCCCGCCATACCGCACAGAAAATTCGGGAAGTGCGGGACTTCCTTGAGATACCGGTCGCGGTTGAGAACGTAAGCAGTTATGCCGAATTCCATGTTTCGGAGATGACGGAGTGGGAATTTCTTACCGAAGTGGTGGAATTGGCAGACTGTGGCATTCTTTTGGACGTCAACAACATTTACGTCTCTTCAAGGAACCACAACTTCAACCCCCATGACTACGTGAATGGTGTTCCTTCCGAGCGCGTAGCGCAGGTCCATATCGCGGGGCATTCCAAGTTTGAAAAGTACATTCTGGATACGCACGACCACCCTGTGATCGATCCGGTCTGGAAACTTTATGCGCGCGCCATCGAACGAACAGGCCGCACAGCTACGCTCCTCGAGTGGGACGACAGCATTCCATCCTTTGAAGAGGTTCACAACGAAGCGCTAAAAGCGAATCAGTTCGTCGCAGAAATGGCAGTGGCGTCATGAACCTGCTCGAAATCCAACACCGAATGCTCGAGGCGGTCATGCAACCCCTCGCCGCCGGCGAACAGATGCAGCCGCGCAGTCGGGACGGCAGATCTATGGACGAGGTGGCCGCAGAGTTCATCAAACCAAACGATCGCTTGAGCTCGTTCGAGCGTCTCGAGATCTACAACCGCCAATACTGGTTTCGGGTACTCGCGGCCTTGGAGGAGGACTTTCGTGGTCTGCGGGCCATCATCGGTCGGCGACGATTTGAGGCATTGTGCAAAGCCTATCTTATCGATTGTCCTTCTGAGTCGTTTACTCTGCGAAACCTGGGCGCGCGCTTGGAGTGGTGGTTACGAAGCCATCCCGAGCAGATCCAACCGCGCGCGGGCCTGGCGCTGGATATGGTTCGCTTAGAGTGGGCTGAAATCGAGGCCTTCGACGGTGCAGCGGAGCCTGTTTTGGTCCCCGGAGATGTGCTGACTTCGGATCCCGACCCGCAATTCAGACTGCAACCTTACCTTCAGTTGCTTAGCTTGCGCTACCCCGTAGATGATTTGCTCCTTGCGGTCAGGAAAGATGGCTTCGAAGGCGAGATGGTAAGCAACGCGGTCTCGGAGCGAAAACAGACCCGAGTGCGCAAAGTCGTGCGCCAAAAGCCGCAGGCTGTCTTCTTGGTGGTCCATCGCCTTGACTACTCGGTTTACTTCAAGCGAATCGAGCCGGAGGCTTTCAAGTTTCTCCATGCCCTCCAGGAAGGTAAGAGCCTCTCCGCTGCAGTAGTCCTGGCTTTTCAGGGACGCGACATTCCAGAAAGTAGGCTCCTCGGCATCGTACAGAGTTGGTTTGAGAACTGGTCGAGCTTAGGCTGGTTTTGCCGGCCTGAATCTCCAAACAAGGACTTCATTTCCTCATTAGGAAGACAATCATGAACAAGATTATCGAAGGTACCGCACGGGTGCATTCGCTTTGTGCAAAGGCCGTCTCTCATTTGCAATCCCCACTGCTCCTTACTGTACGGCTTTATTGGGGCTGGCAGTTCTTCCAGACCGGACTCGGCAAGCTAATGCACATGGACAAGATCGTGGGGTTCTTCACGAGTTTGGGGATACCCTTCCCCGCGTTCAACGCTTACTTTGTCAGCTCGCTTGAATGTGTGGGTGGCGCCTTGCTGCTTCTCGGCCTCGGGTCGAGGGTCATCGCTCTACCGCTCACGATCGATATGGTGGTGGCATACATAGTTGCGGATCGGGAGGCGCTCTTTTCCATCTTCTCGGATCCCGGTAAGTTTTATTCCGCCGATCCCTATACATTCTTCTTCGCCTCTCTGCTCATTCTCGTCTTCGGCCCTGGAAAGATTTCTCTCGATTCTGCGCTTAGCTATGTGTTTAAGAAGAGAGTTGCGGGACTACAGGACCTACGCAGGACGTCGGCTCTCTCCGCTACCTGATCCGAGGCATCCATTGAGTTTAACGTAGACCTTTGCGTCGTAAGGCACGTCCTTCCGGGTCACCGGGGAGAGTCACGATGAAACTGGGCATCCAAGCGGTTGCGTTCGATGCTTACGGTACGTTGTTCGACCCGCACTCAATGATTGCACGTTGCAACCGCAAGTTCCCCGGCCGAGGCGCCGCACTGAGCCAGCTGTGGCGCACTAAACAACTGGAGTACACCTGGCTCCGCAGCCTCACGGGACGGTATGAAGACTTCTGGATCGTAACCGAATCGGCGCTGGTATTCGCGTGCAGTTGTCTGAGTCTCGCTTGCCCTCCCGAGACCCGCAAAGAGTTGATGGAATCTTATCTGCACCTCGACATCTTTCCGGAGGTGGGGCCGACATTGGCCAAACTGTCGGAATACAAGTTGGCCATCTTGTCGAATGGCTCGCCGAAGATGCTTGCGGCCGCAGAGGAGAGCGCCGGTCTGAGGGGCGTGTTCACCGCCGTGATCAGCGCCGATGAAGTGAAGATCTACAAGCCGAGCCCCCGCGTGTATAGCCTGGTTTCGCAGCGCCTGGGCGTGCCCGAGAGGGCCGTTGGCTTCGTATCGTCGAATTTCTGGGACATCGCCGGCGCCAAAACCTGCGGGTTCTGGACGTGCTGGGTTAACCGGTGCAATCTTCCGGAGGATAAATTGGGTGTCAGGCCAGATGTCACAGTGGACGCGCTGGATGGGCTTATTGGGGTTCTGGGGGAATGACATGATGCCGCCTTCTGTTGTGGGCGGGGAGCGAGGCAGCAGCGCCTCGACCATGGTGATGTCGCTTCAGCTAACGACGCCCGGACTTCGCGCACAGATGTCAGGTGGAGAACGGGTCAGAACGGACAAACAGGTGTGGCCCGAGCAGTGAAGATCAGGTGCGACGAGGTGTGGCGCGAGGTCTCGAATTACCTCGAGGACGAGGTCAGTGCCGGCTTGCGCACCCGGATGGAGCAGCATTTCAAAAGCTGCAAGCGATGTACCGCGGTACTGGTCGGGACTCGCAACGTGGTGCGGTTGGTTGGTGACGCTGCGATTCTTGATTTGCTTGCCGCGTTCAACGATCGTTTCGATCAGAAATTTGACGGTGAACTGTCCGAACGCTGCCAATCGCGGAAAGAAGAATGAACTACCCCAATGAACGATTTCTACGAGGGGAATGCCGCGAGGGCGGAGTCTGGTGGAGCCGGCCGAAAGACAAGGAGGCAGCCGACCATCTTCTATGTGGACGATAACCCAAGGGCTCTGAGGATGCTGACGTCCGTTCTAGAAGGATGTGGGTACAAGGTGGTCGCTGCCGGCACTGCACGTGAAGCGTTAGAAAGCATGGAACAAAACACGTTTGACCTGATCCTGCTAGCGTATCGATTGCCCCGAATGATTGGTTTCAAGGTAGCGCAGGATCTCAAGCGGCGCAGCCCCGGTACTCCGGTCATCCTGATCTCTGGCCATACTCTTTGGGAACCGGAAGAATTGACCCATGTGGACGCCTATGTAGGCAAAGGCGCGACTCTGGACAGCTTACTGACCAAAATACGGTCACTCATCGGTAGGACCTGAGAGACGCTCCGCTGTTCCAGAGCGGCTGATTCGAAACGCCGAATGAGATCCTGCCCCAGCGAGTGCCGGTTATATCGCGAGCTCTCCTTAACCAGGAGCGCATGTAGCCGGATGTTTTTAGTGGACGAGAACCTGGAGTTGGAATGAGCGAGAGTATCGGATCGTCTGCTCTATCGAGAATGAGTCGCCTTTTGAAACTTGCCCTGCTGACCTCCATGCTTGCGTTTGCCAGCGATACCGAAACTAGCAAAGCCACAACAATATTGGCTCCTGGCGGGCGCATCGATGTGTTTGTCGCTCGCGCGGAAGCAGGAGTCACCCACGAAGATTTGATCGGCTGGGTCAGCGCTGCCTCCAAGTCGGTCGCTACCTATTTTGGTCACTATCCTGTGCCTCACGTAGCGGTACGAATTACTACAAGCGAGGGCAGAGGCGTTCACAATGGTAGAACCTTTGGTTCGCCCGTTGCGCTTGTCACCATTTCAGTTGGAAGCAAGACAACCCTGGCGGATCTGAAGGGGGATTGGACTATGACACACGAAATGGTCCACTTGGCGTTCCCCTCGGTGGCTGAGAGACATCACTGGATTGAAGAAGGAACTGCCACGTATGTGGAACCGATTGCTCGGGTACAGTCCGGGATCCTCGAGCCCTCAAAGATGTGGAGCGATTTGATTCGTGATCTCCCTCAAGGACTCCCTGGGCCACGAGATCGGGGGCTCGATGTTACACACACGTGGGGACGGACGTACTGGGGAGGGGCCCTGTTCTGCCTTCTCGCAGACGTGCAGATCCACCAGCGAACTCATAATCAAAAGGGTCTTGAAGATGCTTTGCGTGGAATTCTCGCTGCCGGCGGCAACATTACCGAGGGCTGGCCATTAGAGCGTGCGCTCAAAGTCGGAGATGAAGCCACCGGAACGCGCGTCCTGGAGAATCTCTATGAAGAGATGAAAGATAAACCCGTGACAGTCAATCTAACAGGTCTGTGGAGAGAGTTGGGGGTTCAGCGATCTGAGAACGGCGACATTGCGTTCACCGACGATGCCCCACTGGCTTCAGTGCGCAAATCAATTGTCGCCGGCAAAGGTTCACGCTAAGCACCCGCTGAGCTGGGCAGTTAACCACGAGGTTCTTCTATATCTGTTCGCTGTCTCACTCAGATGGGATCGGTTCATTAAAGATCAATTCCTGGCTCAGGGAGAGTGTAACTTTTCCCGGCCTGAGTCCATCTTCTTTTTAAGAGGCTAGTGCGCGGGAATCCGGGAAGGGTCGGATTCGTGCGCCTGTTGTGGAACTCCCGTATGCTGATCAAAAAGCAGGCCGATATTGCTTCTTCCGAGATTACTCCCAAGGATCTTTACCTGAGCCGCCGGAAATTTCTGGCTGGAGCGGCGGTGGTTGGAGCAGCGGCTGCCGCCGGCATCGGTCTGCGCGAGCTCGCGTTTCCGCCCGTTGTCGCTCAGGCCAACGCGAAGATAGACGGCATTCAGAAAAGCAAGTTCAGCACCAGTGAGGCGATCACGCCTTATAAAGACGTCTCTAACTACAACAACTACTATGAGTTTTCGACGGACAAGTACGGACCCGCAGGGCTGGCCAAGAATTTCAAAACCCGACCGTGGACGGTGAGCTTCGAGGGGCTGCTGAAGAAGAAACAAACCCTTGACGTGGATTCGATCATTAAACTCGCCGGACCCGAGGAGCGTATCTATCGGCATCGATGCGTGGAAGGGTGGTCCATCGTGGTGCCTTGGATTGGCTTCCCGCTGAGCGTGCTCATCAACCGGGTGGAGCCGGAATCGAAAGCGAAGTTCGTCAAGTTCACCACTATTTATGACCCCAAGCAGCTGCCGGGGCAGAGGGAATCTGTGCTGCCTTGGCCTTACGTGGAAGGTTTGCGTATGGATGAGGCCATGCACCCGCTGACCCTGCTCTGCTTCGGCATGTATGGCGAGGTGCTGCCGAACCAGGACGGGGCACCGTTGCGCGTTGTCGTGCCGTGGAAGTATGGGTTCAAGAGCGCCAAGGCCATCGTAAAAATCGAGTTCACGGAACGTCAGCCGACTAACACCTGGAACGAAGCGGCGCCGAGCGAATACGGATTCTACTCCAATGTAAACCCGAACGTGGATCATCCGCGCTGGAGCCAAGCCAAGGAGCGCCGGTTGGGCGAATTCTTGAAACGTCCAACCCTGATGTTCAACGGTTATGGCGACCAGGTGGCCAGTCTATACAACGGCATGGACCTGAAGAAATATTTTTAGGACCCTTTAGAAATGATTCGCTGGCTCAAACCCGTTGTTTTTCTTGCCTGCCTTGTACCCCTTGAACTGCTGGCATGGAAGGCGTACCTGGGAAACCTGGGCGCGAATCCGATTGAGGTCATTACCCACTCTACCGGCGATTGGACGCTGATCCTCCTGCTTGTCACACTCTCTGTCACGCCGCTACGCAAGCTGACAGGCCAGCTGTGGCTGATTCGCTTCCGGCGCATGTTTGGTCTGTTCTCATTTTTCTATGTGACTCTGCACTTCCTTACCTATATCTGGCTCGACAAGTTTTTCGACATGCACGAAATGCTCGTGGACATCGCCAAGCGAAAATTTATTACCCTTGGTTTCACCGGCTTTATGTTGCTCATTCCCCTCGCCATCACTTCGACGTCGGGCTGGATTGGCCGGCTCGGCGGACGCCGGTGGAACCGGCTGCATCAGTTGATTTATCTGACTGCGATTGCCGGCGTGATTCATTACTACTGGCTGGTCAAAGCGGATGTTCGCAAGCCACTGCAGTACGCGACGGTACTGTCGCTGCTACTGGGATATCGCGTAGTGATGTGGAGTATCCTGAAATTCAAGGCAAACAAGGCGGCCAGAGTCCCGCGCCCGCACGTGCAAGTCTCGGAAGGATAGGTCTCATTGTGAGACGGCACTTAGCGCGATTTCACGATTGATCTTAGGCGTTCGTTTGGGAGACTTTGCATGTGACTTTCTTCGACCCGCTGGCATCTGACGGGCAGAGAACGGGTCCAGCATGTCCGGAGGGTGTCATGACGGCCAAGGAACTAGCATGATGTCCGCCGAATCTATGCGACCGGCGCTTCCTATGACAACTCCTCAGATCAGAGGAGAAATGTTGGCTGCCACCAAATCGCAAGTTGACCCGTCCGAGGCGGAACTGATCCAGCGCGTGCTCAGTGGACAGAACGAAGCCTTTCGCGAACTTGTGCGTCCCTACGAACGTGCAGTGTTCATGACTACTCAAGCTATCCTGAAGAATGAAGCCGATGCAGAAGACGCGGCCCAGGAGACTGTTCTCAAGGCGTTTACCAATCTTGCCAAGTTCCGCGGTGAATCAAAATTTATTACTTGGCTGATCCGCATCGCCACCAACGAAGCTTTCATGAGGTTGAGGAAGGAACGGCGTCAGAAGCTCCACGATTCGTTGGACGAGCAGCGCACGGACGAGGATGGCGATTATATTCCCCGCGACTTCGCAGACTGGCGCGAGATTCCCTCCGAGGCGTTGCAGAAAAAGGAGTTGCGGCAAGCAGTATCCCGAGCACTGGTCTTACTGACGCCCAAGCACAGGCAGGTATTTGTTCTGAGAGATGTGCAGCACTTCACCATCGCAGAAACCGCGCATCTGCTCGGTATCAGGAAAAGCGCGGTGAAAACACGCCTCTTGCGCGCCCGCCTTCAGATGCGCGACGCTCTTGCACCGGGTATCGATGGGAGTTGGAGCACCGGCCGGGCTGAATACGAACAGGTGAGACCATGGTAGTGGAAATCAGTTGCGAAGAGGTCTGGCGTGAGATCTCCAATTACCTTGAGGGCGAGATCAGTGGGGAAATGCGCGCCAGGATGGAGGAACATTTCAAGGGCTGCATGCATTGTACGGCAGTACTGGACGGCACTCGCAACGTGGTGCAGTTAGTTGGCGACGCCACGGCTTTTGAGTTACCTGCTGGGTTCAGCAACCGTTTGTATCAGAAACTTAACCGCAGACTGGGCAAAGGTCGCTAGTCGCGGAAGCGAAAATGTGTGTCCCCATGAACCACGTCTACGAGATCAATGTCGCTAAGTCAAAGTTTAGGGACGCCTACAACGCAGGGAATGTGGATCGCCTCTTGGCGGTGTTCGCGGACGAGTTTACAGATATGAGCGCCGGAGCGCCGAGCTTCTTTGGTGCCGACTCCAAGTCTGTGTTTCGGTCGCGCGTGACGAAGCTTCTTGAGGAGTATCGCGCGACTCTTATTGTCACTGTCATAGCCATTCGCGTGTTTGCCAATACGGCTTTTGACTATGGCTGGCACGCTCTGACGCTCGCGCCAAGAGACGGGGGCAAGCCGATTACCACCCGACAGAGATACTTTGAGACTTGGCAGAAGAACTCCAATGAAGAATGGAAGATCGATTTCTACATTGATAACATGGACGTGGCTCCCATGATGCCAGGCGCAGATCTCCCTATCCCTTTGGCTTTTTGCCAGCCTGAGACGCAGAGACAGAAAGATCAGAACCCGGTCAGTGCAGCGTAACTTTTTGCCCCACGAATCATCACACCCACATCTCCACTGATCACAGCTCGTGCGTCGTGTCGATAGACGAATGAACGAACTCATCCGGCGAAGCTTTCTGGGGATGCTGGCTGGAGCTGTTGCCAGCGTATCCTTGGTGCCCACTCTTGGTTATCCACGATGGAGCATTGTCTTGGGTGTGGTGGTGGGTGCGGCATGGCGGCCGGTGCGCTCGGCGTCCCGCTCTGGGGCCTGATCAGTGTGATCGCCTTTCCGTTGGTTTCCGGCCAGATGCCAGAGTGGACCGCGGAACAGATGCGAGCGCATTTCCCTGCTCTGGTCGGGTGGGTCCTGTATAGTGCTGCGCTTGGCCTGATCACCCAAGGTTTGAGTGACATCGCCGAGCGAGTGTTCGGCCCGGAGCCCGTGTCCCGATTGAACGTGCCTTCGGCAATGAAACGGATCCTCATCCTGGGCGGCGGATTTGGCGGCATGCGGACTGCAGAGCGTTTGGAGGAACAGCTCCGCGCTGACCCCTCGGTCTCTATCACCTTGGTCAGCGACACGAACGCGCTTCTCTTTACTCCTATGCTCGCCGAAGTGGCCGGAAGCAGCCTTGAACCTAGCCACATCAGTACTCCTCTGCGCAGCAGCCTGCATCGGACGGAGTTCATTCGCGGGCACGCTGTGAAGATTGACCTCGAGCGGCGGCGCGTGATTCTGGACCATGGCTCGACTCACACCGGGCTGCCACGAGAAATCCCGTACGACCACCTGATCCTGGCGCTCGGCGCGGTTTCGAATTACTTAGGGATGGCGAACGTTGAGAAGTATGCTTTCGGCTTCAAGAGCCTGCTTGACGCCATTCGCATTCGCAACCACGTCATTGAGATGTTTGAACGGGCCGACCGCGAGTCTGATTCTTTCCAGCGCCGTGCGCTCCTCACATTCGTAATCGCCGGCGGCGGGTTCGCCGGCGTCGAGCTAGCGGGTGCTCTCAACGACTTCGCGCACGGAATTATTGCAGACTACCCGAAGTTGCGTTCAGAGGAACTGACCGTCGTGCTGGTGCATGCGCGCGACCGCATCCTGCCTGAGTTGAGCGAGTCGCTCGCTCATTATGCCCAGAACAAAATGGAAGAGCGTGGCGTCCGCTTCCGCTTGAACTGCCGGCTCACGGATGCGCAGCCTGACGTGGTCGTCTTGAGCGACGGCGAGATCAGAGCTGCGACCCTCGTTTGGACCGCCGGCACCGCGCCGAATCCATTGCTGAAATCACTGCCTGTCGAAAGGGACCTGCGCGGCGCAGTCGTCGTCGATGAGACTCTTGCCGTGAGGGGTCACATAGACCTATGGGCGCT
>WNFG01004139.1_pt1 | contig 21661 bp, 13 predicted proteins | sample 5400431 | NCBI WGS metagenome assembly WNFG01 (sample SAMN13153346, study PRJNA577476) | soil metagenome | isolation source: 120 cm saprolite under Douglas fir tree site 2 hole 3 replicate 2 | place: USA:California | collected 2015-04-18 | reverse complement strand
CTGAAAACTCCCGTCCCCGTTGCCCAAGAGCAGTGAGATGCTGCTGCTACCGAAAGAGTTGTTGGCAACGACCAGATCGAGCCAGCCGTCGCCATTAAAGTCCCCCACTGCAACAGACACAGGAGTGTTACCTACGCCGAAGTTCCGCGGGAATTGGAAGGTTCCATCTCCGTTCCCCAGGAGTACCGAGACGTTGTTGGAGCCTCTGTTGGCGACGACGAAATCCATTACCCTGTCGCCATTGAAGTCGCCGATCGCAACGAAAGAAGGTTGGCTTCCAACACCGAAGTTCCGAGGCGCCTGGAAGCTCCCATCTCCGTTCCCCAGGAGCACCGCAACTGTGTTGGAACGCTGGTTGGCCACCGCCAGGTCCAGTATTCCGTCGCCATTAAAATCGACCACCGCAACAGACACCGGAGTGGTGCCAACCCCCAGGTTCCGAGGCCCCTGGAAGGTCCCATCCCCGTTTCCCAAGAGCACCGAGATGTTGTTGGAACCCTGGTTGGCGACAGCAAGGTCTTGCACTCCGTCGCCATTGAAGTCGCCAACTGCGACGGACGAAACAGACTTCCCGGCCGCAAAGTCGGGTGCTATCGGGAAGGTCCCATCCCCGTTACCCAAGAGCACTGAAACGGTGCTTGAGGGGTAGTTCACCGTGGCCAAGTCCAGCCTCCCATCGGCATTGAAGTCGCCTAACACCAGCGACCCAGGAGTGCCCCCAACCCCGTAGACTCGCGCAGTGTCGAAACCCCCGTTCCCATCGCCCAGGAGCACAGAAATGGTGTCAGGAGAAATAATAGAAGAGTGGCCTACGACGCAGTCCGGCACCCCATCACCATTGAAATCGCCCAAAGCAATGGGCCCAGGAAAGCTCCCCACCTCGAAGGTCCGCGGACTCTGGAAGCTCCCATCACCGTTACCCAGAAGCACCGACAGACTATTGGAGCCAAAGCTGGACACGACCAGGTCCAGCCGACCGTCGCCGTTGAGCTCGCCCGCGGCAACGTAGCCCGGTGAGCTTCCGGCTGCGAAGCTGCGGGCCACCTGGAAGCTCCCATCGCCGTTACCGAGGAGCACCGAGATAGTGTCTGAAGGGGAGTTCGCCGCAGCCAGGTCCAGCACTCCGTCGCCATTGAAGTCACCCGCTACGACGGAAAAAGGCTGACTCCCGGCCTGGAAGGACTGCGGAGCCTGAAAGCCCCCGGTTCCGTTGCCCAAGAGCACCGAGACGGTGGTGTACGAGGCGCTGGCCACGGCGATATCCAGCAGTCCATCACCATTGAAATCGCCCAAAGCAAGGGAGTTAGCACCACCGGGGACCGGAAAATTCCGTGCGGGCCAGAAACCCCCGTCCCCAATGCCCAAGAGCACCGAGACAGCAGAGCCAAAGTTGGTGAGCGTCGCCAAGTCCGGCACCCCGTCGCGATTGAAGTCGCCCACCGCAATCGATCGAGTAATCTCGATGCTGATGGTCTCAACCCTCCGAAATGTCCCATCACCGTTGCCCAAGAGCACTGAGATGTCGCGACTGCCGCCTACCACCAGGTCCAGACTGCCGTCGCCATTAAAGTCACCGGCCGCAACAATGGCCGCATAGTAAAAGCTCCCGACGTCGCGGCGCGCGATGAAAGATACATCTTGAGCTTGGGCGACAGCGGCGACCAAGACAGTGAACGCCAGCATCGCGAAGGGTGATGCGATTTCTTTGTTCTGGACGGACATGACGACCCCCTCGGACTTGGTGGTCTGCTCCGATCCGGACTGCAAGTCAACGCACAAGCACGTTACGAGAACCTCAATCGAGTGGACGCCTCAGAGCGCAAGACGCAATGCGCGCAGGGATGGAACCACGGCGAGCTTGATGTTTCAACACAACTCAGTTCTCGGAAATGGAGCTGCTCAAGGCTCAAGCGCCACGCGATCCGCCCGACACTCGGCAGTTCGAGGAGTAGCAATTCCCGTCGTCGCCTTGCAATCGCGGAGCACAGCGGGCGCGTGAGCGGAGGACCGGCGGCTGGCCCCCGCGCGGCCGCGAAACCCGAGCGTGATCACGCAGACGGAGGCCAGGATCAGCAGCCCGGATGCAAGATGTGCCACCCGGAGCTGCTCGCCGGCGAGCCAGGTCCCGAGCGCCACCGCCACCAGCGGATTGACGAAGACGTGCGTGGCCACCATGTCCGTCCGCACGTGCTTAAGCAGATAAGAGTAGCAGGCGAAAGCGAGCACCGACGCAAACAGGATCAAATAGCCGAGCGAGGCGAGCGATCGGCTCGACACCGCGGCCAGGTCGATCGCCCAGGGTTCGCCGCGCAGCAGGCTCACGCCGGCGAGCATGACCCCGCCGCAGATCATCTGCATCGCCGCCCGCAGAACGGGGTGAGGCGGAAACTCCAGCCGCTGGGAGAAAACGGCTCCTAGAGCCCAGGACGTCGCGGCGCCGAGGATCGCCAGACAAGGCAACACGCTCACTGCATCGGCTCCGATTCCCTGGCCGACGAACAGGCACACCACCCCGGTGAGCCCGAGCGCCGCGCCTAACAGGCTGCGCCGGGTCAGCGGCTGGTTGGGGAGCAGGACGCTCGAGAGCACGGCGATGATCGGGACCTGGGTCGCGGCGATCAAGCACGCCAGGCTGGAAGGGATGGATCGCGCCGCGCTGGTCACGAGGCCGTGGTTGACGAGGAAGAAGAGCGCTCCCACCATTGCCGCGTTGACCCAGTGGCGCGCCGTGGGACGCGGCCTGATCCGACTCGTGGCCAGAAGCAGGATCCCTCCGGAAATCAAAAAGCGGACCGCCGCGGTGAACAGCGGAGGCAGAGTCTCCACCGCCACCTTGATGCCGAGGAAGCTCGAGCCCCAGATCAGATAGATGACCGCGAACGAGCCCCAGAGGAGCCAGCGCGCTGGAATTCGGAGACGACTCGGGCTGGCGACCGCGGCTTCGCTGCTTGACATGGGCTTGCTCGATTTGTAATAGTACAAACTAATGATTGATGCGGTACAAAAACTAATCAAACCGGGCTCGGCGGTCAAGCTGGTCGCCCAAATCGAGCAACTGGTGCGCGATGGGCGCATCCCGCCCGAGGCGCTGCTGCCACCGGTGCGAGAGCTCGCATCCGCGGTGGGCGTCAGCCCGGGCACGGTCGCGGCGGCGTATCAGGCGTTGCGCAGACAGGGCGTGGTGAGCACCGATCGCCGCCGCGGCACGCGAGTGCTTTCTCCGGCGAACCAGCGCGAGCTCGCCGATCTGCCTACGCCACCCGGAGTGGTCGATTTGCAGGCCGCGAATCCCGATCCGCGGCTGCTGCCGGATCTCCATCGCATCTTTGCCGGCATCCACGCATCGAGCGAGAGCTACGCAGGTAGCCATCTCGATGCGGACCTCATGGAGAGGATGCGCGAAGACTTCGAAGCAGACGGGATCGAGGCCTCGCGCCTGGTGGTGATGGGCGGCGCTACCGCGGCGATCTATCGTTCGCTGCGCGCAGCTTTGAAGCCCGGCGACAAGGTGGCGGTGGAGGATCCGGGGTTCAATGAGCATCACGCCAGCGTGCGCGCGCTGTCGATGATCCCCGTCCCGGTGGCGATCGATGACGAGGGCATGCTGCCGGAGCAGCTCTCGATCGCGCTGCGCGGTGGCGCGAAGGCGGTCATTCTCACCCCTCGTTTCCAGAGCCCGACCGGCGCGGCGCTGTCCCGCGCCCGAGCCAACCAGCTCCGCGCCGCCCTGTCTCATCACCCGGAGGCGGCGATGCTGCTGGACGACTACGCCAGTCTTCTCTCGGAAGAAAAGTACCAGGACTGCCTTGGAAAGGGTCGCTCGCGCTGGCTCGTCGTGCGCTCGCTCAACAAGTCAGTGTCCCCTGACCTGCGCGTGGCCGTCGCGGCTGCCGACGCGGAGATCGCCAACCGCCTACGTCATGAGCAGTGGCTCGCCGATGGTTGGGTGTCCTCGTACCTGCAGCGCGCGGCGGCGGCGGCACTGGCCAGCCGCTCGGTGCAAGCATTGCTCGGTCGCGCGCGGCAAGCGTACTCGCGGCGCCGCAGGGAGTTGTTGAAAGCCCTGGCCGAGCGCGGCATCGAGGCCCGCGGGGCGACCGGGCTCAACGTCTGGATCCCGGTTCCCGACGAGACCGCGGCGGTTCGCGGTCTGCTCGAGCGAGGCTGGTGCGTTCGGGCCGGAGCGCGATACCGCCTGCGCGCGCCGCCCGCGATCCGGATCACCATCACGCAATTGTTGCCGGAGCAGACCGCGCCTCTGGCGGATGCAGTGCGCACGGTGCTCGGGAATGGGCTGGGCGAGCGATCGCCGTAGACATCCAAAAAACGAACAGTCTTGGCAAGAAAAACCCGTTTCCCCGGTATCCGTGGACGTAGTCCGATACCGCAGCAAAGCGTGAATTCCGATAAGTTGCGACCAACAGCTGACGATCCGAAGGGGAGCGAACGACACAACCAGGTGCCCGTTGCCCCGGAAAACAATGTACTGTCCTCCCAGCAGGTCGATCTCCGGTAGATAGGAGGGAGAACCGTCAAAAAAGAGGACAAAATGTATCTAAAACATTTGGAATCGTTGATCCCGCAAAAAAAGAGACCTTCATGAGAGCCACGCAGAAACCTGCTCGTTCAGGAATTTTCGCTGCTCTTGCGTTTCTGGCCTTCTCGACCCTGAGCTTGCCGAATGCCCTGGCTCAAGCGCCCGGCAGTGCCGAGGCCTGGGGGCTCAACAACACTGGCCAATTGGGTGATGGCACCACGACCACGACAATGACGCCAGTGGCCGTCACTGGACTGGGCAACGTGATGAGCATTGCGGGCGGGGCTGGCCACGGCCTGGCGCTAATTGGAGATGGCACGGTCATGGCCTGGGGGCGCAACTCCTTTGGCCAATTGGGTGACGGCACCACGACCAACAGATTGACCCCAGTGGCGGTCACTGAGCTCAACAATGCCACGGCCATTTCGGGTGGAGGTTTACACAGCCTGGCGCTGCTTGGAGATGGCACGGTCATGGCCTGGGGGAACAACGACACTGGCCAATTGGGTGATGGGACCCCGACCCAAAGATGGACCCCAGTGGCCGTCACTGGACTGGGCAACGTGACGGGCATTGCGGCCGCGGATTATCACAGCCTGGCGGTACTTGGAGATGGCACGGTCATGGCCTGGGGGAACAACTCCTCTGGCCAATTGGGTGATGGCACCCAGACCCAAAGACTGACCCCAGTGGCCGTCACTGGACTGGGCAACGCCACGGCCATTGGGGGCGGAGGTTTTCACAGCCTGGCGCTGCTTGGAGATGGCACGGTCATGGCCTGGGGAGGCAACGAATCTGGCCAAGTGGGTGATGGCACCACAACCAACAGATTGACCCCAGTGGCCGTGACTGGACTGGGCAACGTGATGGCCATCGCGGGCGGGCGTTTTCACAGCCTGGCGTTACTTGCTGATGGCACGGTCATGGCCTGGGGGGACAACTTCTCTGGCCAATTGGGTGACGGCACCACGACCAACAGATTGACCCCAGTGGCCGTCACTGGACTGGGCAACGTGACGGCCATTGCGGGCGGGTCTGATCACAGCCTGGCGCTGCTCGCAGATGGCACGGTCATGGCCTGGGGACACAACGAACAGGGCCAACTGGGTGATGGCACAACAACCCAGAGACTCACGCCAGTGGCCGTCACTGGAGTGAGCAACGTGATGGGCATTGCGTGCGGGTTTAGTCACAGCCTGGCGGGTTTCTAGTTCAGCGGTGCGCCCTGCGTTGGAAACTGCATCGCGCGCACAATCGACCCGGTGGAGATCTTGCCGGGGCCTCTACTCTCAGTCCGCCCGGGCGCGGACGAACGCGGGCCTCTCGCTGATACGCCCCGCATACCCTTGAATGGCGGGAAAGCCTTCGAGAAGTCCGACAAAGCGCGCAGTAACGCAGGTCGCGCCGAGCACGACGTCAGCTGCGCTGAATGAATCCCCCAGCGCCCACGCATTCGCCATGAAGTGGCGCTCGAGCGTCGCCCCGACCGTTTTCCACTCTTTCCTTCGTCGCTCGACCACTGCCGGGAGCCGCTCTGCCTCCGGGAGGCGCTTCGTCTGTTGGAAGATGTCTCCATTGATCGGTTCGATATTACAGAGCGCGTAGGCGATCCATTGATAGTAGTGCCCGCGCTTCGGAGTCCCGGGCTCGGGCGCGAGTCGTTTCTCGGGGAACTTATCGGCCAGGTAGAGAACGATCGCCGAGGACTCGAAGACCACCGTGCCGTCGTCATCCAGGGCCGGTACAGCGCCGTGCGGATGAATGCGCTGGTACTCCGGCGTGCGATTATCCTTGCCCAACTCGATGCGCTGTAGCTCGTAGGGAACGCCCAGTTCTTCGAGGAGCCAACGCGGTCGCGAGGCGCGGGTGTCTTTTGCGTAGTAGAGCTTGAGTGCCATAGATGTCTACGTAAGCCGAGGTTGCAACAGCGGTCAAGCATCGCCCGTCGACCCCAGCCGAGCGCGCCCGCCTTGACGGCGAAGAGATCGCTCGGATATTCGCGCTCCCCGCGATGTTCTCCGTCACCTACCTGGGCCATCAAGGTTCGTGGGCAATACCTTAGGCTTGCGGCCGCACCCTTGACGTCGCTGCTCACCGCTGGCCCGCATCCGCGGCTCAGCTCATGACGTCTGTCGTGACGGCGCTGCCTACTCGGAGGAACAGGTCGCGCGAGCGCTCGCCGCCCACTCGAAGTCCGATGCGGCAATAGATTGGCTCGAGGGGCGACGGTCGCTATTGCGGCGTTGCCAGCGAAGAGACGAGGGGTCAGATGGACGAACCACTTCTGGTAGAACACGGCTCTGAACGCTGTGATCAGGCTTTCCGCCAGCAAGCTCAAGACGTGACCATTTCCGAAGGTTGGCCCTGAAGCCTGATTGGCAGATGTTCGGTATGGGTTCCCGGGATTCAGAGGTGCTCCGTTCTGCAACAGCCAGAACGCGGCGCCCAGGGCAGACTCAAAAAAGAAGTCCACGTGAAGGTAGGCACCAAGGTCACGACCGTTCTTGATGAAACCAGTCCCCATGGCATCCTGCGACGCACTCTGTCCGTTTTGGCAAGCGAGCCATGAGTCGAAGTCGGTCAGGTAGTCGACGCCGGGAGCGTAAGTCTCATACCTCTGGTCGATGACGCCAAGCGGACCAAACCGCGCGGGAAGCAAGAGAAACTGAGAGATGTACGGACCGGTCAAGTCACCCGGCGTGAGCCCGCGAAACAGAGTTCCAGGCGTGACCTGACCGTCGATTCTTGGTCCTCTGAAGTCAGACAGTTGATTGAGCTCGTCGATCGCCGCTGTCGTGACGGGCTCCGTTCCATACTGAGAAAAGGGGATATCCCGAGTCAAGGCCATCCAATAGTTCTCGACCATCTCACCTGCCCTCTCTGGACTGGCCAAGCGGGGGGCGGGCGGAATGGTCAGTTGACCGCTGTCGGTACCCTCCAAGGTGAAGGCCAGCCCTCCTTGAGGGTTCGACAGCTTGACGGTCCCCCCGAGAGGGATTCGTGCGAAATCGTCGGGGTCGCCCGTGGTGACGGCGGTCAGTAGTCTGTCGTAGGCAGCGGGTAACACCTCACCAATGTCGTCGTGCGGCAGATCCTTCGAGTAGTTGCCGATCCGGTTGGGATACAGGTCCTCATCGCCGTTATTCTCGTGGCGCGGAAGAGGGACAGCACGTTCCGCGATCGCTGCCCTGAGGCGAGTTCGAAATGCTCGCTCCCTTCGCGGTTCACCACCCGCCCTGCCCATGACTTCGGCCTCAGGGGTTATCCCTGCGATCTCGGGGAATCTCGTCTGTGGGCTCGCCAGCGATTGGTTTGCCAGGAGAGAAGGCGCGCCCACTGCGGTGGCCGCAAGAGCCGTGGACACACCCACGTGGCCGAGGAATCCCCGGCGGCTCAACGAAGATGACATCCAACCCGTTTTTCCGGATTGCTGGATCGAGTCTCGAGCATTCCCTCTGTTTTGGCTGTTTGTGATTGGTAATTCTCGCTTGCCGTCATTCTGAGTGGTCATGAAGTTTGCCCTCTTCTCATTGGGACGTCTGACGCAGGTGCTTGCTAGAGCAGCACGTCGGGACCTGAGTGCCCCCCGGGGCTGAGCAGTGCGCACCTGACGATCCGGCGCACTCGGGATCGGAAGCATCGGGGAGCGGCGCCAATCGCCGGTTCCCCCCAAGCAGTTCGAGTTTACACTCGAGGTGAACTGGCCTCCGTTACGCCGCGCGTGGAGCTCTGTCAAGGCGGCTGTCGTCTTCTTCCGTCCATTTGCGATCTCCAAGGTACAGGCCAGCAAACCAGCCGGGCCTTGGAGGTTGCATGGGGACCACCCAACCCAGGACGGACATCAACTTCGCTCCGCCTCGCTCCCGGAGGCTCGCTGTCTGGGGCTCCATCGGGCGAATCGTCCTTTCGTTCCTTGTTGTGCTTGCCATGACCGGTTGCGGCGGTGGAGGCGACTCCTTCAAGGTCGGCGGCTCAGCCCAGACGTTCACGGTCGGCGGAAGCGTCTCGGGGCTCGCCAGCAGCGGGCTCGTGCTTCGGAACAACGATGGCGACGATCTCCCCATCAACGCCAATGGCCCCTTTACCTTCGCGACGGCGCTGGCGAACGGCGGCAGCTACGGCGTGACCGTCAAGGCCAAGCCGGGCGGCCAATCCTGCTTCGTGACCGACGGAGCCGGCATCGTCAGTGGCGCCAACGCGACGAACATCACCGTCAACTGCACCACCTGGCTGCCCGCGGTGGGCGGCGAGATCGATGCGCTCGCCCTGGTCGGCAACACGCTCTACCTGGGCGGGGCCTTCGCCGTGATCGGAGGCAATCGAACGGGAGGCGGAGCCCCGATCGACGCGACCACCGGAAATACTCCGACTGGAGTCACCCCGCTTGTGATCAACGGCTCCGTCTATGCCATCGCGCCGGATGGGAACGGTGGCTGGTATGTGGGAGGAAGCTTCACCCGGATCGGCACGGCGACGAGGAATCGCCTGGCGAGAATCAACGGAGATGGCTCCCTTCACCCGTGGAACCCCAACGCCAGCGGCGGCAGCGTGCTCGCCCTCGCGCTGAGCGGCAGCACCATTTTCGTCGGTGGCTTCTTGACCTCGATCGGCGGCGTGACGCGCAACGGCCTGGCGGCCATCGACACCGCTGGCGCCGGCTCGCTCCTCCCCTGGACCCCGAACGTCAGCGGCGGCAGTGTGCTCACCCTCGCCGTGAGCGGCAGCACCATTTACGTCGGGGGGAACTTCAACACGATCGGCGGCGTGACGCGCCGCAACCTGGCGGCGATCGACACCGCCGGCCCCGGCGCGCTCCTTGCCTGGGACCCCGATTGCAACGGTTCGGTCAGAACGCTCGCGGTGAGCGGCACCACCGTCTACCTTGGCGGCGCCTTCGACACGGTCATCGGCATGACGCGCAACGGCTTGGCCGGCACCATTACCCGCAACCGCCTGGCGGCCATCGATACCGCCGGCTCGCTCCTTGCCTGGAACCCCAACGCCGATAATACCGTCAGAGCCTTTGCGGTAAGTGGCACCACCATCTACGCAAGTGGCCAATTCACCACGGTCGGCGGCGCGACGAGACACTATCTGGCTGCCATCGGCGCCAGCACCGGGACTCTCCTTCCCTGGAGCCCCAATCCAAACAGCGGCGTTTATGCCCTCGCGGCGGGCGGCAGCATCATTTACGCCGGTGGGAACTTCAACGCGATCGGCGGCGTGACGCGCAACAACCTGGCAGCCATCGACACCATCTCCGGCTCGCTTCTTCCCTTTAACCCCAATGCCAACGGCCGCGTTTATTCCCTCGCGGTAAACGGGAACACCCTTTACGCGGGTGGCAACTTTTCGACGATGGGCGGCGTGGCCCGCAACCACCTGGCGGCCGTCGACACCAGCTCCGGCTCGCTCCTCCCCTGGAACCCCAATGCCAACAGCGACGCAGCTGCCCTCGCGGTGAGCGGGAACACGCTCTACGCGGGCGGCTACTTCACGACGATGGGCGGCGTGGCGCGCAACCATTTGGCTGCCATCGACACCGCCGGCGCAGGCTCGCTCCTTCCCTGGAACCCCAACGTGGACAACCCCGTGCTTGCCCTCGCGTTGAGCGGCAATGCCCTGTACGCCGGGGGCTACTTCAACGCGATAGGCGGCGTGACGCGCAACCATCTGGCCGCCATCGACCCCGGTTCCGGCTCGATCCTTTCCTGGAACCCCAACGTCGGCACCGGCGGCGGCGGCGGCGTCTATGCCCTCGCGCTCAGCGGGAACACCCTCTACACGGGCGGCTCTTTCGCGACGATCGGCGGCGTGGCACGCAACTGCCTGGCCGCCATCGACACCACCGGTACCGGCTCGCCGCTCCCCTGGAATCCCAATCCCAACGACGACGTATCTGCCCTGGCCGTGAGTGGAAACACCGTCTACACGGGCGGCAATTTCACCGCGATCGGCGGCGTGACGCGCAACCATCTGGCCGCCATCGACGGCAGCTCCGCCTCCGTCCTTCCCTGGAACCCCAATGCCAACAACGGGCTATTTGCCCTCGCGCCGAGCGGGGACACCGTCTACGCGGGCGGCTACTTCACGACGGTTGGAGACGACCTTTCAGGCAACCTGGCTCGTCTCGATGCGAGCGGCAACCTGTTCTGAACGCTCGGAGGCGATGAAAGCGTTACTTCGGGCACGGCGCGCCGGCATCCACCCACTGCTGGAACTTGGCGACAAACTCGTCGTGGGGAACGGATACCGGTTTGCGGCCAAGGCCTGGATCCCAGCCCCAAAGCACGAGCTTGTCGTGGCTGACGTGCTCGAGTAGGGCCGGGAAGTCCTTGCCGCCGTTGGTCTTAGCATTTTTGACCGTCCGGCAAAGGTCTCCGCTGGAGAGCCCGATGAAAACCATCTTCTTCTCCGGCGGCGGCAAGTGCCAGTTCGGCGCCCCGGGCGGCATGTGCAGCCCATAGCTCGCCGGCGGATTCTGGGTGAAATGACAGGTCCCGCAGCCAAAACCCACGGAGCCTTTCCCGGTCGGTCCGCGCCGGACGTTCTGGGCGTGCGGGCGGCCTTCGTCGAACTGCAACGGCGCATCTCCTGGAATGTGGCAGTTCTGGCAGCGCGGATGCTGGAGCACCGCGCGGATCGTCTCGAACGCCGCGACACCGTCCGCGCTGGAGCCGGAGCCGGCAGAGGTCGGCGTCGACAGCGCAATCCCGCTCACCGCCAAAACCAGGACTGCGATTAGAGCGCCAAAGCCAAACATCGAACCACGCTTTGTTTTCATGGTTGATCTCCCCCTTCGAGGCTCATGCGGATTCGCCAAGCCGCAGCGGCAACCGCCGCAGCCGTTTTCCCGTGGCGGCGAAGACGGCGTTTGCCACCGCCGGGGCCACCGGCGGAACGCCTGGCTCACCGACACCGCCTGGTTTCTCACTGCTCTGCACGATGTGTGCCTCGACCCGCGGCATTTCTTGTAGTCTTAGAAGAGGATAGTCGTGGAAGTTGGATTGCTGAACGCGTCCGTCTTTGAAGCTCAGCTCGCCGTACAAAGCGGCGGAAAGGCCGTAGACCACGCCCCCCTCCATTTGGGCCACCACGCTGGCTGGATTGACGCAGACGCCGCAGTCCACCGCGCAAACCACGCGGTGTATGCGAATGCGGTTGTCTTCAACCGAGACTTCCGCCACCTGACCGATGAAGCTGCCAAAAGACTCATGCACCGCGATTCCGCGGAAATGTCCCTTGGGAAGCGGTTTGCCCCAGCCCGCCTTCTCTGCGACGAGATTCAATACTCCCAGGTGGCGTGGAGCTTTTTTGAGCAGTTGTCGCCGGTACTCGAGCGGGTCTTGTTTGGCCGCGCTGGCAAGCTCATCGACAAAGCTCTCCATCACAAAACCCGAATGCGAATGGCCTACCGACCGCCACCACAGCACCGGGATCCCCGGCTTGGGAGAATGCAGCTCAACCAGGTGATTGGTGGTTGCCTTGACGTAAGGCGAGTCGGCCGCCCCTTCGACCGAGGTTGAGTCCACCCCGTTCTTGATCATCAGCGGCCCAAACGGCGTGCCCTCGACGAGCGACTGGCCGACGATCGTCTGCCGCCATGCGACCGGCAAGCCCTTGGAATCGAGACCCACGCTCAATTGGTGGAGCCACATGGGGCGGTAATAGCCGCCGCGCATGTCGTCCTCGCGCGTCCACACGACCTTCACCGGCATCCCGGCTGCCTTGGCGACATGGACTGCCTCGGTGACGAAATCGCTCGCGGGATTCGCTCGACGTCCGAAGCCGCCCCCGAGAAACGTGGTGTGGATCGTCACCTGCTTGGGATCCAGGCCCGCCACCTTCGCCGCCGCGGCCTGGTCGACAGTCTGGAACTGGGTCCCGGTCCAGATCTCGCACTTATCTCCGGAGAGCTTGACGGTGCAGTTGAGCGGCTCCATCGTCGCGTGCGCGAGGTAGGGAACCTCGTATTCGGCTTCCAGCTTCGACGATACCGTTCGCATCGCCGCAGTGACATCGCCCGCGGTAGCAGCCCTCGCCCCGGCCGAGCGGCTCAAAGCGCGAAACTCCTCCCTCATCTTGCCTGTGTCCAGACCCGCCGCCGGCCCGAGATCCCAGTCGATCTCCAGCGCGTCGCGACCCAGCTTCGCCGCCCAGAAGTGCTCCCCGACCACCGCCACGCCCGAGGGGACCTGCACGACCGCCTTCACGCCCGGCATACCCTTTGCTTTTTCGGCGTTGAACGTCTTCACTTTTCCACCGAACACCGGCGCGCGCGCCACCAGCGCGGTCATCAGCCCCGGGAAACGCACGTCCATCCCGAACTGCGCCCGGCCCGCGACTTTCTCGGGCGAATCGAGGCGCTTGGTGGGCTTGCCGATTCGCTTCCACTCCTTTGGCGTCTTGAGGTTGACCGACGTGGGCGGAGTGATCTCCTGCGCGGCCGCGGCGAGTTTGCCGTAGGAGAGCTTTTGGCTTCCGTGAGTCACGAAGCCATTGGCACCGCGGCAGCTCTGCGGATCCACGCCCCACTGTTTCGCCGCCGCGAGGATAAGCATCTCCCGCGCCAGAGCGCCGACCTGTCGATAACGATCGAACTCCGACCAGGTCGAGGTCGAGCCGCCGGTCATCTGGATGCCGAACGCCGTGTGCCCGTAGACCGGAGCGGCCGGCGCGTGTTCGACCCGGATTTTCGACCAGTCGCACTCGAGCTCTTCGGCGAGCAGCATCGGCAGCGCGGTCCAGGTGCCCTGCCCCATCTCGGAATGCGCCAGCAGCACGGTGACGGTTTCATCCGGCGCGATGCGCAGGAAAGCGTTGGGCGGGGGGAGTTTGCCCGGGGGAGGCGCCCCACCTTCTTGCGCCTGCGCGGGAAAGCCCCCCGGCAGGTGGAATCCAATGACGAGGCCGGCCGCGGTGCCGGCGGAAGCTTTGAGAAACGCGCGACGATCGATGTCTTTCATGCCTTCCATCGCTCACCCTCCTGCCAGCTCCGAGGCCCGATGCACTGCCGCTCGGATGCGCTGGTAGGTTCCACATCGGCAGAGATTGCCGCAGAGGGCCGCGTCGATCTCGGCATCGGTCGGCTTCCGCTTGGCCTTGAGCAGCGCCGCGGCAGCCATGATCTGGCCCGGTTGGCAGTAGCCGCACTGCACGACGTCCGTCTCGATCCAGGCTCGCTGCACGGTGTGCATCCCGTCGGGGGAGAGCCCCTCAATCGTGGTCACCAACTTAGCGCCGACCTCACCGACCGGCAGGACGCAGGAGCGCACCGCCTCGCCGTCAAGGTGAACCGTGCAGGCGCCGCACTGGGCCATCCCGCAGCCGAACTTGGTACCGGTCAGCCCCAGCACATCGCGGAGCACCCAGAGCAGCGGCATCTCCTCGGGCGCCGTCAGATCGTGCTCCTTGCCATTGACCTTGAGCTTCACTGCCCACCTCCCAGGTTTGGAAGAGATCACTTCCCGTCGGCCGATAGGTAGCCGAAGCGAACGGAGCCCGCATCAAATTCTTTGTGGCCCGACGGATATTTAGCTGATGGATTTCCAACACCCCCTTCAACGTCACGGCGCTGGCTGGCACAACTCACGTGTTGCATGTCGGATTCCCCGGGAGCAGGCTGCTTCGCCTTGCGCTTGATCCGGCACCCGTGGCAGCGGAGGGATAAAAATGGGCAACAAGATCTCGCTCACGCGGAAGCAAATCCCGATATTCTTGGTAGTTGGCGCTCTGGCGATCGCGACTTCGCGCCTCGCTGTGGCAGGCGACAGCCGGGGACATGAACACGAGGATCTCGGGCCTGGATGTGCCCCGGATCGGCGAGCGATCGCCCATCGCGCCGGTGGACGCGCCGAAAGCCCGACTGGGAGAGAAGATTCCCGTCCGATTCCCTGCGTGTCCGACACCGGCTTGCGCACGGGTGAGCCGAGTATCGCGGTGACCAACGAGGGCACCATTCTGTTTCAGCCAAACATGACAAGCGCAACCGGCTCGGTTGGGCTCGTGCGCTCCGTCGATCAGGGCGCAAGCTGGGAATTCATTCTCCCCGCGGACATTCCGGTTCGCGCGTCGGGTGCCGACATGAACATCTATGTCGATCGCGTCACCGGGCGGGCGTTGTGGACGTCTGATCTGTCGAGCCGACGGGTCGACCACAGCGACGATGATGGCCAGACATGGGTCGCCGGGTCTCTTTTTCCAGCGACTGTCGTCGGTTTCGATCATACGCAAGTCTTCACAGGGCCGCCGCCGAGAGATCTGATAGCCCTGACTCAAGGATATCCAAACGTCGTCTACGTGGTCGTGGCGGGAGGCGCCGCGACCTGCCCGGGCCTGAGCTATTGCGGCGCGCACATCGCGCGGTCCTTCGATGGTGGCTTGACCTTCGACGCCGGCGTCCTCATTCCCTTCCCTCCAGAGTGCCCCGATCCGGGGATCAACCCGCGCGGAAGTTATGGACTGAACGGCGTCGTCGGCCGCAACGGTACGGTGTACTTGCCGCTCACTCCTTGCCAGCGTCCCTACGTCGCGATCAGCGACGATGCGGGCGAATCCTGGCGTCTGTCCCTCGTCGCGGACACGGAGACCATCGGCTACGGAGAGGTGCCGCTCGGGATGGACAGGCAGGGAAACCTGTACGCGGCGTGGTCAGATGCCTCGGACCGGCTGCTCCGACTCAGTATCTCTCGCGACCGCGGACGGCATTGGAGTAGACCGATGACGGTCGCTGCTCCCGGCGTGAACGAAACCGCGATCCCTCAACTGGTTGCTGGGGCACGAGGCCAAGTCGCCGTCAGCTATTACGGCAGCACGAATGCGCCGCTTCCGTTCCCGCCCCGCTGCATCGTCGGGGTGAGTATGCTCTCCGGTAATCTCATCGAGGCCCCCTCGCTCAGTTGCGCGGGTTACGAGGATGAGACCTGGGATATGTATGTGACAGAGAGTTGGGACGCATTGGCTGCTCGGCCCTTATTCTGGAGCGCGACGCTGAATGATCCCGCCTATCCGGTTTGGTATGGCGTCTCGCCATCGTCGATTCGAATGATCGGGCCGAATGGCCCCAACTATGCCATTGGCGCGACGGCGGGGGCGGGGCCTTCGCAACAGGGGGGACGCGTCGATTATTTTGGCATGACCATGTCCCCGAGCGGCACGCCGTGGGTCGGCTTCGCGCAGGAGTGTCCCTTCGGTCTACCCGTCGATGGGAACCCGAATTGTCCAAGCTGGCTAACGGGCGCCAGCAATGACGGATTGATTGGCTTCGTAGGGCGTCTGGTCCGCGCACGGGAAGAAGAGGACGCCGGCGAGGAGTAGCCGCTCGAAGCGAACGCTCCTCCTTCGACGGATAGTGTTTCAGCTTAAAGCTTCGGCGACGGCAGATCGTAGGCGCGAGGCGTTCAGCACTGATTCAGATTGGCTTCAGGTGAAGCAGGTACCATGCGATGGGTTCAACTGGGATGTTCGTTCGCGAGGAGAGCATGAAGAACGCAGCCCACCTTTTCTGTTCTGCGCCAGCGCTCAAGGCGGTGCAATCGCTCCCCGGGCCTCCCACCTCAAAACCGGAATTCGCACAGGAGAGGCCGATGAACCAGCTGAAAAGCTGGACTGAACCTTAAAGGAAGAAGAGGCATGTTTCGCATCGCGAGCATTACCCTCGCGTTCGGTTTGTCGGTCAGCGCCGCTTTCGCTCGTCTTGAGCCGCGAAGGTGAGGACATGGTCCAGCGGGACGCGCATTTCCTACCGCTGACCGGCAGCGCCGCTCGCGAACAACTTCGGAAGCTGGACTAGGATCGGAGGCTCTCATGGCGTCGAAGGTGCGTATGATTCTTGGGGCAATCGCACTGGTTGCGGCGGCTTCGGCGACCGTTCTTTCCCAAACCGCCGAGGAGAAGTCGATCAACATCCAGCGCGGGCGCGAGAAGCGGGTCAAGGCTCGCGGCGAGAAAGTCCACTACACCAACGTGTTCGACTTAAGCGGGCTGCCAAAGTATGCGCCCGAGCAGAAAATAAGCGGAACCCTTCGCATCTGGGGACTGAACTATCTCACTGACGGAAAGCTCGCCAAATACTGGGAAGAGGGATTCCGCAAGTATCACCCCGGCGTGACGTTCAGCTGGTTTACGCCCACCGCCCTGGTCGCTTGGTCGGGACTCTTCACCGGCCAGGCCGATCTGGGCGCAAGCCGGCACATCACCTTCGACGAGCTGCTGACCTTTCAACGAGTATTCAACTACTCACCGATCGAGATCTCGATGGTTACCGGCTCGTACGACGTGCCGGGTTGGGCGCCGGCCGACACCATCGTGGTGAACAAAGAGAACCCGATCAGCAAAATCACCTTCGATCAGCTCGACGGGATTTTCGGCGCGCAGCGCGATGGAGGCTGGAACGGAACGGCGTGGAACAGCGCCGCCGCCCGAGGGCCTGAGCGAAACATCCGCACCTGGGGACAACTCGGTCTGACCGGCGAGTGGAAAGACAAACCGATCCACGTCTTCGGCCGGCCGCTGAAATATCATCAGCAACTGCACATCGAGCGGCTGATCTTCCACGGAGGTGACAAATGGAATGAGACCCTCCGAGAATACGCGCACGACGAGACTCCCGCCGGCAAACAAAAAGTCTCGACGGCGTCCCTGTTGGACGATCTCAGCAAGGACAAATACGCGATCGCCTATAGCAATCGCGGTTATCCGGCGCAGGATACGGTGAAGCAGCTTGCCGTCGCGGAGAAAGACGGCGGTCCGTACGTCGAAATGACCATCGGGACGGTGCAGAGCCGCACCTATCCGCTATACGCCGAAGAGTACTTCTACCTCAACCGAAAGCCCGGCACCCCGGTCGATCCGAAAGTGAACGAATTTCTCCGCTACCTCCTCAGCCAGGAGGGCCAGCGCGAGGTGATGCGGGACGGGAAGTTCCTACCCCTGACCGCTGCCGCATCTCGCGAGCAATTGCAGAAGCTGAAGTGAGGCGAGCGATGATTGCGCTTGCCGCGACGACCGCTCTGATCTGCGCAAATTCGGCAACCGAGAAAAGCCCAGTCGGCCTCGATTCATACCCCGAATACAAGATCGACCATCGGGTCGTTGGCCCGATTCGCAGTATCGGCGGCACGCTCGGAGGACAATACAAGGCATGGGAGGAGGCATTCCGGAAATTTCATCCGGAGGCGCGCTTCGTCGACGAGCTCGTCAGCAGCGAAGCGTCGATCGGGGGACTCTACAGCGGTGCGGCCGATCTGGGTCCCTCGGGCCGTGAGGCTCAAGTGATGGACCTGCTGCCGTTCGTCGAGACCTTCGGCTACCTGCCGACGGGCATCATCGTCGCCTCCGGCGCCTGGGATCCCGGCAAGAAGGGCGGCTCCGCGAGTCTCGCGGTGATGGTCCACAAGGAAAATCCCCTCACCCAGCTCACGATGAAACAGCTCGACGGCGTGTTCGGCTCGGAGCGCAGCGGGGGGTTCGACGATTACGTGTGGACGCCAAAATACGCGCGCGGGCCGGAGGGCAACATTCGCACCTGGGGACAGTTGGGTCTCGACGGCGGCTGGAAGAACAAAACGATCAACACCTACGGCTATGCGTACACCGGCATGCGCTACTTCTTCCAGCAGAAGGTCTTCCACGGCGCCGATAAGTTCAACCCGAACTACCGCGAGTACGTCGAGAACGAGTCGAAGATGGTCGATCGCACGAGCAAGGAGGGCCTGCGCCTGACGATCGACGGTATGCTCGCAGATCTCTCGAGGGACCGGGCGGGCATCGCCTATGTGCCGCTGCATTACGCGAAACAATTTCCGGATCTCAAGCCGATCGCGCTCGCGCCGCACGAGGGCGGGCCGGCAATCGCCCCGACAAGGGAAAGCTACCAGGACCGGACCTATCCGTTGACGCGAAGCATCTACATCTATTTGAACCGGCCGCCCAGGCACCCGGTCGCGCCCCACCTCAAAGAATATCTGCGATTCGTTCTCAGCCGACAGGGGCAAGAGATCTTGATCGCTCAGGGGCGCTATCTGCATCTGCCTCTCGAAGTCGTGCGGGAGCAGCTGAAGAAACTGGAGTGACTGCAATGAAAAGAACGATGCTTCGGCGCTGCCGATCAGCAGTGTTCACGCTGACCTTGATTGGGGCTGCCGCCGGCGGGCAAAGCGCCACTTCGCTCCCCCACTACAAGCCCGAAGGGAAGATCTCCGGCGCCGTCCGCATTTTCGGGGGCGAATTGGGCGGAATGGTGAAGATCTGGGAGGACGGGTTCCGCGCCTATCATCCCGAAGCACGCTTCGAGGACGCCTTTCCTACCAGCGATGGCGCAACGGCGGGATTGATCACCGGTGTGGCCGACATCGGCGTCAGCGGGCGGGAGCCGACCCTGACTGAATTCCTCTCGTTCAACGAGACGTTCAAATACGATCTCCAGACCGTTGCGGTCGCCACCGGCGCCTACGACATCAAGGGGAAGACCTGGGCGGTCGTCGTCTTCGTCAACAAAGACAATCCGTTGACGAAGCTTACGATGAAGCAATTAGACGGCATTTTCGGCGCGGAGCGCACCGGAGGATACGACGGCTACAAATGGACGAGCCGGGCGGCTCGAAGCGCGTCGGACAACATCCGTACCTGGCAACAGCTCGGGCTCACCGGCGAGTGGGCCGGCAAGCCAATCCAGACGTATGGCTACGCGAACACGGGGATGGCCAAGTTCTTCGAGTTGAAGGTCTTCAACGGCGGAGAAAAATGGAATCCGAACTATCGCGAATACGTCGAGTCGGACACGAAAATGGTCACCGACGAGAGCGGCGGCAGCTACCACATGCTGGCAGAGCTGGTGAAGGATAAGTATGGAATCGGGTGGTCCGGAATACCGCACGCCAGTCGCTTTCCGGAGCTGAAACCGATCGCGCTCGCGCCGGATGAGCGCGGCCCCTTTGTTCTGCCGACGCGCGAAACGGTCCACAACCGCACCTATCCACTAACGCGCAGCGTTTTCATGTACATCAAGCATCCACCGGGGCAGCGCGTCGATCCCAAAGTCAAAGAGTTCCTGCGCTACGTGTTGAGCCAGGAAGGTCAAGGAGAGGTCGACCGCAAGCGATTGTATCTGCCGCTCACCCCGGACTACCTGCGCGAACAAATGAAAAAGCTCGATTGAGACACCATTTGAGCTGGACCCTGACAGCTTCCGTCATTCCCACCGCCCGGCTCACGGCTCTCTGCTCCGCGCTTGCCACGTCCGCGATCGCCCTCGAAGTAGACTCACAACTCAAACCCACTCCCAGCCATCGCGAGGATGCGGCGAAAATCTACGCACAAGATCTGGTGGAAAGAACGGCCGCGAAGCACCCTGAGCTGACCTCGCTCGAGATTCACGCGAAGGTTCCGGACGAGGAGGAGCTGGGCAGTCTGGTCATCGCTTCGACCGATCCCGCCCGAATCCGGCACCGGTCCTCCGAGGCGGAGATCCGCGTATTCGATGCCGGCGCGCCGCGAATTGAGGTCAACCAGGCAACCGGGCGAGACGCCAGGGTGAGCGTCCGGTTGCTGGACGCGAAGCGCGAGCCAATCGGTACGCTGTCGATGATGCTTTCGTATGAACCCGGCGCGGACACCAACGCGCTGATCGAGAAAGCGCGGGCGATCGCGGAGGAGTTGCGTCAGGCAATTCCATCGCTGGAGCGTTTGGTCGAGCCGCTCCAACTCACGCCTGCCGAGGAGGAGGAGGAAAAAGAAGAGGAGAAGGACGCGTCGCTGCCGATGACCAAGTCGGTGGTGAAGGGCGAAGCACTGGAGGACACCAAGCAGGACGGCTACTCCGAGGCGATCAAGAACGTGGCCGGCGTGTCGCCGGCAAACTCGAAGGGTACGCCGAACGACTCGGTCAACATTCGCGGTATCAAGCTCAACCTTTACTCCAATTATCGTCTCAACGGAGGCCTTTCCACGGCCGGCGTCCTCACCGTTCCGACCGAAGACAAGGAGAAGATCGAAACGCTGAAGGGAGCCAATGCACTGATGTTCGGCATCGCCAGTCCCGCCGGAATCATCAACCTGGTCACCAAGCGCGCCGGGCCGGTTGATGTCACCACACTCGGTGTTCTCGGAAACAGCTTTGGTCAATTGGGCGGGTCGGTCGACGTGGGCCGGCGATTCTTGCCCGGTAAGCCGATCGGTGTCCGGCTGAACGCGTCCGTGGCGCGACTGGAAAATGGCATCCGAGGCATCACCGGGGACGGCGAGTTCGCCAGTCTCGGGCTCGACTGGAGTGCGACTTCCCGGCTCACCTTCGTCGGCGACGTCGAGTACTTCGCGAAGCACGTGGCGGACCAGGGGGGCGTTAGCCTCGCGGCGCCAGTGAACGGCGTCGTTCCGATCACCAAGGTTCCAGATCCCCGAAATCTTCTTTCGGGGCGGTGGGCGAAGGGGACGGCAGACACCAAGAACTTCCAGGTGCGCGGCGACTACGTTTTCTTGGACGGCTTGAAGGTCCTTGCCGAAGTCGGGCGATCCTACGCATTCAAGAAGCGGTTTACCACTCGCATTTCAGGCTACGACCTCGACACCGGCGACGGAGGAGTCGTCAGAGTCACCACCGCGACACAGGATTTTCTCAATACCTTCGAACGGGTCGAGCTGCTCGGCAGATTCCCGACCTGGTTCCTGACACACCATCTGACCGTCGGCGCCTCAAGAGCCGGGAGGGACAGCAACACCACCTCCCAGAACAATGTCAACCTGACCCAAAGGCAGAACATCTTCAATCCAATCGAGTTACCTGCTCCCGTCTTCACCACGGACCCGACCTCTCTGCCGAGACAAACCAGCACCGAAACCGGTGTCTACGCCTATGACACAATCACCATCATTCCTCAGGTAAGACTGCTGGCCGGACTGCGCCTCACTTGGGACAAGGAAGACCAGGGCAGGGTGCCGCCCAAGACGACCCGGGTTTTGACCCCTGCCTTTGGCGCGCTGTGGGACATCGTGCCGAAGCTCACCGTCTTCGCCAGCTACATGGAAGGCCTCGAGGCGGGAGCCACGGCGCCGACCAATGCGATCAATGCCTTCGAGATCATGCCGGCGGCAGTATCGACGCAGGACGAGGTAGGGATCCGCTATTCG
>WNFG01001310.1_pt1 | contig 21661 bp, 19 predicted proteins | sample 5400431 | NCBI WGS metagenome assembly WNFG01 (sample SAMN13153346, study PRJNA577476) | soil metagenome | isolation source: 120 cm saprolite under Douglas fir tree site 2 hole 3 replicate 2 | place: USA:California | collected 2015-04-18 | reverse complement strand
TCCCGCGGCGGGCGCAGCGTCGGCAGCGCTTTAAGCTGCGCCACCCGCTGATAGAGCGCGTCCAACTCGGCGCGACAGGTCGCACAGTCCTCCAGGTGCCGGCGGACCTGGGCGGATCCTTCGCCGTCCCGCACCGCTACGAGGTCGTCCATCGTACAATGCATCTATGCTCCCTCCAGTCCCGGCTCCAGCGTGCGCCGCAGGCGCGCATGCGCCCGCGCCAGCTGGGACTTCGAAAAGCTCACCGTCTTCCCCATCAGCTCCGCGATCTCCTCGTGCGTGTAGCCTTCCACGTCGTGGAGCCACACCACCGCTCGTGAGGTCTCGTGCAGTTGCTGCAAGGCGCGCTCGAGATCGATGTTCGTCCCGACGTGCGCCGTGGGTCGTCCTCTCGTCGCGGACTCCTCGAACTCCTCCGTGGCCCGTACCTGCTCGCGCCGGATGCGCATTAGCGCCTTCGACGCCGCGATCCGGCGGATCCAGCCCCAGAGGTGCCCCTCTCCCCGATACTGCTTGATGCTCTTCACCACCTCGAGGAACGTCTCCTGCAGCACGTCCTCGGCGTCCTCCGGCGTCCGCAGAATGCGGCGCGCGAGGTTGTAGACCGGCGTCTCGAACGCGCGGTACAGCGCTTCGAGAGCCTCGAGGTCACCGGTGCGGGCGCGCGCGACCAGGACATCCGGGACGGTCAGTGAGATGGTCATCTCCCGTAAGCTATGATGCGGTGGATGATTGGAGAGTCGCACAACACGGTGCGGGGAGCGCGGTATACGGTGACTAGGAACAGCACACAGCGTCCCGCGGACCGTCTACTTAACTCATTGCCCTCTAGTAGCTTGGCACACCGCACCGTATCTTCCCGCCATGCCGAGCCCCGACCGAGCGACCCTTCACACCTGGCTTCATCACTGGCAGGACGAATTCGACGCCGCCTACCTGTACGACATCTTGGCTGCCCAGGAGTCAGACCCGAAGCGGCAGGCAACCTATGGGAAACTGGCCGGGGTCGAACGGCGGCACACGGAGATGTGGGCCAAGTTGCTGGGGGAGAACGGCCATCGCGTCCCTCCAGGCGGGGCGACGCCCTCCCTCAACGCCCGTGTCATGGCGTGGCTCGGGCGCCGCTTCGGCCCGCGCTACCTCCTGCCGTTGTTGCTGCGCGAGGAGGGGCGCGAGGTGAAGGGGTACATGGACCTGCACCAGGCCTCGCAAGCGGCAGACGCGCGTGCGGTCTCGCTGACGCTGGCCAAGGAGTCGGCCGAGCACGCCGAGACTCTCGCTGGCCTCGCTGGCTCGAGCGCTGAGCCGTGGCACCGCACCGGATCGGGCGGCTTCCTGCGCAACGTGGTCTACGGCTTCAACGACGGGCTCACGGCGAATTTCGGTCTCGTGGCCGGCGTGATCGGCGCGGCCGTGCAGCCGCACGTGATTCTGATCTCGGGCGTAGCGGGGATGATCGCCGACGCACTCTCAATGGGCGCCTCCGGCTACCTCGCCGCCAAGAGCGAGCAGGAGGTCTATGCGCACGAGATCGCGATGGAGAAGGAAGAGATCCGGTTGATGCCCGAGGTCGAGGAAGAGGAGCTGGCATTGGTCTATGAGACCAAGGGGATCGACGCCGCGCAGGCGCGGCGGCTCGCCGCGGAAGTGATGGCAAACCCCGATCGCGCGCTGGACGAGCAGGTGCGCGAGGAGCTGAAGATCGGGGCGGCGCACTCGACGCCGCTGCGGGAGGGCTGGATCACCGGGGTGGCCACGGCCGTGGGTGCCCTTATTCCCGTGGCCCCGTTTCTCGTGCTGCCCGGCCGGGCGGCGATGTGGACCGCGTTCGGGGTCGCTATGGTATCGCACTTCGCCGTAGGCGGGGCGCGCAGCTTCTTCACGGGGCGCGGGGTGCTGCGCAGCGGCCTGGATATGTTCGTCGTGGGCCTGGGGGTCGCGGCGGTTGGCTACGTGGTCGGCAACCTCGCCGCGAAACTGCTGTGAGACCCGGGAATGGGGAAACGACTGGCAAACGGTCTGCCATTCCCCAATCCTTCCCCGTCTCACACGACTAGATTGACCAGCCTATCCTGCACGAAGACTGTCTTCTTGATCGGGTTGCCATCGACGAACTTCCTCACCCCCTCGTCCGCGAGCGCGCGCTTGACCACTTCCGCCTCGGGCGTGCCACGCGCAACGGTGACGCGACCGCGCAACCGGCCGTTCACTTGCACGGCGATCTCGACGTCGCCCGCGGCGGCGAGCGCCTCGTCGTAGGCCGGCCAGCGCTCCTCGAAGATTGAGCGCTCCGTGTGGCCGAGCACCGCCCACAGCTCCTCGGCGAGGTGTGGTGCGTACGGCGCGAGCATCAGCACGAGCGGCTCCAACGCCTCCCGACTCGCGCCTCCCGCCTCCCGGACCTCGTTCACGTACTCCATCATCGCCGCGATCGCCGTGTTGTAATCGAGGTTCTCCGTGTCCGCGGTGACCTTCCTGATCGTCTGGTGCAGCTTGCGCTCCACGGCCCGGCGGAGAGAGGTAGAGAGCGACGCCGGACTGAAGCGCGGGGCCGCCACCTCGTGAGCCAGCTGCCACACCTTGTCGAGGAACCGGCGGATTCCCACGATCCCCGTTTCCCGGAAGTCCCCTCCTTCCTGGAAGGGTCCGAGGAACATCAGGTACATCCTGAAGGTGTCCGCGCCCCATTGCCGGATGTAGGCGTCGGGGATCACCACGTTCCCCCGCGACTTGGACATCTTCGCCCCGTCCTTCACGATGAGCCCGTGCGCCCGGAGCTTGGGAAACGGCTCTTCGAACCGCACGTGGCCGAGCTGTCGTAGCACCATCGTGATGAAGCGGGAGTAGAGGAGGTGCAGTACCGCGTGCTCGTTGCCGCCGATATAGGTCGTGACCGGAAGCCACGTCTTCGTGCGCGCGGGATCGAACGGCCGGTCGGGGAACTCCGTCGAAGGATAGCGTAGGAAGTACCACGCGGAGTCGAGGAACGTGTCCGAGACGTCGGTCTCCCGGCGGCCCGGCCCGCCACACCGCGGACACGGTACGTGGTACCACTCCTTGTGCCGGGCCAGAGGACTGACGCCACTATCGTCAGGCCGGAAGTCTTCGATGACCGGGAGTTCGACGGGGAGGTCGCGCTCCGGCACGCCCACCGGCCCGCAGGTCTCGCAGTAGATGATCGGGATCGGCGGTCCCCAGTAGCGCTGGCGCGAGATGCACCAGTCGTGCAGCCGGTACTGCACCCGCGGCGTGGCGACGCCGCGCCCCGCGAGCCACGCGACGATCTTGCGGCCTCCTTCCCGGCAAGGGAGTCCATCAAAGGCGCCGGAGCCGATCAGCACGCCCACCTCGGATTCGCTGGGGACGAGCTCCCCCTCCGCGTGGATCACCTGGCGGATCGGCAAGCCGAACTGACCGGCGAACTCGAAGTCACGCTTGTCATGCGCCGGCACGCCCATGATGGCGCCGGTGCCGTACTCCATAAGCACGTAGTCGGCGATCCAGATCGGGATCGCCTCGCCGGTGGCCGGATTGCGGGCGTACGAGCCGAGGAACACGCCGGACTTGGTCTTATCCCCGACCTTGCGCGAGACGATGTCCCGGCTCTCCACCTGCCGCTGGTAGGCCTTCACAGCCGGCCGTTGCTCCACGGCGACCAGCTCCTCGACCAGCGGATGCTCGGGGGCAAGCACCAAGTACGTGGCGCCGAACACCGTATCGGGCCGGGTGGTGAACACGGCGATCTTGCGGCCCGCCGGCGTCTCGAACGCGAGCTCGGCGCCCTCGCTGCGGCCGATCCAATTGCGCTGCAACGCGATGGTGCTCTGGGACCAGTCGAGCCGGTCGAGGTTCGAGAGCAGCGGCTCGGCGTAGTCGGTGATCCGGAAGAACCACTGCTCCAGGGCGCGCTGCTCGACTGCGGTGCCGCAGCGCTCGCACCGGCCGTTAATGACCTGCTCGTTGGCGAGCACGGTCTTGTCTTTAGGGCACCAGTTCACCGCCGCGCGCTTCCGGTAGGCGAGCCCGGCGGCGAACAACTGCAGGAAGAGCCACTGCGTCCACTTGTAGTAGCCGGGGTCGGTGGTCGACAGCTCGTGACGCCAGTCGAACATCCCGCCGAAGCGCCGCAGCTGGCGTCGGAAGTTCTCGATGTTCTGCGGGATCAGTCGCGCCGGATTGGTGCCGACCGAGAGCGCGTAGTTTTCCGAGTGGATCCCGAACGCGTCGAACCCGATCGGCTCGAATACGTCGTGGCCCTGTAGCCGCTGGAAGCGGCCGTAGATGTCCGCGCCGGTGAAGGCGAACATGTTCCCCACATGCAGCCCCTCGGCCGAGGGATACGGGAACATCATCAGGTTGTAAAACGGCGCGCGCGGGCGGTCGAGATCGGGCTCGTTGGTGTGGCGCTCCGCCCACCGCGCCTGCCAGGCGGTCTCGACGACCTGCGGATCGTAGATCGGGAGCTCGGGCATAAGTGCCTGAAATTAAACGGCCTTGCTCGGCCGTGTCACCCGTCCTAGCTTACCGCGTCCGACCCCGGTCATGGCCACCAGAACCCAGCAACTGCGCCAAAGCTTCCTGGTCACCGGAGCGGCCGTTGCGCTCGCGCTGGTGATCGTACTAGCCGTCGTAGCGGCCCATGAAGCCAGCGGCACCCTGAAGGACCTGGCCGACCGCCGGGGGACGGAAGTCGCGATCCGCGTGGCCAGTCTGGCCACGAGCTACCTACGAGAGCGCCGCCACGAGGCCGAGGCCTTGGCGCGCTCCCCCGCCATCATCGCCGCCGCCCAGGATGCGTCCCAAAAATCGGCGGCGCAGGGACTCGACCGGCAGGACGTTCCCACCCTGGAGCGCCAGTTCAGCGGCACGCGGCAGCTGGGCGGCGATCCCGCATTACAGCGCTACTTCCGCGAGTACCCGCAGCGCTCCGATATCGCCTCGTTGTTGTTCACCGATCGCCACGGCTTCAACGTCATGACGTCCGATCGCACGTCGCGCTTCGCGCAATCAGGGGAGGGTTGGTGGCGGGGGGCGCTGAGGGATGGCGAGTACGAGGGCAAGGCAACGTTCGACTCCGCAGCCAACGCCGTGGCGGTCGAGTACGCCATCGCGATCCGTGCGCCGGGAGTGGCGCGGCCGGTGGGAGCGGTAAGGGCGGTCTTTGGCCTCGACAAGCTGGCGACGTTGCTCGGCCCCGACGCGCTCGGCGACGGCGCCTATCTCCACGTGGTGGATGAGCTGGGCCGCCTGCTCATTGGGCCGGACCAGTCCCAGCTACTGCAGCTCGTGCCCGACGGGAAGCTCATCCCGCGCCGCGATCGGCCCCAGACGGCCGTGATCACCACGCCGCGCGGGGAGGAACTGGTGATCTCCATTCCGGCCAACCACGGCCACTGGTGGGTGCTGTTCCGCCAGCCGACGAGTGAGGCCTACGCCGCTGCGCGGACCACGCAGCGCGACATCTGGCTCGGCGCGCTGGCATTGCTGGGCATCACGGTGGCGGCACTGGTCGGACTGGGGAACTGGCTGAACCGCCGCGTCACCGAGCCCGTGCGGGCCGTGGGCGCGATCGCGAGTCGCGTGGCTGGCGGGGATCTGTCGGTGGCGGTCGTCATGCAACGTACCGAAACGGGGGACGTGCGGGACCTGCTCTCCTCGGTCCACACCATGGTGGTAGCGCTGCGGCGCTTGGTCGGGGCGATCCGCACAGCGGCCGACGAGGCCGCGGCGATGGCGGCGCAAATCTCGGCGGCAACCCAGCAGATGAGTGCTTCCACGCAGGAGATGACCGCGACGACGCAGGACCTCACCAAGCGGGCGGCCGAGCAGGCGCAGCTGGTACGGGCCGGAGCCGACGACGCCGCCCGCATCCTGCAGATTGCTACCGCCTTAGCGACCGGGGCGGAGGAGTCCGTGCGGCGCAACACCAAGCTCGCCGGAGTCGCGCGCCAACATAAGGAGGTGTTGGATCAGAGCACGGCTCAGCTCGCAAAGCTCGTCGAGGAAGTGGAGCGGGGAGCGCAGGAGGCGGAGGCGCTGGCCAAAGCGTCGGCCGAGATCCAGAAGTTCGTGACCCAGGCCAAGTCCGTCGCGACCCAGACCAACATGCTGGCGCTCAATGCCGCCATCGAGGCCGCCCGCGCCGGCCCTCAGGGTCGGGGGTTCGCCGTGGTCGCTGACGAGGTGCGGAAGCTCGCCGCGGTAGCCGCCGCCTCGGCGGGGGACACGGCCGACACGGTGCGCGGCGTGCTGGCACGTGTGCAGGCGAACCGCGACCGGCTGGTGCGGCTCGCGCAGGGCGGAGCCGAGGCGCGTCAGGCCGCGCAGTCCGCGGCGCAGGGGCTCGCTACCGTCGCCGGCGAGGCCGATGCCAACGACGCGTGGGGCCGGGAGATCGCCGTCGCCTCGGTCGAGCTACGCAAGCTGGTGGAGGAAATCGCGGCGCGCCTGGAGTCCGTCGCGCAGGGCACCGACACCCTGCTCGCCTCAACGGAGGAAATCGCCGCCTCGAGCGAGGAGCAGTCGGCGTCCACGCAGGAGATCGCCTCTTCGGCCAATCAGCTCGCCGAAGCGGCCGACAAGCTCACCGGCGCCGTGAAGACCTTCCGCCTGCTCGCCGAGGAGGAGCAGCAACCGCCGGCGCAAGCAGCCGACTAGCCCTCGTCACTGCTTGGTGCAGACGAAATCACCAGCGAGAACGTTTGGCGCGCCGTTCACGACCACCTGCGCGTTAGCCGTGCCCCGCATACCTGTCCCGTCGACGACACCGAAGTTATGCCAGGCGCTCCCGTCGAAATCGAAGTAGACGCTGTCCCCGGACACCGACCCGTTCATAACCGAGCCCGATGTTTGGCCCATATGCGATCCACTCTGGTCCGTGCAGATGATGTTGCCGGAATAGCTGCCGGAGAACGCAGCGCCCTGCGGCTTAATCGTCAGGATTTCATTCACACTGCAAGAGCCGCCGCTTCCGCCGAACGTCGCGGTATAACTGTAGGTCCCCGCCAGTTTCTGTGCCGGGCCGGTCACATCCTTGCTGCACGCGACTGCCACGAGGGCTGCCACCGCCAGGCCCCAGGGTCTACGCTGCGCCATGTCTCGCTCCTTCCTTGCCCACGGTCGATCGCTTCTGTCGCCACCAGCCGTGTTGCGTGGACGCAAGTTCCGGACGAGCTGAGCTCAGAGTGAAACGGCGCTGGTTGATATGGAGGTATCGTGTTGCGTCGTAGCAGCATGAAGCGGGCGGCCGCGAGATTTCGAAGCCAAGTCTGAGTCGTGGCGCCGCCTCGTTTTAGGACAGGGGGGGGTACAAACCCGGCCCAGGAATGGGGCGGGGAGGGACGGACGGAGCCTCGTTACTCCCCGAAGTCCGCCAGCTTCACCTGCAGTACGTCGGGCACGCGCTCAAGTCGCTCCCGCACGCCGTTCGTCAACGGTTGATCCACGGTGATCGCCGCGAGCGCCTCCTGACCGGTCGTGCGACGGGACTGGTGGTAGCTCCCGATGTTGATGCCGCTCTCGGCCAACACGGTGCCCACCCGGCCGATCACGCCCGGCACGTCGCGATTCCGGATCACCAGCATCCACCCCTCGGGGGCGACGTCTACATGATAGTCGTCGATCCGGACCACCCGGCCGTGACTGTTGCCCACCAGCGCTCCTGCGACGCGCACCCGGCCTCGGGCTGTGTCCACTTCCACGCCGACCGAGATCTCGAAGCCCGACTCGGGCGCGCCCGTCTTGCGGGCGAGCTGGATCCCCTTCTCTTCGGCCAGGACCTGCGCGTTCACGAGGCTGACGGGCCCCGCGTTCATCGCCGAGAGCAGCCCTTCGAGCGCCGCCATCAAGACGGGCCGCGGCGCGGCATCGTCTTTCCCCCCGTAGGCCACTTCCACCGCCGTGACCGGTCCTTCAGCCAGCGCGAGCGCCAACCGGCCCAAGCGACGCGCCAGCGTCAGCAGCGGCCCGAGGCGCCGCAACAGGTCGCCGCTGATGCCGGGGACATTGATGGCGGTGGAGAGGTCGCCGGCGAGCAGGGCGTCGCGCACGGCGGCGGAGATCTCCAGCGCCACGCGCTCTTGGGCTTCGGCGGTCGACGCCGCGAGGTGCGGGGTGAGGATCACCCGGTCGAGTTTGCGCAGCGGCGAATCCGCCGGCAGCGGCTCCTGCGCGAACACGTCGATCGCCGCCCCGGCGATTCGCTTGGCGGTGACTGCTTCCGCCAGCGCAGGTTCGTCCACCAGCTCACCGCGGGCGGTATTGATGAGCACCGCCGTCGGCTTCATGAGCGCCAGGCGCGCGGCGTTGATCAGGTGCCGGGTCTCGTCGGTGAGGGCGACGTGCATGGTGACCACGTCCGAGGTGCGCAGCAGGTCTTCGAGCGGCAGCACCTTCACCTGCAGCTCGGCTGCTCGGCCGGGCGGTAGGTAAGGATCGTGCGCCACTACGCTCATGCCGAACGACCGCGCCAGCTGGGCGACGTGTCCCCCGATTCGCCCCAGGCCGACGATCCCCATCGTCTTGCCGCGCAGCTCGGTGCCCTCGAAGCGCTTGCGGTCCCATTGTCCCCGGCGCATCGCGTCGGCTGCCCACGGGATGTGTCGCACGAGCGCGAGCAGCAGCCCCAGGGCGTGCTCCGCGGCGCTCACCGTATTGGCGCCGGGAGCGTTCATCACCGCGATGCCGCGACGCGTGGCGGCGGGCACGTCGATCGTGTCCACGCCGATCCCGGCCCGAGCGATCACTCGCAGATGCGGGGCCCGGGCGAGCAGCTCCGCCGTGACCCGCGTCTCGCTGCGCACGATGAGCGCGTCCGCCTTGCCCAGCGCCCGTTCCAGCTCCTCGGGCGACTTGCCGGCGCAGTCGACGACTTCGATCTCCGGCTCAGCCGCGAGTAGGGTCAAGCCCGCGGCGCCGAGTTTGTCGGCCACTACGACCCGATGCGTCACGCGAGCTGCGCCTCCACCGCGATGAGCAGCTCTTCCAGGGCCGCCACGGTGTGGTCGCCCATGTGGCCGATCCGGATCGTCGAATCCTTGAGCGCCCCGTACCCGGCGCCGATCACCCACCCTTGCCGCTGCAGCGCGCCGACGATCTCCTTGGAGCGCTTGCCGTCGGGGAGTCGGAGGCAAGACACGGTCCAGCTGCGCCGGCCCTCGCACGGCAGATACTCGATCCCCCGCTCTCCGGCCCAGCGCTCGGTGCGCTGGCGCATCGCGTCATGCCGGCGCCAGCGCGCCTCCACTCCGCCCTCGCCCGCGATGCGCTCGAGCTGTTTCGCGAGGGCGTACAGCAGCGGCACGGCCGGCGTGTTCGTCGGTTGGAACTTGGCGCTGGCCTGCTCGAAGCTCACGAGGTCGAAGTAGAGACCGCGGCCGGGGAGCGATGCGGCGCGCTGCAGCATGCGCTCGGACGCGACGCCCAGCGCGAGGCCCGGCGGCAGGGCGAGAGCTTTCTGAGAGCCAGTGAAGGCGAAGTCGAGCCCCCAACGGTCGGGCTCGACCGGCGAGCCGGCCATCGACGTAACGGCGTCCACCAGCATCAGGACGTCGTCGAACTCGTGGACGACTCGTGCGAGGGCCGCCACGTCCTGGAGCACGCCCGTCGACGTCTCGGAGTGCACCACCGTGACGGCGTCCACCGGCGCATTGCGCTTCAGCGCGTCGCGCAGCATGTCGGGCTCGATCGCGACGCCGAGCGGCACGTCCAGGCGAACGCATTCCTTGCCCGCCGCCGTCACGAGCTTAGCGAAGCGGTCGCTGAACGCGCCGTTCACAACGGCGAGGGCGCGGCGGCGCACCCCGTTGCGGACTGCCAGCTCCATGAAGCCGGTGGCGGAGGTGGTTCCCACCAGCACGGTGCGTCCGGTCCGGCACAAGGCCTGCAGCCGCGGTGCCATGGATCCGAGCAGCTCTTCCATCGCGGAGGAGCGGTGGCCGATCATCGGGTGCAGCATCGCCCCGAGCACTTCGGGGTGGACGTCGGTAGGACCTGGGAGGAAGAATTTGCCGAACGCCGGGACCGTCATGCGGTGGCGCGCGCCAGTTGCTCGACCAGCCCCCCGACGACTACCTCGCTTGTCTTCACGAGGCGGACGCCCTCCTCGCCCCACTCCTTTAACAGTGTCTCGGCGCCGTCGCGGTCGATCGGCTTCATGGCGTCGCTCACGGCGAACAGGCGCGTCTCCGGCCGGTGCCGCAGCAAGCCCTCGATCGCGTATTTGTCGCACACGTCTAGTGCCACGCCGTACAGCACGACGTCCTGCGGATCGAGCACGCCCAACACGGTGAGCACATTCTCGTTCGTGAAGACGTCGAAGCGGTGTTTGTGGAACAGGATGTCCCCGGGGTGCCGCCGCACCCGCTCCGCCAGCGTCTTGGGGTCGGCGCCCTGGGGCTCGATCACGAGCGGGTCGCGCAGGGCCGTCTCCGCAATCTTCCGTTGTCCCGGCGTGCCACGCAGGCAGTGGGGGGGAAAGGTCTGCTTCCAATCAGGCGTGTCGGAAATCTCCGGGTCCTCGCGGACGTGGTCGTCGGCGCTGGCAACGATCCGCAGACCGTGCCCGTGAGCGTAGTCGGTGAGCTTCTTAAGCTGCGGGATGATCTGCTCGGCGTCCGGCACGTATAGCTTGCCATCGGCTTTCATGAAATCAACCTGGGTATCGACGTCCCAGAAAATCACCTTGGCCACAGGGTCTTCCTCACGCGAAAGCGGCCCCGGGAATCTCTCGGCACGGAAGGGAGAGTGTCAACTACGTCGCGCTCGCCTGCGTGTAGGCGATCATGCGGCGAAACCGGCCCAGCATGCCGGGATCCCGGAACGCGAGGGCAGCGCGCACGGCGGCGCGCACCTCGGGCGGCAGCGCATCCTGCTGCAGCCGCTCGAGCGCTTCGCGGCGCTTGCGGCTGATCCCCCGCGACATCTCCTCCGGGTCTTGCAGCCAGCCGTCAGCGACGACCCGCACGAACTCGCGGCGTACCGCCACGGACGGCCGGGGGTCCGCTGCGAGCTCCGCCAACCCCAGAGCGTTGTCGGGGGCGACCCCAGCCACCCAGGCGAGGGTCTGGAGTCTCCCCAAGGCGTGGCTGGAAGCCTCCGCGCGTGCCAGCGCCGCCCGCACTCGGGGCCCGGACTCCCCGCGCCATAGCTCCCGATGCCGGGCCCGCAGGTCCGCGGCATCGCGCTCGATCCGCGCGCCCAGCACCACCGTCGACAAACGCGCGTCCGCCTCCAGAGCATAGGCGATGGTCATGACCGCACGTAGCACGGTGTCCGCGGACGATCGGCGTCGGGCCGCGAGGTCGAGTTGCACGCGCGCGAGCATGGCCCGCACGGTCGCGAGCACCGGCCTCGGCTGCAGTGTCGGAACGAGGGCATCGCCGCTGTCAGGCGCCGCCGCAGCGAGCCGCCACGGCTGGAGCGCGGCGCGGACGAGAGTATCCACGAAGTACGACGCGCCGGCGGCGAGCCAGGCCTGCCGCTCGGTGGACCCGGTGGGGAAGGTGTCGCCGAACGTCACCCTCAGGGTCGCGATCCCCTGCCCGCGCCACACGGCCATGGCCAGGACAGCTCCATTGGCGTTGCCCTGTGGCGCCAGGGCCTCGCGTGGATCGGACTGGCCGAGCAGGGAGCGGACGTCGAGGTTGCGGAGCGAATCGAGGGCCGCCACAGGAACGAGAACCGCCGGCACCGGTCGGGACCCCGGGTGCTTCGCCTCCTCGTTCCGGGCCACGAATATCCCGAGAATCATGAAGCCGGCCACGAGGCCGCCGCAGCCGAAGCCGGCGAAGACGAAGACCTTGTGAGTGGAGGGCTTCACGACCTACAACCTACAACCAGCTTACAGCTTCAGCGTCACCGCGATCTCGTCGCAGCACGCCTGCCGAGGGCAGCGGGCGCAGTCGGCCCACACCTTCTGCGGGAACTGCGCCTTTTCAGCGGGCCCGAAGCCCAGGCGAAGGAAGAACGCGGGCTTGCGGGTGAGGGCGAACACCTCGCTCAAGCCAAGGGCCCGCGCTTCGGCGACCAGCGTTTCGATCACTGCGCGCCCGAGGCCTCGGCCCTGCCTATCGTCCTGCACCGCCACACCCGCGATCTCCGCGAGCGTCTCGCTGTACAGCTTGAGCGAGCCGCACGCCACGATCGTCTGATCTCGCTCGGTCTCCTCTTGCGCTACGACGTACTCCTTGATGTGCCGGCACAGGTCGTAGCGGCTGCGCGGCAGCAAGTCTCCGGTCGCGACGAACGGCGCCATGAGCGTCTCGAGTTCTGGCACGTCGGCCAGCCGCGCGGCCCGCATCAACGCGGCCGGCTCGGCTCGCAACGCCCGGAGGGGCAGCACGCTCACGCCAGCACCTCACCCAATGTCGCGACGGCGCGGTCGACTTCGGAGTCTGAGATGACCAGCGGTGGCACCAGCCGCAGCACGCTCGGTCCTGCGGTGGCAATGAGCAGCCCCCGCTCGCGGGCCGCCGTCACCAACGGCGCGGCAGGCTGGGTGAGCTCGATCCCCCACATCAGTCCGACGCCGCGTACCTCCTTCACCTTCGGACTCCGCTCCGCGAGCGCGCGCAGCGCCGCGCCCAGGCGCGCCCCTCGCGTCCGGACGGCAGCCAGAAACTCCGGCGCCGCTAGCCGCTGCAGAACCTCAAGCGCGACGGTGGCCACCAGGGGTCCGCCCCCAAATGTGGTGGCATGGTCGCCGGGCTTGAGCGCTGCGGCGATCCGGTCCGACAGCAGTACAGCCCCCATCGGCAGCCCTCCGGCCAGCGGCTTGGCGAGGGTGAGCATGTCGGGCACCACGCCGCTGTGCTCATACGCGAACAGTGTGCCGCTACGGCCCAGGCCGCATTGGACTTCGTCGAAGATCAGGGCCGCACCGTGGGCGTCGCACAACGCGCGCAAGAAGCCAAGCCATTCGGCCGGGGCCGGCCGTACCCCGCCTTCGCCCTGCACCGGCTCCATGATCACCGCGCCTACGGGCGACTCGGCGAGCATCCGCTGCGCGGCCGCGCGGTCCCCCAGGGGAAGCACATGCACGCCCGGTACCAGGGGCTCGAACGGCACGCGGTAATCAGGGCGGTCCGTGGCGGCGAGCGAGGCGAACAGGCGGCCGTGGAAGGAGCCGGAGAACGCGACGATCCCGGGCTTCGCCGACCACTTCCGTGCGAATTTGAACGCCGCCTCGTTCGCTTCGGCGCCCGAGTTGCAGAAGAACACCCGGTCGGCGAACGACCGCGCAACGAGCTCGTCGGCGAGGCGCTCGCCCGGCTCAGTGTAATAGAGATTGGAGACGTGGATCAGCCCGGTCTCGAGCGCGCGCAGCACCGCGTCCCGAATCGCAGGGTGGCCGTAGCCGAGCGCGTTCACCGCAATCCCGGCGACGCAGTCGAGGTAGCGCGAGCCGTCGGCGGCAATCAGCTCGCAGCCCTCGCCGGCCACAAATGTGGGGCCGACACGAGCGTACACGCCCAGCAGGGCCGTGGTGGCCTGGGTCGAGGCAGCGGAAACGGCGGTCGTCATGCGGGCTGGACCGTCGCCGCGAGGAGGCGAGTGCCGGCCGTCGGGTCGCCCAAGAGTCGCAGGTCGCCGATGCGCACCGCCCGCGTCCCGGCCTCGAGAGCGGCAGCAGCCGCGCGCAGCTTGGCGGCCATACCGTCCGCAGCGATACCGAGCTCGATCAGCGTGTCGAGCGCTCCGACCGGGAGGGTCGGCTGCGGCACGCCCTCGACTACCACCCCTGGCACGTCCGAGATGAACAGCAGCTCGGCAGCCTGCAGGGCCCCGGCGATGGCGGCAGCGGCGTCATCGGCGTTGACGTTGAACGGCACGTCGGCTCCCCCTCCCCCTCCCCCTCCCCCACTCCCTACGTCCCCGCCGCTGCCCGGCGCCATGGGGGCGATGACCGGGGTGAGTCCCGCCAGCAGCAGACTGTGGAGCAGAGCCACCCGCACAGCGGTGATCTTTCCGACATGACCGAATCCGCCAGGGAGCAGCTCGGCAGTGAGCAAGCCGCCGTCCACTCCGGAAAGCCCCACGGCGTCGAGCCCGGCCAGCCGCAGGGCACCGACGACGTTGCGGTTGATTGGTCCGCCCAGAACCATCTCGACGACCGCCGCCACCTCTGGGGTCGTCACCCGTATGCCGGCGCGCTTCTCGACCGGGAGTCCCAGCTGCTGCGACAGGGCGGTAACCGCCCGGCCGCCGCCGTGCACCACCACGATGGGACCAGCGCTGGCGAGTGCCTGGGCGCACGCCGCGAGCCAGTCGGGGCGCTCCAGCTCGTTCCCCCCAAGCTTTACGACCCTGACAGACAACATCAGCCAGCGCTCTCTGTCCGACGGTCCGGCCGTCCGACTGTCCGACGCCTCAGCACACCAGTCCTGTTGTTTCCTGCAGCCCGAGCATCACGTTCATGTTCTGGACGGCCTGGCCTGCCGCGCCTTTCACGAGGTTGTCGATCGCGGCGATCACGGTGAGGCGGGGTCGCCGCACGTTGGCCACGGGCGCTACGCCGAGGGCCACCCGGTTGCGGTAGACCACATCCTTGAGCGAGGGCAGTGTGCCGTGCAGCACTCGCACGCAGGGCTCGCCGTTGTAAACCGCATCGTAGATGCCTTCGGCCGTCTCCCGGTCGAGCATGCGGGTGAGCGGCACGTGGATCGTCTCGAGGATCCCCCGTTTCACGGGGAGGAGATGCGGTGTGAACACGACGTCCCCCGTGAAGCCGCTCTCCCGCGCCAGCGTCGCCCGCAGCTCCGGTAAGTGGCGGTGCTCGTTGCCCGCGGCGTAGGCCCGATAGTCCTCGGCCACTTCCCCAAAGAGCAGCTCCCGGGTGGGGCTCCGCCCCGCCCCGGTCACACCTGAGGCCGCGTCGATCACAACTTCCCGTGCCTGGTCGATCAAGCCCTGTTGGGCGAGCGGGATCAGGGCGAGCAGCGCCGCAGTTGGATAGCAGCCGGGGTTGGCGACGAGGTCGGCACCGGCCACCCGGGGGCGGGCGACTTCCGTGAGCCCGTACACCGCTTCGGCCGACAGTCGGAAGTCGGCGGACAGGTCGACGGCCCGGCGGCCCGCCGCCCGCACCTCGTGCACGTAGCGGCTGGAGACCCCATGGGGCAGACAAGAGAGTACGATCTCCGCTTTCCGCAGCGGTGCGTCGACGGCCTTGATCAGCTCATACCCTTCCAGGGTCTCACCGGCGGCCGACTCGGCGGTGGCGAAGGCGATTGTGGCCCCGGGGTGGCCGGCCAGGAGGCGCAGCAGCTCCTGGCCGACGTACCCAGAAGCGCCGAGCACGCCGACGGGAATGGATGCATGATTATTCATCGTCACGGAAATTTATACACACCCCCCTGAGGCGCAAGGGCACCGCCGGACCTAGTCCACCCGCTCCAGCCGGGGGTTCGGCCGGAACCGCCGCCCCACCTTGCCGCACGGCTTGCCCTCCAGGCGCACCACGTCGGCAGTGAAGTCGAACCGCCCCTGGAACAGGCTCGAGCCCACGCCGTACATGTCGACGGGGACGTCTTGCTCCTCGAACTGGCGGATCTTGTCCACCGTGAACCCGCCTGAGACGACGATGCGAACGTGCTGAAAGCCTTCTTGGTCCAGGGCCGCGCGCACGTTACGGACTAGCTGCGGGTTCACGCCGGTCGGCTTGAAGGTGCCCATCTCGGGAATGACCGACTTGTCCACCAGGGTCTCGGAGGTGTCGAGCCGCACGCCGTAGAGCCGCTTGCCCAGGGCGCGGGCCACCTGGAGCGAGGTGCCGACGCAGTCGTTGTCGAAATCCACCAGCGGGATAAGCCGAATGGCGGGGTCCATGTGCTCGGCGAACTTCTGGGAGGCGAGTACCGTGTCTCCGCCGTACGCCGCGATAAGCGCGTGCGGCACGGTCCCGACCCCCTCGGAGCCCCACCAGGAAGCCTGCGCATCGGTCGACACACCGATGGCGCCGGCGATGTGGGCGGCGTACCCGTCGCCGGTCTGCACCAGCCAGTGGTCGTGACGCGCCGGGAAGAACATCACCTGCTTGGGCCGCGCCGCGTCCACGACCCGCCGCGTGTTGGTGCCCACCCGGGTCCGGCGGGCCAGCACTTCCAGATAGAGCGTCTCGAGGTTGGCGAAGGCATCGTACGGGCCTTCAATCAGCAGCACCGTCTCCCAGGGAGCGATTTCGTCGCCGTCGTACAACGCCGCGACTTCGAGCTCGTCCCAGCGCTCCGCGCTGAGCTTGAGGATCGCGATCGCCTCGTCGATGCCGCCGAGGTAGGCGTGCGTCTTGGCGAACACCTGCATCGTTACCCGCGGGCGGTGACGGTCCTTGAGCAGAGTCTCGCGGGCCCGGACGAAATACTTGTCGGAGTAATAGCCCTCCCGCATCCGCTCGACCGGAAGATGGAAGATCGCCGGATCCAGGCGCCGCTTGCGGGGCATCGGCCGGGAATATCGCGGCTCAACGAGCGCCGGGCCAGGCGAACGTGGCAACCAGGGTATCTCCGCCCGAGAGAACCAGTCGCCGGGCCACGTTGTTGAGCCGCCCGCACAGCTCCCGGGCCGGCTCCGCGCTCGCTCCGCTCCCTGCCCCTCCCGCCGGCAGCACCCGCAGGCAGACGATGTCCGCGTCCAGGGCGAGGGCGCGGTCTCGCTCCGCCCGCGGCGGCTCGGGGCGCACGAGGGCGATCACCAAGGCGCGCGTCGTTTCGCCTGAGTGCAACAGCACCGAGTGACTGGGCGCGTCGGGAACCAGGTCGTAACTGCGCGGAACGCTCGTGGCGCCGTCCCCCCCCCCTGCCAGGGTTAGAGTGACCGCCACTCGGCGGGGGCGCACCACGGCCTCGAGCGTGAGCTCGACGCCTGAGTCGCCGCGCTCCACGGACTCGGTGGGACGCGTTTCCCCGCCGGTCGCCGCACGGATGGGGATCAGGTCCAGGCGCACGCCGTCCACCCCCCCCACCCCCTCCCCTCCCCCGAACGGAAGGATCCGCGCCGTGTCCCCCCAGGCGAGCCGCGCCGCCCGCTGGTAGGTGTCTTCCTCCCACAATGGCAGCCCGCGACGCGAGCGGCCCATCAGGCGGCGGCTGAAGAAGTCGCCCGAGAGGCTCACGGAATCGACTCCGCCCTCGGATGAAATGCTGAGCAGCGCCTCTACGAGGACGACGTCGGTGCGGACGCCGAGGCGCAAGCGGGTGTCGGACGGTCCGCTCACCTCGCCGGAGGCAAGCACTCGACTCCCTTCCACCAGCTGTACCCGGTACGTGATCCGCACCCCCGGCCCCTGCTGTTGGGGAGGGGGAGGGGGAGGGGGAGGCGGGAGGACGCGGGCGGGGACGGACGCGACGGACGCGACGACCGCGCCGAAGACGACGCTAGCGCACCAGAATCGTCGCACGGCTGCTCTCCAGGGTGCCCCGCCCGGGGCCGCCCCAGCGCGCGTGCGCCAGCCAGCCCCCTAGAAGGCCGATGCCCAGCGCCAGGGACGCCCAGAGCACCACCGTATGGCCGCGCAGCACGGAACGGCGCACCACCAGCGCGTGCGGCTCCCCATGGGCCCGAGCGAACGAGGCTTCGAGCTCGAGTCTGCTGACCCGGGCGCTGGCGCACCGTGGGCAGGTGGCGACGTGGCGCGCCAGCGCGGCACGCTGGGCGAGCGGCAGTGTGCCTGCGACCTCAGCTTCGATCTGACGCAGCCACTCCTCATGACTGTCGGTCACGGCAGCTCCTCAGTGACGGTGTAGCGCAGGACGCGGCGCTGCATCCAACGCACGGCAAAGGCATCGAGCAGCGCGCGAACGGCGCGGTTCCACATCCCGTACTTGCTCGTGCCGGAGCGCCGCGGCCGGTGCCGCACTGGCGCCTCGGCCACGCTGCCGCCCCGCATCTTGATGAGCGTCGGCAGGAAGCGGTGCATCCCCCCGAACTGGAGCAGGTCGCGCACCGCCTCGGCGCGGAACGCCTTGAGCGAGCAGCCGGTGTCCCGGATCGTTTCGCGGTTCAGGCGGTTGCGGATGCCGTTGGCGATCCGGCTCTGCACGCGCTTCCAGGACGTATCCTGTCGGTTCACCCGGTAGCCCGCGACCGCGGTCGCGCCGCTGCGCCGCAGCTCCGCGACGAGTGCCGGGATGTCCGCCGGATCGTTTTGGAGGTCGGCATCAAGGGTCACCACGACCGCGCCGTGCGCCACCCGGAACCCCGCCGCGAACGCGGCGGTCTGCCCCGCGTTGGCGGCGAACGACACGATGTGCAGCTCGGGGTGGGCGCGCTTCAACGCCTTGAGCTCCGCCAGCGAGCCGTCGGTCGAACCGTCGTCCACGGCGACGATTTCGTAGGCCACCGTTGGCAGCGCGGCCGCGATCTCGGCGACGAGGGGCGCCAGGTTCTCCCGCTCGTTGTACACCGGGACAACGAGGGAGAGTTCGACAGCCGTGGCGGTCACGGCCGGAACCTAGGCCGGCGCCGGAACCGGAGCAAGTTGACAGCCGTCGCCCGAGCGGCTAAAACCAAGCACCGTCATCGCCCCGAGGAGCCTGCCGTGCCCGACGCACTGTCCCGTCGCGACTTTGTCGCGTCCGCCGCTGTCGGCCTAGCGGCGAGCGCCGCCGCGGACATCCCGCACGCCATTCGGCCTCCGCGGCCGCTGCCACCTCCCAGCCGATGGGCCGCGAAACCGGTCGTCATCTCGAGCAACAACGGGCTGCGGGCGGTGCAAAAAGCGTTCGACATGATCATGCAGGGCGCCGACACGTTGGACGCGGTGATCGAGGGCGTGAAGATCCAAGAGCTCGACCCCACCGACAATTCGGTTGGCTATGGCGGATTGCCCAACGCCGAGGGCGTGGTCCAGCTCGATGCGTCGTGCATGCACGGGCCCACGCGGCGCGCCGGCGCGGTCGGTTGCCTCGAAGGGATCAAGACGCCCTCCGAAGTGGCCAAGCTGGTCCTCAAGTACACCAACCACATTTTTCTGGTGGGCGAGGGGGCGAAGAAGTTCGCCCTCTCCTACGGCTTCAAGGAGGAAGACCTGCTTACCCCGGAGTCCCGCGAAGCCTGGCTCCACTGGCGGGCGAATCTCAGCCCCAATGACAATTATCTGGACGTACCGGACACCCTATCCGTGGTCGTCCACCCGCCCACCGGCACGATTAACTGCAACGCCGTCACGCCGCAGGGCGACCTCTCGTCCGTGACCACGACCAGCGGCCTCGCCTGGAAGATCCCCGGCCGTGTGGGAGACAGCCCGATCGTCGGGGCCGGGGAGTACTGCGACAACGATGCCGGAGCAGCCGGGTCGACTGGTCGGGGTGAGTCGACCATCATGGTGTGCGGCGGGTTCCTGACGGTGGAGCACATGCGGCGCGGCATGAAACCGACCGACGCCTGCCTGGAGACCCTGCGCCGGGTGGTCACCATGACTGAAAAGCGGTTGCTCACCGCCGACGGCAAGCCGCGCTACCAGCTCAACTTCTACGCCATCAACAAGCGCGGCGAGTACGGCGCGGCCTCGCTCTATCCCAGTCGCTTCGCGATCCACGACGGGACCGAGGCGAGGCGCCAGGACACCGCGCATCTCTACGACACGGCTGCCCCCAACGACTGACGGGCGGCGGCTGCTGGCGGCGACGCTGCTGGCCGTCGGGGTCGCCGCAGGGGCGTGGCCGCGGCCGCTCGCCGCCCAGCGCTTCTGGAAGAATTCCCTCTACCCGTATGTCTACTACAGCTCGATCGACGGGTTCTGGGGCGCCGCCCATTTCAGTGAGTACAGCCCGATCGGCTACCTCGAGCGGCCGGAGCCGAACCTGGCAGCGGTGACGCTCGATGTCTCAGCAAGCACCAAAGGCAGCTACCTCCTCCTCGCCGACGCGCAGGCGCCGGCCTGGTGGGAGGGCTGGCGCGTGGGGCTCACCCTCAGCGCCGCACGGTCCAACAGACTGGGGTACTACGGTCTGGGCAACGCGACCGTCTATTCGGCTGACAGTGAGACCGCCGGGCGCCCGTACTTCTATAAGGTGAGCCGCACTAGCCAGACGGCCCGCGCTACCCTGCAGCGCCGGCTGGTTGGCCCGCTGCGGCTGCTGGCCGGCGCTGAGCTCGCACATACGGATTTCCGCGAGCTCCCGGGCGAAACGATCTTCGCCCGAGACCGCGCGAGCGGTGCAGTGGACTCGAGGACCGTTCCCTTCACCGACAAGATCGTCAGAGCCGGTGTGGTCGTGGACCTGCGCGACAACGAGATCGACCCCCATCGCGGCATCCTCGTCGAGGCGCTGTACGCCCATGGTACCGGCTATCGGCGGACGACGGCGGCGGCGCGGCTGTACGTTCATCCGGCCGAGCGGCTGATCCTGGCGGCCCGGCTCGCCGGCGAGCGGATGAGCGGTGCGCCACCCGTTGCCGCCCAGATGATCATGGAGTCGAGCGAGCAGCCCTACATCGCCGTCGGCGGCTACCGCTCGCTACGCGGCTACTACGACGCCCGCTTCACCGGCCCCGGCAAGCTGATTGGCGGCGGAGAAGTGCGCTATGCGGTCGTGTGGGCGCCGAGCATCCTCGAGCTGAAGCTGGTCGGGTTCTACGAGGCGGGACGCGTGTTCGGCGCCGGCCAGCCGGTCAAGATCGCCGGCACCGGCCTGCACAAGGCCGGCGGACTCGAACTGGCCGCGCGGCTGCTGCGCCGCTTCGCCAGTTCGTCCACGTAGGCCTGGAACGGCACCGCCTCGTCCGGTGTGTGCACGCCGTGCGCGGTGATCCGCCCATCCACCTGCATCACTCCTGTGACCGCCAGCGAATAGCCCGTGGCCCGCATCATCGCGCTGATGCCGTGGTGCTCATCATAAAAATCGAGCAGCTGCCAGGCGGCGCGCCGGCCGCTCGCGCCCGTCACCTCAACACGCAGGGCAACCAAGTCGCGGCCTTGCGGCTTGGTGAGCTTCGGCGAGACGGCGGCGATGAACGCGTCGCGCGGCGCCACCTTCACCCCCCGCACTGCAATCGGCTTGAGATCCAGAAGGCCGAGGTCCCGGAGCGCCCGCATGATCGCGACGTGCCCCCGGTAGCGCAGTGTCTTGTACTCCATGGTCCGCACCTTGCCCGCGTACGCCCACGGCATCGTCGAGATGCCTCCCCCCGTGTGAAACGCCTCCAACGAGCCAACGGGCGCAGGGAATTCCACCGTCTCGACCTCCGAGAGCGCCTCCACGCGGGCCGGCTGGCCGTCGCGCAGCACCCACGACGGGGTCGTGTAGTAGTCGAGGGCACCTTCGAGCGAGTAGACGATCTGATAATTGAGGGGAGGCTCGGGGTGTTGCGGCAGGCCGCCGACGAAGATCTTCACCGTCTCGGCCTGACCCACGCGACGGATCCCTTCGGCCGCGATGATGTTCACCATGCCTGGCGCCAAGCCGCAGTCCGGGATCACGGAAATTCCTTTCCGCGTCGCGACCGCGTGGAGCTTCTTCTGCTGTTGCACGATCTCGGTGTTCCCGCCCAGATCGGCGCAATGAATCCCGGCGGCCACTGCCGACTTGGTCACCGTCAGGTTGAAGTAGTAGGGGAGGGCGCACAGCACCGCGTCGTGGCGCTCAAGGAGCAGGCGCAGGCGCCTCGTGTCCTTGACGTCGAGCCGCGCCAGCGCGAGCCGCTTGCCGGTCTCCCCCCCCGCCCC
>WNFG01001311.1_pt1 | contig 21662 bp, 16 predicted proteins | sample 5400431 | NCBI WGS metagenome assembly WNFG01 (sample SAMN13153346, study PRJNA577476) | soil metagenome | isolation source: 120 cm saprolite under Douglas fir tree site 2 hole 3 replicate 2 | place: USA:California | collected 2015-04-18 | reverse complement strand
TGAAGCGGACCCGCATAGGGATGATCTGCGCTCGGACCCGCGTTTCAAAGATTTGTTGCGACGAATCGGACTGCCATCGCATGATTGGGCGCCGTCCGACGCAAGAGCGGCAGTGCCGAATCTAGCGGCTGGCGTGTTCGGCGCGGCCGGGATGCGGGAATCTGGGGCCGGCATGGGAATTGTTGGCTGGCGTGCGCATGTGCGGTTTCGCACACTTGGTGGCGCGCCAACGGGAAGTGTAGCGCTTCGAATCGCACATCTTCACACAGCCGCCTCGGAGGCGCGATTCCGCACAATGGCAGTAGCAGCCGCCCGTGGGAACCGTCCGCAGCAGTGCAGGGGTGTCCGCGAGAAGGCTGAGCGAGCAAGCTAGGAAAAGGGTTCCGATAAAAAAGAGTCGGCCGAGCGAGCGCAGCCAAGGAATTGTATTGTTGAAGAGCTGTTGCACGGGGGTATTCTGCGGAGAACGTGGAGAAAAACCGATAGCCCCGGCGGGCCGGGAGTATTGTTACCCGGGTCCTGTAACCAGGTGGGAAGAGCACGGGAGAGAGAGGAGAAAGGGGCGGTTCCCAATACAGGCTGGATCAGTTCCGAAATGAACTGGCGGTGCGGATTTGGTGCTGTGCCCTGAGGTGTCGTAAACGCTAAACCCAAGATAATAAGAGGTTTAATTTGTTTCCAGAGAATTCTCTTCATTGGCGTGAGCCGTGCATTAGAGGCTGCGTGGGCGTGCTTGTCACTTTTTACAGATCGTTCCCACCTGCCTCTGAGAGGGAAGCTAGGATGGATGACCCCACGCGCTGGTGTGAAAACGACGCCAGCAATTGAAACGCGCCTTCTGGGGCCCCCGATCCCAAGCGGGGGCCCCTCTTTTTTTTGCGGGCTCGGTCAGAATTCCGCGGCATTTAGTTCCTTGCCAGGGCGATCCGGTTTCAAGTTCGCGGTCGCCTTCCAGTGAAGCTCGAACTAGCCCACCAAAACCGGTTCAATTCACTCGGCGTGCCACGGCGATGCGCGCTTGGCCCAGCACATGGGCGACCTGCGTTTCGCGGAGGCGTGAGGCGTCGTATTCGAAGGAAAGCTGCTTTTTCGAATCGTCCACGCGGAAGCTGCGCAATCCATAGGTGTTGGCGAATTGGCCGAGGTGGCGCAACTGGTCTTCCGTTAGCGGAGACTGCAATTCATAGGTGATTTCCACGAGGGTCATGCCGGCATTATAGCAGCCGGCGCAGAATTCGAGGCATATCCGCGCGTAACCCAAATTCATCTAACATAGTGTTATGTCCGACTCGTCGCCTGCGCCCAAGCCTCCGATTCCAAGCCTGCCTATCTTTGCCACACCGCCAAAGCTGAAGGATCCCGTTTGCGGAATGGCGGTTGATCCGGAAAAGGCGGCCGACAAAGTGGAGCACGCAGAAGAGACGTTCTACTTCTGTTCGAAAGGCTGCGCCGAACGATTTTCCCGCGAGCCGGAGAAGTTTCTGGCCGCTCCGAGTACGGGAAGCATGCACCACAATCCCGCGCCCGCGCAAGACGCAGCAATGCAGCACAACGCACCCGCGGCGTTCCGTACGCCAGATGAAAAAAAGGTTCGTTACACCTGTCCGATGCATCCGCAGATCATCCGATTTGGTCCAGGAAGCTGCCCCATTTGCGGCATGGCGCTGGAGCCAATGGATGTTTTTGTGGAGGTGGAGGCTGACCCGGAGTACGACTCGATGCAGCGGCGCTTTTGGGTGAGCGCGGGTTCGTCGCTTCCGGTGCTGCTGCTCTCCATGTTTGGGGAATCGCTCGGGCTGCACCTGACGCCGATGGTTCAAAACGGCATCGAATTCTTGCTGGCAACGCCAGTGGTGCTCTGGGGCGGCTGGCCCTTTTTCAAACGGTTCTGGTCTTCGCTGGTCAACCGCAGCCCGAATATGTTCACGCTGATTGGGCTGGGCACGGGCGCCGCGTATCTCGACAGCGTTGTAGCTACTTTTTTTCCGCAAATCTTCCCGGCATCTTTTCGGGGCATGGATGGCGCCGCGCCGGTTTATTTCGAAGCGGCGGCGGTGATCACCACGCTGGTTCTGCTCGGGCAGGTTCTGGAATTGCGCGCCAGGCAGCGCACCAGCGGAGCGATTCGCGCGCTGTTGAATCTAGCGCCGCAGCAAGCGCACTTGGTGGATGCGACGGGAACCGAGAAAGACATCCCGCTCGATCAAGTGAACCCTGGAGATCGGCTGCGCGTCCGCCCTGGCGAACGCGTTCCCGTCGACGGAACAATACGCGAAGGCGCGAGCGCCGTCGATGAATCGATGGTGACCGGCGAGCCGATGCCCGTTGAAAAATCCCCTGGCGACAAGGTCACCGGCGGAACGCTGAATACCAGCGGCAGTTTCGTCATGGAAGCGGAGCGCGTCGGCAGCGAGACCACGCTGGCGCAAATCGTGAAACTCGTCAGCGAAGCGCAGCGCAGCCGGGCGCCAATGCAGCGGCTCGCCGATCGCGTGGCGTCGTATTTTGTGCCGGCGGTGATTGCCATCGCGGTCGTGGCCTTCTTTGGCTGGATCTTGCTTGGCCCGGAGCCGCGCTTCGCGCATGCGCTGGTCGCGGCCGTATCGGTGCTGATCATCGCATGCCCTTGCGCCCTCGGCCTTGCTACGCCCATGTCCATCATGGTCGCCGTGGGCCGCGGCGCCCACGCCGGTGTGCTTATTCGCAACGCCGAAGCCCTCGAGACGCTCGCCAAAGTGGACACGCTGGTCGTCGACAAGACCGGCACACTCACAGAAGGAAAACCAAGGGTTAGTGCGGTTAGTGTTTTTGAAGGAGGCGGGTTCAGCAAGGACGACCTACTGCGGCTCGCCGCAAGCGTGGAACACGCGAGTGAGCATCCACTCGCTCGGGCGATTGTAAGGGCGGCCCGTGAGAAGGGACTGGAACTTGCCACGGTGACGGAATTTCGAGCTACACCGGGTGGCGGCGCGGAAGGCCGAGTGCTTGAAGATCGGGTGCTCATAGGAACCCGGAAATTCCTGGAAGAACGAACGGTAAAGGGCGCGACGGGGGAAAAACTCGCGGGTATGGGAATCGGGGTTGATGGGGCGGCCTCGGTAAGCATCGTGCTCGTAGCGGTGAACGAATGCCTGGCTGGAGTGATCGCGCTGACGGATTTCGTGAAGGAATCGACGCCGGAAGCACTTCGAGCGCTGCGCGAGCAGGGGATGCGAATCGTCATGGTTACGGGCGATTTGGAAACGACAGCGCGAGCCATCGCCAGGCAACTGGAGATTGAAGAAGTCGAGGCCGAGGTTCAGCCGGAGGGAAAAGGGGAAGTCATAAAGCGACTGCGCGAGGAGGGCCACATTGTGGCCATGGCAGGCGATGGAATTAACGATGCACCGGCGCTGGCCGCTGCGGAGGTGGGCATTGCCATGGGCACGGGGACGGATGTCGCGATTGAAAGCGCGGGCGTCACGCTTCTGAAGGGCGACCTACGGGGAATCGTGCGAGCGCGAAAACTGAGCCGCGCGACGATTCGCAACATCAAGCAGAATCTGGCCTTCGCATTTCTCTACAACGCGATTGGAATTCCCATCGCCGCTGGCGCTTTCTATCCGATATTCGGCTGGCTGCTGAGCCCCATGCTGGCCAGCGCAGCGATGAGCTTCAGCTCGGTGTCTGTAATTGCCAATGCGCTTCGACTGCGAAGAGCATCGCTGTAGCGAAAGCGAGCTTCGCTTTGGCGGCGACCTCGTTTCTAATGCTGCAAGATAAATTTCTGAATGCGTTTGCCGGTGTCGACCTCTCCGGTATAGAGATTGCCTTGGGAGTCAGACACGATTTGATGCACCCAGTGAAACTGGCCGGCGTTGCGGCCGTTGTGTCCGGTCTGGCCGACTACGGCGCCGTCATCGCGCCGCAGAGTCCAGATGACGTTGTTCTCACCGTCCGCGACAAGAAGAAACTTCTGATTCTCGTCCGCGGAAAACGCGAATTGCCAGACAGACCCTATGCCCAGCGTCTGTGGCCGCACGAAAAACTCCTTCACAAACTTGCCTTGCTTGGTGAAGACCTGAATACGGTCATTCACGCGGTCGCAAACGTAAACAAGCCCATCTCGCGAGACATGGACGCAATGAACGGGATTGCGGAACTGCTGGTCCGGCGGCGCGGCGGGATCGTAAGCGCCGGGATCGGCATCATTCGGTGGATTGCCGTAGGCACCCCAAAGGCGCTTGAAAGTGCCCTTGTCCGAGTCGTAGACGATGACTCGCTTGTTCATGTAACCGTCGGCGACATAAACCTCATGGGCCTCGGAATCCACTTCGATGCCGGCGGGCCGCCCGAGAATGTCGGTGCGCAAGCTGTTGGGCGGATCGGTGGAAGGATGGCCAATCTGCATGAGGAAACGCCCGTCATTTTTGAATTTCAGCAGATGACGATCGGAAGGGTCGGCGCCGCTGATCCAGACGTTATCGTCCTTATCCACGTAAATGCCATGCTCCCTTTTTGGCCAATCGAATCCTTCGCCGGGACCGCCCCAGGACTGCAGCACGTTTCCCTGCGCGTCGAATACGAGTACTGGCGGCGCGGCGAAGCAGCACAGTGACCACGGTGGAGTTTGTGCAGCGCCCAATTCATCGACCGTGTCCAAGCTCGGGCGTTGCAAGACCCAGATGTGGTCGCGGCGATCCACGGCCATGCCACCCACTTGACCCATGATCCAGTTATTGGGCAGCTCTTTGGGCCAAAATGGATCCACTTTGAACTTAGGCGTTTCTGGAACAGGGGCTGTCCCGGCGGTGGAGAGCGTGGAATGAGCAATTGCTATCGCAAAGCTGACTAGGAGGACGGCTGCCGTCGGCCGAATTCCAGCAATGTTCATGATTGTGCCGGCCCGCTAAGCCTTTTGCGCCTGGCGGCGGAGGAATGTAGGGACATCCAAATCGTCCGCGGGAACATCCTGGCTAACTTCGCGGACGTTTTGCTGCACTTGGTGGACGACGTTCGGCAAAGTCTGCTGCATCGGCGCATCCGGCATTTCGCGGCCGGCTTTCCAGGTCTTCGGCAGGAACGAAGGCTTCTGGTGCAAATTTTTCTTGTTGGCGTCCTTGAAGCCTGCGGCGATGACGGTGATCTTCACGGAGTCCTTCATGTTGTCATCCTGCACGGCGCCGAAAATGATGTTGGCATTTTCGTGCGCGGCTTTCTGGATGACGCTGGAGGCTTCGTGGACTTCGTGTAAGGTGAGGCTGGAGCTGCCGGAAATATTGATGAGGATGCCTTGCGCACCTTGGATGGAATTGTCTTCGAGAAGGGGGCTGGCGATGGCGCGATTGGCGGCGTCCACCGCGCGATTCGTGCCGGTAGCCACGGCGGTGCCCATCACGGCGTAGCCCTGGCCGTGCATGATGGCTTTCACGTCGGCAAAGTCGCGGTTGATGATGCCGGGCACGGTGATGATGTCCGAGATGCCCTGCACCGCTTGGCGAAGGATGTCGTCGGCAATGCGGAACGCGTCGAAGAAGCTGGTGCCGCGCTCGACGGTTTCCATCAAACGTTCGTTGGGGATGACGATAACGGTGTCGACCGCGCCAATCAGCTCTTGAAGCGCCTGCTCGGCCTGCATCATGCGGCGTTTGCCTTCGAATGCGAATGGTTTCGTGACCACGGCGACACTGAGAGCGCCAAGTTCACTGGCGAGCGAAGCGACCACGGGCGCGGCGCCGCTGCCGGTGCCACCGCCGAGGCCGGAGGTAATGAAGATCATGTCCGAGCCTTCCAGCGCTTCGATAATTTTTTCCGTGTCTTCGAGCGCGGCTTTGCGGCCGACCTCAGGATTGGCGCCTGCGCCAAGCCCCTTGGTGAGCTTCGCGCCGAGCTGCAGCTTCACCGGCGCCTGCGACAGCTTCAGCGCCTGCAAGTCGGTGTTGGCGGTGATGAATTCGACACCTTCCAGCTTGGCGCGAATCATGCGGTTGACCGCGTTGCACCCGCCCCCGCCCACGCCGATGACTTTGATCTTCGCCGGCTGCAGCTCCTCGCTGAAGCTCATGCGAATTCCTGCTTCTCTCGTCGTCATATCGTTCTCAACCTTCTCCAGTTTCGCTTGCGGCTCCCGGGCAGGGTCACGAGGCGCCGGCGAACATGGCTTTCAATTTTGATACCAGATTTCCAGCGCGCTGAGGCGTGGAGCGCCGCGCCTTTGCGCCACACAAAACGAGTCCGACTACGGTTGCATATTCCGGCTGCGCCACCTGTTGCGGCAAATCAGCCAAGCCTTTTGGCTCCGCGACGCGCACCGGCAGATGGAAGGACTGCTCGGCCAGCTCCGCCAGCCCATGGAGGCGCGCGCCGCCTCCGGCCATGACAAATCCAGCGGGGATTTGGCCGTCCAGCCCGGCGCGCTGCAAGTCGTCGCGAAGCAGCGAAAGCAATTCCATGGCACGCGGCTCGATGATGTCCGTGAGCATGTGCGCGAAGATGGTGCGTGGCGGGCGGTCGCCGACGCTGCCAATTTCGATGGAACCGTTTTCCTTCATGAAGGCGGAGGCGGCGCAACCGTAGCGGCGCTTGATTCTTTCCGCTTCGGGGATGGGCGTGCGCAAACCGACGGCGAGATCGTTGGTGAAGTGATCGCCGCCGATGCCCACGGCGCTGGTGTGACGAACCACGCCGCCGCCGAAAACAATCAACTCGGTGGTGCCGCCGCCGATGTCCAGCAGGCAGCATCCGAGATCGCGTTCGTCCTGCGTCAAGCAGGATTCCGCGGAAGCCAGTGGTTCTAGGACCGTGTCGCTGACAAGGATGCCGGCCTTGTTCGCGGCGGTGACGAGATTTTGCGTGGCGGCGACGGACGAAGTCACCAGGTGGACATTGACTTCCAGCCGCTGGCCGATCATGCCGATGGCGTCGCGTATGCCATTCTGAGCATCCACCATGAATTCATGCGGAAGGACGTGCAGGACTTCGCGGTCTTCTGGAAGCGAGATGTTACGAGCGGCATCGACGGCGCGGCGGACGTCATCGCGCTCGATGTCTCGAGGCCGTGGACCGAGCGTGACGCCGCCGCGGCTGTTTACGCCGCGCACGTGGCCTCCGGCCACTCCGATGAGCGCCTCTTCCACGGGCACGTTCGCAACGCTTTCGGCTTCTTCGACGGCGCGCCGGATAGAACTTACGGTGGAATCGAGATTGACGATCAAGCCCTTGCGCAGGCCCTTGGACTCGGCCGCGCCTAGCGCCAGAAATTTCACGACTTCGCCTTCGACTTCCGCGATCAGCACGCAGGTTTTCGTGCTTCCGATGTCCAGCCCAACCAGGTATTTTTCTTTCTTCGCCAAGCCGCCGCTCCTGCGTTGAAACTATCTTTTTCTTGCGCTGGTAGTGCCCGCGCCAGCGTCGGGATTCACCACCACTTGCCGCGAATACTGCAAATCGATGGACTGCACCCGGCCGGCATTTGCCTGCCACTGCGAAAAATTGTCGACCAGCATCTTGTACTTGCCGGTGAACTCGCTCGAGCCGAAGTGAATTGTCACGGCTTGCGAGTCGACCGCGTTCGCAAGCCCGGTCATTACTACGCGCAAATCTTTCGGGTTGGAGAGGTCGACCTCGCTTACGCGATCGGACGAGCCGCCGCGCACGAGATCGACATCCCTCATAAATTCTTCGTACGTTTGCATGCGCTTTTCGCGTTGGTCACGAGGCAGATCCTCGGAAACACCGCTGACGATTGGAAAGTGGAGCTCTTCGCCGCGCGGGCGGTCGAGAATGACGCCGTGAGCATCAATCAGCGCCAGTTCGTTGCCGATTCGGGCAAAGGCAACTGGCGTCCGCTCCGTGATCTCGACGCGCAGGCGATTCGGCAGGATGCGCTGCACAGTGGCGGATTCGACCCAGGGAATCTGCTCCAACTGACTGCGGCGGGTGTCCAGAGGAACCTGCAAAACACTGCGGTTGCGGTCGTGGACAAACTGCTGGAGCACCGCTTCGCGGCTGACGATGCGGTTGCCGTTCACTTCAATTTGATCGGGCCTGAGCAGCAGCATGGCGGGCGAATACAAAAGAAATCGCGTCCCGTAAACGGCCACTGTCACGCCCACAATGGCGGCTAGAGCCAGAAGCAGCAGACGCCGGTAGAACGGCCAGCCACGCCCGCTGAATTTCTTTCGGCGGATCTCGACCGGCTTTTGGCGGCGAAGATAACGCGGCTCGTCCTCGGCAATCAGCTCCGGCCGGTAGGCATCCGCTTCGGCCGCCGAAGAAGCGTTCCGCTGCATGGCCTTCACGCGTTCCAAACGACCACCTCGTTCTCAAGGCTTACGCCGTAATTTTTTTGCACGCGCTCGCGCACGTCGGCGATGAGCGCCAGCATGTCCTTGGCGGAGGCGCGGCCGGCGTTCACGAAGAAATTGGCGTGGCGGCCGCTGACGCGAGCGTCGCCCACGGACAGACCCTTGAGTCCCAGTTCATCGATCATGCGGCCCGCGGAGGAGCCTGGAGGGTTCTTGAAAATGCAGCCGGCGCTTTTCTGGCCGAGCGGCTGGCTGGACCGCCGTTTTTCGTTGCAGATACGAATACCTTCGAGGATTACTTTGAACGGTTTGGAGGGTAGTTCCAGAATCACCGAGAGCATCATATCATCGGGCGCAAAAGAAGTGTGGCGGTATTCGAAAGAAATTTGATGGCCCCGGAGGGTTTCGATCTGCCGGGTGGCGGCCCGGTAGAGCTTCACCTCGCGGACGTAGCTGCCGATCTGCATGCCGTAGGCGCCGGCATTCATGCGCTGAGCGCCTCCGACGGTGCCGGGAACGCCGATGAGTCCTTCCATACCCCCGAGGTCGTTCTTGGCGCAGAAGGTGATCATGCGGCCCAAGTCGGCCGCGGCGTCAACGTGGGCAAAATTGCCATCGAGCACGACGTCGGGCTCGGGGCGAACGAGCTGCAGAACGACCCAGGGCAATTCCCCATCACCAACAAGCAAGTTCGAGCCGCCGCCGAGAAACTTATGAGGAAGGTGATTGGCGTCGAGCAGATTCAGGAGATCCGGAAGGCTTTCGTGCTCTTTGATGCGGAGCAGGTCCGTGGTGCCGCCGATGCCCAGCGAAGTCAGGACAGCAAGCGACGCCCCTGGCTGCAGATCGACGCGCAGTTCCGCGAGTTGGGAGACGATGCTGGGGTCAGTGATGCGCATGAGGCGTGGGATGCTCCGTTTCCAGCAGAACCAGGAATTCATTGCTTGCCCGGCTGATGCTGCCTGCGCCGATGGTGAGGACGGCGTCGCCGGGGCGCGCTTGTTTCAGCAGGTACTCGATGCCTTCTTGCATCGAGCGGAAATAGTGGACGTTCTTGTGGCCGGCTTCGCGAATGGCGCCGGCCAGCGCTTCGCTGGTCACACCCGGGATGGGGGTTTCGCTGGCGGCATAGATATCGAGCAGCACGAGAATATCGGCTTGATTGAAAGCGCGGCAGAATTCGTCCCAAAGGTGCTGAGTGCGCGTGTAGCGATGCGGCTGAAAGAGCACGAGTAAGCGATTGAACTTGCAACCACGGGCCGCTTCGAGCGTGGCGCGAATCTCCACCGGGTGATGGCCGTAATCATCGACCACGGTGATGTCATTGACTACACCCTTGATGTCGAAGCGGCGGCCCACGCCGGCAAAGTGAAGCAGGCCTTCGCGGATCAGGTCAGCAGGAACGTTTAAGTACAGCGCTACAGCCGCAGCCGCAGCCGCGTTGCGGACATTGTGCATGCCCGGCGGATGCGTCAGCCGGAACAAACCGAGGTCATCGCCTCGGTAGGTTAAGCGGAATTCGCTGCCCAAACCCTCCAGCTTGACATCGCTGATCACCAGATCGGCTTGGCTCGACGTTCCATAGGTAATGATGGGACGCTTCACGTCAGGAATGATGGCCTGGACGTTGGGCTCGTCGATACAGAGGATGGCCGCGCCGTAAAACGGCACGCGATTCACAAATTGAATGAAGGCGCCCTGAATATCTTCGAGCGAGGTGTATTGATCGAGGTGCTCGCGGTCAATGGTGGTGACGACGGCGACGACGGGGGCGAGCATCAGGAAACTGCGATCGCTCTCGTCCGCTTCCACCACAAAATATTCACCTTTGCCGAGCCGCGCGGTCGTGCCGGCCTGATTCACTTTTCCGCCGATCACAAAGGTAGGGTCCAAATGCGCCGCCGCCAGCACAGAAGCGACGATGGAAGTCGTGGTGGTCTTGCCGTGGGCGCCGGCCACCGCGATTCCGTATTTCAAGCGCATCAGCTCGGCGAGCATCTCCGCTCGCGGAATCACGGGAATTTTCATTTTGTGCGCTTCGACGACTTCCGGGTTATCGGCCTTTACGGCGGAGGAAGTCACGACCACGTGCGCGCCATCGGCATTGGAAGCCTTGTGGCCTTCGTAGACGGTGGCGCCGAGATTCTGGAGCCGCTCGGTAATCGGGGAAGGCTTGGTGTCCGATCCAGTGACGGAATAGCCGAGCGTCAGGAGCACTTCGGCGATGCCGCTCATGCCGATGCCGCCAATGCCGACCAGATGAATGCGCTGAAAATTGCGAAATGAAACCATCATGCGCTTGCCCTCTGCTGAGTTCCTTGCACGTTCGCAGCCTCTTCGATGAGGTTCACGATGTCGCGTGCGGCATGAGGGCGGGCCAGCCCGCGCGCGGCAGTTGATATTTTTTCGATCTCCTGGGGTTGGTCGAGGAGGGAGAAGATTTCGCCGGTCAGTTTTTCGGCGGTGAGTTCCGTTTCGGAAATCAAGCGGCCGGCGCCCGCGCGAGTCATTTCTTGTGCATTGCGCAATTGGTGGCTGTCCGTCGCTTTCCCGAAAGGGATGAAGATGGCGGCTCGGCCGGCGGCGGCGATTTCCGCGGCGGTGATGGCTCCTGCCCGGCAAACAATTACGTCGGCCCAGGCAAAGCGTTCCGCCATGTTGGTCAGAAAGGGGACAACCTCCGCGTGAATTTCACGCCGCGCATACGCGGTGCGTACGGCATTATAGTCGCGTTCGCCGGTTTGATGCACGATGGCCAATTCGTTTTTGCGGGCCGCGAGGCGGTCCATGGCATCGACAAATGTCCTGTTGATGGGCAGCGCCCCCTGGCTGCCTCCGGTGACGAGCAGCCGAAACGGAGTTCCCAATCGCCGAGGAGCAATGGAAAAAAACTCCGGGCGTACCGGGCAACCCGTAACAAGGGCCTTTTTGCCCCATTCGCGTGCAGAAATTTCATAGCCGGTCGCAATTCGTGTAGAAATTCGCGCCAGCACTTTGTTGGTGAACCCCGGTTCCGCGTTCGGTTCGAAGATGACGTTGGGCACGCGCCCAAGCCAGGTCGCCAGCATCATGGGTCCCGCTGCATACCCGCCGACGCCAAACGCGGCGACTGGTTTGTGCTTGCGCAAGACGCGTCGCGCATCGAGCATCGCTGGCGCGAGCATTGCCAGGTTCTTCAGCAGAGTGGCGCCGCCCTTGCCTTTTAAGCCAGCCACGCGCAGCGTTTCCAGCGGCAGCCCCGCTTGCGGCACCAGCTTCATTTCGATTCCGCGCTCCGTTCCCACCAGCACGACTTCCCTTTCATTGCCTCTCGACAACCATTCCTGCGCGATTGCCAGCCCCGGAAAAACGTGACCGCCCGTGCCGCCGCCTGCGATCAGCAATTTCATTCGCAGCGCTCTTGCCATGTAGGGGCGCAGCATGCTGCGCCCCTACAAAAATGCTTCCTCACGGCCACGAGGACTCCGCGGCGCGCTGCGAAATATTGAGCAGCACACCCGTCGCCAGCAGCATCACCAGCAAACTCGATCCGCCGTAGCTGATGAACGGCAGCGGGATTCCTTTCGTCGGCACCATCCCGAGCACCACCGCAAAATTAATCAGTGCCTGGCACAGCACCATCGCGGTGATTCCCATCGCCAACAGGCGTCCGAATCCGTCGGGCGCGCCGAACGCCGCGCGCGCGCCCCGCCAGCCATAAATGATAAAAAGCGCAAGGACGACCATCGCTCCGATGAAGCCCAGTTCCTCGCAAATCACCGCATAAATGAAATCCGTGTGCGCTTCCGGCAGGTAAAAAAGCTTCTGTTTGCTCTCCATTAATCCCACACCCGTGAAGCCGCCTGAGCCAACCGCAATGAGCGACTGAAGCAGCTGAAACCCGGCGCCTTGGGGATCCGAGGCCGGGTCGAGAAAGGCCAACAGCCGCGCCTGGCGATAAGAAACCTGCGTGATTAAGAGATAAAGCGCCGGCATCGCCACAGCCGCGCCGACCGCCAGCCACTTCCAGGAAAGGCCGGCGACAAACAAAACCGCCGCGACGATGAGAACAATGTCCACGGACGTGCCAAGATCAGGCTGCAGCAAAATGAGCACTACACAAATCAAGATGGGACCCGCGGCGGGAAGAATTGTTTGTAGAAAATCCTCTTTGCGGAACTCCATGGATGCTTTGCCGCGCCGCTTGAGATCAAAAAACCACGCCAGATACAAGATCACAGCGAGCTTCGCCAGTTCGGAAGGCTGGATGTTTAAGGGACCGAACTTGATCCAGCGGTGCGTGGAATGCGACTTATCGAGGAACAAAGTTCCCACGAGCATCAGCAACACCGCGCAAACGACGGGATAAACAACGGCAGGCTGGCGCAGACGGCGGTAGTCCGTCTTCATCAGGGCAAACATCCCGAGCAGCCCGAGGACTAGCCATACGGCCTGGCGGACGAGAAATATGTACGAGTGGCCGTACTGCTGTTGCGCGGTGACCGCGGAGGCGCTGAAAATCATGACGGCACCGAAAAGGCACAACGCCAGCGTCGCGCAGAAAAGCCAGCGGTCGTTTTCCAGTCGTCTCGGCACGTCACTCACCCTCTACCAGAAGTCGTACTCGCCGCCTGCCGCTCCAATTGATGCACCAGCTCCTTGAAGACGCGGCCGCGATGTTCGTAATTTTGAAATTGATCGAAGCTGGAGCAGGCCGGGGCCAGCAACACTACGTCGCCGGGCCGCGCCGCGTGCGAAGCGATCTCCACCGCGCGTTCGATCGTTCCAGCGCGTTCGATGGCCACGCTGCCAGTGATCTGTTTTTCAATTTTCGCCGAGGCCGCGCCAACCAGCAGCGCGAGAATGGCCTTCTCGCGCAACGGGCGTTGCAACACGGTGTAATCGCTGCCTTTGTCTTTTCCGCCCAGAACGATCAGGATTCGCCCTGGGAATGCATCCAGCGCCTTCAGCGTGGCATCAACATTGGTGGCTTTCGAATCGTTGTAATAGCGCACGCCCGCGATTTCCGCGACAAACTCGAGGCGATGCTCGACGCCCGCGAACGAGCGCACACCCTTGGCGATAGCCGCGGGTTCGGCGCCGGCGAGGCGCGCCGCCGCCACCGCCGCCAGGACGTTTTCGACGTTGTGCGCGCCAGCCAGCGGAATGTCCTTGAGTTTCAAAATGGCCTCTTCTTCGCCGTCATGACGAAAGACAATTTCGTTTTCCCGCAAGAATGCACCCTGGGCCACGCGCTGCTTCCGGCTGAACCAGTACACGTGCGGCTTCGCGGGCGACAGTGCCGTGGTCGCCCGGTCATCCGCGTTCAACACCGCGCTATCGGCTTCCGTCTGATTCTCGAAAATGCGTGCTTTGGCGCGGCCATATTCTTCGAGCGTGTGATGGCGGTCCAGGTGGTCGGGCGTGAGATTCAAGAACACGCTGACGTTTGGCCGAAACGTTTCGATCAGCTCCAGTTGAAAGCTGCTCAACTCCGCCACGGTGATTGTGTTTTCGCTGGTGTGCTCCACGCGCGCAATCAAGGGGGTGCCGATGTTGCCGGCGAGAATCGTGGAAAAACCGGCGTTTTTCAAAATGTGTTCGATCAAGGAAGTCGTCGTGGTCTTGCCGTTCGACCCGGTGATCCCGATCAAGCGCCCATGCAGGAAACGGTCCGCCAACTCGACTTCGCTCCAGATGGTGACACCCGCGGCGCGCGCGGCCTGCAGCAAGGGAGCATCGGCGGGCACGCCGGGACTCGGAACGATCAGGTCCTGCTCGAGAAACGTATCTTCCCGGTGGCCGCCCAGTTCCAACCTCACGCCGGCGGCCCGGAGCGTCGCAATCGCCTCGCCAATTTCGTTTTCCGTCCGCGCATCCGTGGCCGTCACGTTCGCACCGCGCGCGGCGCAGAAGAGCGCGGTGGCCACACCGGTCCTCGCCAGTCCCACGACCAGCACTCGCTTGCCACGCAACTCGAACGAAGCCGGCATCTTTTTCTCTACGATCCTTGGAACGAAGCCTCCACTACCTCAACTTCAAGGTCGTCAGCGCAAACAGCGCAAAAACCAGCGCGGCAATCCAAAACCGCACGATCACTTTCGATTCGCTCCAACCGAGCAGTTCGAAATGGTGGTGAATGGGCGCCATGCGGAAAATGCGCTTGCCGCGCAGTTTGAACGAGCCCACCTGCAGAATCACCGAAACGGCTTCCAGCACAAAAATCCCGCCAACAAAAAACAAAAGAATCTCCTGCTTGATAATGACGGCGATCACGCCGAGCGTCCCGCCGAGCGATAGCGATCCCACGTCTCCCATGAAAATCTCGGCAGGATGCGCGTTGTACCAAAGAAATCCGAGCGAAGCGCCAACCAGCGCGCCGCAGAAGACGGTCAACTCGCCAACTTTGGGAATGTATTGAATGTCGAGATACGTAGCCCAGCGGAAGTTGCTGCTGACATACGTCAGCACAGTGAGGGCACCGGCGGCGATGACCGTGCATCCGATCGCCAGACCGTCCAGCCCGTCGGTGAGGTTGACGGCGTTCGATGAACCGACAATCACCACGCCAACGAAAACGAGAAAGGGAACAAACGCCAGCGGCCAGAGATGCGGCGAACGAAGGAAGGTGTGGATGACCAGATCGGGGCGAAAGCGTTTCAGAAACGGAATCATCAACTGCGTGGAGTAAGCGCTGTGGGTGGTCAGGACCAGCAGCGAAACGCCTACCACCAGACTGACGAATACCTGGAAATAGATTTTCTTTTTTGCGGTGAGACCGAGGTTGCGCTGCTGAGAGACTTTTGCGTAATCATCGATGAACCCGATAACCCCAAAACCGACCAGCGCAAAAAGCGAGAGCAAAACGAATGGGTTCGAGAGATCGGCCCAGAGCAATGTTGGCACGGCGGTAGAAAGAATAATCAGCACGCCGCCCATCGTGGGCGTGCCGGCTTTTTTCTTGTGCTCCTGCGGACCTTCTTCGCGGATGAACTGGCCAATCTGCAATTCCCGGAGGCGGCGGATCAGCGATGGGCCGAAAGCCAGCGCCAGAAACATGGCCGTGAGGCTCGCGTAGACGGTCCGCACGGTGATGTAACGAAAAACATTGAGCGGGCTGAAGTAGTGTTGCAGCGTGTGGTAGAGGAGGTAGTAAAGCATTTTCAGTGCCGTACCTCCTGACCCATAATTTCACCGGTAGCAGCGTGCCGGACGATCAGCGTTTCCACAATCTGCTCCATCTTCACGCCTCGCGAGCCTTTCACCAGCAGCAGATCGCCGGACGAAATAAACCCCGCCAGAAATTCGGCGGCTTCCTGCGGGGTGGCGAAGAATTTTGCGCGCTCGCGCGGGAGTCCGCCCGCCACCGCGCCTTCCACGATCCGCGCGGCATCACCGGCAACGCCGATGATCCAATCAACTTTCCCGGTCTTGGCGGCAAACTGCCCGGCCTCGCGATGCAGTTCCGGCGAGGCCGAGCCGAGTTCGCGCATTTCACCGGCGGCAAGAATGCGGCGGCGGAAATTCGGCGTGGCCGCCAGCAATTCCGTCATGGCTTGCAGCGCCGCGGGACTCGAGTTGTAGCTGTCGTTGATGAGCGCCGCTCCATTCGAAAATCGCAAAAGTTCCCCGCGCATCGATGGGGCGCGCAAGGAGAGAAACACGCTCTGCGCTTCCGCCGCGCCGATGCCCCACACGCTCGCCGCCGCCAGCGCCGCCAGCGCGTTGGCAACCGCGTGGCGTCCAGGAACATTCAGCTCCAACCGCACGCGTCCCTCCGGACTTACATAATCAAACGCTGATCCCAGCGCTCCGCGATCCTCGATCTCCCGGGCCATGAAAAACGCGGACTTTTCGATGCCATACGTCAACACCCGCCCCGGCGCAAAAGCTCCAAACGCAGCTACGCGCGCATCGTCCGCGTTTAGCACCGCGGTCGATTCGCGCCCATTCAATCCTTCGATCAGTTCGCGTTTCGCGAGCGCAATCTCATCCACGGACGCAAAAAATTCCAAGTGCGCCGGCGAAACGCGCGTCACCACTCCAACATCCGGTTTGGCAATCGCCGCCAGCCGCGTTAGCTCGCCGCGCCGCGACATGCCCATCTCCAGCACCGCCGCCTGATGCGTTTCCTCCAGCCGAAAGAGCGTCAGCGGCAGCCCGTACTCGTTATTTAAATTTCCTTCCGATTTCAGGACCCGCAGCTTCGCGCCCAACAGTGCCGCCAGGATCTCCTTGGTAGTGGTCTTGCCGACGGAACCCGTGACGCCGGCAATTTTCCCGCCCCAGGATTGGCGCACCGCGCGCGCCAATTGTTTGAGCGCCTCGAAGGTGTCGCCCACGACGATGCAGCGGTCTCGGACGGCGTCCGCGTAGCGCGGAAGCTGAGCTTCCGCCACCACCGCCGCGATTGCGCCGCGTTCCAGCGCACTGGCCACATGGTCGTGTCCATCGTGACGCGGTCCGTGGATGGCGATGAACAGTTCTCCGGCACGAATCGCGCGAGAATCAATCGACACGCCGGCCACCCGGGCCAAGGCGTTGAGTCCTGCCCCCGGCCGAGTACCCAGAGCGTCAGCCACCTGTGTAATCGTCCACCGCATAAGCTCCTCAAAGGATTCGTCTTACTCCAGTACCGAACAGCTCGTTTTGTTCGCAATGTTTTGAGGGCTCCTCCTTTCGAGAGGTCCGCAATTGGCTCGCCCCGGCCTTGCCAGGACCCGAGCGCCCTCGTCACACCCACAAACCAAGCGCGCTAGGTGCCAAACCCTGAGCCGCTGGGCGGCTCGCCTTGCAATTGGCCGCCATTCGGCTGCTCGTTTGGCGGCCCGGCGAAACCACGATCGCGCAAAGCGCGCCGCGCCATCTCGCGATCATCAAATTCGAACGTTCTGTCGGCGAGAATCTGATAATTCTCGTGACCTTTTCCAGCCAGCAGCACGATGTCTCCGGCGCGGGCTTCTTCCATGGCCATGCCGATAGCCTTTTCCCGGTCCGGCTCGATCAGATATTTTCCCGCGGTTTTCTGCAGTCCTACGATGATGTCGCTGATGATTTTCAGCGGGTCTTCGCTGCGCGGATTGTCGCTGGAAAGAATCGTCAGGTCGCTCAACCGGCCGGTGACTTCGCCCATCACGGGCCGCTTGGTCCGGTCTTTTTCGCCGCCGCAGCCAAATAGCGTGATGATGCGGGCCTTGGGATTCAGCTCGCGCGCCGTGCGAATCAAGTTTTCCATCGCGTCGTCAGTATGCGCGTAGTCCACGATCACCAGGAAGGGTTGCCCGAGATCGATGCGCTGGAAACGTCCGGAAACACTTTCCAGATTGCGGATGCCCGTTTCAATCACTTCATTCGAAAGACCCAGCGCTTGGGCCGCTCCAATCGCGGCGAGCAGATTGTAAACATTGATTCTGCCGACCAGTCGCGATACCACGTGCACCTTTCCGTTCGGCGTATGCGCCGTGAACGTCAAACCATCAAACGTCAGCTGAAATTTCTTTGTAGTGACGCCGGCGTCCGATTCCAGTCCATAGGTGACCGTTTTCTTCGCCAAGCGGACAAGCCGCTTGCCGAATTCATCATCCGCATTCAGCACTGCAACTTCCGGTGCCCCCGCTCCCGTGTCCGCGAAGAGCCGTCTTTTCGCCGCAAAGTAATCTTCAAAGGTTTCGTGAAAGTCCATGTGCTCGCGCGTGAGGTTGGTAAAAACTGCGGCTTGAAAGTGGCATCCCCATAGGCGGTCCATCGCCAGCGAATGCGAACTGGCTTCGAGCACCGCGTACTTTCCGCCCGCGTCGCGAATCTCCGCAAGAAATCCCTGCAAGTCCACCGATTCCGGCGTTGTATTTGGCGCGGGATAGTCGCCGAGCGGCGTGTGGTACGCGATCGTTCCGAACAAACCCGTCTTCGCTCCGGAGGCTTTCACGATCGCATCCACGACCGAAGTGGTGGTCGTTTTTCCGTTCGTGCCGGTCGCCGCCACGAGCTGCAGCGCGTTCGCGGGGTGCCCGAAGAAATTCGCGGCGGTGATGGCCAGCGTCTTGCGCGCTTCCCGAACCTGAATCCACGCCACGCCTGCCGGCATCGTGCCGAAAGTTTGCTCTTCGCTCGCGATGGCCACGGCGCCTCGCTTGAGAGCGTCCTGGATAAAGGTATTCCCGTCGGCCTTGGCCCCGTGCAACGCGAAAAAAAGAGCGCCGGGGCGCACCTTACGTGAATCGCAGACTATCTGTCGAATTTCCACGCTGCTCGCACCAGCGGGCAGAGTTGTCTCCAAGCCTTCAAACAGTTCGTTCAATTTTCTTCCGCTGTCCGTGGAGCCTGCGCGGGCCGAGTGCTTTCGTTGGGCGTCAATCGGGTTCGTGGCGGCGTCCTGTACCTGTTCTTCGTGGCTCAATCCAATTTTCATCCTAATGCCTTGCCCGCCGGTGCGGCTTCACAATTTTCGGCTCCGGTGTTCCGAATTGCACGGTGATCTTCGCGCCCTGCCGCACTTTCGCGCCCGCTGCCGGCATCTGATTTGTTGCAAGACCGCTGCCAACTAGAACCGGATCCAGCCCCAATCGAAAACAGGTCTCCGTTGTGTCGCGCATCGTCTTGCCAGAGAAGTCCGGCACCTGAATGTCGCCCCCTTCATCCACCGCTACTGTCGCGGAAGACGTCCCATTCGGATTTGACGCGGAGGACTCCACAGGCGGTTGGTCGGGCAGTCCCGAGAAATCCGCCGGGGTGAAGTCTTCGAGCGTGGCGCTGTCGGAAACCTCGCGATTCTTGTAAGCGGCCTGCAGCAGCCGCGGGCCAACCGGCACATCGCGCGGCACGTCAAGATAGGGCAGCACCTGCTCCGCAATTCTCTTGAATACAGGCGCCGCTACCATGCCGCCTTCGTGGAGGCCGACCGGCGAATCAAGCGAAACCAGAATCGTCACCGCCGGGTTGCTGATCGGGGCAAATCCGGTGAAAGAAGCGATGAAGTGCGTCGGCGAATATCGTCCCGTGGCCGGATCGATTTTCTGCGCCGAGCCGGTTTTTCCCGCCGAGGTCCAGCCATTCAGATGCGCCAGCTTGCCCGTGCCATTCAGAACCACGCCTTCCATCAACCGCCGCAGCGTCGCCGCGGTTTCCGGATGGATCACTTTTCGTGGCTCGCCGGGCGCCAGCGGCCCTTCTGCAGGCAGTACTTTATCCCCGCGCCTTAATTGTGCTACAACGTGCGGTTTGTAAAGCATGCCTCCGTTGGCAATCGCGGAGACGGCGCTGATGAGCTGAATCGGCGTGACCCCGACCTCCTGTCCCATCGAGATCGATCCGATCGAGACTGCCGACCAGTTCTCCAGCCGCCGCAGAAGGCCTTTGCTCTCGCCAGGCATGTCCACGCCGGTCGCCTGCCCGAAACCAAACGCGCGAATATAGTCGTAAAATTTCGGCGCTCCCAGCCGCAGGGCAATCTTGATGGCGCCAACGTCGCTGGACTGCGCCAGAATGTCGGCGACATTCAGCAAACCAAATGGCTTGTGGTCGCGAATGCGGTGCCCCGCTATATACACCGCCCCGTTCTCGCAATCGAAAACTTCCGTTGGCCGCGTAAGCCCTTGATCGAACGCCGCGGCAAGGGTGATGAGCTTGAACGTGGATCCCGGCTCGTAAAGCGCGGAGACCGCGCGGTTCATCCGCGCTTCCGCCGGCGCCTCGTTCGCCGCGTTAGGATTGAACTTCGGCCAGTTCGCCAGCGCAAGAATTTCGCCGGTATTTGGATTCATCACCATCACGGTGCCGGCAATGGCATGCGTCCGGGCAATCGCCGCCGCCAATTCGCGTTCGCCGATGTACTGGATTTTTTCGTCGAGCGTGAGCACCACGCTCGCGCCGCGTTCCCGTTGCGCTTCTCCGCCGTCGAACCAGCGCTGCCGCGCATCCGCCATCACGATGATTTTTTCGCTCTTGCCCCGGATTTGCCCGTCCAATTCGTATTCGATCCCGCCCAGGCCCTTTTCATCCAGATCGACGAAGCCCAGCACGTGCGACGCGAGTTCGCGTTTCGGATAGATGCGCTGATTTTCTTTCTGGAAGTACACGCCCTTCAGATTCAGCGCTTCTACCGCTTCTTTTTTGTCTGGCGGCAGCTTGCGCGCAATCCAAACGAAGGAGCGTGAAGTTGCAAAGCGTGTTTCGAGCATTTCCCGTGGAATTCCCAGGACTCCGGACAACAGCCGCGCCGCCAGTTGCTCGTCGCCAAGCTCGGAAGGCACCGCGAATGCCGAATCCACCGGGATGCTCATGGCCAGCGGGTGCATGTTGCGGTCGAAGATCGCCCCGCGCGGCGGCGTGATTTCGATTACGCGTTGCTGCTGCCGCTGTGCCCGAGCCATATATTCGCTGTGAAGGAAAAGTTGCAGGTATCCCAGACGCCCCAAAACGGCGCCCATCCATACGAGCGCCACGCAGGCAACAATCAGCAGGCGGCTAAGCGTCTTGCGGTCAACATTCGAATCGGCCGACCTGCGTTCACGCACGGAATTTATCGCTAGGCGGCCACTTTTTGCGGCGTGAGCACGGGTTTCTGGCATGGCGAAATCGGATCGATAAGCGCTCCGCCCGGAAGTTCATCTGCTTGACGGCAAACTGTTTGTCGATCCGGGCGCCACAAGAAACTACGGCGCGCGATTCGGCCGGACATAACGTGCCGCGGCCACTTCCGCGCCGTCCGGAGCCTCGTACTCCTGCACCTGCACTGGCAGGGGCTCGGTCAAACCCAGTTGACGCCGCGCAATCACGTCAATGCGCATCGGGCTGCGCAGTCCCGCGATTTCCAATTTCAAGGACGAATTCAGGGAAGCCGCCTCGATTTGCCGGGCCTTCACGTCCTCGAGCTGAAAACTCAAGTCGATGCAGCGAAAATGCTGGTAAATGTACAGCATGAAAAACGCCGCGATCACCCCGCCGAGCGCCGCCGTGCGGTACAGTTTGCGCATTTTCGCCGGCTCGACGTGGCGCACGATGCGCGAATTGTCGATCCGCTTGACGGTGTGAAATTCGGTCATTGCCGCTGATTTTTTCTTGCGCACCATACTTAAACTCTTTCCGCACACCGCAGCTTCGCGCTTCGCGAACGCGGGTTGCCCATCATCTCTTGCTCACTGGGCTGGATCACGTGTTTCGTCAGCACGCGGAGCGTTCCTGTCCGCTCTCCCTCTTGAAACGCGTGCTTCACCAGGCGGTCTTCCCGCGAGTGGTAACTCAACACCACCCAGCGGCCTCCGGAATTCATTGTGGCGGGGGTCCGAGAAAGAAACTGCCCGAGTTCCTCCATCTCTCGATTCACCGCTATCCGCAGCGCCAGAAACGTTTTTGTTGCGGGATGCAGTCTCTGCCTTCCCCATTGCTTTCGGGCCCCTGCCA
>WNFG01001397.1_pt1 | contig 21688 bp, 20 predicted proteins | sample 5400431 | NCBI WGS metagenome assembly WNFG01 (sample SAMN13153346, study PRJNA577476) | soil metagenome | isolation source: 120 cm saprolite under Douglas fir tree site 2 hole 3 replicate 2 | place: USA:California | collected 2015-04-18 | reverse complement strand
CTTCATCGAGAATCAGGATGGGCGTGTCTTTCAAGATGGCGCGGGCGATGGCGATGCGCTGGCGCTGCCCGCCGCTCAAGCGCGTTCCCCGCTCACCGATGACGGTGTCGTACCCTTGCGGAAGTTCCATGATGAAATCGTGGGCCAGCGCGGCTTGCGCGGCGGCAATGACTTTTTCCCTGGGGATATTCGTCAAGCCGTAGCAAATGTTGTTCCACACGGTGTCGTGAAACAGGATGTTTTCCTGCGTGACCATGGCAATCTGTTCGCGCAGGGACTTGATAGTGACTTCGCGAATGTTCAGCTCATCGATGCGAATGGCGCCGGAAGTGGGCTCATAGAAGCGCGGCAGCAGATTCACCAGCGTGGTCTTGCCGGCGCCGCTGGAGCCGACCAGGGCAGTAACTTCCCCGCGGCGCGCGGAGAAATGAATCTGCTCGAGCACGTGATTCGAATCGTCGTCATAGGCAAAACCCACGTTTTCAAAAACGATTTCCCGCGAAAACGGCGGCAGCCGCTTCGCGCCCGGCTGCTCGCTCTGCTCTTCCGCGCGGTCGAGATAGGCGAACACCTGCGTGCTCGCGCCCTGCGCCAACTGGAATTGCTGGTACACCTGACCGATGCGCTTCAGCGGCATGTAGGCGTTAAACATGGCAAAAAGAAAGGCGATGAATATTCCCGGCGTCATCAGGCCGTGCTTGATCTGGTCGCGAGCATACAAAATGAGCAGCGGGATAACTACGGCGCCCAGTAAATCCATGATCGGCCCGGTGGCTACCGCCGCCCGCACCCAGCGCATATTTTCGCGGAGCAGCCGCTGCGCCGTATATTTGAACTTGGCGATTTCAAAATCTTCCATTCCGAAAGCCTTCACGACGCGGTTCCCGCTGACGGTTTCCTGCAGAATCTGGCTGAGATCGCCAAGTCTGGTCTGGCTATTTTCCGAGGAGCGGCGAATTTTCTTTCCCAGTTTTCCCAGCGGCACGACGACCAGCGGCACCAGGATGGCCGAGCCCAGCGCCATCTTCCAATTGAGCAAGACGATGACCACCAGAAATACCATCAGCGTGAAGCCTTTTTGAAACAGGTCGGCCAGGTATTCGGAGAGCGCGATGCGCGTGCGCTCGACGTCGTTGATGGTGGTGGAGAGCAAACGCCCCGTCGGATTGGTTTGAAAAAAACCAATCGGCTGGCGAATGATTTTGGCGTACACCTGGTTCCGCAACCGCGTCACCGCGGCCTGCCCGACGTACTGTATCTGCGTGACGCCCAGATACTCGGCGATGCCTTTCCCTACATAAAGAAAGACCACCGTCAGGGCGAACATCGTCCACACGTGGTGGATGCTGGGCGGAAAAAAACGGTTGAGATAGATCGTATAACCGTTCGGAAGAGTGACCAGCGGCAGAGTGGAACCGACAACGGACGGGTTCAGAACGTAGTCAAACGCCGCAGCCGAAAGGAGTACGGCCGCACGTAACTGAGCAATCGCTTCCATTGTGGTGACGACAACGAGGCCACGCTGCAAGGCTCCCTGACAAGTCTACTTGGTACGCTATGCGCCGCGTTGCGGCGTGTCAAGTTTCCGCGGCCCCGCTAGTGGGCCAATTTCCAATTAGCCAACTCTACGTCCACCGGGGCAGTGGAGGGAGCGAGTTTTGCATTGCTCTCCTGGTCGTTTGACCGTTAATTAGTTATGCGCTAATTGTGTGCGTACCGTTGCAGTCTTCTGAGACTAGTGATGAAGTCGAACTCTAGGGACCTTTTTACGAGGGAGGACGTGGATTGTGAAATTGATCTATTACGGTGCAAGCAAAGCAAAAAGTTCCATCACAAGGCGATTCTGGGCGTACCTCATCGTTTCGTCTTGGATAATCCAATCGGGTTTTGCGCAGCAGAAGCTCGATCAGTTGCTCGTCTATGGTGACAACTTCTTGTTTAGCGTAAAAGAACCTCCTGGCTGGATCGGTGACACCAAAAACGCTCAAAAATTTGGGTCTAACGTGATCCTGCGTGAATCCGGGCAGCCTCCTAACAGTTTTTCCGGCCTAATACGAATCCGAGTAAACGACAAGACTGATGAAAATATATCGGCGGACCTAGAAGAGGATATGCGCAGTTATAGGGTTCAATACCCAAGATTCAGTTCAAACACCTTTCCGTAAAAAACTCACGCTATTTATGCTTGGCAAAAGGTTCTATATCCCCGGGCAGTTCTATGAGTACGTCACCTATGTGAATCCAGGCCCGAAAAAGCCGGTGCTTCTTTCAGTATCCATGAACACTCAAAAATTGGAAGCCAGCGAAAAGGAATTAGAGGCCTATAAATCGGCGGTGCAGTCATTGACGCTGCTAAAGCCCTGAAAGGAGTTTTAGTGCAACAGTATGCGAAATAAGATTCGGTGGCGCGGGAGCCGGCCGGTTTACTTCTCGATGTCGCGGTGCATGACCTTCGCGGAAAATCCGCGCTTGGCGAGCGACTTTTTCACCGACTCCGCGAGCATTACGGAGCGGTGCTTCCCGCCCGTGCAGCCGAACGCAATGGTCAGGTAACTTTTTCCTTCGCGGATGTAATGCGGAATCAAATAAGTCAGCAAGCCCTCGATGCGCCGCAGGAATTCACCGGTCTGCGGAAACGAGCGGATATATTTCCGCACCTTTGGATCTTGTCCCGTGAAAGGCCGCAAGCGCGGAACAAAATGCGGGTTAGGCAGGAATCGCACGTCCAGGACCAAGTCCGCATCCGAGGGAACGCCGTAGCGGTAACCGAAACTTACGACGGAGACCAGCATCGGCCGCTTGTCCGGATTCTTGAAGCGCTCGGTGACGAAGTGCCGCAATTCGTGCACGTTGAATTGCGTGGTTTCAATGACCACGTCCGCCAGCTTGCGGATCGGCTCCATCAGCGCGCGTTCGTGCGACAAGCTTTCCCGCACGGAAAAATTCTTTCCCAGGGGATGCGGGCGGCGGGTTTCGCTGTAGCGCCGCAGCAGGGCATCCTCGTTGGCTTCGATGAAAACCAGCGTGATGGGATGATCCTTTTTCAAGTGTTTCAGGAGCGGCGGCAATTTCTGAAGCTGCAGGCCTTCGCGCGCGTCCACCAGCAGGGCGGCGCGCGCAAAGTCCCCTTCACCCGCGGCGTGCAGTTCGGCAAAAATGGGGATGAGCTCGACGGGAAGATTGTCCACGCAGTAGAAGCCCATGTCTTCGAAGGCGTGCAAGACGGTGCTTTTGCCGGAACCGGAAAGTCCGGTGAGGATGACGAGTTGCCGTGTGTCGTGTCGCGCCTGCGGCTTCACGGGCGGCGCGGCTCAGTTCTTTTCCCGGCGCTGGTGCGTGCTGGGAATTCTCATGTCTTCGCGGTACTTGGCCACCGTGCGGCGCGTGACGTGAATGCCCACGTCGTCCAGCTTTTTGGCGAGTTGTTCGTCGGTCAGTGGGTGCGTGGCGTCTTCCTCTTCGATCATTTTCTTGACCAGGCGCTTGAGCGTGAGCAGCGACATCGCACCGCCCTCCGGCCCGTTCACGGACTCGCTGAAAAACGAGCGCAGCTCCAGCACGCCCTGCGAGGTGTGCGCGTACTTGCTGGCCACCGCGCGGCTCACCGTCGAGGGGTGCACGCCGACTTCTTCCGCCACTTCCTTGATCATCATGGGCTTCAGCGCATCCTGGCCGTGATCGAGGAATTCGCCCTGGCGCGCGATGATGGACTGGCAGACGCGCAGGATGGTGTGCTTGCGCTGCTCGATGTTCTTCATCAATTGGACGGCGGCGGTAAAGCGCTCTTTCACGTAGTTGCGCACGTCGCGGTCGGCAGCATCTTTCACCAGCAGGCGGCGGTATGTGGGGCTGAGCCGCAGTTGCGGCATGTCGTCTTCGTTCAAAAAGGCCTGCCACTGATCATCCACTTTGCGGAAGTACACGTCCGGCTCAACGAGGCGCGGCTCTGTTTTGTTGTAGCGAAGTCCGGGACGCGGATCGAGCTTCTTGATCACTTCCAGCGCGTGCTTGACAACTTCCAGCGGCCGGTTCAGCGCTCGCGCGACTTCCTTCAGTTGGTTGGATTGCACTTGCTTGAGATGTTCGGAAACGATTTGCTGGGCGAGAGTGTTTTGCGGATCGAATGCTTTCAATTGCCGCAGCAGGCACTCGCGCAAATCCCGCGCGCCCACTCCGATGGGGTCGAAGTCCTGCACCACCGCCAGCGCGTCTTCCAGGTCATCTTGCGAATACTTTCCGTTCTGCGTCAACTCTTCCATGGAAGCCGTCAAGTAGCCGTTCTCATCCAGGTTTCCGATGATGCTTTCCGCAATCTCTTTCACAGCGTCCGAACAGATGGTGACGCTCAATTGCCATTCCAGATGATCGGAAAGCCCGCTCGGCGAGGAGAGAAACTTTTCGAACGACGGCCGCTCGGAAACTTCGCGCTCCTGCGATTTCCCGCCGTCGCCGCCGGTGTCCAGGTACTGGTTGAAGAAGCTGCCCACGTCAAACTCATCAAAGGGATTGGCTTCGGGCTTCTCCGGGACTTTTTCGGTTTCCGCTTTCAGGAAGGTCTCGTCGCTGTAGTTGTCGGTTTGCGTGGGTTCTTCGTTCTGCTCTTCCAGGACCGGGTTGGCGATCATTTCCTGGTTGATCATTTCTCGCAGCTCGAGCCGGTTGAGCGCCAGGACGCTCACCATCTGCACAAGGCCCGGCGTCAGAATCTGCTTCTGCGAAACTCGGAGGTTGAGTTTGAGTCCTTGCCAGGCCATGGACGGTCCCGTGATCCCTATTCTAAACCCAGTTATCTAACCCCACTTACCTAACCTTAGTTCAGGCGGAAATGATCGCCCAGATATACGCGCCGGACTTCCGCATCGTTGCTTAGTTCGTCCGGGCGTCCTTTCCGGAATATTTTGCCACTTTTCAGGATGTACGCGCGATCCGTGACACTCAGAGTTTCCCGGACGTTATGATCCGTAATGAGCACGCCAATTCCCGACTTCGCAAGATCCCGGATAAGTTCCTGAAGATCCTTGACGGTGAGAGGGTCGATTCCCGAAAAAGGTTCGTCGAGCAGAATAAAAGAAGGCTGCAAGGTAAGCGAACGCGCGATTTCCAACCGGCGGCGCTCGCCGCCGGAGAGCGTGTAGGCCTTGCTTCTCCTCACCGTTTCCAGCCCCATTTGCACTAATAGCTCCTCCAGCCGGTCGCGCTGCTGTTCCGGAGTCAGCGGAAGCGTTTCCAGCACCGCCAGCAGATTTTCTTCGCTGGTCAATTGGCGAAATACCGAGGGTTCCTGGGGAAGATAACTGATACCGCTGCGCGCCCGAAGGTACATGGGGAGGTCCGTGATCTCCTCTTCATTCAGGAGGACGCGGCCGGAGTCGGGCCGGGCGAGGCCTACGAGGATATAAAAAGTGGTGGTCTTGCCGGCGCCGTTGGGGCCAAGCAGCCCGACGACTTCCCCCTGCCCAATCTCCAGTTCCACGTCGTCAACGACCTTGCGACCGCGGTAGGACTTGCTTAAATCGACGGCCTGGAGCTTCAGCATACCTCGTCACGGGCGGCCGCGGAGGAGTGGGATCAACGATCGACTCGGTGCTTGGTCAACGTCCGCGAACCAGTTTCTGAGTCGACGATGATCGTATCATCCGCTAAAAAGAAGGTCAATTGATGGCCGGTCGTGGTGCCTTCCACGCCGTCATAGATGGTGGGATTCCCCCCGCTCATAACGAATTTTCCGTCCGTGGCGTTGTACTCGCCGCGCTCGGCGGTGGCTTTCCGGGTCCCCTGCTCCACGATCACCCCGCCCGTGCCAACCGCCCGGCTGATCTGCTGGGCTCCCGTGGGGGGACTCGCCGGAGCGGAAACGTTCGCAACATTTGCATTGGGCGCATTGGACGCGTTGGGAGTGTGGGCCCGTGTAAAATATAAATCCACCGTCGCGCCGCGCATCTTTTGCTCCGACGATTGCGCCACCACATTTTTTTCCAGGTGCGCCCGGCTCTCCGCGTCGCGGTAGGTCAGCGTCCCAGCCGTTATGTGCCACAATCGCGGCTTCTTTGGGCTGGCTTGGACCATTGCGGTCTGCGCCAGCGATGGCCCTGGAACTTGTGGAAAAACTGCGCGAACATTTCCAATGGCGTTCATCACGCGCGCCTCGCGCAAGAGTTCGATGGAATCCGCTTCCATCACCGAATCGCCCTGCCACAATCGCGCATGTCCGGTGTACAGCGCTCGTCCCGTTTTCGAATTCGCTAGCATAGTGTCCGCGGAAATGTTTGTCGGCCCAGCCGCAAGTTGCGCGCCGCCGCCCCTTGCCGAAAAATCCGTCGACCGTACGCCTCCCTCGGCGTGAATCTCTCCGGTGGTCTGCGCAAAAGTGATGCGCGGCGCCTGCGTCTCCGCCGTGGCGTCACGCGCCAGCGCTTTTCCCGTCAGCAGAGCCGTCTGCGTGTCCCGGACAAACGTCGCGTGCTCCGCTTGTCCGCTGCGGTCGCCCTCCTTTAGTTTTACATTTCCCTGGAGGTCCATCTGGGACCATCCGCCGCTCGCCAGCAGTTGCGCCACTCCGCTCTGCGCCGTCGCCGTCTCCGCGGGCTTGCCGCTCGCGGATCGCTCGGTCGAAACGTTGCCAGTCGCTAGCAACTTTCTCGCCTTGCCCTCTTCCCCGAATTCCATTTCGAGCTTGTCCGCCTGCAATTTCGTGTGTGCCGCCTCGATGTTCGCCGCAGCTCCCGGCGTTCCGCTTTGCGGCGCGGCGTCGGTCCACTCGATTCTCCCCGCACCCAGGGTCTCCGCTCGCTCCAGCCTGCCGCCTTCGCCTTTTTCTCCATCGGTAAATTCCATCCGCAATGCACTGGTCTCCAGCAATCTCGCCTCGCCGGTATCGCCGGCTCGCGTTGTCACTTGCACGTTGCCGTTCAAATTCATTTCTTTCGGCCGGTTTGCCTTCGGCAATAGCTCCAGCGCGCCGTGTTCCGCGCGGAAGTCCTCGGCCTCTTTTCCCGTCCGCCGCGAGCCGCGCACGTTTCCCGCTCCCTCAATTTTCGTCAGCCACCCCTCGGGAGCAATTTGTGCCGTGATGGTCTCCGCGCTCAGGTTTGCCGGGGCATCCGCGCTCTGAAATTCCAGTTCCGGGTTATTGCCGTTCGGGCCTGGCGCAGCGACAAGTTTCTGCGCGCGGAATGCCGCGTCCAGCGTGAGCGTCAATTTTCCAGCGCGCAAACGCGCCGCTTGCGTTTGCGCTTCCACCGGTCCCTGCAACTGCATCGTGCGCGACTCCCGCGCAAAGTCGAGGCTCTTCCCCTTCACGTGGATGGGTTCTTTCGCGCCGTCAGACGCGTTCTTTTCCCCGGCGACATCATTTCTCGTGGGCATCAGGGAAAACCGCACGTCCCGCAGCAGCCGCATGGCCCCTTCTTCGGACTGATATTCGACTCCCACGGCTTCCCCATTCCCATTGGGAAAGGCGAATTTTACCGGCTGGTCCGTCCGCGCCAGGCCGCTGGAGCGGTTAAACACCAGGCCGCGTGTCTCCACGTGTACTTTTTGCCGCGCACTGGCATCCGGATTTTTTGCCGCGCGTTCAGCTTCCGCTTTGCTCTCCAGGTCGATCTGCACCTTCCCGCTGCAGGCCATGCCTCCGCCCGTTTTTTCGTACTGGCAGCTTTGCGTGTGAATCGTGTCGTGACGCTCCCCGGTCTTGCCGAAGATGGTGATCTTGACGTCTTCCAGCAAACTAGCGTCCCTGTCGCGGAAATCCGTGGCTTTCGACGCCTCCACCGTGAAAATCTTTTGCGTTCCCGCCTCCTTGGAAAAGGTGAGCCCGCTCGACAGCCGCGTCACGTCCTGCGGCGCCGGTGGCGGCGCCTTTTGTTTTTCTCGATAAGCGGCCCATTTGCGCTCGAGATACACGCCGGCCGTCAAACTCGCCAGCAGTAACGCCGCCGCCGCCGACCAGCGCGCATACTTCGCCGCTTCGCTTCGCTTCATGTCTTCAGTTAAGCAAAATTTCGAGGGAGTGTATAGAAGAGGGGATGGTCGTTCAGAAGAAGGTGCGGATCACCCAGCCGATTCGGCGCTCGCCACCGGATCCGGCAAAATCCCGATATTCGCCGCAGCCACACTGTCGCGCTTCGTATTCTTCACCAGGTACATGGCCTCATCGGCGAGGTGCAGCAATCCTTCCTTGGTTCGCGAATCCACGGGATAGGACGCCACGCCCACGCTGGGCGTCAGCCGGATGTTCAATCCTTCGGGGACCAGCCAGGTGCCCTCGCGCACCAGTTTGTGCAAGCGGCGCGCCACGTTTAAGGCGCTGTCTTTCGAAGTCTGCGGCAGCAGGACGACAAACTCGTCTCCGCCGTAACGAAACGCGAAATCGATCAGCCGGCAATGCTCCTTCAGCGCATTGCCGATCTCCGCCAGCAGCCGCGAGCCCACCAGGTGCCCATGCGTATCGTTCACGTCCTTGAAATGGTCCAGGTCGATGAACACGATTGAGAACTCGTAGTTGTAGCGCTGCGAACGGTAAATCTCCGTCTCCAGGATGAAACCCATGTGCCGCGCGTTATAGAGCGAAGTGCAATCGTCAGTGATGGTCAGTTCGTGAATTTTCTTCACATGCCGCGCGTTCTCCAGCGCGATGGCGGCGAAATCGGAAAGCGCCTCGAGCAGCTTCAGGTCCCGCGGGTCGAATCCCTCTGGCCCGATGCAGTTGATCAGCTCGATGACTCCCAGGCAAGTGTCGCGGAAGCGCACCGGCACCGCCACGATCGACTGCGTCTCGGTCTTGGTTTTCTCGTCCACCTTCGAGAAGAAGCGCGTGTCCTTGGCCGTGTCCGGCACCACCACGGTCTCGCCGTGCTGCGCGACCCAGCCGGCAATTCCCTGCCCCATTTTGATGCGTACGTCCTTCAGCGCCTGCGAAGCTTTCCCCACCGCCAGCTCAAAGTACAGTTCCTGCTTGGCCTCATCCAGCAGCAGCAGCGACCAGTTGTCTGGACGCAAAAATTCATCGATCTTCTCCATGATGGTGCGGAGAACTTGATCGAGTTGCAGCGAGGAAGTCAGCGCCTTCCCCAACTCCTGGAAGACTGCGACCTCTCCCTTTTCGCGCTGTTCCGACGGCACCGCCGGATTGCGGCGGCGTTCCACGGCTGGAAACTGGTTTACGTCCTCCACTCGCGCTTCCTCTCCCTCGCGAACTCCACACATTTCAATGCCGGCGTGCGGTTCTGGCTCCTTGCCATCGCCAAGAAACACGAATTCGCCCGATTCTCGCGCACAGCGACGATTCTCCGCCAGTATAGGCCCCTCCCAAAAAGCCATGCAACCCGCTCGTGGTACAGGCGTGGCTATCTCGCCATCCTCGGTTTGCGTGCTAAGCTCCAGTCCGGAAGCCCCCGGCCATTGCCGGGTTTTCCTGGATCCACTCCATTTGACGGCTTAGTTCCGCTCGAATACAATCGCGCAGCTTTCGGAGTTCAAACTTAGCGCCTGCTCGAGAAAAAGATGAATGTCCACAATCAATCGCAACCGCCTGCAGTCCTTGATGGAGTCCGAACAGAAGAAGTTCGTTAACGAACGACCCAAATCCCAGGCCCTATTTGCGCGGGCACGCAAATCCCTGCTCGGCGGCGTGCCCATGAACTGGATGGCCAAATGGGCCGGCGCTTTTCCACCCTTTGTCCGTGAAGCCCACGGCGCCGAGTTTTTCGACGTGGACGGACATCGCTACATCGATCTCTGTCTTGGCGACACCGGCGCTATGACCGGCCACTCGCCTGCGGCCACGGTTTCTGCGGCGCAGCAGCAACTTGCACGCGGGATTACGCTAATGCTGCCCACAGAAGATGCCGTATGGGTCGGCGAAGAATTGCAGAAGCGCTTCGGCCTGCCCTATTGGCAGTTCGCGCTAAGCGCCACGGATGCCAACCGCTTTTCCATCCGCCTCGCCCGGCAGATTACCGGCCGCCCCAAAATCCTGGTCTTCAACTGGTGCTATCACGGCACCGTGGACGAAACGTTCATCACCTTGGAAGATGGCGTGGCGAAACCGCGTCGCGGCAACGTCGGCCCGCCCGTCGATCCTGCGGTCACCACCAAGGTTATCGAATTCAACGACGTCGAGGCGCTGGAAAAAACGCTACAGCCTGGCGACGTGGCCTGCGTCCTTGCCGAGCCTGCCCTGACCAATGTCGGCATCGTGCATCCCGATCCCGGCTATCATCAGCGGCTGCGCGAGCTCACCCGCAAGCACGGAACCCTGCTGATCATCGACGAAACCCACACCATTTGCGCCGGACCCGGCGGCTACACCCGCGCCGAAAATCTTGATCCGGACTTCCTTGTTTTCGGCAAGCCCATCGGCGGCGGCGTCCCCGGGGCGACTTACGGCTTTACGCAGGAAGTTGCCGACGCCATTGCCGCCCGCCACAATCTCGAGGAATGCGACGTGGGCGGGATCGGCGGGACGCTCGCGGGCAACGCGCTCTCACTCGCGGCCACGCGCGCCACTCTCGCAAACGTTTTGACTCCCCAAGCGTTTGATCGAATGATCTCGCTCGCCAAGCTGTGGACCGCGGGCGTCGAGCAGGCCATCGGCGAATTCGGCGTGCCCTGGCACGTCACTCGCCTCGGTTGCCGCGCCGAATATCTTTTTTCGTCCCATCGCCCGCGCAACGGGAGCCAGGCGCACGAGGCCATGGATTTCGATCTCGAGCGTTTCATGCACTTGCACGCCATGAATCGCGGCATCCTGCTCACGCCGTTCCACAATATGGCGCTGATGTCGCCCGCCACCACCGAAGCGCACATCCAGCAGCACACCAAAGTCTTCCGCGAAGCGCTGCAGGCGCTGGTCGCCTAAGCGAGCAGGATGCGGAGGGATGAGTTCCGCCGCGGTGCAAGAGCAAATTCGAGGAGCGGGCGGGCCAAGCCCTGCCCCTAGGTAGCTCCGCGTTCATGGTGCGCGTTCATAGCGTTCGAACGTGGCCCGCGTTTCGGGGCCGAGGTTTGACAGCATTGGATTGCTCCGCCTATAGTCCGTTCAGAGCCCGTGGATTTATCGCGAGCGCCCGTGGTGCCGAGAGCTACGCGGTTGCGCTGGTAAACGGCCGCTCGGCGGCGGCGCCCGGATTGTCAAGGATAGGTTCGGTTTCATGGCCAGGGGAAATTTTGGAGAACGACTCAAGCGCGAGCGCGAGCTGCGCGAAATTTCCATGGACGAACTGACCAAGGCCACGCGCATTGGCACTCGTTTTGTGGAAGCCCTGGAGAATGAAGATTGGACGAAGCTGCCGGGCGGCGTGTTCGGCCACGGGTTCGTGCGCACCATCGCGCGGTATCTTGGCCTCAATGAAGAAGCGCTCCTCGGGGAATACGACCTGGCCCGCGCGGAGCATTTGGCCGCGGCTCCCCCAAAAGCCGAGGAACGCATCCCAGCGCCGCCGAAGTGGCTTCCGGTCGCAGCCGTTCTCATTTTGTTTCTGCTGGCCGCCGGACTTTTCTACGCCGGCCGCTACGGCTGGAGGCGCTTCGCCGAGTATCGCGCCAGCAAAAAATCCGCGGCTGCTGCCTTGTCCGCGCAGCCTCCGGCCCAACTGGGGGCGGCTTCGCCACGAGCCGGGGAAGAATCCCCCTCCGAGGCTCGCCTTGACCTCTCTGTCTCGACCTCTGCCGCCACGCGCGTGCGCGTCCTCGCGGACAGCAAACTTCTTCTCGATATGGAATTGCCTGCGGGAGAGACCCGTCACTTTTCGGCCAATCAGCAATTCGAGGTGACCGCCGGGGATTCCTCCGCGGTGTTGCTGGAATTGAACGGCAAGGCCATGCCGCCGCTTGGAGCGCCCGGCGCCTCCGGTACAATGGTGCTTAGTCAAAAGGATTTGAGGCCCTAATCAGGTGGAGACTCTTAGCCCTGAAGTGCTCGAAGATCTGCGCCACGACCGCGCCACGCGCGAGCGTAAGATCGCCGTCTGCGCGGGCGGCGCGCACCTTCTCCCCGCGGATCGCGCAGAGATCCTCGCGGTACTTGCCGGCGACGCCGACGAGATGGTCGCCGCGCGCGCGCAGGACGCGATCCTCTCGCAACCGGTGGAAACTTTCGTCGAAGCTCTGAAACGAGAGCACGCTCTCACCGCCCTGTTCGCTTACGCGGCGAGGAATCTTGCCGACAAGCCGGGCGTGTGCGACGCCATGGTGCAAAACAAAAACTGTCCCGCCGAATACCTCGTGCCGGTCGTGCGGCACCTTTCGGCCCTGGGCATCCAGGCGCTGATGGAGGAGCTCGACCGCATCAGCGAATCCCCGGCGCTGGCGGCGGCTCTCGAGCATTCCACGTCGTTGACCATCGATCAAAGAAATCAGCTCCACGAGCTGCACGGCCCGGACAATCTCATCGACGAAGCGGCCCTCGCGGAAGCGGCCGCCGCCGCGGAAGCCGACGCCGCCAAGCGGCAGACTCTGATTCAGCGCCTGGCGAAAATGACCGTGGCGCAGCGCGTGCAGTTCGCCATGAAGGGCGGTTCCGAAGCGCGCCGCACGCTCATTCGCGACAGCAACAAAGTAGTGCAGCGCGCGGTTCTGCAGTCTCCACGACTGACCGACCAGGAAGTCGAGGCCTTCGCCTCGATGTCCAGCCTCACCGATGAGATTCTCCGGCTCATCGCCGGGAACCGCAGCTTCCGTAAGAACTACACGGTGGTCCGCAACCTCATCAACAATCCCAAAGCGCCGCTCGACGTCACTCTGCACATGCTGCCGATGCTAAATGCCGTCGACCTCAAGCGCCTCACCTCCAACAAGAACGTTCCCGAAACGCTGCGCACCACGGCGACAAAGCTGCAGCGCACGCGCGTGGACCAGAAAAGATAGAGTATTTTGCGCGCGACGATTCGTTGCGGCCCAGCTACCAGGCATTCGAATGGAATCACGGCGTGGGCGTCAGCTTGGGGTGCTGCAGATGAAATCCCGTCGCATCCTGATAAGCGCGTGCAAGCGCGAGCAGTTCGGCTTCGCCGTACAATTTTCCGAGGAATGTCAGGCTAGTAGGAGTTCCGGGGCCGCCGGCATTTTGGAATTCGCTGGGGTCGTCCAAGGGATATTTCGGAGCGTCGTTTCCGCGCAACCCATTCGGCAAAATCACTGCGGGGTGCCCCGTCAGATTCGTGACTACCAGTTGTTCGCCGCTGGTCGGCGCGACGATCACGTCAAAATCGTCGAATACTTTTGCGACGGCATCCATCGCCATTCTGCGCGCTCGCGCGGCCTGGATATACTCGACGGCGGGGATGAAGCGCGCCGTCCGAAAAGTGTTCGGCCAGTCGTAGTCTTTCTGCGAAGTCAGCAATTTGTCCCTTCCGCTGCGGGTTAGGTCATCGAAAGCCGCCGCCGATTCGGCGATCAGCATGGCCACCATCGCATCGTAAGGGAACTTGGGCATCTCGACCGGCAGGAGATTCACTCCCATTTCCCGGAGTTTCGCCACGGCGGCATCGTTGTATTTTCTGTCGTACTCGGCGCGTGCGCGCGCGGCCTCGCGGCGTTTCTTTTGTTCTTCCCGTTTTTTCTGTTCCGCGGGCGTCGCGGGCGGCTCTTCTTTCGCGCCTTCTTGCTGGTCGTCCGGTTTTCGTTCGAAGGCGGTTTTCAGATAGCCGACGCGCAGTTTTCGCCAATCCAGATCGGCGTCCCAATGGAATGCCGCGGGCTGGACGGTGCGGTCCATTCCATCCGGCCCATAGATTGCGTCCAGGACTAGCGCGCAATCTTCGACGGTCCGGCAGATGGGCCCGAGCTTGTCCATGCTCCAGGAAAGCGCCATCGCGCCCGTGCGCGGCACCAGGCCGAACGACGGCCTCAGTCCCGTGCATCCGCAGCGCGTCGATGGCGAAGAAATCGAGCCGAGCGTTTCCGATCCGATGCTGAATGCCACGCATCCCGCGGCCGTCGCGGAGGCTGGCCCAGCGGAAGAACCACTCGACCCTTGATTCGTGTTCCAGGGATTGCGCGTTACGCCGCCGAACCACACGTCGCCTTGCGCGAGCGCGCCCAATGTTAATTTCCCAACCAGCACCGCGCCGGCCTCGTCCAACCGTTTTACCACGGTTGCGTCTTCGTCGATCATCTGGCTTTCGAATCCGCCGGCACCCCAGGTTGTCCGGTAGCCCTTTACGGCAAGCAAGTCCTTGGCGCCCCAGGGCAAGCCATGCAGCGGGCCGCGATACTTTCCGGCGGCAATCTCCGCGTCCGCCTTTTTGGCTTGCGCGATCGCCCGCTCTTCCGTCAGCGTCACGGCAAATTTCAGGGCCGGGTTGTACTTTTTCAAACGCCCCAGATACATCCGAGTAAGAGCGAGCGAGGAAACTTGTCTCGTTCGAACGAGCTGGCCTAATTCGCGGGCGCTGGCAAACGCCGAATCCTCGAGATTTTTCGGCGCGCTCCCGGGCGCGGAATTTGCGGCCGTGGAAATCCGCATGGGCTTCCGTTCCGTTTCGAACTTCATCCCGGGCAGCACGGGATCGAAAATCAGCGCCGGATCGACGGAATTCGGTATGCGCAACTTGTAGATTTCCTCGTAGCCTTTGGCCTGGTCGTTCAGGTTTTCGAGCATCATCTCCTTGTACTCACCGGAAATCGGGACGTCGGCGATGGCCGCGGCATTTTCAATCATTTCTTTAGTGATCTTTTTCGCGGCCTGCGCCTGGGCTTGCGCCCACAACACTCCCGGAAAGAGCGTTCCAGCAAGGCCCATTCCCGAACAGCTCTTCATGAAATTTCGCCGATCCAGCATCCTTATCCTCCGTCCTGTGCAATCCCGCAGGCGCGCGCGTAAGATACCACACCATCCTTATGGACGTTTCGCGGCTTTTTATTCCTGGAAGCTCGGCGGGCCGGAGCAGTGCAGATGGGCCTCGTTTCTTTTTCCCGAACGAAACTAAGTGTTGTACGATTCCTTCATCCTGAGAGGAGTTTCCATGAAAAAATTCACGCGGTTCCTGGCTTTCCTGTCCCTCGTAATTTCGAGTTTTCCCCTCCGGCATCTCCAGATCGCGAGTGCCGACAACCCTCCGGCTGCGGGCAAAGAGGCGGTTCTAAAGGCCGCCGACATTTCCGCAAAACTCTTCCCGGAGCGCGTTTATTTCCGCGGCCAGACCGCTCCCGTGCAGCTTCGCAACACCGGTGGAGTCCATTTCGCCGATGATCTTTATGTGCTCGCGGGAATGGTCGACAGTTCGGGCTATTCCACGGCCATCAAGGAGAAATACCAGGCCTATCTGCTGAACGAAGTGACCCTCGAAATCGCGGGGCAAACCTTGAAGCCCGGCGCCTACGGCATCGGTTTCCTCAACGGCGGAAAGTTTGTGGTGATGGACCTCGGCGCCAACGACGTGTTGCAGGCTGCCTCGCAGCGCGACGCGGAAATGAAGCGGCCTGTTCCGCTGCAAGTGGCTGCCTCGGCTACGGCCGGGGGCTATCGGCTCTACGCCGGGCGCGATTACGTGGAATTCCGCCGTACCCAGTAGCCCGAGCATCCCTTCGCAAGAAAATCGGGCCGAACTCACGCTCGGCCCGATTTTCTTGTCTCGAGATTGGTTCACGAGAAGCTTGGTGCCTCTCGTTCGCCGCTTAGTCCTTGTCGAATTTCAAACAAAGTTCAAGCTGCCTAATCGCCCGATCCGTTGCTTCGATGGCTTCGACGCGGTGGCCGCCGAAATCATGCGCGGCATGTTCCAGGTGTTCTTTCGCCCGGCGCAGGGACTCGAGTGCTTCGCGGATTTCGGGATGTTTTTCCGCGGGAGTTGCCGCGGGAGTGGCGGGCAGCGCGCTCGCCGCCGCTGTTGCGGAAACGTTGGCCTTGTTCGGCGCCGCCGGCGCCGTCGCGATGAATGCAAACGCAAGGATCAAAGACGCCAAAGCCAGCAGACTTACGATTCTTGTTTTCATGGACCACTCCTCTCGTCCGAATTGCGGCTCGGACTGCCGAATTGTGCCTCTACTCTCCACCGGCATGCCAACGGCTCGTTGCTGCGGATGTTGCTGGCCCGGCATGCCCCCGGTAGAGGCGTCCAGTAGACTTCTGAGCTGCCACGTGACCTGACGCTTCCCTTCTTTTAGGCCAACTGCCAGACGAAAAACAGAAAATTCTTGTGCCTTGCTACCGATGAGAGAACAGCTGTTTTTTCGCCCTGGCCCGCGCTTGTGGGTCTCCCCCTTTGGCTCAGAATTTTGTGCTTGCAAGATATAACACATTTTGTTATATTAGCGGCCCCTCCCAAAGAGGCCTGCGCCGGAAAGCAGGATTGACTATGACTGGACGAGACTTACGGGATGCACGGCGGAAAAAAGGATGGACCCAGGAAGAAACAGCGGAAAAGCTCGGGGTCACCCAGGCCTACCTTTCGATGCTGGAGAGTGGCCGCCGCTCGATGCCTTATGACCTGGCCCGCCTGGCGGTGCAGACTCTCGATGCTCCTCCGACAGCCCTGCCGTTGCGCGCGCAGGTCTTGGAGACGCCTCCGGAAAGCGAAAAACTCGGCTTACAGCTGGCGGCCCTGGGTTATCCGGGTTTCGCTCACTTGCGGGCGAAAGCGCGCCGCAATCCCGCCGAGGTTTTGCTTACCGCACTCAATACCGCGAACCTCGATAACCGGGTGACGGAAGGCTTGCCGTGGCTGGCACTGGCCTACACGGACATGGATTGGAATTGGACCGTGCAGAACGCCAAGCTGCTGGACCGCCAGAACCGCCTGGGTTTTGTCGTCACACTGGCCTCTCAACTGGCTTTCAGGTCCGACGATCCGCGCCGTGCGGGAAGGCTTCGGGAATACGCGGCCGTGCTCGAACGCTCGCGGCTTGTGAAGGAGGATACTCTTTGCCATGATTCGCTAACGGAAGCGGAAAGAACCTGGCTGCGGTCCAACCGCCCCGCCGAAGCTGTCCATTGGAATCTGTTGACGGATATGAAGGCAGAGAATCTCCCACATGCCGCGCTCTAGCAAACCGCCGGAACCATGGCATTCCTTTCTGAATGCGCTCGACCGGGAGGCGACGGAAGAAACGCGTTTGGACTGCATGGGCGGATTTGTCGTGACCATTCTTTACGGATTGGCGCGAGCCACCTCCGACCTCGATGTGTTGCTGATCGCCCCGCGCGAACAACGCACGCCGTTGCTCGAACTTGGCGCCCGCGGCGGCGCGCTTCACAAAAAGCACAAGGTCTACCTGGATTACGTCGGTGTGGCCAACGTGCCGGAAAACTATGAAGAGCGGCTCACCGAAATGTTCCCGGGGGCGTACAAGCATCTGCGGATCTGCGCCCTCGATCCCTACGATCTGGCGTTATCAAAGGTCGAACGCAACATCCAACGTGACCGCGACGACGTAAAGCATCTGGCTTACTCCATCCCGCTCGACTTGAAAATCCTCTGGGAGCGGTACGAAAAGGAACTTCGCGGGCAGCTCGGAAATCCCCAACGCGAGGACTTAACTCTAAAACTCTGGATCGAGATGATCGAAGAGGCCAGAGGCGGGACTGCGGGCGGCAGCAAACCATGATTGATTCTTCTGCCGATTTTCCTTTGCATCCGGCGCGGCGCGTCATAGGATACCGCCAACCTTTTCACCAACATTCCATGCAAGGGAGTTCGTTCATGCACTTTCATCACTTGAATTGGCTGGCGATCCTCGTAGCCGCGATATCCACGATGGTGGTGGGATTCCTGTGGTACTCGCCGATCCTTTTCGCGAAACCGTGGATGCGCGAAATGGGCTACGACCCGAACGACAAAACGAAAGTCCAGGAAATGCAGAAGAGTGCCGGACCCGCCTACGGAGGTTCGTTCTTGGCCAGCATGGTGTCCGCCTTCACGCTGGCGCTGTTCCTCCACTGGACTCACGCGGAAGGCTTGCATTACGGTTTGATGGTGGGTTTCCACGTCTGGCTCGGCTTCGTGGCCACCGTGCAGTTTACGGGCGCATTGTTCATGAAGCAGAGCATGAAACTTTTCGCCATCAACACGGGCTTTCAATTGGTGTGCTACCTCGTCATGGGCGCCATTCTGGCCGTCTGGCAATAACCGCCCGGCAGCAATTTATCAGTGTCTAACTATAAATGCTTTATAGGATGTGGCCTATATTCTTTTGCCGCGAAAATCCCCTTGTTAGTAAGACGGATGCGCCAGCAGGGGACAGGGCGCTTGGGCAAGCCTAGCTCGAACAAAGGCTTGCCCTTGTACCGCCGCTGGCGCTCCGTCGTGACTTACCCTAGCCTGCGGGCACGTACTTTGGAGCATGCACAGCAAGTTTGCGCTGTGCGCAGTGCGGCCGGTTCCCAGCGCGTCCTCGCCCAAGATTTCCCGCCTGGGTATTCGCCTAAGGCCGCGCGGGGCGTACAATCCAGCCATGCACGTCGATGCGCTGCGTGAGGTTTGCCTTTCCTTTCCGGGCACCACGGAACAGATCCAGTGGGGCAGCGATCTGCTCTTCAAAGTCGGCGGGAAAATGTTTGCTGTGACTCCGCTCGAGCCGGCTCGCGTGTGTCTCTCCTTCAAGGCCTCGCCGGAAACTTTTGCCGAACTCACTGAGCGGCCCAACATTATTCCCGCGCCGTACCTGGCGCGCGCTCAATGGGTAGCCCTTGAAACCAGGGACGCTTTGCCGGCCGCGGAACTCGCGCGGTTGCTGCGCGAATCGTATGAAGTGGTTTTCGCGAGGCTGCCCAGGAAAACCCGCGACGCGATCTCCAGTGCAAAGTCCGCGGCGCGCCAGTCTCCCGGCAAAAAACCGGCGAAAAAGAAACGCCGGCGTAGCCGCTGAATCTGGAAGAAGTTATACTCCGCTGAGTTTCCGCGCATGGGAACGAAAAAGAACATCCGAAGAGGTGCTTCATGCTCGCACGCCTGGCGTTGATTCTAGTTTTCATGATGCTTTTCATTTCGGCGGTCTTCCGAAGCGCCAAGCCCGCTCCGCTATCCAGCGGCCTGCTGGTGGTGACCAATCAAAAGGAGCACACCGTTCTGGTGGTCGATCCCGACAATCGCCGCGAACTCGCCAAAATTTCCGTTGGAGTGAGCGGCCATGAAGTCATTGTCTCGAAAGACAACCGCTTCGCCTACGTTCCCATTTACGGAAACTCCGGCGTCGGCAGGCCCGGGACGGATGGCAGCACCATCGACGTCATCGATCTGCATGACCGCAAACTCGCCGCCACTATCGACCTAGGCAAGCCGCTTCGCCCGCACCGCGCCGAGTTTGGTCCCGATGGCTTGCTCTACGTCACCGCGGAGCTGGCTAATGCCATCGACGTAGTTGATCCCTCCACGCGCAAGGTCCTCGCGGAAATCCCCACCGGCGCGCCGCAATCCCACATGCTGGTACTGTCGCCTGATGGCCGCCGCGCTTACACCTCAAACGTCAGCGCCGGCAGCGTCAGCATGCTCGATTTGCAGAAACGCAGCCTAATCACCACGATTCCCGTGGCCAAAAGCGTCCAGCGCATTTCCATTTCCGCCGATGGCCTGCGCCTCTTCACGCACGATCAAGACGCGCCGCGCATCGCCGTCATCGACACCGCCACGCAAAAAATCACCAACTGGATCGCCTTGCCGGACGTGGCCTACGCCTCCGCTCCCACTCCCGATGGGCGCTGGCTGCTGGCGGCCAGTTCCAGCGCCAGCCGTCTTCATGTCGTGGATTTGCAAACACTGAAGGTAGTGCGTTCGTTCGAGCTTCCGCAGAGACCGTCGGAAATCCTCATCCGCCCGGGCGGCGATACCGCTTACGTGAGCGGCACCGGCGCCGGAAAAATCGCCGTGCTCGATCTGCAATCCTGGAAAATGCAGCCGCCCATCGACCTCACTCCGGGCGTCGACAGCCTAGCGTGGGCTGGTGCTTCTAACTAAGAGTCACGGAAGCGAACGCTGAAGCCGCAAATAGAACGCACCAGAGCGCAGCTCCGCGTTCGCACCGGCGTTGTAGCCCGCCTACTTCTCGTCTCGATATTCGCCCGGGACGTCATCTTCCGCCACTTCGTGTGTAACGACTTCGCCTTCGTCCGCGTCACCAGCGTCTTCCACGCCTTTCACAACTTCCGCCTCAAACGCGTTGCCTTCTTCGAGCAACTCGCCAACGCTTTCCGAATCCGCACCCTCGCTGCCGGACAATCCCTGCAAATCACCCGACTGCCCGGCAATCCCTGCTCCCAGCCCCCTCGGCTCGAACACCACGCGGTCCACAATCTCGCGCTTTCCGCGAACTCTCTTTTTCTTGGCCGATGCCTTTTTCGCGAGCGGCATTCTTTTCGGCGCGGCCTTCTTCTTCGCCAGCTTCTTCCTGGGAGCAGCTTTCTTGCTAGCTGGTTTTTTCTTTGTCGTTTTCTTCTTACTAATTTTTTTGGTGGCCATCTGCAGAGTCTACCATTTTCCTTCTCGCCCGTTCACACGAACCGCGCCTTGCCCTGTCCCTCCCCGCTCGTAACACGCTGTAGGGGCGGGGCTTGCCCCGCCCGTCTGCCCCACCACATTCGTAAAGTATTTGCGGGGCAGAACACGAGGAGGAGGTTCGCCCCCGTACGGCGCCATGCAGTGAATCTGTCTTTACTTGCCGCGAACCTCCAAACCCACAAACTCCACGTTCCATGGTTTTTCCTCGAGCATCAATCGCGCCACCGTCACCGGTAACTGGAACCGGCGCGGTCCCGCGCTTCCCGGATTGATATACAGCACGCCATCACGTTCCGTCTTTCCCGATTTGTGGGAATGCCCGCTGACGACAACGCGAAAACCAGCCGCCGCCGGATTCAAGTCCAGCGCCTTCACATCGTGCAATATGTAGATCAGCGCCACGCCCGCCTCCGCCACCGCCGTCTCCGGCAACGCCCGCGCCCAAGCCTCGGTATCCACGTTTCCCCGCACCGCGATAACCGGCGCGATCTTTCTCAACTCTTCCAATATCTCCGGCTTCCCCACGTCCCCTGCATGGATGATCATCTCCGACCCGCGCAGCGCGTCCACCGCTTCCTTTCGCAGCAAGCCGTGCGTATCCGATATCAGCCCGATTCTCTTCACCGCGTTCGCCATCGCCTGCGAAGCCCCCCCATCGCCACTAACGTCAGCGGCGTCCCCGACGAATCCTGAGTCGTAATTGCGATTTTCCATTGTAGGGGCAGCCTTCGCCTTTAAAGGCCGCGGGTTTTGACTCGCTAGGCGCCGAGCCCCTCCCAGCCCCGAGGGGACATTGCAATCGAGGTAAGAAAGGGGACATTTTAGGGTTTGACATTCCGCAAGGTTTCTCTTGACTTTCGCAGAATTCTTGTTATACTTAACCCTGTAGAGAACTTCGTTTGGAGTGCGGGAGCTTGCTCCCGCTTTTCTTTTTTAGAGGCAGCCATTTCAGCCAGCCAGCAAGAGGAACAATCTGTCTGCCGTTGCTGACGCACCTCCGCATCTGGTTCACTGGTCAAACCGTCCCGCATTAAGTCTTTTGGAATCAACACTTGCGAAAATGCGCGAGAAACGCGCCTATAACTCCCTTTAGAATCAACACTTATAGAAGTACCCGCAAGTGTTGGGCTCTGTTGACATCCTGGGCACAGTTTTCGTAGCGAGGGATCGACAAGGAGGGGCTTGCGGTGTTTTCTGATGGAGCAGGAGGGACGATGGCCGAAGTTGGACTCCTGCCTTTTGCTCGCGTGGCGCTGCAA
>WNFG01003600.1_pt1 | contig 21729 bp, 19 predicted proteins | sample 5400431 | NCBI WGS metagenome assembly WNFG01 (sample SAMN13153346, study PRJNA577476) | soil metagenome | isolation source: 120 cm saprolite under Douglas fir tree site 2 hole 3 replicate 2 | place: USA:California | collected 2015-04-18 | reverse complement strand
GCCGGGCGATATCGGGTCACGATGGACGGCAAGGGGACCGCGATCAGCACGCGGACCGAGGCCACCGGCGTCATCCGGGAGGGCCGGTTCAAGCCGCTCGAGACCCGGAGCGTCCACCACTTCCGAGGCCGGGAGAACACGGTCGCGACCAGCTACGACTACGAGCGCCAGCGGGTCGAGCTCCATGCGGTGACCCACACCTTGCTGCTGGGGCGGCGGCGGCAGGTGGACGACACGCTGGCCCTGCCGGCCGGGCGCCACGTGGACGACCTGATCTCGGCCGAGCTCAACTTCGCGGCCAACACGCTCGACCGTGACGGCGACGGGACGTACTCCACGTGGGTCATGCGCCGGGCCCGCGCGGACAACGAAGGCCCCGACGATGTCTCGCCCGACGGCTACCGGGCCGAGCTGGTCCCGCTCCGCTTCCGCCCGAGCCCCGAAGGGCCGACCGGCCGCCTGACCGCGCTCGTCGACATCACGCGCTTCTCCTCGTGGGCTCGTCCTGACGCGCCGGCCCGCGTCACGTTCGCGCCGGACCGCCAGCTCGAATCGGTCCAGTCCGCCCTCATCCTGGGTACGACCCTCTCGGTACGCGTCACGGGCAACGCGTGAGCGAGGTGACTGCCCAGCACGACCTGGTCGGGCTGGGCGAGGTGATGCTGCGACTGGCCGCGCGGCCTCCGCAGCGCCTCGAGCAGGCGTCCGACCTGGACGTCCAGATCGGCGGCACCGAGGCCAACGTGGCCGCCGCGTGCGCGCGCCTCGGGCTGCGGACCGCGGTGATCTCGGTCTTGCCCTCCGACCACGCGTGGGGGGATCGCACCGTCCGCGAGCTCATCGGCCACGGGGTGGACTGCCGCGGCGTTCTCCGTCGTCCCGGCCAGCGCATGGGGCTCTACTTCATCGAGTACGGCATGGCGCCGCGCCCGGTGAGGATTCTCTACGACCGTCGGGATTCGGCGTTCAGCCGGCTGGTGGCGGAAGACGTGGACTGGGCCCTGGTCCGCGGGGCGCGCCTCGTTCACCTCACCGGCGTGACCGCCGCGCTCGGAGACAACGTCCGCGACGTCGTGCGCCGGGCCGTCGCCGAGGCCGCCGGCGCGTACGTGCCGGTCTCGTTCGACGTGAACTACCGCTCGCGCCTGTGGAGTCCCAAGGAGGCGCGCGACTTCCTGGCCGAGATCCTCCCGCGTGTCCGCTACCTCTTCATCGGCGCCGACGACGCGGCCACCGTGTTCGAGCTGGAGGGGCGTCCGGAGCGCGTGCTCGAGGGGCTGCGCGCGCTCGCGCCCGCGGCCACCGTGGCCCTGACGCTCGGCGAGGAAGGCGCCGCGGTGCTCACCGCGAGCGGGATCCATCGCCCGTCCAAGCGCTACGTGGTGTCGGTGGTGGACCGGGTGGGCGCGGGCGACGCCTTCGCGGCCGGGTTCCTCTGGGCCACCCTGATCGGCCGCGACGCCCAGCAGGCGGTCGACGCCGCGACCGCGCTGGCCGCGCTCAAGTGCACGATCTGGGGCGACGTGTCGATCGTGTCCCGGCCGGAGCTCGAGGAGCTGCTGGCCACCGACAGCACCGAGATCCGGCGCTAGCGCGGCCTTTGGCGCGCACCGCGGTCCTCGTCTACAACCCCGGTTCCGGCCAGCAGCGCGATCGGTTTCACTCCATCACCCGGATGATCGACGCCCTGCGCCCGCAGGGCATCGCGGTGATGCCCCGGACCACCGCCGGCCCTGCCGACGCCACGCGGCTCACCGCGGAGGCGCTGGCCGCCGGCGTCGACCTCGTGATCGTCCACGGCGGCGACGGCACCGTCAACGAGGCCGTCCAGGCCCTGGTCGGCACGCCCACCCCCCTGGCGGTGTGGCCCGGGGGGACTTCGAACGTGCTGGCTCGCGAGCTGGAGCTGCCCGGCACCCTCGACCTCATGGCGCGCGTCATCGCCACCGGCGCGATCCGGCGCGTGTCGGTGGGCCGGGCGGGCGAGCGGTATTTCCTGCTGATGGCGGGGGTGGGCCTCGATGCCGACACGCTGCGCGCGGTCCACCCCGGCCTCAAGCGCCTGACCGGCGAGGGGGCCTACTGGATGGCCGGGCTGCGCCAGCTCACCGACTGGAACCCGGTGCCCTTCGTGGTGGAGACGGAGAGCGGCCGGCACCGCGCCACCTTCGCGGTGGGGGCCAACGCGGCGTCCTACGGTGGCGGGCTCCGCTTCGCCCCGGAGGCGAGCATGGACGACGATCTGCTCGACCTGTGCCTGTTCGACTCGACCGAACGCCATCGGTTCGCCCGCTACCTGGCCGCCGCGTTCAACGGCACGCACCTGGGCCTGCCCGGCGTGACCTACCTGAAGGCGCGGCGAGCGGTCGCCCACGGGCCGGACAACCGGCTGGTGCACGTCGACGGCGAGCTGCTCGGCCGGCTGCCGGTCAGCTTCGACTGCGTGCCGGACGCGCTCTCTCTGGTCGTTCCCTAGGGTGGTATAGTTTGCGCTGATGGCCGACGCGGCGCGGGGCGCCGAGCGCATCCTCGAGGGGCTGAACCCGCCCCAGGCCGCCGCAGTCACTCACGAGACCGGTCCGCTGCTCATCATCGCGGGCGCCGGCACCGGCAAGACCACCGTCATCACCCGCCGCATCGCCTATCTCATCGCCACGCGCCGGGCGCGCCCCTCCGAGATCCTCGCGCTCACCTTCACCGACAAGGCGGCGGCGGAGATGGAAGAGCGCGTCGACACCCTCGTGCCCTACGGCTACGCCGACGTGCAGATCTCCACCTTCCACGCCTTCGGCGACCGCCTGATCAAGGAGAACGCGCTCGAGCTCGGTCTCACCCCGGACTTCCGGGTACTCACCCGGGCCGAGCAGGTGATCTTCCTGCGCGATCACCTCTTCGAGTTCCCGCTCAAGCACTACCGCCCGCTCGGCGATCCCACCCGGCATCTGCAGGCCATCCTCGGCCAGATCAGCCGGCTCAAGGACGAGGACGTCGGGCCCGACGAGTACCTGACCCTCGCCGAGGGGCTCCTCGCCGGGGCCACCGACGACGAGGCCCGGCTCCACGCCGAGCAGCACCTGGAGCTGGCGCGCACCTACGCCCAGTACCAGACCCTGATGGCCCGCCTGGGCCAGATCGACTTCGGCGACCAGATCGTGGAGGCCCTGCGCCTCTTCCGGACGCGCCCGCACGTGCTGCGCCGCCACCAGGAGCGCTACAAGCACATCCTGATCGACGAGTTCCAGGACACCAACTACGCGCAGTTCGAGCTGGTCAAGCTCCTCGCGGCCCGTCAGCGCAACGTGGCGGTGGTCGGCGACGACGACCAGGCCATCTTCCGGTTCCGCGGCGCGTCGATGAGCAACATCCTCGCCTTCGACCGCGCCTATCCGGACGCGCGCCAGGTCGTGCTGCAGGAGAACCGCCGCTCGCCGCAGGCGGTGCTCGACGCGGCCTACCGCCTGATCCAGCACAACAACCCGGACCGGCTCGAGGTGGCGCAGAAGATCGACAAGCGCCTGATCTCCACCGTCGGGAAAGGGGAGGCGCCCGAGCACCTGGCCTTCGACACCGTCTCGACGGAGTCGGACCAGGTGGCCGAGATGATCCGGGAGGAGCACGAGCGCGGCCGGCCCTACCGGGACTTCGCGGTGCTGGTGCGGGTCAACAACGACGCGGACCACTACCTCCGCGCGCTCAACATGCGCGGCATCCCGTGGACCTTCTCGGGCAACGCCGGCCTCTACGGCCGCCCCGAGGTGCGCCTCCTCATCGCGTTCCTGCGCTCCGTGGCCCACCCGGATGACTCGGTGAGCCTGCACTACCTGGCCTCCTCCGACGTCTACCAGGTGCCGATCGTCGATCTCACCAAGTGCGCGACCTACGCCGACCGCAAGCACCGCTGGCTCTTCGACGTCCTGCGCGCGGTGCCGGAGGAGGTCGCGATCACCGAGGAGGGGGCGGGCGCGGTGGCCCGGCTGGTGGCGGACCTGCAGCGGTACATGGAGCTGGCCCGCGAGCATCCGACCGGCGAGGTCCTGTACCAGTTCCTGGTCGACTCGGGGCTCATGACCCGCTACGCGAAGGCCCCCGCCGAGCTGGAGCAGGAGGTGCAGAACGTCAGCAAGTTCTTCACGCGAGTGAAGGACGCGGCGCGGGTGCTCAAGTACGACAACGTGCGCGAGTTCGTGAACCACCTGGACGCGCTGATCGACGCGGGCGACGATCCCGCGGTAGCCGAGGCCGACACCGAGACCCCGGCGGTGCACGTGCTCACCGTGCACAAGTCCAAGGGCCTCGAGTGGCCCGTCGTGTTCATGGTCGACTGCATGCAGAATCGGTTCCCGTCCACCCGCCGGTCCGACCCGGTCGAGATCCCCGCCGAGCTGATCAAGGACACCCTGCCCACCGGCGATTTCCACGAGCAGGAGGAGCGCCGCCTGTTCTACGTCGGGATGACCCGCGCCAAGGAGCGCCTCTACCTCACCAGCGCGGAGGATCTCGGCGGCAAGCGCAAGTGGAAGGTGAGCCAGTTCATCCTGGAAGCGCTCGACCTGCCCAAGGACGCGGCGCGGCCCTTCCGGGCCCAGGCCATCGAGCAGCTACGGCGCCTGGCCCCGCCCCCCGAGGGCATCGGGCTCGCCCTCGCCCCGATCGCGGACGACGAGCCGCTCGCGATCAGCCACCGGCAGGTGGACGACTACGAGACCTGCCCGCTCAAGTACCAGTACATCCACATCCTGCGCATCCCGCTGCGGCAGCACCACTCGGTGGTCTACGGCAGCGCGCTCCACAACGCGGTGGAGTTCTACCTGCGTCGCCGCGCGGCCGGCAACTACACCTCGCTCGAGGATTTCCTGCTCGCCTTCGACAACGCGTGGCGGAACGAGGGTTTCCTCACCCGCGAGCACGAGGAGCAGCGCAAGCGGGCGGGGGTGGCGGCGCTCACCCGCTTCTATCACGAGGAGGAGGCCTCCGGGCAGAAGCCCACCGACGTGGAGCGGGAGTTCGGATTCAACCTCGGCCTCGACCGGGTTCGCGGGCGCTTCGACCGGGTCGACGAGACCCCCGAGGGTCTCGTGATCGTCGACTACAAGTCGAGCGACGTGACCGACCAGAAGAAGGCGGACCAGCGCGCGAAGGAGAGCCTCCAGCTCAAGATCTACGCGCTCGCCCAGCACGAGATGACCGGGCGGCTGCCCGCGCGGGTGGAGCTGCGCTTCCTCGAGTCCGGTCTCGCCGGGCGGCACACGCCGACCCTCGACGACCTGGCGATCGCGCGCGAGGCCATCCAGGAGGCGGCGCGCGGCATCCGCCAACGGGAGTTCGAGGCGACTCCCGAGTACCAGGCCTGTCGCTATTGCCCCTACAACCAGATCTGCCCCAGCACCGCCACCCAGGAGTGAACTCCAGACACCCTCTCCCCGATGGGGAGAGGGCAGGGTGAGGGCAACATGAAGCTCAACGCCAACGGCATCGACATCAACTACGAGATCGAGGGCGAGGGCCCGGTGGTGACCTTCAGCCACTCGCTGGCCTGCAACCTCTCCATGTGGGACGAGCAGGTGCGCGCGCTCCGCGACCGCTACCGCGTCCTCCGCTACGACACGCGCGGCCACGGGCAGACCGGCGCGCCCGCGGGCGCCTACACCCTCGACCAGCTCGCGGACGACCTGAAGGGCCTGCTCGACGGGCTCGGCATCGCGGCCACTCACTTCGTCGGGCTCTCGATGGGCGGCATGATCGGGCAGGTCTTCGCGCTCAAGCACCCGGCCATGGTGCAGAGCCTCGCGCTCTGCGACACCACGAGCCGCTACCCTCAGGGCGCGGCCGCGGTCTGGGAGGAGCGCATCAAGACGGTGGGGGCCAAGGGCATGGAGCCGATGGTGGCGCCCACCCTCGAGCGGTGGTTCACCGCGCCGTTCCGGGCGCGCCGGAAGGACCTGATGGACAAGGTCGGCGCCATGATTCGCAGCACGCCCGCGGCGGGCTACGTGGGCTGCTGCCACGCGCTGCCCAAGATCAACGTCACCGAGCGTCTCCGCGACGTCCGCTGCCCCGCCCTCGTGATCGTCGGGGAGGAGGACCCCGGCACGCCGGTCGACATGGCGCGGGACATCCACGCGGCCCTGCCGGTGGCCGAGCTGGCGGTGCTCTGCCGCGCGTCGCACCTGTCGAACGTCGAGCAGCCGGGGGAGTTCAACCGCGCGCTCGGCGGCTTCCTCGACAAGGTGAGCGGCCGGACGAAGCTGTAGCGACGTCGCCCCGCTCCATGCCCGCGGCCCGATCAGCGGCGGCCGTCGTCCGACAGACCCGCCTCTGGTTGGGCCTCGTGCTGTTCACGTACCTCACGACCCACTTCCTGAATCACGCGCTGGGCCTGATCTCGATCGACGCGATGCTGGCCGGGCGCGAGTGGTTCGTCCTGCTCTGGCGCAGCTACCTGGGGACGCTCGCGCTCTACACCGCGCTCACCGGCCACCTCCTGCTCGCGTACTGGTCGCTCTACCGCCGGCGCACCCTGCGCATGCCGGGATGGGAGGCGCTGCAGCTCTCCCTCGGCCTGACCATCCCCCTGCTGCTCGTCTGGCACGTCGTGGGCACGCGGCTGGCGCACGAGGTGGCGGGGACGCGGGACACCTACACGCTGGTGGTGCTCTCCCTCTGGAAGGTCGACCCGATGTCGGGGCTGCGGCAGGCCACCGCGCTCGTCGTCGCATGGCTGCACGGCTGCGTGGGGCTGCACTTCTGGCTGCGCCTGCGGCCGTGGTACGGGCGGTACTCGCGCCTGATCTACGGCAGCTTCCTGCTCCTCCCGGTGCTGGCGCTGCTGGGCTTCGCCGAGGCGGGGCGCGAGGTGACCCGCATGGCGGACGATCCCGCCTTCGTTCCGCGCGTGCTCGCCCAGGCGCACCTGCCCAGCCCCGAGCAGCGCGTGGTGCTCGGGCGCGTCTCGCGCGGGATCTTCTGGGGCCACCTGGGGATGATCGCGCTGGTCCTCGCGGTGCGCGCCGGGCGCGAGCACGTCCGCCGACGCCAGGGCGTGCGGGTGAGCTATCCAGACGGTCGCGAGGTGCTGGTCCCCGCCGGCTTCACCATCCTCGAGGCGAGCCGCTTCGCCGGGATCCCCCACGCCTCCGTCTGCGGCGGGCGGGGCCGCTGCTCGACGTGCCGGGTACGCGTGATCCGCGGCGCGGAGCACCTGCCGGCCGCCACCGCCGAGGAGCTGCGCGTGCTCGGGAGGGTGGGCGCGCCGGTCCACGTGCGCCTGGCCTGCCAGGTGCGGCCGCGGCGCGACCTCACGGTGGTGCCGCTCGTGCCGGCGAGCGCCGGCCCCGGTGACGCGGTCGGCGTCGGCGACCATCGCGAGGGCCGCGAGGTGACGATCGCGGTGCTCTTCGCGGACCTGCGGGGCTTCACGCGGCTGGCCGAGCGTAAGCTCCCGTACGACGTGGTCTTCATCCTCAACCGCTACTTCGAGGCGGTGGGCGGCGCGATCACCGACGTGGGCGGCATCGTGAACCAGTTCACCGGCGACGGGGTCATGGCCCTCTTCGGGGTGGACAGCGGGCCGGAGGAAGGCTCCCGCCAGGCGGTCCGCGCGGCCGCGGCCATGGTCGCGCGCGTGCACGAGCTGAGCCGGACGCTGGCCGACGATCTGGAGACCCCGCTCCGCCTCGGCATCGGCATCCACACCGGCGCCACCGTGGTCGGGCGGATGGGCTACGCCACCACCACGTACCTCACCGCGGTGGGCGACACCGTGCACGTGGCGGCGCGTCTCGAGGCCCTCACCAAGGACTACGCCTGCGATCTGGTGCTCTCCGAGGAGGTCGCCGCGCGCGCCGGCCTCGACGTGTCGGACCACGCCCGCCACGAGCTGACGGTGCGCAACCGCGAAGCGCCGCTGGCGATCTTCGTGGTGCCGAGCGCGGAGCGCCTCGCCGGGCGACTGGCGGTTGGCGGTGATAGAGTCGGCGCATGAGCTCTCACGGCCACGGGGGACGGCCCGCCGAACCGGGCGCGCCCGAGCTCAGCTTCGGCGAGCAGGCGCGCACCCTGGTACACCTCGCGCACTCCGGTACCCTCGGCACGCTCTCGCGTCGGCATCCCGGCCACCCCTTCGTCTCGGTGATGCCGTACGCGCCGGACGAGCGGGGCCGGCCGCTGGTCCTGATCAGCGGGCTCGCGATGCACACCCAGAACCTCGACGCCGATCCGCGGGCGAGCCTGCTCGTCGTCCAGTCCGGCCACGAAGATCCGCTCGCGATGGCGCGCGTCACCCTCATGGGCCGGGCCCAGCGCCTGGCCGCGGCCGACCGCGGGGCGGCCCGCGAGGCATACCTGGCACGCCACCCGAACGCGGTGCACTGGGTCGACTACGGCGACTTCGCGTTCTGGCGGCTCGACCTGACCGACGTCTACTTCGTCGGCGGCTTCGGGGCCATGGACTGGCTCACCGCCGAGGGCTACGAGTCCGCCCGGCCCGATCCGCTCGCCGATGCCGCCCCCGGGATCATCGAGCACATGAACCGGGACCACGCGGACGCCCTGATCCTCTACGCGCAGGTGCTGGGCCCGGTGGCCGCGGACGCGGCCGAGCTGGTCGCGGTGGACCGCCTCGGCTTCAAGCTTCGCGTGCGAGCGGGCGACGGGCTCGAGGGCTGCCGGATCGGCTTCCCGCGCGAGGTGACCGACGCCGGGCAGTGCCGCCGGGTGCTGATCGAGATGCTCGAGGACTGCCGGAAGCGCGTGCGTAGCGGGTAGGCAGCGGGGTCGCGTTTGCCCAGGGCGGCGGCATCTTGCGGACCGTGCCGCGCTGGCGTATGACAGCCAACACCCGGAGGGAGCGGCCCTGGCGGGGCCGCGGAGATGAGAACGGGCTGGCACGTCGGTTGCTGCTGAGCAAACCGCCGGAACCACTCGCCCAAGGAGGCTCGCATGACGGTCCGCTTCCGCTTCTCCGCTCGCGCCCTGCTCGCCGCGCGCGCTCTCGTCGCGCCGGGCGCGATCCTGCTCCTGATCGCCGCGGTGACCACCACCAGTGCGCAGGGCAAGATCGAGCAGCCCACCATCGAGATCGCGGCGGTGCGCGATCCCCAGCTGGGCTCGCAGGTGGCCATCGCGGACGCGCTCGGCTACTTCAAGGACGCGGGCCTCGCGGTGACCGTGCGCTGGCAGCAGTCGGCCGCGGACGTGATCACGCTGATGGCGGGCGGCAACCAGCACCTCGGGACCGGCGGCATCTTCACCCAGATCGTGCTCGGCGGCCAGAAGCTGCCGGTGAAGACGATCGCCCCCCTGGCCGACATCGCGGGCACCCAGGGCTTCGCGCTGAGCCCCGGGGTGAAGCTCGGCCACCCCCGCGAGCTCGAGGGCAAGAAGCTCGCGTTCACCCAGGGCAACTCGCAGGTGCTGATCCTGGCCAAGCTCGCCAAGATGTACGGCTTCGACGCCTCCAAGGTCACGCTCGTGAACATGCAGCCCTCGGAAGGCGTGGTGGCGGCCTCGAAGGGCGACGTGCAAGGCTTCCTCGGCTGGCAGCCCAATCTCTTCCGCCTCGTGAAGCTCGGCGGCACCATGTACACGACCGGCAGCACCGTCTCGTTCATCGGCGGCAAGACCGAGCGCTTCCCGGTGAACGAAAAGCTGCAGTTCAACCACTCGGTGCTGCTCGCCTCCGACGCCTGGATCAACGAGAAGCCGAACACCCTCAAGGCCGTCCTCCGGGCCCTCATCCGGGCCAACGACCTCATGGTGAAGGACCGGGCCAAGGCCCTCGACGTGCTGGTCACCCAGCTCCGCATCGATCGGGACGCGATCGAGGTGATGACCGAGGCCAACGTCTACGGGCTCGCGTTCACCGACGACGTGGCGAACAGCATCCGCTTCCAGAGCGACTGGGCGCTCCAGATCAAGCGCATCCCCAACGCGGTCACCCCCGAGGACGTCTTCGCCCCGAAGCTCCTCGCCGAGATCGATCCGAAGCTCGTGACATGGAAGCCCCAGCGCTAGAGCGCCTCCGAGCGGCGGCGGCGCATCCGGCCGCGCCGCCCGCGCGGGCTCCGGTCCGCCCCCGCCGCCGCGGGCCGCTCTCGACCTCCGCGGCCGCCGGGCTGCGGGCCGCCTCGGTCGCGCTCTTCTTCGCGGCGTGGTGGGGCGTGAGCCTGGTCAACGCCTACGTCATCAAGGTCTTCAACCCGGTCCTGCTGCCGGATCCGTGGGTGGTGCTGCAGGCGGGCATCAAGCTGGCCGCCTCGGGCGAGCTGTTCGGGCATATCGGCGCGAGCCTGGCCCGGGTGGTGCAGGGGTTCCTGATCGCGGCGGCGGCGGGGGTGCTGGCCGGGATGGCGGTGGGACGCTCGCGCGTGCTCGAGCACCTGGTGGATCCCTCGATCGAGATGCTGCGCCCCATTCCGCCGCTCGCGTTCCTGCCCCTCATGGTGCTCTGGTTCGGCATCGGGGAGGCGTCGAAGGTCGCGTTCATCGCCTACGCCGCGTTCTTTCCGATCTTCACCACCACGCTCGAGGGGATCAAGTACGTCGACCCGATCCTGATCCGCGCCGCCGCGAGCCTCGGGGCGAGCGATCGGCGCATCTTCTGGCACGTCATCCTGCCCGCCGCGACGCCCAGCATCATCACCGGTCTCCGCCTCGGCTTCGGCCTCTCCTTCTTCGTCATCGTGGCCGCCGAGTTCATCGCGGCCGACCGGGGGCTCGGCTTCCTGATCAACGACGCGCGCACCTTCTTCCTGGTCGCCAACATGCTGCTGGGGGCGGCGGTCATCGGGCTCATCGGCTTCGGCGTCAACGTCGGCCTCCGGCGGCTCGAGGGCCGCCTCCTGCGCTGGCGCCGCGAGAGCCGGGGGCGGGCCTGAGCCCATGGTCGAGCCGAAGATCGTGGTCGAGTCGGTCTCCAAGACGTATGATCCCGACGTGCTCGCGCTCGCGGAGGTGAGTCTGGACCTGGCGGAGCGCAGCTTCACGTGCCTGCTCGGGCCGAGCGGCTGCGGCAAGTCCACCCTCCTCAACGTGATCGCGGGATTCGTCGAGCCCACCACCGGGCGCGTCCTGGTGGACGGCCGCGAGGTGGTGCGGCCGGGCGCGGATCGCGGGGTGGTGTTCCAGGAGTACGCGCTCTTTCCGTGGCGCACCGCGGTCGAGAACGTGGAGTTCGGGCCCCTGATGCGGGGCCTCGCGCGGCCCGAGCGGCGGCGCACCGCCGAGCGCTATCTGGGGCTGGTGGGCCTCGGCGAGCACGGCTCCAAGTATCCCGCCGAGCTGTCGGGGGGCATGAAGCAGCGGGTGGCCATCGCCCGCGCCCTCGCCAACGACCCGTCCGTGCTCTTGATGGACGAGCCGTTCGGCGCGCTCGACGCCCAGACCCGGGAGGTCATGCAGGAGGAATTGCTCCGGATCTGGCAGCAGGACAAGAAGACCGTCGTCTTCGTCACCCACAGCATCTCCGAGGCCGTCTTCCTCGCCGACCGGATCGTGGTCATGGGCACCCGTCCCGGCCGGATCAAGGAAGTGATCGACGTGCCGCTCGACCATCCGCGCGAGCGCTCGACGCCCGAGTTCGTGGCGCTCGAGCGGGCGCTCAAGGGGCTCGTGCGCGAGGAAGTGGCCCGACTCGGCATCATCTGACCCGCTTGCCAGGAGAGACCCCATGCCACGCTACGTCAAAGTCGCCGCCGCGCAGATGGGACCGAATAACGAGGGGACGAGCCGCGAGGAGATCGTCGAGCGGATGCAGGGCCTGCTGGAGCGGGCCGTCGCGGAGGACGTCGAGATCCTGGCCTACCCCGAGATGGCGCTGACCACCTATTTCCCGAAGCGGGTCCGGGACGACTTCGATCAGTTCTTCGAGACCGAGATGCCGCCCAAGGCGCTCGCCCCCCTGCTGCAGCGGGCGCGCGAGGCCCACGTCGCCTGCCACGTGGGGTTCTGCGAGAAGGATCAGGGCCGCTACTTCAACACCGCGCTCCTGACCGACGAGGCGGGCCATCTCGCCGGGACTTTCAGAAAGATCCATCTGCCCGGCGCGAAGCAACCCGACGGCCATGCCCAGGTGTACGAGCCCCACTTCTTCGCGTCGGGCAACACCGGCTATCGCGTGTTCGACACCGCGAAGGCCAAGGTCGGCATCGCGATCTGCCAGGACCGGCGCTTCCCCGAGTCCTATCGCAGCCTGGGTCTGCTGGGCGCCGAGATCGTGCTGATCGGCTACAACACCCCGCTCTCGCCGCTGGCCCTCGACCTGAACGAATTGTGCCTGCGCGCGGGCGCCTACCAGAACAACCTCTTCGTGGTCGGCATCGCCAAGGCCGGCATCGAGGACGGCATGGAGCTGATCGGCGGCTCCTGCATCGTCAACCCGATGGGGCAGGTGCTGGCCAAGGCGGCCACCACCGGCGACGAGCTGATCGCGGCCCGGATCGACCTCGAGCAGATGACGCCGGCGCGCAAGCGCTGGGACTTCCTCGGCCGCCGCCATCCCGAGCACTACGGCCTGCTGACGCAGCCGACCCGGAAGGGCGCGTGATGGCCGCCGCTCATGTTGATTTGATCGTTCGAGGCGGGCGCGTCGTCACCTCCACCGAGGTGCTGGAGACCGCGGTGGCGGTGAGCGGCGGCAAGATCGTGGCCCTCGGCGCGGAGGCGATGCTGCCGCCCGCCGAGCGCACCATCGACGCGACCGGCAAGTACGTGCTGCCGGGGCTGATCGACTGCCACGTGCACCTGGGCGCGGTCTACGACGACTGGCACACCGGGCCGGTGGCGGCCGCGCACGCCGGGCTCACCACGCTGCTCGCGAGACGCTGCCTCAGGCCCTGAAGCGCCTGCGCGACGAGGCGGGGCAGCAGTCGGTGGTCGACTTCGGCTTCCACTTCATCCTGAACAACCAGCCCTACATCCTGGACGGGCTGGCCGAGGCCTTCGAGCAGGGCGTGACGTCCTACAAGATCTTCATGACCTACAAGAAGCGCCCGAACCGCATGTGCTCGGACGAGTTCATCGCCCAGGTCATGGAGCGCATCGCGGCCCTGGGCGGGGTCTGCCAGCTCCACTGCGAGAACGGCGACATCCTCTACCACCTGGAGAACAAGGCGATCGCGGCGGGCAAGGTGAAGCCCACCGATTTCCCGGCCACCTGCCCGCCGTGGACCGAGGAGGAGGCGATCAACCGGGCGATCCTCATCGGCGAGATGACGAAGTGCCCGGTCTACGTCGTTCACCTCTCGACCAGGGTCGGGCTCGAGCGGATCAAGGCCGCGCAGGCCCGCGGGCAGCGCGTGTGGACCGAGACCTGCCCGCAGTACATGCTGCTCACCGAGAAGGAGATGGAGGCGTGGGGCCCGCTCGCCAAGATCGGGCCGCCGCTCCGGCCGGTCGGGGGCGGCGACGGCGACGCGCTCTGGGGCGGCAGCCGCGCGGGCTACATCGCCACCGTGGCCAGCGACCACTCGCCGCGCCGCAAGGAGCTGAAGGAGCCGGGCTGGAAGAACATCTTCGTGGACGCCGAGGGCCGGCCGGTCCCGTTCGGCAGCCCGTCCATCGAGACGCTGGTGCCGCTCATGTGGAGCGAGGGCGTGGTCAAGCGCGGCCTGCCGGTGACGTGGCTGGCGCGCGTGATGGCGGAGAATCCGGCGCGCATCTTCGGGCTCTATCCGCGAAAGGGCGCGATCCGGGTGGGCGCCGATGCCGACCTGACGATCATTGATCCGGACTCGGACGGGACGATCAAGGTGGCGGATCACCACGGCATCGCGGGCTGGACCCTCTACGAAGGCTGGAAGTCGAAGGGCCGCCCGTGGATGACCGTGCTGCGCGGCCAGGTGCTGCTCAATCAGGGGCGACTTGAGCAGAAGCCCGGCTACGGGCAGTTCCTCGCGCGGACCGGGCCGGTGGCGCCCATCGGCGGGACGGCCGGGTAGGGGCGCACCCGCTCGCCATGGATTATCTCGACCGCCTCTCGGAGTTCGTCGCGGCGGTGAGTCTCGACCGCCTGCCGGACGAGGCGATCCAGGCCGCGCGCCTGGTGCTGCTCGACACGATCGGCGCGATGGTGGCCGGCAGCGCGCAGCCGGAGAACCGGCGGCTCGCCGCCGCCATGCACGAGCGCCGGTCGCGCGCCGGGGCGACCCTCGTGGGCCACGGCGGCCGGGTCGATCCGCTCCTGGCCACGTTTGCCAACGCCACCGCGGGCGTCGCGCTCGAGGTCGACGAGGGCAGCCGGCTCGGCGGGGGCCACCCTGCGATCCACGTGGTCCCGGCCGCCCTCGCGGTGGCGGAGGACACGGACGCCGACGGGCGCCGGCTGCTGGAGAGCATCATCGCCGGCTACGAGGTGTGCTCGCGCCTCGGCAGCGCGACCACGCCGAAGCCGAACGTCCACTCCCACGGCACCTGGGGCACTATCGGCACCGCGGTGGCGGTGGCCCGGCTGGCCGGGCTCGACGCGGCCTCCGTGCGCTCGGTGATCAACCTCTCCGCGAGCATGAGCCCGGCCAACACCTGGACCCCCGCGCTCGAGGGTGTCACGATCCGCAATGCATATCCGGGGCGCTCCGGCCTCGAGGGCATTCTCGCGGTCGATCTGCATCGCGCCGGCTTCACCGGGCTGACGGACGCGCCGAGCGACGTGTACGGCACGATCCTCGCCGACCGCTTCGAGCCCGAGCGCGCGCTGGACGGCCTGGGCGGCCCGCTTCGCATCCAGCAGAACTACTTCAAGCTCTACGCGTGCTGCCGCTACAACCACTTCGCGCTGGACGCGCTGCTCGCGATGGCGCGCGCCGGGGAAGTGCGCGCCGACGAGGTCGAGCGCGTGGTCGTCACCACGATCCCGTTCGGCCCGCGGATGGCCGGGGTCGCGCCGACCTCGATGCTGGGCGCGAAGTTCTCCATCCCGTACGCGGTGGCCGCCGCGCTCGTTCTCGGGCGCGCCGACGTCGCCGCGTTCGTGGAGCCCGCGCTGGGCGATCCGCGCATCCGGGCCCTTGCGGGCCGCGTCGAGGTGCGGGTGGATCCGGAGATGTCGCCCCGGCGCGCCGACGCCCCGACCGCGCGAGTCGAGGTCGCGCTCAAGGACGGGCGCGCCCTCACCGGCGTCACCAGCGTGGTGCGCGGCGACTTCGAGGATCCGGTGCCGGCGGAGGAGGTCGTGGAGAAGTTCGTCGCGCTCGCGACGGACGTGCTGGGCTCTGCCCGTGCGCGTACCGTCACCGAGATCGTGGATCGCACCGAGACGCTCAAGGATCTGCAGGATCTGACCGCGCTCCTGGCGCCGGCATCCTAGCTGTTTCACCATCGTGCCGGGCAAGCGCGTCCTCGCGGTCGTGTCTCCTGCGACTAGTAGTCCTTGGGGTCCAGCAGGTCGCGGAGGCCGTCGCCCGCCAGGTTGAACGACAGCGTCAGCGAGAAGATCGCGAGGCCGGGCCACCAGGCCATCCAGGGCGCGGTCTCGAGGAACTGCTGGGCGGTGTTGAGCATGGTGCCCCAGCTCGGGGTCGGCGGCTGCACCCCCAGGCCCAGGAACGACAGGATGGCCTCGGCGATGATGGCGGCCGGGATCGACACGGTGGCCTGCACCAGCAGGGCGCTCACGATGTTGGGCAGGATGTGGCGCAGGATCGTCCGCGGCCCGCCCGCGCCGAGCGCGCGCGCGGCCTGCACGTAGTCCTCCTCGCGAGTTCCAAGGACGAGCCCGCGGGTGAGCCGGATGTAGGTGGGCGTGGCCGCGAGGCCGATCGCCACGGTGGCGTTGGTGAGCGAGGCGCCCATGATGGTCACGAGCCCGATGGCGAGGATCAGGAACGGGAAGGCGAGCCAGGCGTCGGTCAGCCGCATGATGAGCTGGTCGATGACGCCGCCGCTCCAGTAGCCCGCCACGAGGCCCGCGGGCACCCCGATGGCGATCGCGAGGAGGATCGAGAAGACGCCCGCCTGCATCGAGATGCGGGTGCCCCAGACCACGCGAGAGAAGTTGTCCCGGCCGAGGTCGTCGGTGCCGAACGGATTCGCGGTGGTCGGCGCTTTGCGGATCTTGCCGTAGTCGGAGCGCTGCGGATCCGAGGTCGCGATCCACGGGGCCCCGACCGCGAGCGCCACGAAGAAGAGCACGACCAGCGCGCCCACCACCGCGGGCGGGCGCCGCCACAGCCGCCGCCAGAGCCGCCCGCCCCGGTCAGCCGCCACTCGCGGCCCCTCCGATGCGAATGCGCGGGTTCAGCAGGGAATAGGAGACATCCACCAGCAGGTTCACCAGCACGTAGGTGCTGGCGGTGATCAGGACCACGCCCTGCACGAGCGGGTAGTCGCGAGTGAACACCGACTCCACGATCAGGCGCCCGAACCCGGGCACCACGAAGATCGATTCGGTGACCACCGCGCCGCCCATGAGGGCGCCGGTCTGGAGGCCGAGGATCGTGACCACCGGGATCAGCCCGTTGCGGAAAGCGTGGCGGAAGATGACCGCGCGGCCGGCCAGCCCCTTGCTCCACGCGGTGCGGATGTAGTCCGCGCTCAGGATCTCGATCATGCTGTTGCGGGTCTGGCGCATCAGCACCGCCGCGAGGCCGGCCCCCAGCACGAACGCGGGCATCAGCATGCGCCGGAGGTTGGCCCCCAGGTCCTCCCACGGCGGCACGAAGCCTGAGGCGGGGAGCCAGTGCAGCCGCACCGACAGGAGCAGGATCAGCATGAGCCCGAGCCAGAAGCTCGGCACCGAGAGGCCGCAGAGCGACACCGCGTTGACGAGGAAATCCCACACCGTGTTGCGGCGGACCGCGGAGAAGACCCCGGCGGGGATCGCGATGCCGAGCGCGACCAGGAGCGACAGGCCGGCCAGCTCCATCGTGATCGGCAGCTTGCGGGCCACCGTCCACACCACCGACTCGCGGGTGCGGATGGACTCGCCGAGGTCGCCCCGCAGCGCGAGCCCGACCCAGCGGAGGTACTGCAGCGCGATGGGCGCGTCGAGCCCGTACTTCTGGCGGATCTCGGCGAGCCCGGCCGCGTCGGCGTCGGTGCCGCCCATGACCCGGGCCGGGTCGCCGGGGATCATGCGGACGCCGGTGAAGACGATCAGGCTGATCACGAACAGGGTCACGATCGAGATCGCGACCCGCCGGATCAGGAAGTCGAGCACCGGGGTCCGCTTAGTTCCAGGACACCCCCTTGATGCGGATCAGCCCGTCGGGCACCGCCCGGTAGCCCTTCAGGTTCTTGGGGAACGCCACGATGTAGTTGAGGTGGTAGAGATAGATGACGTTGCGCCGCGCAGTGATCTTGTCGATGGCCTCGCGGTAGAGCTTCGCGCGCTGCCCCTGGTCGCTGACCTCGCGCGCCTTGTTCAGGAGCGCGTCGACAGCCTCGTCGCAGACCAGCGTGGTGTTCAGGCTGCCGCCGCAGGTCTGGAACTGGTGGATGTTGCCGTCCGGGTCCACGCGCCCGCTCCAGCCGATGGCGAAGGCCTGGAGCTTGCCGTTGTCGTCGTCGGTCAGCGCGGAGGCGAACTCGCTCGGCCTGAGCGTGATGTTGAAGCCGGCCTCGCGGGCCATCCCCTGGATCACCTCGCCGAAGCGGCGCTGCTGCGGGTCGTTCACGATGGTGAGCTCGAAGGCGTAGCCGTTGGGCAGCCCGGCCGCGGCGAGGAGCTGCTTGGCCTTGGCCACGTCGCGGCCGGGACACTTGCGGCTCTTGTCGTAGAACGGGCTCACCGGGGCGATTGGGGTGCAGGCGGGGGTGTACTGGCCGTCCCAAGCCACCTGGTTGATGGCCTCGCGGTCGAGGCTCAGGTCGAGGGCCTCGCGCACGCGAGGGTCGTTGGCGAGCGGCGTGCCGAGGTCGCCGGGCGGCTGAGTCTTGCCGGTCTTGTTCCGCTGGTTGATCGTCATGCCGGTGTAGCCGAGGCCGGTCACGCTCGCCACCTCGAAGCGCCCCTCCTTCTTCAAATTTAGCGAGTCGGTCGGGGCCACCAGGTGCATGACGTCGATGTCGCCCGAGCGCAGGTTGGCGAGGCGCACGTTGTCGTCGGGGATGACGCGGAACACGATGCGGTCGAAATGGGCCTGGCCGGGATCGAAGTAGTGGGTCGACTTCTCGAGCACGATGCGGTCCTGCGGCACGCGTTCGACGAAGGACCACGGTCCCACGCACACCGGCGCGGTGGCGAACTTGTCGCCCAGCTTGTTCACCGCCGCGGGGGAAACCGGCATGCCGGAGCGGTCGGCGAGGGTGGCCACCAGCGGGGAGAAGGCGCTCTTGAGCCGGAGCCGGATCGTGAGCGGATCCACCACCTCGACCGCGGTCACCGGCTCCAGCTCGCTGCGCCGGTTCGAGCCCTTCATCTCGCGGTGCCGGTCGAGGGAGAACTTCACCGCCTCCGCGTTCATCGGGGTGCCGTCGTTGAACTTCACTCCGCTGCGCAGCTTGATGGTCACCGTCTTGCCGCCGTCGGAGAACGCGGGCATCGCGGCGGCGAGCTGGGGAGAGAGGCGGAGGTTCTCGTCGATCTCGAAGAGCTTCTCGCACATGTGGGCGAAGATGATCCGGCCCACGTAGGTGCGCGACAGGGTCGGGTCCAGCAGGTCGGGATCCTGGTTGAGGGCCACCACGAGGGTCTTCTTCTGGGCCTCGGCCGGCCCCGCCGACGTCAGGGCCAGGGCCGTGAAGCCGAGCACGACCCACGATCCAAGGTGCGTCCTCCGCATGGTCTTCTCCTTTCTGACACCGGATAACCAGCCGGCTGGGCTCGCGGTTCCCGACGTGGACCGCCTGAGCGTGAGTACCCTCGCGGGCCTCGTATTGTCAAGGATTGTACTCGGGTCCGCGTAGTATGCTCCCGCCATGAGCGAGAACAAGTTCCAGCGGGCGGAGCTGGCCGACCTCGTGGGGGTCATCGAGCGACTGGCCGGCGAGCTGTCGCTGGCCGAGGAGCCCGCGCGCTTCGCGGCGGCGCTGGAGGACGGCGCGCCGATCGCGGGCGGCCGCGCCGCGTCCGGCTCCGGGTCTCCCCGCTAGACCGGCGCGGCTTTGCCCGACTTCCCGAGCCTGGCCGCGGTCGCCGCGTCGATCCGGCAGGGCAAGGTCTCCCCGGTCGAGGTCACGCGCCATCACCTCGACCGCATCGCGCGCCTCGACGGCCGCCTGCGCGCCTTCATCACGGTGGACGCCGAGCGCGCCCTGGCCGCGGCCCGCCGCCTCGAGGACGACGCGGGGCGGGGACAGTGGCGGGGGACGCTCCACGGCGTGCCGCTCGCGTTCAAGGATCTCTGCTTCATCCGTGGCCTGCCGACCTCGTGCGGCACCCGGACCGCGGAGTACTTCATCGCCGAGCATGACTGCACCGCGGTGACCCGGCTCCTCGCCGCCGGCGCGGTCGGCCTCGGCAAGCTCAACATGACCGAGCTGGCCATGGGCGCGCTGGGCGACAATCCGCACCACGGGCACGCGCGCAATCCGTGGGCGGTCGAGCACTGCACCGGGGGCTCGTCGAGCGGCTCCGGGGTGGCGGTGGCCGCGGGGCTGACGCCGGGCGCCCTCGGCACCGACACCGGCGGCTCCATTCGCCTCCCCGCCGCCTTCTGCGGCATCACCGGTCTCAAGCCGACCTATGGCCGGGTGAGCCGCGCCGGCGCGATGCCGCTCTCCTGGTCCAACGACCACCTCGGTCCGATGGGGCGCACCGCGCTCGATTGCGCGCTCATGCTCCAGGCCATCGCGGGTCGCGATCCCCTCGACGCGACGGCGAGCTCACACCCGGTGGCCGACTACGTCGCGGCCCTCGAGACCCCGGTGCGCGGGCTCCGCGTCGGCGTGCCCCTGAACTTCTTCTTCCAGGGCCTCGACGCCGAGATGGAGGCGGGCGTGCGCGCCGCGGTCGCGACCCTGGCCACCCTGGGGACGCACGTCGCGGAGGTCCGGCTGCCCGATCCCCAGGTGCTCAACGACATCACCGGGCTCATCTCCCGCAGCGAGTCGAGCGCGCTGCACGCCCGCCTGCTCCGGGAGCGGCCGCAGGAGCTGGACGCCTTCACGCGCGCCCGCCTCGAGCTGGGCCTGAGCGTGCCGGCCTACGACTACCTGCAGGCGCTGCGGCTGCGCGCGCGCCTGGCTCGCGCGTTCACCCGCGAGGTGTGGAGCGAGGTGGACGTGCTGGCGGTGCCGGTGATCCCGGAGCCGGCGCCGCCGCTCCGCGCCGCGCTGGAGGGCCCGCTGGAGGAGCGCATCGTGCGGCAAGGCCGGTTCTCGCGTCTCACGCGCCCGTTCAACGGGCTCGGCCTCCCGGCCCTGAGCCTGCCCGCCGGGTTTTCCGCCGCGGGCCTGCCGCTCGCGTTCCAGCTCGTGGGCCGCCCGTTCGACGAGGCCACCGTGCTGCGCCTGGGCCACGCCTACCAGCGCGCGACCGACTGGCACACGCGCGAGCCCGATCTCGGGTCCGTCTAGCGCGCGATCAGCGCTCTCCCAGCACGAGCTGCAGGCGGTACAGCCCGAGGGTCGCGCCGTCCGCGCCCCCGTGTCGGGCGATGGTCTCCGGGCTGAGCAGGTCGCGGCACGTCGCCTCGGCGGCGGCCGCATCGATGCCCTCGACGAGCACCACCCAGCGCACGAGCGCATCGGGCGTGGCGAGGAGCTTCTTCTCGTCGCTCCTGGCCGCGGTGCTGCCGCCCGCGTCGCCCTCGAGGAGATGGCTCGCCACGATCCCGGGATGCTCGGCCGCTCCGGGGAGCGCGGTGGTGGAGAGCCAGGAGCGCAGCTCGTCTTCGTGCCCCGCCCGGGGGCCGAGCTGGAGCGTGGCGATCACGCCCCCCACCGCCGAGCCCCAGGTGGCCACGACGCGGCACGCGGTGCGGATGTTGTTGCGCACGAGCGGCATGGTCCGCCGCGTCCACGGAGTCGGATCGGCCAGGCGGGCCAGGTAGGCCGGGCTCTGCAGCGTGTCGAGCGACTCGGTCTCGTAGAAGTAGAAGTACCGGGGCGGAGCGCCCAGCGTCGCGTAGCGCCGCGCGCGGAGGAAGCCGGGCACCGCGAGGCGCTCCGGGATGTGCTCACGCAGGTGCCACTGATCGAACTCGCCGTCCCCGCCGGGCGCCACGTCGTGCCAGAATGCGAGGACGCCTCCGCCGGCCATCGTCATGCGCCGACGGTAACGGCGGCGTGGGGCGACGTCAAGCGGGAGACCGCGGGCGGGTACGCTACACTCTGCCTGATGGCCGAGTCGACCGAGACCGCTCCCGCCGCGCCGCCCGCGCCCCGCGGGCTCGCTCGCGCTCTCCTGGGCGGGGTGCGGCTGGCCTATCTCCCGGTGCTCGTGACCTACTTCTGCTACGGGGCCAGCGGGATCACCGCCATCGCGATGCTCTACTTCCAGAAGGACGTGCTCGGCATCACTCCCGCCGAGGCCGCCGGGATCGCCTTCTGGGTGGCCCTGCCGTGGAGCACCAAGATGGTGGCGGGGGTCGCCTCCGACGTGCATCCCATCTTCGGCAGCCGCCGCTTCGCGTATCTGCTGCTCGGCGCGCTGCTCACGCTCGTGGGCTACGCGTGGCTCGCCACCACCGCCTCCACCAAGGGCACCTACCTGGCCGCGCTCGTCATCAGCGCGGTGGGCTTCATGGTCCAGGACGTGGTGGCCGACGCGCTGAGCGTGGAGGTGGCCCGCTCCGAGGAGGAGATGAAGCAGATCCAGGCCCTGGGCCGCATGTCGCTGCTGGCCGGCACCATCAG
>WNFG01003638.1_pt1 | contig 21736 bp, 17 predicted proteins | sample 5400431 | NCBI WGS metagenome assembly WNFG01 (sample SAMN13153346, study PRJNA577476) | soil metagenome | isolation source: 120 cm saprolite under Douglas fir tree site 2 hole 3 replicate 2 | place: USA:California | collected 2015-04-18 | reverse complement strand
ACCAGCGCAGCGCCCGCGCCCGCCTGATCAAGGAACGGCTGGCCGTAGTTCAGAAAGCTCCCGAGCGCGCGCCGGAAGAGGAACTCGCGCTCCTGCGCGACGAACAACTCAGCCAGATCCCCGCACTGGATAGCTTGTTGCGCCGCTCCGAGCGAGTCTCCGCCATCCAGAAGACCCTGGCGCAGGCCGGCATGAAGTTGCGCGCGGGTAACTTTCTCGCCTTGTGCGTGGCCAGCGGCATCGTCGCAGCATTCCTGGTCATTGCGCTTACCCGCACCAATCCCGCTGTCATCTGGTTCGCAATGATGATCGGCTTCGTGCTGCCCTACTCCTACGTTTCCTATCGTCGCAACAAGCGCTTCGAGAAATTTGAGGAACTCTTCCCCGAAGCCATCGACACTCTGGCTCGCGCCGTTCGTGCCGGCCATGCCTTTACCACCGCCCTTGAAATGATTTCCAATGAGGTAGCCGAGCCCGTTTGCAGCGAGTTTCGCAAGCTCTACGAAGAGCAGAAATTCGGCATGCCAGTCCGCGACGCACTGCTCAATCTCACGGAGCGGATGCCGCTGGTCGACGTAAAGTTCTTTGTGACCGCCGTTATGCTGCAGCGCGAAACCGGCGGCAATCTCGCCGAAATTCTGGATAACTTGTCCTACGTAATTCGCGAACGCTTCAAGATTCAACGCCAGGTCCGCGTCTACACCGCTCAGGGACGCCTCACCATGGCCCTGCTGATGGGCATGCCCCCCGTGATCGTGACGGTCATGCTGGTGTTGAACCCGGCATTTATTCAACCCTTGTTCTCCGACCCGATCGGTCACACGCTGCTGGTGGCCGGCATTGCGCTACAAACCATTGGATATTTCGTAATTCGCAAGATCATCAAGATTCAGGTCTAGAGATGCTGCCGCTGATGCTAACTATCGTCGTGTTTTTGACCGTCGTGGTCGTCGTATTTTCCCTCGGCGCCGCCGTGGTAACTCCCAGTTCCGTCCTGGGCGCCCGCCTGCGCGCGCTTGGAGGCCAGCAACAGCAGCAAGTCCAGGAAAAACCTGCCCTGCGTGAGCGCCTCGAACAGGCTCTCGACCCTCTCAGCAGAGCCATTCCGCTCTCCCCAGCGGATGTTTCCCGCACCCGGGGATGGCTCATTCAGGCGGGTTTCCGCGAAGCTGGTCACGTCAACTATTATTTCGGCGCGCGACTTCTGCTGGCTTTCGTCGGATTTGCGGGAGTAGTTCTGTTTTCCGGCTTCGACAACATGATGCTCCTCGCCGGAGTCCCTGGTCTCGGATTCTTTATCCCCAGGTTTCTTCTCAAGCGCATGATCAGGGACCGGCAGCAACGCATCCGTGTCGGGCTGGCTGACGCCCTGGACCTGACCGTCATCTGCGTAGAGGCCGGCCTCGCTCTTGATCAGGCCATGTTGCGCGTCGGCCAGGACCTGCATCATGCCCATCCGGATCTCAGCGATGAGTTTCACCTGGTCAATCTGGAGATGCGTGCCGGAAAGCCTCGTGCAGAAGCTCTCCGAAATCTGGTAGATCGCACGGGCGTTGACGACATCCGCTCTCTTGTTGGTACTCTGATTCAAACCGACCGCTTCGGCACCAGCGTCGCCCAAGCCCTCCGGGTGCATTCCGACTCCCTCCGCACGGAACGCCGGCAACGGGCCGAAGAACAGGCCGCCAAGACAACGATCAAGATGGTCCCTCCCCTCGTATTGTTTGTTCTGCCTTCGATCATCTTTGTCACGATCGGCCCTGCCGTCATCCAGTTGATTCGGCAATTGGGTCCGATGTCAGGAAAGTAGAGGCCGAACAGGAAACCGGGAGCATTTGTTATTTCATGGCAGTTTTTTCTCCTCAGTCACAGGCTTTCAACCAGACCCGGCAGGCCTACCTGGCGACCGCGCTGGCGCTGGCTGACACGCACTGGACGCGCCTCCGCGGTCTTCTGGGAGCCTCTGAGAGTGACTTCCGTAACGGTCGGGGGCTCTGGATCGTTCCCTGCCGGGGCGTTCATACTCTAGCCATGAGCTTCCCCATCGACGTGGTCTACCTCGATCGCGAGCAGATGGTCGTCCACATCGAACAGAATTTGCAGCCCTGGCGATTCGCTCCCGTGCGCCTGCAGGCCGCGTCAGTATTGGAACTGCCGTGTCAGACGATCGCCCAGACGCGGACAGCATTAGGCGATAAAATTGAATTCAATGTGGGGAAGGATGGGCGAATACCGACCGCGTGACTGAGACACTCCAACTCGAAGAAGCCATCGAAGTGAGGACCATCCGCCTCCACGAAGCGCCCAAGCTGCTGGTCGAGTGGTCTTCGCCCTGGGAGGAATTCCGCACCTCCATCCGCCCGGCGCTGGCTCGCTCTACGGCGCGTCTGGCGGGCGAAGCTCCCTACGGCCTTCGCCCCTATCGCACGATGCTGGCCACCTGGGCGCTCGAGGCCTTTCTATTTCTTGCCGTGATCATTCTCCCCGTGAAGATCGCGAAGCTCCGGCCCTACGCTCCGCCCAAGCTCTCCAGCCACGATGTGATCTATTATTCGGGCGATGAACTGCCTCGCACCGAAGACTTAGGAGGCGCGCATGCCGGCACTGCCGGCAATGCGGGCGGCAATGAAGCACGTCACCATACCCAGACCATTCGGATTGCCCGCGGCGGCTCGCTGGTTGAAAAGGTCGTCGATGCTCCCAATCTCAAGCTTCCGGTCTCCCGCGACGCCGTAGCGAATCTGCTTGCCATCAAGCCAAATCCGGGGCCGCCCCCGCTGGAAGGTCTGCGCGCATCTCGACCATCTCTAACGCTGCCGGCAGACGTGATCGCGCCTGCGCCGAAGCTCACGCGCGACTACACGCGAGGAACCCTGTCTTCACCCTCCATCATTCCTCCGGCTGCCAGCGTCACGCGCAATAATCCGCTCACGGCTCCTTCATTGACTGCTGCTGTCATCCCACCTGCTCCGAGTGTTTCTCGGGAGCACACTCTGGTTGCGCCGAAATTGGATTCGAGCGTCATCGCGCCCGCTCCGAGTGTCGCTCCCGAGCGCGCTCGCAGTGCACCGGCATTAGCCGGGACAGTTATTCCGCCCGCGCCCAGCGCCGTCAGCCCACAGATTTCCCGATCGCCAGTGCAGATGACAAACGTCGCCGTCGTTCCGCCCCCGGTCTCTTCTCCCGAGCGCGAGACCTCTCGAACTGCGAAGCTGACGATGCCGGCTCCTTCCGTGATTGCGCCGCCGCCATCCGCCGACATGTCCCGCGATTTGCACCGGCTGGCGTCGGGCAGTGTTGCTGACCCGTCCAAGTCCGTCGTTCCTCCACCGCCCACGCCGTCCGGCAACGGCGGCTTGATGAGCAGCCTGGTGGGCAAGATCTTCGGCACGACCGACGTGGTCCCTCCACCACCTAACGTCAGCGGAGGCAGCACCTCCGGTAATCCCCGTGGCACTCCCGGCGGAACCGGAACCGCGCTCGCTGCAAACGTTGTCTCCCCTCCACCGTCTGTGTCGGCTAGTGGCGCGACCGGCCGCCCCGGTGGCGGATCTATGGCAGGTGCTCTGACCGCCAACGTGGTCCCGCCTCCGCCCTCGATCGCAGGTTCAGGCCGCGGCGCAGGGAATGCTTCGACTCCGACTGGGGGTCCCGGTGGCACGCTGCTCGCCGGAAACGTTGTCCCCCCACCTCCTTCGATCGGAGGTGGAACGTCCCTCTCGGGCTCAGGGCGAGGAACGAGAGGAGCAGGCTTGGGCAGCCCGCTCGACGTTGGCTCTGCCCTCGCTCCACCCAGCAGCGGTGGCGGCGGTTACGGCGTCGTTATCAGCAACCAGCCTGGCTCCAAAGTCGGCATCCCCGGGAACGCTGGCACTGGTTCACTCGCCATGTCTACAACAGGCAGCGACAAGCCCGGCCTCGGAGGCGCTGGCGGAGGCTCCAGCATCGGACACGGCAACGGCCCCGGCAGCGGCATGACAGGAGAAGGCGCCGGAGCAGGAAAGGTGGGAACCGGTCACGGCGTCGACCCCAATGCTCGCGGTGGCATCTCTCCCACGCCAGGCCCGGGCGGCGCAGGCAGAGTCGCCAGCGGCACTCCTGCAGTACCCGGTGTCGCCATCAGTGGAGGAAGTACCGCAATCGTAAACTTGCCCAGCTTCGGTTCCGACGGAGGCGGCAGCAGTCCCACGGTTCTTGCACGGTCGCCGGTGAAACAGCAACTGGGCCCTGCCATCACAATCGTGGCCACGGCGCGCTCCGGAGGCGCCTTCAACCGGTACGGCGAGCTGCCCGGGGACAACTATTCGGTATATTTCCCAGATTCAGCATTTGGTCCCCTCTCCATGCAGTACGCTGATCCGGACTCCGCGACACATTCCTACGCGGGAAGCCTTGGCGGACTCGAGCCTTTGCGTTCTGATCTGCCGGTGGGACTTCCGCGCTCGCAAATCGTGGTTCGCTGTGTCATCGACGCTTCCGGGAATCTCAAGATCGTCAGCCTGCTCGAGTCTGGTCCATCCGACGTAACCACGAAGATTCTTTCTGCCCTGTCGAAATGGAAGTTTCGGCCTGCCATGCGCGGGGATCAGCCAGTCCTGGTCAACGCGATCCTGGGCTTCAACGTCAACACCAACGACAAATTCTGAAAACAAGAAAGGCCGCCGACTAAATCGGCGGCCCCTGCGAAAACTCCGAAAATCTACTTCGCGCTTCTCCTCGCCTTCCGCTGTGGCGGGATCACGCCCTTCTCCGGACGCTCTCTCCTGGCCTTCTCCGACAGGTGATGCAGAGGTTTGTCACCGGCCGACGACAACTCTGCTCCTTCCGCCACCGCCACGGTCAAACCCTGTGCCGTAAACATCGACTCGTTAAAGGTCGTTCCAACCTTCGCCGAAGCCACCGCGAACACGCCATGTGGTACTCCATTGGTGAAAGCCGTGGAAATATAGTCCCCGACCATCAGCCCATTCTGCGAGTTCGGAAGCCACGGCAGGCTCATCGGTCCCGCCAGCACCAACTTTGTGTGCCAGCTCGCACCCCCCGTGCGAGACGAGATGTACCCCACAAAAAGCTGGCACGTCGACTTGGTGCAGCTGCTCCTGGGATAGAAGTAGTAATGAATTCCGATGTGCGCCGTTGTACCCGAAGTCGCCGGATCAATGCCAATCCCCGGGATGAAATGATCCACCGTGCTAGTGGTCGGATCGATCGGGACACGGGTCACCGCCGACCAGGCAGTCCCGTCGGAGGATGTGCTGTAAACCAGATCGTTGGTCGAGCACCCGGTCCGGAAGCGGCAGTCTTGCCACACCACGTATATTTTTCCCGCGCCGTCGATCGCAGCCGAAGGCAGCGGACTGCTGCGGATTCCTCCCGCATCGGTGTGGCTCTGAATGCCCGCAATCGTGGTCGGCGCCGACCAACTCACTCCGCCGTTGGTAGACGAGAATGCCGACATTCCAAAGGTTTCGATCGGAACGACCACGTTACCGTTCGGCTGCACCAGCGGCTGCCCACCAATCCCAGTCGCACGGTTCGAGGTTGTTGTGGCTGCCCCCCAGGTCAGACCACCGTCGCTCGACGTACTCATCAGAATCTGGTCGCCCGCCGAAGGATCGTCCCACTCCATGTAGCAATTCCCAAAGAAGGGGCTGGTGGACGTGTTATCGCAGACAATCCAATTCTTGTCCGAACTGATGGCGTTCGTATCAACGCTCACCGGATTCTGCCAGGTAAACCCGCCGTCCGTCGAACGGCTCACCACGACCGCCGGCGTCCGCGACGTGTTCGAAATGGGCAGCGACGCGATCATCCATACGCCATGCTTGGAATCAAACCCGACCGCGGGATCGCTCGCCGCGTCGTAAGGACCCGTGCCTTCACCCTTGGTCAGCCCCGGCAGAAACCCGTGCGACCAGCTCGTGCCGCCATCCGTCGAAGTAGCCCACCCAATGTCGGTCGAACCGCCCGGCGAGATGCGCCCGGTCTGGAAAGCAGCCACCAGCGTCGACCCATTGGCTAAGACATGCGGTTCCACTTCCGTCGCATGCTGTCCCGGACCAACCGTGAACGGGTCTGAACTAACCTGCGTCAAGGTCGCGGCCGGAGCGTCGGGCGTCGTCTGCGCCGGACTCGACGGCGCTCCACACCCCAGAGCCACTAGAGCAGTTACAACAGCAAACAAAGTCCCTACACGCTGAGAACCACAGAAAATTCGCTTCATTGGAAATCGTCCTTACGATCTGAGAGTGACTTGCCGGCGCAGTTCTGTTCCAAACAATGGCAGGGCATTCGTGGACGGATACCACGCACGCGTGAAACGCGCTGCTGAACATAGCTTGGGAGCTTAGCCGCTGTCAATGTGAAGGGTTTTGCAGCACTAGGAAAACAGTCTCGGGGCAGTCGCAGACTATCTCCTTTCAAACAAAACCGCGACGTTATCCTCATAGACGATCTGCCATCCCCCGCTCTCCGCAAGGATGTTCGCCACCGCTGACCCTTTCGGCATCAGGACGCGATGAACGCGCTGTTCCCGAATCAGGGCGTCCCAGCCCGGCTCAACATGCACCATCTTCAAGTAAGACTTGAAGAATTCTTCGCCATACAGATCGTGTCGGTCATCCGCAACCACGAGGACCTTTGGATAAAGCCGGTAGATCAAATACCCGCCCCAATAGTCAGGACTCAGCACCGGCTCTCGTGAATCTTGTTGCGCGATAAAGTTCATCGCGTTATCGGGAAACCGCGCGGCATCGAAGTGCGCGTCCATGAGCCTCGCAGATCCCGCGAAGCCCCCATGAAGCACAATCCAGCACGACAGAACCCCAGCCAAAACCGCCCCAACATGTCCCCGCATGCCCAATTCGACGCCCCCCATCCGTGCAAAAAATGTGGGGACCGCGGCTCCAACCGAGAAACCGACGCCATCGAGTCTTTGCGAACGCCTCCGACAGCAGTGGCCCGGCAACAATCACCAGTAGAAGCGACGAAACCGGAATATTCCGCGACGCAACCAGTCCCGAATAAACCGCGAACAACACAACCAAACCTTCGCTCAAGCCCACTCGACGCGCCCGCACTCCCAAGGCCACCAATGCAATCATGATCAAAACCGCGAAGCACTTCTGCGCCACACCATGAAAGTTCGGCGACTGAAATTCATCAATGTGATCCATCAAGAAGCGATTGAAAAGATAGTGATAAATATGACTATGTAGTTTCCATCCATAGGGATTTGCCAACGTCGCCGCCGCAGCGATCACGCCCATGATCGCCAATTCGGTCGCCCGCTTGGCCAACCGCAACCGAAGTAGAATCTCCTCCAGTTTGTCGTGTCCCCTCGCAAAGGACATCCATACCGCACTGATCCAATAAATCGCCAACAACACGAATCCAACCAGCCATCCCCCGTGCAGATTCACCCAAACCAGCATCAGCAGCGGCAACAGCCACAGTATTCTCCTCTTTTTCCACGCCCCATCGGCAAGGCATTCTTTCTCCGTCAAATCCAGGACCCAGAACCACGCCACTGTAAACAACCAGCTCACCACGTGCGGCCGCGCGAGGAAATGAATCATCGAAGCCGACGCCGACAGCAGCACAAGCAGCACCGCAATCAGCACATTGGTCCCGCGGCGCACCATCAGCCGAAACGTCCACGCGAAGACACCCGCAATCACGAGCGCGGTAACGAACACAACTGCATTCAGCCCAGCTGCTCGATCCAGCCCACCGACCAGAATGTCGTACAGCCACTCCCACGCAAACCACGGCTTGCCCAGCATCGTCGCGGAAAACAAATCCGCGCGCGGAATTGCATGCGTCGCGAGAATTCCCTGTCCCGTGCGGATGTGCCACCCGATTCCCGCATCCCCCAGCAATCGCACCGACAGTGGCGTAAAGCACAAAAGTCCGAGCAACGCGATGAAAATCACATCCCCCACCGAAGGCATCAGCCACCGAATCCAACCGCGATGCTGTGGTTCCTCCGAAGAACTTCTGGAATCGTCAACCATCGCGCTGAATCTTATCTAGGTGGAGCGATGAACAGCAAGACCACAACGCGCGTTGTAATTATCGGTGCCGGCTTCGGCGGCCTGAATGCCGCGCGTATCCTGGCTCGCGCGCCGCTCCGGATCACGGTCATCGATCGCAAGAATCACCACACATTTCAACCTCTGCTCTATCAGGTTGCGACGGCAGGCCTTTCTCCAGGAGAAATCGCTGCGCCCATCCGGTCCATCCTCCGACGCTACAAGAATGTCAAAGTTCTGATGGATGAGGTAACCGGATTCGACCTCGACCGCCGTGTCGTCGAAGCTCAAGATCAGGCCATTCCCTACGACTATCTGATCGTCGCCGCCGGAGCCCGCCACGCCTACTTTGGCCACGACGACTGGGAGCCGCTTGCCCCCGGCCTGAAGACCATCGAAGATGCCCTCGAGATTCGCCGCCGCGTCCTGCTCGCGTTCGAGTTAGCCGAGCGCCAGGCCGCTGCGGGGGAGACTAACAGGCCTCTGACCTTCATCGTGGTCGGAGCCGGACCCACCGGCGTTGAACTCGCGGGGACGCTAGCCGAAATCAGCCGCCACGCCCTCGCCCACGAGTTTCGCTCCATCGATCCCAAGCGGTCCCACATTCTCCTGCTGGAGGGCGGTCCCCGCGTCCTGCCCACGTATTCCGAAGATCTTTCCCGCAGCGCCCAGGAACAATTGCAGCATCTCGGCGTCGAGGTCCGCACCTCCGCGGTCGTGACCAAGATCGAACCCGGAGCGGTTCACGTCGGCGACACTCACCTGGACGCGGCGATAGTCCTGTGGGCCGCCGGCGTCGCCGCTTCCCCGTTGGGCAAGAAGTTAGGCGCGCCCACCGATCGCGCCGGCCGCGTGCTGGTGCAGCCCGATCTCAGCCTCCCCGGTCATCCCGAAGTTTTCGTGATCGGCGATCTAGCCGCATTGAAAGACGAAAACGGCAAGATGCTCCCCGGCGTAGCCCCCGTCGCAATGCAGCAAGGACGCTTCGTAGCCAAACTAATTCGCGACGAAGTGGGATCCGTGGGTGCCCCACCCTTCTCGCGTCCTGTGCGAGAGGAGCCTGCCCTGAGCGCAGCGGAGCCGAAAGGCGACGCGGAGCCGAAAGGTGGGGATTTTGACTCACGTCCCACTTTCCACTACTGGGACAAAGGCAGCCTGGCCACCATCGGCCGCGCCGCAGCCATAGCCGAGTTCGGCAAGATCCACATCTCCGGATTCATAGCTTGGCTGGCATGGCTGTTCATCCACATCATGTATCTCGTCGGTTTTCGCAACCGTCTCTTAGTTATGATCCAGTGGGCGTGGTCCTATGTCACCTACGAACGCGGCGCCCGGTTGATCACTGGAAGCACCGACCTGCCCGGTTGGACCGGCCTCCACGCCGAGCACGCAGGAGCGGCGGAATCGAAACCCCAAGAATTTCCTGCTGCCGTGCGCAAGTAAGGGTAAGATTGGATTTTGAAAAACGGCTTAACCTGGATTGCCAACAGTCAGGAGATCTGAATGCCAAAGAGATACGCTCTGATTTCACTGCTGGTACTGTTCATCTCAAGTGTGCTTGCCACCTCCGCCCAATCGCTCACTCAAGCCGACCGTGACAAGGCGATGCAGTATCTGGAGTCCACCCGCCAGGGAGTCATCGACGCGACCAAGGGCTTGTCTGCGGCGCAGTGGAATTTCAAGCCCGCTCCCGACCGCTGGTCGGTAGCCGAGTGCACGGAACATATCGCCGCGGCTGAGGACTTTATCCGCGGGATGATCGTCGAAAAGGTTATGAAGTCTCCGCCCCGGCCCGCCGGCGAAGACGTGGCGGCGATCGACTCGATGGTGGTGGTGCAGATTCCCGATCGTTCCCATAAGGCGCAGGCTCCAGATCCGCTGAAGCCGACCAATCGTTACGGTTCGCCCGACGGCTCTCTCAAGCATTTCGTTGAGGCGCGCGCTACCACTGAAGACTTTTTGAAGAACACGAACGATCTGCGCGAGCATGCCATGATGAGCCCGCTGGGCAAGAACTTGGATGGCTACGAGTTCATCCTCTTCATCGCCGGGCACAGCGAACGACACACCAAACAGATCGCGGAAGTGAAGGCAGATCCGAACTTCCCGAAGCAATAGGCGCGACTCGGTTCGCATGAAGAATGGTCTGATCTCGCGAGTACTCGCTGGCCTGGGAGCGGCATGTTTCCTGTGCTCCCTGGCCTCCGCCGAAGTTCTCAAGATCGTCGTCAACGATACCATCCAGCCCATCACCGCCGAATACATCGCCCGCGCCATCGACGAAGCTCATCGCCGCAATGCTCAGGCGCTACTGATCGAACTCAACACTCCCGGCGGACTCGTCGAGTCCACCCGCGACATCATCGAAAAGATCACCGCCTCGAAGGTCCCGGTAATCCTCTACGTTACCCCGAGCGGCAGCCGGGCAGGCTCAGCGGGATTCTTCATTCTTGAATCGGCCGACATCGCAGCCATGGCCCCGGGCACAAACGCCGGCGCAGCTCACCCGGTTGTGCTCGGTGGCGGCAAGATAGACGACGTAATGAAAGCAAAAATGGAGAACGACGCGGCCGCCCTCATGCGCTCAGTTGCCGCCAAGCGTGGACGCAACGTGGACGTCGCTGAAAGCGCCGTTCGTGCCTCGAAGTCTTTCACCGAACAGGAGGCGCTTTCGCAGCATCTCATCGACTACGTCGCCTCCAGCGAAGAGGATCTTTTTCGCCAGGCCGAGGGGAAGACCTTCAAACGGTTTAGCGGCGAAACAACAACACTCAAGCTAACCGGCCAGCCCATCGTCCTCTTCGATATGACCTTGAAGGAACACATCCTGGCCTATCTCATGGACCCGAACATCGCCTTCCTGCTTCTGGCGATCGGCGCGCTGTCCCTTTACATCGAGTTCAACCATCCCGGCGCGGTTATCCCCGGAACCGTGGGAGTCGTGTTCATCCTGCTGGCTGTCTTCGCGCTGAATCTTCTTCCTACGCGCTTTGCCGCTCTGGTGCTGATTCTGGGAGCGTTCGCTCTGTTCGCCGCGGAAGCCAAATTCGCAAGTCACGGTGTCTTAACCGTCGGCGGTATAGCCCTGATCACCCTTGGCGCACTGCTGCTGGTCGACGCTCCCATCCCAGAGATGCGCGTTCATCTCTGGACTGCATTAGGAGTCAGTATTCCGCTCGGTTTCATCACAGCATTCCTGATGAGCATCGCCCTCAAGGCTCGGCGCAACAAGGTCGTCACCGGAGCCCAAGGTCTGGTCGGCGAAACCGGTGTAGCGCAAACCGCCCTGGTACCTCGGGGCAAAGTCTTCGTCCATGGCGAGCTTTGGGACGCAGTCTCGTCCTCCGACATTCCAGTGGGCCAACTAGTAGTCGTGCGCCAGGTCGACGGACTCACGCTGCAAGTAGAGCCGCTCTCGGTTCCTCAGTCGCCCCAACCCACGGTCGCCGCGATCTAGCCGGAACACCAGCAGTTCCCATGTGGGAATAGCTAAGTGGGGACAGCCGCCCCCGGCTGTCCGGCCGGGCAAAGCCCGGCCGCCTCTGTTTGCCGAAATTTCACGGGCACGGCGTATCAAGCCAAGCAACCACTTCACCCTCGAAATGCGCGCCGCCCCCGCCCCACTGCTATACAATCCGCTTGAGGAGCGCCCGCTGCTCCTTGCGTGGAGGTAGTGATGGAAGTGTTCGGGTTTGGCTTCACCACAGTCGTCGTCGTCATCGTTCTCATTTATCTTCTGAGTTCCATCAAGATCCTGGCCGAGTACGAGCGAGGTGTCATCTTCCGGCTTGGCCGTTTGTTGTCGAGCGCGAAAGGCCCCGGCCTCATTCTGGTGTTCTCGCCCATTGATCGCATGGTGCGCGTTTCCCTACGCCAGGAAGCTCTCGAAGTGCCGCCCCAGGACATCATCACCCGCGACAACGTCACCCTGAAGGTCAACGCTGTAATCTTTCTGCGCGTGATTGATCCCAGCAAAGCGGTTGTTGAAGTTTCCAACTACGTTTACCAGACCTCGCAATTTGCCCAGACCACGTTGCGCTCCGTCCTCGGCGAGCAGGAACTCGATGAGCTTCTCGCCCATCGCGAAAAGATCAATCTGCGCCTGCAGAGCATACTGGACCAGCACACCGCCCCCTGGGGCGTGAAGGTGGTCAACGTGGAAGTCAAGCAGGTCGACATGCCGGAATCCATGCTGCGCGCCATGGCCAAGCAGGCCGAAGCCGAGCGCGAGAAGCGTTCCAAGATCATTCACGCCGAAGGCGAGTTCTCGGCCGCGCAGCGTCTGGTCGATGCCGCCCATCTGCTCGCCACCGAACCCGTCAGCGTCCAGCTCCGCTACCTGCAGACCCTGACCGAGATCGGCGTAGAAAAGAACACAACGGTAGTCTTCCCCGTCCCGGTGGATTTCTTCTCAGGACTTCAAAAGCTTCTAGGGAAGTCTGATGGAGGCACGACGACGAAGACCGCGTAAAATTACGAGATACCGGGTGCCCCATTTCTCGCGTCTTTTGTGAGAAGTGGGGATTTTGAAGTTCGGCCAAACAGAACGAAGTTGGAGTAACTTATGGCTTCCTCACAAGACACTGAAATCACGCTAGGCACCGGAAAACTACTCGTCCTGTTCTTCGGCTTGGTCGCGACCTGCGCCGCCTTCTTTGCCGTCGGCTACTCGCTGGGCCGCAAGTCGGAGCCGGGAATCACCACCGCGAGCGCGGCCCCGTCACCGCAGCCCGCATCCACCAAGACGAAGACCGCTGCCAACGGCACGTCGCAGCCTCCCATGACCTTCTACAAGGCCGTCGAGCAGAAGGATGCGAATCCCGAACTCACTCCCCCGTCCGAGCCGAAACCAGATAGCAACACAACCCAGGCAAACTCTGCATCGAGCCAAACTCAAACTCCCGCAGGCAATACGCCCGACCCGACGACCACCCTGCCCTCCGCCAGCTATTTCGTCCAAGTGGCCGCCGTGAGCAAGCAGGAAGATGCAGAAGCGCTTGTAGAAGCACTTAAGAAGAAGCAGTATCCCGCATTCGTGGCCGCAACTTCGACCGCAGACAAGCTCTTCCACGTTCAGGTCGGCCCCTTTTCCGACATCAAAGATGCTGAGGCCATGCGCGCCCGCCTCATCAGCGACGGCTACAACCCAATACTCAAAAAGTAACCTGACTGACCGCTCAGCCCACGTCGGCGTCCCATGCTGTCGTCGCTCACCCGCCGGCTGAATTCATACATTGACATCCATCAATTTCCCAGCTATTCGTAGTCCTCTATGCCCAGCGACACCGCCCTAGACCGCACTCTACACGCCATCTCTGATCCCACGCGAAGACGCATTCTGCAAGCGCTAAAGCAACCCGTAGCGCCGGCGTCCTCGGCGGCTGTCCGGCGGGCGTCCCGCCCGCCGCACTCGCTAGCAAATAATTCACAAGCCCCTTTTGGAAAAACCCCCTGCCTCTGTGCCGGAGACATCCAGGAACGAATGCGTCTCACCCAGCCTACAATCTCCCATCACATGGCAATTCTCACCAAGGCGGGATTAGTCGAGGCGGTGAAACGTGGCCAATGGCGCTGGTATCGCCGCAACGAGAGCGCAATCCGCCGCCTCGTAAAGACACTTCGCAGCAAGCTCTAGAAGTCTGGCAAGAGATTCAAGCAACGATTCCGCGGAAAGGGCACCGGGGTGCCACGACACTCCGGCTTCGAGCACACAGTACAGTAAGGAAACATTTCAGCGCTGAGGTGAATTCGAGCTGACTATTGAGAAGGCGACTGAAACGACCAGGAGGCGGTGCTTTCCAGCCGATTGAATCGGCAACTCTCTAACTGGAAGATGCTGTCGCGGCCGCGGTCTTTTGCAGCAGCCGCCGCGCCTGCGAGATCAGGTCTGCTACTTCAAAAGGTTTAACCAGGCAGGGAATGTTGTTCTCCTGCAGCAAGCTCCGGGTGTCCCCCTGGTCGATGCCATTCGAGAAGGTAAACAACAGATGCTTTTCCATTCCCGGACAATTCTCTTTCAACCAGAGATACGCCTCTTTCACATTCCAGTCGCCCGGGATCTTACCGTTCATGATTACCGCATCAAACTGCTCGGAAAGCAGACGCGTCTTCACATCCTGACTCTTTCTGGCTGTCACCACGCTGGCACCGGCTCCCGCCAGTACATCGCGCTCAAACTCTAGCACGCCCTCTTCCTCTTCCATCAGCAGCACGCGGCCGTCAATGGCGCCCTCGCGCCGCCGGACCGGCGCAGCCACAACGTTCGGTCGAGCGGCTGCTTGTGCCGCAACCGGCAGCCGCACTTCAATGATCGCCCCACCGTCAGAACCATTGCGCGCCGTTATGTCGCCACCGTGCTCCTTCACGATCCCATAGCAGATGCTGAGGCCCAACCCGGTTCCTTTGCCCACACTCTTGGTCGTGTAGAAGGGATCAAATATCCGCTTCGGATCCTTCAGCCCCGGTCCATCATCCGCGAACTGCGTGCATACATGCCCGTTCTCGCAGAAGAGACGAATTTTCAGCTTTCCCGCTCGCCCCGTCTCCAGGATTGCATCCACCGCATTGTTGATGATGTTCAGGAACACCTGCTCGATCTGGTGGGAATCGGCAACCACCGCCGTAAGCTCGCTCGGCGCCTCCCGCTCCACGCGGATGTTATTGATCTTCAGATCGTAGTCGCGCAGCGCCAGCGTTTCGTCGAGCACCTTTCGGAGATCGATTTCATCCCGCTGCGGCTTCCGCTGCCGCGCGAAGGACAACAAGTTCTGTACCACCCGATGCGTGCGCTGCGCCTGCTTGAAGAGCTTGGCCACATAGTCCTGCGCCCGCTGGCTCAATCCCTCGCTCTCGAGCAATTGCGCGTATCCGAGAATCGCGGTCAGCGGATTGTTGAGTTCGTGCGCCACTCCCGCAATCAATTGTCCTACCGCCGACATCTTCTCGCTCTGCAGTAACTGTTCCTGCGTCTTGCGCAGGTCTTCATAAGCCCGGCAAGTTTCTTCGTATAGCCGGACTTTCTCGATCGTGGTAGCCAACTGCCGGCTGATCGCCACCAGAAGATTCTCTTCGTTGCTGGAGTAATCGTATCCCAGATGGCTGCACAGCCCCATGATCCCGGTGGGTGCGTCCTTACCCCAGAACAGAACCCAAATCCACGCCCGATCCGCATCCGAGCGAATAAAGTCCGCTACCTGCGCCGGCAAGTGCGGCAAATACTCCGCCGTGATCACCTCGGTGCGCGACCGCATCACCAGATCGCCAAAGCCATCGGAAAGCGAGATCTCCGCGGGCCGGCCTTTATCGCGGCTCCGCGGTCCCCAGGCTGCCCGGCGCCGGTAGGTCGGAGCGTCGGTGTCGGAAAGATAAACCGACCCGCTCTCCGCCCCGAATAATGACACCACCTGCCGCAACGTAAGATTCAGAATTTCATCCAGGTCGAAGGACTGCGTAGCCACCACCGCCATCGCGTTCAGCGCGTTCAATTCGCGATTCCGGCGGCGCATTTCGTCTTCGGCGCGGCGCTTCTCCGTCATGTCGAGCACGAAGCCCTGATAGCGCTCGACTTTCCCCATCGAATCGCGCGTCGCAAAACTGCTCTCCGCCGCCAGCAGGATCGTCCCATCCTTGCGCCGCAGCGTCGCTTCGAAGTTGCGCACGTAGTTGTGCGTCTCGATCTCTTTCTGAAAGCTTGCCCGCTGATTGGGATCGACGCAGATCTCCGTATTCAGGTTGATCGCCAGCAATTCGTCGCGGCCGTTGTACCCCAGCATGTGTACGAACGCATCGTTGCAGTCGAGTATCTTTCCCTCCGGCGTGGCCACGTACACGCCTTCCTGAACCTGCTCAAATAGCAGTCGATACTTCTCCTCCGCCGATCGGCGGTCGGTAATGTCGCGGACAACGTGAATGATTCCTTTTTGCGGACTTCCCTGCTCGTTGTAAGATGACGTCGAAACCACGGAAAACCCGCCAAAGCAGGGATCCGCGCCCTCGGTAAACTCCTCGTCGCCGCCCATCGCGCAGTACGGACAGCCCGTCCACTCTCCGAAAGTGTGCGGGAGGACTGACTCGCAGGTGTTGCCCAGCACGTCAGCCGTCGCCTGCCCCACGTGCTCCAGCAGGACCTGGTTGGCCTTGATGATGCGGTAGTCCTCGTCATGCGCCAGGATAATGTCGTGGATCGAATCAAACGTATTCATCCACTGCCGCTGGGAACGCAGCACCTGCTCCAGCAACCGGAAGTTCTCTACCGCGATAGCCAGCTGTTGCGCACAGGTCTGCAGGAATCCCAACTCCTCCGGCGTCCAGCAAACCGTCCGCGAATTGCCCAGCAGAAGCAGGCCGATCGCTGATTTCTTTCCCACCACTGGCAGCATTACGACTTGGCGAATCTTCTCCGCCTCCAGGCTCACCGGATTCTCCGGAGCCGCGTCGTCAATCTTTACAACCTGAGCCTGCGCCTTCTCCAGCATGCGCGACACGTCTTCCGTGACTTCCGCAAAACCGGCATCGCGCAGGAAATCCCCGGACACACCCACGGCATGGGTGGCAACCATATGCCCACCTTCTACCAGGCGGAACCATGCTGCCCTCGTCCTGGTCACCCGCTGCAACTCTTGTAGCGCCGTCTGCACCAGGTTTCCGTATTGCTGCGCGCTCGCAATCCCCGCGGTCAAGGCGTGAGTCACTCTCAGCCGCCGGGTTCTGGCCTTGGCTTCGTCGAACACCATCACCAGCATGCTCAATCCAAGCAAGGCCTCCGCCGCCACAAAAATCGCCGCCGGAACCTGATTCGTCAAAGGCTCCCAGGGCAGGTGCAGAAACGGCAAACCCAGCGCCAGTGTCCAGGCTCCCAATTCCCACCTTCCGCGTCGCGCGCGCAGCACTGCAATCGCCGCCGTCAACAGCACCATCCGGTAGCCAGCCTCCAGGGCCATGCGCAGCGGAACCGAATCAGGCCACAGCAACACGCGCGCTGCGGCGAATCCGGCCAACACGGGCGTGATTACCGCCAGCGGAATATACAAATCCCTGCTCTGCGAATAGACAAGAGCCGCCCCGGACAGCAGTCCCACTGCGACTACGAACGCCGCCTGCACCGATAGCGGCAAATATTGTGAGGGGATCCGAGCCGCAAAAACATGCTCCGCCAGCCGCGATGCCGTCAGCACCGTCCAACCCAGAACCCAGATCTTTAGATAGCGCTCACGGAAAGTACGCAGCGCGAGGAAAAAAGTGCCCAGCAGGATCAGCAGAGACAATTCTGCCGCCGTCGGCTTCACCAGCCCAAGCTGTGCCGCATTCCAGATCGACCAGAGGGACGTGCTCATCGCGTTGGGAACGTAGGGATTCCTCGCTCCTGAATACCACGCCGCAGCCCGTTCTCGATGCAGTTTCCGGACCTGATTGATTACTTTCGGCATCTCGCGGTTGGGATACAATCGCCGATAGGCTCTTCAGGAACCCTAATGCCCGATCGCATCCTTGTCGTCGACGACGAAGAAGCCATTCGCGAAATCGTCTCGTCCATGCTTACTTCCGCCGGATATAGCTGTAAACAAGCGCGTTCCGGGATGGAAGCCCTCGCCGTCCTGAACTCTGGCGAGGCCTTCGAACTCCTGCTCTCCGACCTCATGATGGCCGAACTTGACGGCATCGGCCTGCTCGAGCGCACCAAGGAAAAATATCCTGACATGCCGGTTGTGATGGTTACCGCCGTGCACGATATCTCCGTCGCCCTGGCCGCCATCCGCAACGGCGCTTACGACTATCTGCTCAAGCCCTTTGAACGCGAGCAATTGCTGGCCACGGTCAGCCGGGCCATGGAAAATCGACGCCTGAAGGTCGAGAACCGCGTCTACCAAACCAACCTTGAGTCCCTGGTCGAAGCCCGCACCCATCAACTTCAGGATGCGATCGAAGAACTCAAGCGCTCCTACGACATCACCCTCCAGGCGCTGGGTGACGCCCTCGACTTGAAGGATCGTGAAACCGAAGGCCACTCCCGGCGCGTAACCGCCTTCACCATGGCCATCGCCCGCCACATGGGACTGCCCGCCGACCAGGTCGCCATGATCGCCCGCGGTGCCTTCTTGCACGACATCGGTAAAATGGCGATCCCGGATAAGATTCTGAACAAGCCCGGAAAACTCGATCCCGACGAAATCGTCATCATGCGTGAGCACTGCTATAAGGGCTATCAGATCGTCAAAAAGATCCCCTTCCTGGCCGATGCCTGCGACATCATCTACTCCCACCAGGAGCATTTCGATGGCACTGGCTATCCTCGCCAACTGAAGGGCAAGAACATCCCTCTCGGGGCTCGAATCTTCTCCGTCGCCGATACGCTCGATGCCATCATCTCGGACCGCCCTTATCGCAAGGCCAGATCCTTTGGCGCTGCCCGCGAGGAGATCGTGCGTTGCGCCGGCACCCAGTTCGATCCTGAAGTGGTCACGGCCTTCCAAAACATGCCCGACGAGGTCTTTGAAGAACTACGCCGCGCCATCGGCGCCCAGGACTATCCCGCACCGATTCCTCCCGCGCCGAAAAGTAAAGGACACTCAGCTTCCCCCGGACCAGGCGCCGCGCCGCCGCTAATCTAGCAGTTGCTCTGAAAGACTCGATTGCGGTTCTGCTCTGAGCGGTTCTGCTCTGAGCGGCTCTGTTTTGAAAGGGCGCGGCTTCAAGCCGCGCCGTAATGACTGCAAGATTAGCCATGGCTTCCAGCCACCGAGGTCACATCCGGTCTGCGAGTGAGCTTTTCAGCTAAACTGCGTTTTCAGCAAACAGCTGGAGCCAAAATCCTCGCTCGATCCCAGGTAACTACAGTAACTACAGCCCCATCACTTAATTTCTTACAATCGTTGCAGAGCAAAAATTGGACCTTCGTAACCATTCAAAACTCTGGGTGGGTGCCGCTGTGTTTTTCACTGCAGCGCTGATACTCGCGTGTGCCATTCTTCCGCGCGGACTCGCTCGCATCGCAATCAGCGACATCGTTTGTGCTCTCCTGATGTTCTCCGCGCTTCTCGCATTTGCGCAGAATGGCTTTGCCAGCAAGGGCCGCTTTCGAGTTTTCTGGATGCTTCAGGCCGCCGGATGGGGTCTCTGGCTCAGCGACCAAGTCGTCTGGATCATCTGGGATCTCGTGCTGCAAAAGAAAATGCCCGCCATGCATCCCGCGGACATTCTCCTGCTCGTCGCCGGCGTTCCCATGCTTGCCGGCCTCCTGCTGCGCCCCCACTTGCAGCCTTCCAAGTCCACGGCCCGGGTTGGGATTCTCGACTTTTTGCTGCTGATGCTGTGGTGGCTGTATCTGTACGTATTCTTTATCATCTGTTGGCAGTACCTCTCTCCCAACCAAGCCTTCTACGACCATAATTGGGATTGGCTTTCCGTGGCTTCTTTTCTGGTGCTGGCTTCCGTGCTTGCCGTCTTTTGGCGCACCAGTTCTGGAGCCTGGCGCACCTTCTACGCGCGTTTCTGTGCCGTCGCGGCGTTCAACGGAATCGCGTTTTACATCCTCAACCAGGCCATTGAACGAGATGTCTACTTCACCGGCAGCTGGTATGACATCCCCTACGCCGCGTCGTTTGCCGCCTTTACCGCGGTTGCATTGTCCGGACGCGGACTCTCGCCCACCGATGAAACCCGCAGCGACAGCGCTTACGGCTCCTGGCTCGCAACGGCTGCCATGGTGGCGGTGCTCTCCCTTCCCGTGATGGCGCTGTCAGCTCTCCTCAGCAGCGATGCATCTCATGGCTCTGCTGATCTTCGTCAAGCATCATCGCCTCAACCAGGAATTGAAGCGCACCAACAGCGTGCTCCAGGAAGCTTCCCTCACCGACCCGTTGACTGGCGTTCGCAACCGCCGCTATCTTTCCGCCAGCATCGAAGCGGATATCAGTCAGACCCTGCGCTCCTATGCCGACAGCAACGACCCCCGCACCCGCGACTTGGTCTTCTACCTCATCGACGCCGACAACTTCAAAGAGATCAACGATCGTTTCGGCCACGACGCCGGTGATCGTGTGCTCGTTGAAATGTCGCGCAGAATCAGTTCCTGCGTGCGCCTCTCCGATGTTTTGGTGCGCTGGGGTGGCGAAGAATTCCTGATCGTCTCGCGCTATACCGACCGTCGTGACGCCACCATCCTCGCGGCCCGTGTGCTCGCCGCCGTTGCCGACACGCCCTTCGTTCTGGGTCAACCGGGCGAAACCATCTTCCGCACCTGTTCGATCGGATGGGCCGCTTTCCCCTGGTTGACAAATGATCCCGAAGCCATCGACTACGAAGAAGTCCTGAACCTGGCTGATCAGGGCCTTCGCCAAGCCAAGCAGTCGGGGAAAAACCGCGCCGTCGGTATGGCGCCTCCCCATAGAAATGCCCCAGGGCCCGCCAAGCTTGACACTCTTCGCTCCAGCCAGCTGCCCGTCGAAATCCTGGCGATCGCAGGTCCAACCAAACAGTCCCCGCAATAGCGAAAATCAGTGACTCGGGGCATCAAATTCTCTCTACCGCCCATCCAACTACCATATCAATCCTAGGGGGGATTACCCATGCTCGCACGGATCCTTCGCGCTTCCCTGCCCGCTTTTCTTGCTTTCACCCCTTCTTTTTTGTCCGCCCAGGACCAACCCTCAACCCCGCCAAACGTGGTGCCCCAAGGCACCGTCGTAATGATCCAGCTCAGCGACCGCTTGGACACTCACAGCGTGAGAACCGGTGATCGCTTTCACGCCCGGTTGGCCGAACCAGTCTCCACCGCCGATGGCCGCACCCTTGCCGAAGGCAGAAAGATCAAAGGACACATCAGCGCCGTCGAGCCCGGCCTTCGCACCCGCCTGCTGTTAAGCTTCGACGAGATTGAAACTCCGCACGGCTGGGTACCTCTTATGGCCACCGTCACCGGAGTCCCCGGCGAACACGGCCTGCAACCAACCGGAGAAGAAGGTGAAATCGGCCGCAAGGGTATGACCAAGGAGCAGATTGCCGAAGCAGTTGTGGTAGGAGCAGGAGAAGGTGCGATGCACGGAGCCCATAACGGCGGCAAACGCGGGGCCGCCTCTGGCGCAGGAAATGGCGCCGCCAACGGGGCATTCAACGCCTACGAATCCGGCCATGACCTGATTCTCGACAAAGGCACGGCCCTAGAAATCCGCCTGGACCGCAACCTGCAATTACGCTAAGCAAACGAGGGTTAATCAAACAAGGGTGCCCCACCCTCCTCGCGCCCTTCGCGAGAGGGTGGGGTTTTTCGAAACAAAGGCCGAACGCCGCGAGACGCCGCGTACAGCATCTCTTTCACAACCTCAGCCCTGGTTCCCGCAAGATTAAGCTTCCCGACCGTTCTTCAAAGGAACACAGGTTCCACAACATATGCGCACAATTCCATTCTCTCTGCGACCTCTGCGGCCTTTCTCCGCGACCTCTGCGATTAGAATGTTCGTGACCACCCTTACCAAACCTAGTTTTTCCCGGGAGGACCGATGAAATTCGCCCTCGTCGCACTCGCTGTATCGCTTGCCGCCATCCCTCTCATCGCGCAGGAACACCCGTCCGTTACCGCGCAACCCAACACCGTCTACGTCGGCGCCGACGGCAAATTCGAATCCGCTCCCGACACCGCCCTGATCCAGTTCAACGTCTCCGTCCAGGAAGACACATCCCAGGCCGCCTACCAACACGCCTCCAAAGAT
>WNFG01002340.1_pt1 | contig 21751 bp, 18 predicted proteins | sample 5400431 | NCBI WGS metagenome assembly WNFG01 (sample SAMN13153346, study PRJNA577476) | soil metagenome | isolation source: 120 cm saprolite under Douglas fir tree site 2 hole 3 replicate 2 | place: USA:California | collected 2015-04-18 | reverse complement strand
GACGACTCGGATTAGGAGTAAAGTTGGAAAGTGCTTTAGAATCAATGGTGCACTTCATGTCGGGGCGTAGCGCAGCCTGGTAGCGCGCCTGCCTTGGGCGCAGGAGGCCCCCGGTTCAAATCCGGGCGCCCCGACCACTTACTCCTTTATTTTCAGTGAACTGTCCCGGATACTGCAGCCTTGGAGGAAAAAGGGAGAGAAATCTTGGTGCCAGTTCGTTTTTGTTGGAGCGGTTCGGGAGAACCGCGCCACACGCGGAAGGAAGGACGCTGTTCCTAGTCGTGCAAAACAACACTCAGGAGGGATTTGTTGACGTGGATCTCGCCGTCGTATTGGATGAAGCCTAATTTCCTGAATTTGTTCATGAAAAAATTGACTCGGGAACGCGTTGTGCCAATCATCTCCGCCAGCATCTCTTGCGATACATTGGGAATCACCTTTTGAGGCTGGTCCTGCGCTCCATACCGCGCTAGCAGCAGCAGCGTACGCGCTAGCCGTTTTTCGCTGGAGTTGAAGAGCTGGTCTATCAGGTCCTCTTCGACTCGGGCGTTTCGAGCAAGAGTGTACGCTATGAAGCGATCAGAAAACTCGTGCTCCTCGTGGAGCACCCGGACTACCTCGTGTTTCTCAATGACGAGAACGGTGGTGGGTTCAATCGTGGTCGCAGTGGCCATGCGAATGGACTGGCCGGCAAGGCACCCTTCCCCAAAAAAATCACCGGGTCCGAGAATCGCTACGACGGCTTCTTTGCCGGTCTCATTGACCACTGTAAGCTTCACACCGCCTTCTTGAATGTACATGACATTATTCGCTGGATCGCCCTGCGCGAAGATTGTTTCTTTTCCTCGAAACTTGGTTACCTTTCTCCCCAGACCGGCCGAATCGAGAAATAGTTGCGCATCGAAAGCAGGGCTTCTTAAATTTAGTTTTGGAGGGGGGCGACGAAGCTTGACGAGTATACGTCGAGTTGGGGAAGGCTGGATCGAATTCGACTTGCGCTCAGTCGGTGGGGCCTTCGGTGGTGTTTGCATTGCTCTGTTCTCCGTTCGCGGTTGACCGGACTGGGATCCGGAATCCGACGCGAAGCTACACTTGTCCCCTGAACGGCAGTGTGCTGCGAATGGAACGAGCGCGGTATCGGGGATGCTGCTAATACTGAAGGGTTTTGTCCGGAGAAACCCTGACAAGAGGGTGCCGCGCAATGGCATCGGGTTAAGATGGCGGCCTGCAACCAAATCCCTACCGAGCCGAGTGGTCCGGTTCCTTCTCCAGGGCTTCTGGGGTCAATAAACCCATTTGCACGGCAAAACGAATGACATCACTTCGCGTCCGCAGTCCGAGCTTGTCAGCAAAACGTGAACGATAGGTCTCGACGGTTTTCACGCCGACAGAGATCTGTTTAGCGATTTGTGCGCTGGTGTACCCTCGCGCCACAAGTCCCAGTACCTGCAGCTCGCGGCCACTGAGGATGTTGATCGGTTGTGTGGGATCAGCTTTGGTCCCTTTTCTAGCCAAAACGTCCTGGACAAGAATGCTGGCCAAACGCGAGTCCACGAAGACCCCTCCGCGATGCACCGCTCGTATAGCGGCGATGAGCTCTGAATCCACCGCCCGTTTTAACAAGTAGCCCGAGGCGCCGGCGGCCAGAGCCGATCGTAGGTATGCGGGGTCATCGTGCATTGTGAGGATGAGCACCCTGGTCTCTCGGCAGTTTCGCGTTATTTCCTGCAACGCTTTCATACCGCCGACACGGGGCATGGTGAGGTCCAGCAAGGCCACATCTGGCTTCGATTCTCTTGCCTCTTGAACAGCCTTCTCTCCATCCGGAGCTTCGGACACAACTTCCATATCGGCCTGGGCATTAACGAGCATTCTCAGTCCTGCGCGGAGGATAGCGTGATCATCCACGATCATGATTCTGATCTTGTGCGTTCGCGCCCCCATTTCAGGTGCCTCTCCGCTCCACCGAAGGCTCGAAGTTCTGTTCAGCAAGAGGGACCCGCACCAGAATCTTGGTCCCCCTGCGTCGGGATGCGAAACTGACCGTTCCTCTCAACATTGCTGCTCTCTCTCGCATACTTTGAATTCCCAGGCGGTGCGAGGAGACAGCCACGGCCTTAACGTCAAAGCCACATCCGTCATCGGCTATCGCTACCTCCAAAGCCGTGGCCAAACACGCGAATTTAATGCTGACCGCCTTAGCTCCCGAATGTTTGGCTACGTTTGTTAGGGCTTCCTGGACAATGCGATACAACCCGATCTGGGCAGCAGGCGTAAGGATGTTGAAGTCAAGTTCAGTGAGTTTCAGATCCACAGCTATGTTGTGGGTCTTTATGTACTCGGAAACGTATCGGCTTAGTGCAACACCCAATCCATGGTCGTCCAGCACCGTTGGGTGAAGCCCGCGGGCGAGCCGGCCGATTTCGTCGATGGTCTGGGCAGTGATCTCGCGTAACCGATGTCCTTGACCCTTAACATCGGCTAGGTCTCGAGCGTGTTCCAGGGTGCGCAGGCCGACCAAAAGAGAGGTCAGCAATTGACCGGCTTCGTCGTGCAATTCGCGGGCAATCCGGCGTCGTTCCTCCTCTTGCGCGGAGAGCATGTGTTCCAGGAGCAGCCGACGCATCGCTTGGGCTTGTTTTATTTCCGCGGCTTGCTTGCGCTCGGTGATATCGCGCGAGACGCCGGAAGCACCAACGGTCTCGCCTTCCGGGGTCTTGATCGGGGAAACGGCTAGCGAGACATCAATCACGGTCCCATCCTTCCGCCGGCGCTTTGTCTCGTAGTGCTTCACTTTCTGGCCACGGCGGATGCGTTCCATGATTGCGGGCCATTCGTCTACGCGCTCAGGCGGCAACAGGATGGAAATCGGCTGGCCTATCGCCTCGTCCGCAGTGTAGCCATAGATCCCTTCAGCGCCGGGGTTCCAGCTGACGATCTTTGCATCCAGGCTTTTGCCGATAATGGCATCTTGCGAGGATTCGACGATGGCAGCCAACTGCAACCTCGTCTCTTCGACGTGCCTGCGTTTTTGCTCGCTTAAATCGGTTATCACCATGCCCAGGGCGTGGCCCTTGTATCCACGAAACCGATTAAGAGACAAATTGACCGGAACCAGACTTCCATCTCTGCAACGCAGGTTGAATTCGCCTTTCGCAACCGCCTTCTGAGCCTTGGCAAGGAGAGCTTCAAATCTGTCTCGCTCTGTTTTCGCAACCAGCGATTGAACCGCGATTCCGATCGTTTTCTCTTGTGGCCTGGACATCAGTTCTGCAAACCTGCGATTACAGTAGAGTACAGCACCATTCCGCGAGAGAGTCGCCGCGCCTTCGCTCATGGCCTCCACCAGCATGCGATAGGCGGGTTCGCCGCCTTTCAGCGCAACCACCTGTTCTCCGCGACGACCGGAAACCATCAACGCATCCACTTCGCCGGACTGCAGGGCGCGTAGAGTTTCTTCCGCAGTTTTCAACCGAGCGAGGAGCTTTGTTTGCTGATCTGATGGCGTGGATGACGGAGATTTGCGTGGAAGAGGCCCGAGGGTTCTGCGAGATCCTTTCCGTGCACCGACTTTGCCGGGCAGCCGTCCTCGGACTTGTCGGCCATCGGAACGTGGTCCCTTGTTAGCCATCTGCGATTTGAGCCCTTACTTCAGCGAACCGGTTGAAGATCCAACCCCACGATGACACTCTCGGTCTTGGAGAGGTTCCCAATTATTTTTTTGACCGGCGGCGGGAGCCTTCTTACCAGGGTCGGAATGGCAATAATATGATCACCCTTGGCCAGTTGCGGTTTCAACAGCAAATCAATCACTTCGATGCGGTACCTACCAATCACTTCGATGCGGTACCTACGCTGCAGTTTGTCTTCACAAATCTTCTTGAGGTTGGCGATCGCAGCAATCGAATTAGGTGTTTGGCCCGCGATATAAAGCCGCAAGATGTAAAACTCCCCTCGGCTGGTCTTGGCGGGGCGGCGTTTCCTTGTTGAACTCTTCTTCATGTAGGCTCGGTTTCTGGTCCTGATGGACCAAACTTGCTACTCATCCGCCGCGACTGCACCCAGGCCCGAGACGGTGGTGGCCACTGAGTGATCCATCAGAACCTTGCCCAATTCCATGCCTCTCGCACTCACGATTAGCTCACGAGGTTCGCGCGAATGTGCCATGCCGCGCGATTTCAGAACGTAAAGCTCGCGCCTCGGCCGCCCATTGGGTTTGCTGTCCCGCAACACAATCCAGGTGTCCATAAGAGAGGAGACGGCCGCCGCAGTTCTCTCCTGGGGATCTCCTGAGAATGTCAAATTCGTGAACAACGAGGTGATCTGTTGCACCTTTAAAAAATCGACCAGGCGCATAAGCATGGACTTAATGCTATGAGTGCCCGAGGCCGAAACCAGGTTGGTGATCGGGTCGATGACCACGACCTTAGGCCGAAACTTTTCAATCAATTTGTGAACAATGGCCAGGTGTGCTTCCAGACCGATGCTGGTCGGCCGCATCGCATGAAAGTGCAATACACCCTTTTTTACCCAGGGCTCCAGGTTAATGGCGACCGAGCGCATGTTACGGAGAATCTGGCTGGGGGACTCTTCAAAAGCGAAGTAGAGGCAAACTTCGCCGCGGGTGCAGGCGGCCTTGGTGAAACTCGCGGCCAAGCTGGACTTCCCGGTTCCCGACGAGCCTGATACCAGCACACTGCTTCCACGGAAAAATCCCTTACCTTCCATCATGTCGTCCAAAGCGGGAATTCCTGTTGAAACGCGATCCGTCGAAGCTTTGTGGGCAAGTTCGAGTGAGGTGATCGGCACCACCGAGATGCCCTCGCGATCGATCAGGAACGGATACTCATCGGTGCCGTGCGAAGTGCCGCGGTATTTGACGACGCGCAGCCGCCGGGTGGAAATCTGTTCCGTGACTCGATGGTCCAGTGAGATCACGCAATCGGCGATGTATTCCTCGAGCCCGTGACGGGTCAGCGTGTGTTCTCCGGCTTCCCCGGTAACGACAGCGGTGAGCTTGTGGGCTTCCAGCCAATGAAATAGCCTGCGGAGTTCCGCTCGCAGAATCGTTGCGTCCGTTAATCCGGAAAAAAGCGCCTCGATGCTGTCCAAGACCACTCGTTTTGCTTTGATGGCTTTGACTGCGTGGGCCAAACGGATGAACAGTCCCTCGAGGTTGTATTCTCCACTCTCGGCGATCTGGTTTCGCTCCACGGCAACAAAGTCCACCAACAGCTTCTTGCGCTTGGCAAGTGCACGCAAATCAAAACCCAGTGATGAGACGTTAGCCCCCAGCTTCGCCTCGGTTTCTTCGAAGTCCATGCAAACGCCCGGCTCGCCATATCGAACAGCGCCATGCACCAGGAATTCCATTGCGAATAAGCTCTTGCCACATCCTGCGCTGCCACAGACGAGGGTGACGCGACTTTTGGGCAAGCCACCCCCTGTGATTTCATCTAGTCCCTGAATTCCCGTCGGGGCCTTGGCGAGCGACGTACGTACTACTTTCCGCTTGGCGCTGGACATAGCGCGACTCCTGAACCGGAATTTGCAATTTCGACCCGGGTTTGATGCATCCTATCCTTACTCCCGCCGTCGATACAATAATTTACCACCAGATCGGACGCCAGCAAAATTGTGGCAAAGCTTTAGGATTAGCGGATCACAATGGTGTTGATGGGGGAAGTAGACGAGGCAATCGGCTAGACGCTTCATCGCCGGCGCGACAAAACCTTTTGAGCGCTCCACTACCCGTCGGGCTCAAAACAAACACCAACTTGGAATCCATCCGACTTGGAGCGAGATTCCTTTGCTTCTTCGGGCGAATAGAGCGGCACCGCAGGTGCATCGATGCCCCGCAAGACACGCCTACAATGAAAATCCGAATGCGCGGTTAGGGCTTCTCCTTCGGGGGAGGATCGCTCTTGGCGGGCTTGGATTGGTTCTGCCGTTCCTGCTTCTGTTTCTCCGCCAATAGTTTCTGCTCATCCGCGTGTTTTTGCAGCAATTGCTGCGTCTGTTCCTGATGCTGCTGCTCGACTCGCTGCTTGTTGGCCGCATCCGCCTGTTGCTGCGCGAGTTTCGCGTGTTCCTGGTCCTGCTGCTGCTGGACTCTCTGCTTGTCCTGCTCCTGCTTCGCGCGAAGCTGATCCTGCTCTTGCTGGTGCTTCCTGTCCAATTCGGCATTCGTTGAGGGTGGAACGACGAGCCGCGGTGGAGGCGGAACCTCATTCGGATGAACTGTCGAAGGCGGACCAGAGCGATTGGCTTGCTCAGGTGGAACGCGTTGCTGCTGGGCAGCATCCTGTCTGGTTTTTTCGGCAACGGCCTTGAGTTGCGCTGCTTGCTGCCGGGCTTTGTCGTCAGCGGCCTGCTGCGCAGCTTCCTGCTTCACTCTGTCTGCGGCGGCCTGTTGTTGCGCTGCCTGCTGCCTAGCTTTGTCGTCAGCGGCCCGCTGAGTAGCTTCCTGCTTCACTCTGTCTGCGGCGGCCTGTTGTTGCACTGCTTGCTGCCTGGCTTTGTCGTCGGCGGCCCGCTGAGTAGCTTCCTGCTTGGCCTTGTCTACAGAAGCCTGTTGTTGTGCAGCTAGTTGCTTGGCCTTTTCGGCGGCGGCTTGTTGCTGCACGGCTTCCTGCTTCGCTTTTTCTGAGGCTGCCTGTTGCTGGGCAGATTCCTGTTTGGCCTTTTCTGCAGCTACCTGTTGCTGCACTGCTTGCTGTTTGGACTTGTCGGTGGCTGCCTGCTGGGCGGCTAGTTGTTGCGCGGCGTCCTGCCTAGTCTTTTCCGCTGCGGCCTGCTGCTGAGCGTTCTGCTGTTTGGTCTTTTCGGCTGCTGCAGCTTGCTGGGCGGCTTGCTGTTGCGCCGCTTCCTGCTTGGCTTTTTCCGCAGCTGGTTGGGATTGAGCGGACGGCTGAGGTGCGGCGGCTGGAGGCGGGGCCCCAGGCGCGGGAGGATGGACTTGTTGCGCTGTGTTTAGAGACGTTGCCGGCTGTGGCTTTTTCGCCGCCGTTTCGACGGGCTTGACCGCGGGAGCGGGCGGGGCGGTTTTCACAACTCGTTCGACAGGCTGAGGCGTTGCCGCGCGGAGAGTCTGCTCGGCCTTGGCGTCGAGTGGCTTGCCAGGATTTGCTTGTAACGCCTGTTGCTTTTGCGCGAAGGCTACGGGCGGTGGCGGAGGAGCAACTTTGGCCACTACCGGCCGGCTGACGACCGCCGACGGAGGTATTGGCGGGGCACTGGCAGGTGTAGCGCTGGCGGTACTTTCTCTATTTGCGCCCATGACGCTTGCTCTAACGGGAGCTAGGGGCGCGGTGTGAACCGCAGGCGCCATGGTGATCGAGCCAGGCGCGACTCTCACGGCTGCTTGGGCCACCGGCTGGGCGTTCACGAAAGTTGCGCTGGGCACTGCGATAACGGCACCAGCTACGTTTTGATTTATATAGTTCGTGGTCTGAACGTTGTTGTTCACCACATTTGTAATGGTGGTCTGCTGGACCACGGTGTTAGTAATGTTCACGTTGGTGACGTAGGTCGGGCTGGCTTGACGCGCGGGGACGTAGACTTCGCCCGGTGCCAGCGCGAACCACGCAACGCCCCCGCCTCTTCCGAAGTCGCGCGACGAATTCGAATCACCCACAAAGGTAACGAGCGCCGGGGAATACACGGGGCGATACTCACGCTCATCATGGTTCGCTTCGCGGTGCGGCGGAACCCAAGCCCAACCTCCACCGCCGTTCCCATCATTGTCCATGTGCGCCCAGCGGCCGTAGTGAGAGGTCACGAATCCAGAAGGCGCGTCGTCCACCCACGTCCAACCCCAGGGATCGACCCAAGCCCAATGACCGTCTCTGTAGGGCGCCCAATTGCGCGAAACATGCGTCGGGACCCAGACCGGACCGTAAGTACGATCCGTCCTCCAGGTGCCATTTTGATCGAGGTCTTCCGAACCGGTCAGTTCCGGGGAAACGTAACGAGCTGACTGTGAGCGTCCTTCGCGTTGTTCCCGGCTGTACGACCACTGATCGAAATTGTCGCGGCTCGGCAGATCGTAAATATCGTAGGAAATATAATCCGTGCCGGAGACTTGAACCTGGGAGCCTCCATCCACAAGAAAGGCTTGACCTCCACCGTTGATCTGCCCCTGGCCGTCGCGAAGGGTTATTGTGGTGAAGCTGCCGTCTGGATCAACTGTAATGCGGTAGTCGCCGAGTCGCAGCAAGGTAAATGCAAGGTTCGGCGTATCCACTTCGAACACGTCGTCGCGATAAAGATTCCGCACACGCACATCGATGGTTCCGGAGTTCAACTGTATCTGAACCGTGCGGTCATCCAGATTCAGGAAGGAAACCGAGGTCTGCCCGCCCACGCGAATCGCCGTTGACCCGATGTGCATTTCAGCTCTGGATCTATCGCCTGTCCAGAGACTGTCACCCGCAGTCATTGGCCGGTTCAGGGAGGCCCAGCCCCAGTCACTCTCGCCGCCCGGTTGGAAGGAAACACGGCCCTCCACGTAGTTCAGGCGGGCCACACGTATTGGTGGGTCGTCATATGCGGAGGCTGACCGCACTACCACGATGAACAGAAAGAGCGCTAGGCATACGCGCCTGCAGAAATTTACAGAACAAACCGCTGTCTTCATGACTCCACCTTCTGGACACAATTACAAATGATTTTCCTCAAAGGAGGTCCAGCATCCAGATAAGGAGAACGGCGAGAAGAGGGAAATCGCCCGGCCCAGACTTGCATCGCAGTTGATGTCTAACTATCTCGCCGTCTAAGATATCTTTTACAGCGTAGGAAGACGAATTGATGTCCTCTATTGGACAGTGGTACGAGAATTCTTCCCTGCGTGACGGGGACAGGCTTCCAACGTCAGTTGCATTGCAATGGGAATTCCTTCTTGCCGGAAGTGTTTGAATCAAAATCCATGCCCCAGAGACAACGCGCCCCCGTAAATCCGCGGATTACGACTAGCATCGCCCGGCGCGCAATCCCTAGCCGCGGAAAGAGCCGGAAATGGCTGTTTAAGCCTATGGGTGTCCTCGGATTATCGAGATAAAAATCGAGCATGGGCATATCACGCGTAGTTGGGAACAAATCAAGGCTGACTCCAACAAGGATTCGGGGGCACCTCGACTCCCCCCGAATCCTTGCCATGCACCGTCACCGCTTTGGCTTTTTCGTCACCGGTGGCTTTTTTTCGCCGCCTTTGGTGCTGATCAGCGCCAAGAAATCTTTGGCGTTAAAAGGGTACAGCCGAGTGGATTGTTGTCCCGTTGTACTCAAAGTGACGTCCACACGCCGATTGTTGGCTAGGACCATCACCTGCAGATTATTCAGCATTTTTTGCCGGTCGGCTGGACTCAAGTCCGGATTTTGCGCTATGAGCTCCTTTGTCTGCTCGACAGTCAGCTGGTCCTCTTTGCCAAACGACCGCGTCTCAAAGTGGTCTGCGGGGACGCCGTGTTCTGCCAGGAACTTCTTGGTGCGCTCTACGCGGCGCTCTGTGAGGGCCTTGTTGTACTCTTCCGACCCGCGTGGGTCTGCATGTCCGCCGAGAATCAAGTGGGCCTCCGGCTTGTATTTCAGATAATTCATGTAGTCCTTCGCCAGAGTTTCCAAGATGTCCGCCTGGCTGTCGAGCAGGCCGCCCCCTGGATTCTCGGCTGTCGGCCGAGCAGTCTGGAAATAAATACTGTGAAGGGCCAGCCTGGCTTCGAGTTGCTTGATCTCGGGAGCAGGAGCAGGAGGCGGCGGCAGAGGTTCCACGTTCACTATGGTGGTGGACGAAGCGGTGAGTGGCGGATTGCGGTCATCGTTCACGTTGCAAGTGACCGTGATATGGCCGGGGCGGGTGTCCCGTGTATTCAGCGAGGCGGTGTCACCGTTGCCGGAGATGTCTCCGGAGCTTGCGGTGTAGCTGTACGCTAGCCTTCGTCCATCCGGGCTGCTGGCGCGCGAGCTGATCGTGGAGTTCCCACCGGTTCGAACGCTGGCCGGATCAGCCGAGCATTCAATCATCGGTGGGCGCGGCATTTTCACGGTGAACCGCGCGCTGCACGATGCATTTCCATTCCTGCGGCCATCGCTCAAGTTAGCTGTAACTTCATAAGCGCGCGGCTCCAGGCCCGTTGTGTCAATCTGGGTGGAAGCTTCGCTTCCAGAAACTTTCACTCCCGTGCCGTTCCAGCTATAGCTGACTGTGCGCTTGGGACTGAAATTAGTCCCGCTGGCCGTCGCCGTAACCGGCTCGCCGGCAAAGACTTCGGTCGGTTGCACTGAGCAAGTTGCGCTTGGCGGAATTGGAGTCTCTCCGCCACCGAACATGAAATTCAGGCCAGCCTGTAGTCTTACGCCGTTAATGTCAGTGTTTGACACAGTCGGAGGGGCATACCGGTAACTCGAGAATACATAGTCGGCCCTGATCAGCCGCAGAGCAACGTGCCTCGACAGTTTGACATCAATACCGCCGCCGAACATGACGCCGAGTCTGTCGATATCGTGGAAGGCATCCGGCATAAGACGATGGTCGCCTACTAACACCTCAAGAAACGGTGAAAAATGTTCGTGGCGGAAGGTAATCTTTGGGCCGAATGAGAGGTTGGAGAAAGCGGCGTCGTCAATTCTTCTCGCAAATGTGGCTTCCCCGCTGCCCCAATGCGTGCTGGCATCAAGTGTCAATCCGAACCAATGATTGAAATTGTAGGTAAGACTGGCCCCGGCACCGCGTGGGTTCGATTCCAGCCGCGTGCCCGGGAACGGTAGCAATGCTCCTGGAAGCTGGCCGTGTAGATCCGCGTGGGGATAAAAGAAGGAGTATCCGCCGTAAAGTTCCCACTTGGGAGCAGGCTGGTCCTGAGCTGCGGCCGTAATGGCAAACATACACAGGACTGCAATTGCTACCGGCAGTGCTGTGAAAAGACGAGCAAGGCGGCCCTTTGAATTAGATGACATGCGAATATTCCTCCGAACTTTAATAGCGTGAAATAATGCTTTTCCACCCTGCACGGCAGTGGACCAGCCTCAGGCTGGTCTCACCACCGAATGCCTCATGGACCGCAGGGAGGTACATTAACCGTATCGCTGATCAATGTGACTGCGCCAATCGACGCTAGCGCTCTGCCATTTAGTGTCACGCCGGCGCTAAGCGAGATGGACTGGTTAGCCATAAGATTTCCCGCCATGGTCGTACCTGTTCCCAACGTGGCTGAACTGCCAATCTGCCAGAACACGTTCTGAGGCAGGGCGCCATTCTGCAGATTGACCTTGCCGGCTGCCGTCGTGAGTGTGGATGAGATCTGGAAGATCCAGACGGCCGTTGAATCGCCTTGAGCGTCGAGGGTGAGATTCCCGGTTATTCCCAGCGAGGGCTGGGCAACGGTTGTATAAACGCCAGGGAAGAGGGTTTGCCCTCCTATGTCCGGAGGCAGGTGAGTCCCAACAGGTTTTCCTGCGGCGGTGTTATATGCCGTGGTCAGCTGACCCTGGGCCGTCTGGGCAACGCCGTCGCCCGCGTGTAACATGCCCGTTAGTGTTCCCGGCGGAAATCCAACTATCGCAGTTCCTGCCCACACGCCGACATCACCAGTAACGTTGGTAGGCGCTGCGACTGTTGAGGTGTTGGTGACCGTGGAGCCGGCCAAGATTCCGAACCCGCAGCCCGGCGTTCCAAACGCTATGGGCCCCGCACAAGCTGTTGTAGCTGTTGTGAACATCCACGTGAAGTCCGCAGCCAGGCCGTTGCCAAAGGTGTCTTGAGCGCCGGTAGTGATGGTGGCGGTATAAGCCGTGTTCAGTGCAAGAGGACTCGATGGCTTGAAGGTGGCAACGAAGCCGGTGGAATCCAGCGAAACGGTTCCGGTTACCGCCGGTGCCAACTTAAAAGTTCCTGTGTTGATTGTTGCAGCGTTCATCGCCTTGCTGAGTGTTGCGGTGACAATGGCGCCTTGGCAAATGCCCGTAGCGCCCCCCACTGGAACTACGGAAACCACTGTGGGCGGGCTCAAGGGAGACGTGGCACCCCCTGCTTTGTCCCCGTCACTGCACCCAGCCATCGTGGCCATCGCGGCCGTCAGCAGGAACGCCGGAATCCAAAATTTTCTGTAATTCGAATTGCGCATTAGCTTCTCCTCTTTACACACTTGCAAGGCGATCCGTCGAGCCGCGAAAGGGAATATGAGGACTCATGAATGCGTTGTCTGTGCTAGTTTGCACACGGCCGGCAAAAACCACCGAATATCCGAGTGTGCTCTTTTGTACAGTTCAGGAGCAGTCTTCTTGTTAAGGTGGATGCGGGCGCGGAGTGATCATGCAAGGGCGGCGCTTGCAAAATTGAGTATGAAACCCAAAAAAAATAGCCGAAATGGAACTGCTGGGAGATTTGACCCCCAAGTCTTCCTCGATACCGCAGGGGTGGCGAGAAAAGTTGCAGAATTTCGAAGGGGCGAATCGGTTTACTCTCAGGGTGAGGCCGCAGATACCGTTATGTATGTGCAGAAGGGGGGCGTGAAATTCTCCGTGGTGAATGCATCCGGAAAGGAAGCAGTAGTCGCCATGTTCGGCCCGAGTGACTTTTTTGGCGAGGGCTGCATGGCCGGCCAAACGATTCGGATGGGAACGGCTAGAGCGATGACGCCAACCACACTTCTGGTCATGGAGAAAAACGAGTTGCTACGTGTACTTCATGCAGAGCATGAGTTATCCGATCATTTCATCAGGTACATGCTGGCGCATAACATCCAGGTCGAAGAGGACCTGATCGATCAACTCTTCAACTCCAGTGAAAAGCGTCTGGCACGCACACTCCTGCTTCTCGCGCGCTACGGAAAACAAGATCAGCCAATCCGCATACTGCCGAAGGTTTCCCAAGAGACGCTGGCGAGCATGATCGGAACCACGCGATCGCGCGTGAATTTCTTCATGAACAAATTCAGAAAACTGGGTTTCATCGAGTACAACGGAAAAATCAAAATAAATAAATCGCTGTTGACGGTCGTCTTACACGAGTAAAACCGCCAGGTGGTCACGGCTCACCGGATGCACTTGGGATTCGGCAGAAAAGCCCGGCGGTTAAAGCACATCCAATACGAATCGTTCTTGGGTATTTATGCGGTGAATCTCCCGCACTTCACGGGTTCACAGGGAATCGAATGCCGCTGCCGAAAATAGAGCCACTCATAGAGTCCGTAGCATTGATTGAAGTTCAGTCTCTCGTATTGGAAGAGAAGCCCGTCATCCTGCCACCGGTTCCTCCGCACGCGGCACTTCCTAATCGCATCGCTGTCGTGGGCAATTATCTTCCCAGGCGTTGTGGAATCGCGACGTTCACAACCGACTTGTGCGATGCCTTGCACGCGGAATACGGGACAACGGAATTGCTAGCGCTGCCGGTTAATGATTCCGAAGAGGGCTACGACTATCCCGCCAGAGTGCGATTCGAACTCTCCGAGGACAACCTCGCCTCCTATCGGCAAGCCGCAGATTTCCTCAATTTCAGTAATGTCGATTTGGTATGTCTCCAGCACGAATACGGCATCTTTGGTGGACGCGCGGGCGGACATATTCTGGAGCTGCTGCGCCGCTTGCGAATGCCTTTCGTGAGCACCCTGCACACCGTGCTTCGAGAGCCGACTCCTGACCAGCGCGCGGTCATGCAGGAAATCGCCACTCTTTCCGACCGGCTGATCGTCATGAGCCAGCAGTCCGTCGAGATCCTCCAAGAGGTGTTTCACGTCTCAGCTGAAAAGATCGATTTGATCCCACATGGCATCCCCGATTTACCTTTCACCGATCCGAGTTTCTACAAGGACGCATTCGGCACGGAAGGAAAAGAGGTCTTGCTCACATTTGGCCTGCTTTCGCCGAATAAGGGCATTGAAAACGTCATCAAGGCCCTTCCAAAGATCCTCTCGCGGCACAGCAATGTTGTATACATGGTTTCAGGCATCACTCACCCGCATATCTTGCGTCGCGAGGGCGACAAGTACCGCGAGTATCTGCAGAACCTCGCCAAGGAACTTGGTGTTGAAGCTAGCGTCATCTTCCGCAATCGTTTCGTAAGCCCTCAAGAAATGGTCGAATTGATTGGCGCCGCCGACATCTACATCACCCCCTACAAGCACAAGGCTCAAGTCGTTTCTGGCACGCTCGCCTATGCCTTGAGCGCTGGCAAAGCTATTATTTCTACGCCATACCTGCACGCTATTGAACTCTTGGATCAGGAGCGCGGGACGCTTGTTCCGTTTGATGATCCTGAGGCGATCGCCACAAAAACAGTTGAACTTCTGGACAACGCCACTGCACGGCACGCCATGCGCAAGCGGGCCTACCTTTACGCCAGAGACATGGTCTGGAATCGCGTAGCCCAGAAGTATATGAAGAGCTTTGAACGCATCTACAACGAGCGTTTGCGAAGTCCGCGCGCCACTTACTCAGCTCAGAACACCGAAAAGAATCTCGATCGCCTTCCTGCCATAAAACTGGATCACCTCCTCCGCATGACCGACGCCACGGGAATGATTGAGCACGCGGTTTTCGTGATTCCGAACTATCCCGAGGGCTACTCGACCGACGACAACGCCCGCGCACTGATCGTCGCGATTCTTTTGGACGCCTTCGGTGCTGGCGCACCAAGAGGTTGCGCCGATTTAGCCTCCCGTTATTTAGCCTTCTTGTGGCTTGCTTTTGATCCCACCACGAAACGGTTCAGAAACTGTCTGAGTTACGAACGTCAGTGGCAGGAGGCGGAGGGATCGGAAGACAGTCACGGGCGAGCCTTATGGGGATTGGGGACCGTTCTCGGCAGATCCAAAGATGCGGGATTGCGCGGAGCTGCGGGCCGCATGTTTGAACTTGCTGTGCCCGCAGCGCTGGAATTTAAGAGTCCCCGCGCCTGCGCTTTTGCCTTACTCGGCGTCCTCGAGTACCTTGACTCCTTCCCGGGAGACCGCGCCGCTCTCAGTGCCTCCGATGCTTTGGCAAATCGATTGTTGAATTCCTACTGCGCGAACCGCACCGATGATTGGAAGTGGTTTGAGAGTGGGCTTGCCTATTCAAACGCCCGTTTGCCTCAAGCTCTGGTCCGAGCTGGCGTGCGCGCCGGCAACGAAGAAATGGTTGCCGCCGGTATCGAGGCTTTGGATTGGCTCGTCGCCTTGCAGCACTGCGAGGTAAAAGGCCATTTCGTGCCCATTGGATCGCAGGGCTTCTATTCCAAGACCACTGAGAGGGCCCGCTTCGACCAGCAGCCGGTCGAAGCCTGCGCCGCCGTATCAGCCTGCCTGCAGGCCTATCGCGCAACTGGAAAGGGCCGTTGGCGTAAGGAAGCTTGGTCCGCATTCAATTGGTTCTTGGGTGACAACGATCTGCAGATCGCACTTTACGACCCCGCTACCGGTGGTTGTCGAGACGGTTTGCATCCCGACCGCGCTAATGAAAATCAAGGAGCAGAGTCCACCTTGTCCTTTCTGATGGCGCTCCTGGAAATGCGCAAGCTGGAAGAAGCCGACGGCACGGAGAACAAGTTCTAACAAGCAGGGTGGTACTGTTTAGCCTAAACCGAATTTCGAGGGATCGAATCCATGAGTGTCATGAATTCCACTGTTGAAGCAAAGATGAAACAATACGAGACGCTCTTTTGCCGGCACCCTGGCAATCCCATCTTGACGGGCAAGGATTGGCCATACTCCATCAACAGCGTTTTCAACGCCGGCGCAACCCTGTTGGCCGATGGCTCAACTCTGCTGCTTTGCCGTGTGGAGGATCGCCGCGGACTCTCGCACCTTTGCGCCGCCCGTTCGGCAAACGGCGTCGATGATTGGCAAATCGATCGTGAACCCACGCTCCTGCCCAATCCAGAGCAATTTCCCGAGGAAGTGTGGGGCATCGAAGATCCACGCATTACCTATGTGCCCGAACTCAAGAAATTTGCCGTGGCTTACACCTCCTATTCTCGCGGTGGTCCCGGCGTGTCGTTGGCGCTCACCGAGGATTTTCGCAGCTTCGAGAGATTCGGCGTCGTCATGCCCCCGGACGACAAGGATGCGGGGCTTCTGCCTCGTAGGATCAATGGCTTCTGGGCTTTGATCCATCGGCCCATGACACCTCTGGGTGCTCACGTTTGGATCTCATACTCTCCCGATCTGCGGCACTGGGGAAATCACAAGCTCATGCTGGAGGCCCGCCGGGGCGCTTGGTGGGATGCAAACAAAATTGGCATGTCGCCTCCTCCCATCGAGACGTCCAGAGGCTGGCTGATGATTTACCATGGGGTCCGCAGGACTCCTTCGAGTTCCATCTACCGGCTGGGTCTGGCCCTCTTCGATCTTCAAGAACCCGATAAGTGTCTGATCCGCGGGGACTCCTGGATGTTCGCACCGGAGGCGGAGTATGAGCGTCATGGCGATGTCCAGGACGTTGTCTTTCCGTGTGGCTACACAGTGGCCAGCGACGGCGACACGATCAATCTCTATTACGGAGCAGCCGATTCCAGTATTGCTCTGGCGCACGGCAGCATTCGCTCCCTACTGAGCTGGCTTGATGCCAACGGCCACTCAGAACACAGTAGCGACCGGCGTCACAAATAGTTTCTTCGTAGAACTGTAGCAAAATTCTCGTTAGAATCACCCGCCCTCGGTCTTCAACCGAATCCACGAATTGATCACCGTTTAGACAAGATAAAGAGGCCAAACCGCGAAGGTCGCATTGGTTACTGCGACCTTTGCAAGATGGCCCCTGCCGAGGGCACGGCGGAGGGCTCCGCAGTGCCGCTCGTCTAAGATTGCCAGCTAGCCGGGACGTGAAAAACCGCGGTTAGCTGACAAATGGTAGCTACTGGTTCGAAGCTCGCTCCGATTCGTTGCGCGGTGCATTCTTCTGCAGCACGTTGACGAGGTTACGTCCAGTACCCGGCACGCCTGTATGTTCGCCTCTCACGATGTCCTTAGCCTTGATTGCGTGGCCATACACCTGCTCGCTGGCCTCATCATCAGGACGAATCGTGGAGCCTTCAAGGGAAATGCCGGCAAACAATCCGCGTGAACGCGAGTAGCTTAGGATCTCGGCTCGCATCCAGGCATCGGTATCCGCAGAAGCATCACGTCCCTTGGGTCCGCCGGCAACGGAAGCATCCGCGCCCAGCTTGACTTTGCTGCTCAGAATCGACTCCATGCCGCGGTCATTCATCACCAGCAGGATCAAATCCGTTGCTTCTCCACCGATTTGAAAGCCCACGCTGCCGCCTTCCAGCGCGTACATCGCTGGCGCTCCCCAGGGACCGCGGAAATGTTCACCCGTCCGGCAAACCATCGCCCCGCGCCCGTAGTCTCCGCCGACTCCAAACGCCAGCTTCCTGACGGACGGAATCACGATGACGCACTCGGCCTTTTCCAGAAGCTCATGCGGAATGTTGTCCGGAATGTTGAGAACTTCCGTCATCACCACGCCACAGTTTTCCAGGCGTCTTTGTTCCTTGTTCATCTTCTTTGCGTACACTGCTCCCGCTACCAGAGAGAGACATGCTGCCGTTACCATGAATTTCTTCATTGCTGACCTCCAAGGTCAAAACTTCTTCCGCTGTCGTTTTGTTTCTCAACCGATTCTTGGCTGAAGGACTTTCAACACGTTTGCGTCACGAGAGGGCTATGCGTTGCCCGACTCTCAGGCGGGGTACTTCCGTAGTATCGAACTAAGAACTTTTCTTGCCGCCCAGGACAATTAAGGCAATTCCTCCGACGAGCGCGATGCCACCGAGCACTGGCGGAATCGAAATGTGCTCTTGATCTTCCCTGGTGGCATGGATCGGCCCGATATCCAGAACCTTTTCTTGATGGGTAACGTTGAATCCCTGATAGGCAAGCGCCAGCCCACCCAGCACAATTAAGAGAATTCCAACCCAGATGATTGGTTTCATATCGATTGACCGGCGGCTAAGCCGAGCGTCTCCGTCCTTGAATCATGTTAATCACGAAAATTGCTAATGCTACGAGTAGAAGGATGTGGATGAACCCCCCAAGCGTGTAGGACGTCACCACTCCCAGGAGCCACAAGACAAATAAGACTACCAAGATTGTCCACAGCATCTTTGCTCGAATCTGCCAAAAAACCAGTGCCTGCGGTGCTTGCGTCGCGCCTGGAACCCGCATTCGTCACTTCCCAGATGACTCATGCTAGGTGGTTTGAAGCCAGAAGTCTGTCCACTTGAGCACACTTTCCTGGACATCTCGCTGCGGTTTTTCCTCGGATTCAGGAAAATGCTCTCCATTTCACGGCTGGGCCAGTCCGCTCATTCGCTCACGGGCTGCTTCTCCGGCACTACCTCGGTTTGTCTGGCGCGTACTATAAAGCGCTTCGGCGCCGGCCCCACATAGTAGAAGGGGAAACACGTGATGAGGGTGAGCTCGTGACCGGCCGTGGCCTCCAATACCCGTATGTCTGCGGGGGACACGACTTCAATGGATTCCACCACATAGTCGAAAACATGTTCGATGGTTTTGAAGCGGATTTCGTCACCAATTTGAATATCGCGCAGCGGTCGAAACAGAGTGTCCCGGTGACCAGCCAAAGCGACATTACCCCATTCGCCCGGTAGCGCCGATTTCGCCACATGACCTACAGCATGCCGCAAGCTCGCTGCTGAGTCGCCTTGCACCACCATGTCGCTCAGGCCAAGCCGCGGCACTTGTATCTCTCCGATGACCTCGCCTTCTACCAGAATATGCGGTTCCACAAGGCGGCCAGCCTGTTCAAATTTCTTGATCTCGAGAGCCTGATAACGGTGTGAATCCGCAAGGACTAAGCCCGCGTATCCCAGAGAAAGAATGCCGAATGCGAGAAAAAAGTAGCAAGCTCCGCGCAAGATGTTTCGCTGCACTGACGAGGCCGCCTTCGTTGGGTTCGAAAAGGAACTCATCTCGTCCCCGTTCCCAACTCGGCCGCCGGCCGTCTCTCTGCCGCAAGTGAGTACCCCTGCCGGGTTCGCACGCGTAGGCTACCGCGTCCTTGCGTAGTGACCTTTACTTCGATTTTTCGAAAGGCGTCCACGCGCTGCATGTTCTGCGGCGCATACCCTAGCGAGTATTGCTCGCGAAGATCGCGTGCGATGTCTGCCGATACCTTGGCTACACTTTCCCCTTCTCGCGGAAAGTACGCAATTCCTCCCGTATCTTTGCAAAGCCGCCGCAGCAACCCGGGATTTTCCTCTTTGTCATCTGCCCCGACCAGGCCGATGGCGTAAATCATGGTCTGCGATTGGCGCGCCTGCGCCAGCACTTGCGAATATTTCAGATGGCTGGCGTTGTCTCCCCCGTCGCTGATGAGGATCAGCGCCTTCTTGCCTAAATGCCCATACTTAATATGATTCAGCCCTTCGCTTACGGCATCGTAAAGCGCCGTTCGTCCACGCGCTTTGACTGCCGTCAGGGCTTCCTCAAGCTCTTTCGGGTCGTTGAAATCCACGACGAACATTTCATCTCGTGGATTGCTCGAATGTGCGAACGAGGACACCGCTGCCGCAACCTCGCGTAGTTTCGGCCCCATGCTTCTGCTGTGGTCCACTACCAGCCCCACGGTTACGGGCGTATCCCCCTCTTCGAATACCGTGAGTTCTTGGAGCTGCCGATCTTCATAAACGTGGAAATCTTGCTGCTTGAGACCTGCGACGAATGTTCCGCGAGCGTCGGTAACACTCACAGGCAGCAGCACCAGGTTGGCGGTGACCGCAATTTTTGCCTGGGCTTCCCCGCGAGTCGGCGAACGTTCTGTCGCGAGGGACGGGGAGAATCCGAGCATGCTGACGAAAAACAGGAAAGGAGCAAAGAACGACTGTCCTTTGCCCGGCTTTTGCCTGCCGAGAATTGGAATGAGAATCACGCGAGGCTTTCTCGCGGCGCAGGACGTGATCTGGAAATCACGTCCGCGGCGCGGGGAGTTACACTCGCTTACGAAGCGAGCTTGAGGTAAAGCTTCAGGCCGAGAGCAACGCTAATGGACAATCCACCAAGCAATGCGATCAACGGCATCGAGCTTCCGGTTTGCGGCAGTTCTTCGGTTTCCTTGACAGCGACCGGCGCGGGAGTTACCGGCGGAGTGGTCTGGATCACCGTGGCTACTTCCACTTCTTTCTGGTCGGGTGTGACGGCGACGATCGGAATCGTCCTCATCGCGTTGTCATCGAGATCGTCGGCGGCGACGGCCGGAACGACGACTTTCGCCACTTGTGCTAGCTGAATCGCCCGAACCTTGGGATAGACGAATTCCTGTCCGAAGTTGTCGCCGGGATAGAACCAGGCACGCAGTGCTTCCGGAGAATCGCCCGGACGTTCGCTGAACTTCATCACGGTGTCGCCCGTTGATTGCAAACGGTAGTTATTGATGGCCAGGATGGTGGCAATAATGTGGCTCCCGTCGGCGTTAAAGATCTGCACGATGTGGCGGTCGGAAGGTGAATCCAACAGCTGAAATGTGTACGTCCCGGCGGGAAGGACTTTCCCGGGAACTTCCACGGCTTGGCTGAAAGTAACGACGGTCTTCTTGTTCCATTCATCAGCGCGCGCGCTGGGCAGCACTATGGCCCCCAACATCGCGACTGCTAGCAAACAAAATATTGCTTTTACATTTTTCATTCGAGTTTCCTCCTGAAACTTGTCAGACTTTTCTTGTACCTGCTTGCGTAGGATAAAGCCGAGACGATCTGATGTGCGGTGATGGGGTCTGTGCGAAAGTCTTTTTGTTTTTTCCTACGCGAGCATCTTAGAGCCTGCTAATGAAAGAGTCTGTCCTCTTAAGCACACATTTGTATATATTTGCAGGCCGCAACTTTGCGCGCGCCCAAAATCGTGGACAGCGATGGATGCGAATGAGCTGCCGTGCCACACTCAGCGTGAGTTGGCAGGGCTGGCAGCGAGAATCGGCGTTGGGGCGACGAGCTTCAATTGTTCGAGGGACGACAACACACTTTGCCAACGATTGGCGTCCTTTTTAGTTTCAAGAGGAAGAGAGAGATCGGAATAGAAGGCCAGAATATTCTCGCGCAGATCTGGTGACGTAAGATCGAACTTCCGCTCGGTGAGCTGCCCCAGCAACTTTGCATAGGTCTCGTCCGTCAGCGAGTATTCCGCAGCCTTGGTAATTTGTCCGGTGTCAAAATCACAATTGACAAGCTCCAGCGAGCCGCCACGAACCTGCTGCAGATAAATACGGTATTGGTCGACCGTCGTATTGATGCTCTTGAAGTACAAATCTTCCGTCTGCGGCGTGGGGTTATTGAACGCCAGCGCCTTGAACGGACCAATCTTAGGCATGTAGCGCAGCAGCACGGACCAAACGCGCGTCCCGAAATCAGGTTTCGTGTAGTCCTTACCCCACTCTTTCTCGTATTCGGAGCGCGACAAGCGATAGAGGAACTTCCTTTTCGCAAAATTCGGCGTCTCCTTCATTATGTCTTTCTTGTGCGTCCGCAGCGCGATCTGCGTCATTTGTGGGATCATGCGGCTGACTGCAAAGCGATACGAACCAACTGCGAGATCTTCATGGCTCAGCACGTCCTTCAACTCCACTCCGTAAACGATCGGAAAAGTCCGCTCCAGCAGAGGCTTGGACACCTGAAACCCGATGAAATCGTGATACTGCTGTGACGCATAGCGATTCTTCGCTACTTGCACCATGTCGAATCCGAACTCCGTCTTCAGATGCGCCGTGTGGTCCTCCGCGTACCTGACCGAGTTACCGAACTTCGCCCGCAGCTTGGGATATTGGA
>WNFG01005151.1_pt1 | contig 21769 bp, 19 predicted proteins | sample 5400431 | NCBI WGS metagenome assembly WNFG01 (sample SAMN13153346, study PRJNA577476) | soil metagenome | isolation source: 120 cm saprolite under Douglas fir tree site 2 hole 3 replicate 2 | place: USA:California | collected 2015-04-18 | reverse complement strand
CGATGTTCGTGAAGGTCGTGCCCTGCGGCGTGGCTGGAGGGATGTTGGCGATGAACGTGAAATCCGCGCTCGATCCCGCGGTGAGCGTGGCGATGGTGCAGGTGATCGTGCCGTTCGTGCCCACGGCGGGCTGACTGCTGCAGTCAAACGCCGGGCCGTTGTTCTGGTTCGCGGAAACGAAGGTCATCCCCGGCGGCAGCGGGTCGGTGAGCGAGACAGTGGTCGCATCGCTATTGCCGACGTTGAGGATGGTTACATCGAACGATACGTTACTGCCGGCCGCCGCGGTCGACGGGCAGCTCTTGGTGACCGCCAGGTCGGGTTGCGCGAGTGCCGATGGGGCGAGTCCCAGAAAAGCGACGCAGGCAGCGAGAGAAAGGACAATCGTTTGACGTTTCACGCCCTAAGACTACTACAGCAACTTATCGATTGCTGTGTGCTCCCGACCCTGCGATTCCGCCACAGCTTTATACGTGATTTTCCCGCCATAAACATTGACGCCCTCGGCGAGACCGGAGTCGGAAATCGCGTTCTTGAATCCCAGCGAGGCCAGCTTCCGGGTATACGGCAATGTCGCGTTCGTCAGAGCGATCGTCGAGGTGCGCGGCACCGCGCCCGGCATGTTGGCGACGCAGTAGTGAATCACGCCGTCGACTTCGTAGACAGGGTCGGAGTGTGTGGTCGCATGCGCGGTCTCGACGCAACCACCCTGATCGATGGCGACGTCGACGATGACCGATCCCTTTTTCATGCTGCTGACCATCTCGCGCGTCACCAGCTTCGGCGCCGAGGCGCCGGGGATGAGCACGCCGCCGATGAGCAGATCGGCGCGGCGGCAGGCATCGGCGAGATGGGCCTTGTTGGATGCCAGCGTCTGAACCTTTCCCATAAAAATGTCGTCGAGCTGGCGGAGACGGTCGAGATTCGTGTCGAGGATGGTGACGCGCGCGCCCAGGCCGGCGGCCATCTTCGCGGCGTTCGTGCCGACCACGCCGCCGCCGATGATCACGACGTCGCTGGGCAGCGTTCCCGGTACACCGCCGAGCAGCACCCCTCGGCCGTTGTTCGGCTTGTGCAGGTAATACGCGCCGACGTGGATCGACATGCGGCCGGCAACCTCGGACATCGGTGTCAGCAGCGGCAGCGTGCGCTTCCGTTCGTCGGTGATCGTCTCATAGGCGATGCCGGTGATCTTTTTCTTCAGCAGCGCCGCGGTGAGGTCGGGCACCGGGGCCAGATGGAGATAGGTGAAAAGGAGTTGGCCTTCTTTGAGACGCGCCAGATCCGCCGCGATCGGCTCCTTGACCTTGACGATCATGTCGGACTGCTCGTAGACGGCATCGGCATCGGAAAGGATCACCGCACCGGAGGCGGCATACTCGTTGTCACCGAAACCGCTGCCGTCGCCGGCGCCGGACTGCACGTAGACCTTGTGACCGTCTGACGTGAGGTCCTGGACGCCCGAGGGCGTCATCCCCACGCGGTATTCGTTGTTTTTGATCTCGGTCGGTACGCCGATGCGCATTGGGTTCGTTCTCCGTCAGTCGTGATCGCGCGGGAGGCTCCACGCGGCGGGCGCATTCTACGCGGTCGAGGGGTTACGCGGTTACGCGGTTACACCCACCCCCCGGGACCTCGCAAAAACTCGTGACGCAACCAGGCGGTCTCTATCGATCGAGTCTTTACCCGGCAACCCAGCACCGCGAGAACCGGCAACCGCATCAGTGTCCGCGGCGGCCGGCAAACCGGCCTGTCTGCGGTGTCGTGGCCGCCTTCCAGCCGATGTCGAACATCTCATTGAGTGTCAGATCGACGCTGTCCGACGGTAGATCGGAGTTGATGTTCGGCTCCATGAGCAGGTTCGGCGAAGCGGTGACGTCGAAGTGATACATGGAGGAGCCGTCGGCGAACGTCAACGGTACGTAGAGCTTCGGATGGCCGCTGACGTCCGCGCCGGCGAGGATGGAGGGGTCGGCGAAGAGGAACGCGCTGACGGTCGAGGTGAGCGCTGCCCGGATGGCGGCACCGTCGGCCTGGCTGACGCCGATCGTCGGAATGGTGATCGTGGAGTCGGCGCCGCCGAGGGGTGGGATGCTGGACACAACGTTGTCGGCGATGATCACGGCCGTCGCTCCCGCGATCTGTGCATTCTTCACTTTCACGGTGAAGGTGCAGGTGCCGCGGTCGATCAGGGCAATGTGTCCGGTGATGGCGCTGGCATTCGTGATGGCGTTGCATCCGTCAGCGGGGAGAGACGCGGCGATGGTGCCGTTGATCCCGGCGACCGTGAGGTGGGGTCCGAATGCCGCCGTGTTGATCTGGTACGTCTTCGCCACCGCGGTGGGGGCGCTGATACGAAATGTGGGCGTGCCTCCCAGAAACTTCAAGGCAGCGGTCGTTGTCGAGTTGCCATCCCAGACCACCTTCTGGTCGTTGGTGGACGAGGTGATGCGCTGGCCGTTCGTCATCTGGCTCCAATGAAGTCCGGCCGTGGAGTCGAACATGTGTTGTTCGAAAACGCTCGGGAAGTTGCTGACCATGGCACCGGACGTTCCGTTGGTTACGCCGGCGAATCCGAGACCGTGTCCCAGCTCGTGAAGAAGGACGACCAGCAGGTCCTCCTTGGAGCCATGGTTGGCGTCGAAGCCGTAGTACCAGCCCACCCCCCCGAGACAGGTGGGCGTATCGATCTGGCTGCTGAATTGCGCCTGAATGTGAGCTGCGCCGTTGTTCAGGTCCTTCCCGGCGATTGCATCGGCCAGTGCGATCGGATACCAGACGTTCTGCTGCGGTGCGTTGTCGAAGTTCCGGACGATCTTGGTGGCGCTGGCCTGGCCGAGCACCGCGGAATTCGTACCGCAGTCGAGATTGGCGAAACTAGCGTCGACGAGGATGTCGACCTTGGAGTCGATCAGAGAGCCCCAGATATCGGCCGCGCGCTGAAAGACGTTCAAGCGTTGCTGGCCGAGCGTCGTGCCGGCATTGCCGCCGACAGGCGTGGCTGGGGTGGTGTCGTTGAAGCCGACTCCGACGAGGTTGGTGTTGCGAATGACGAGATGAGCGTTGGCGAACGCGCTCGTCGCCGCCAGGCAGAGAAGTGCGGAGAGGAAGAGTTTTCTCATGATCAATTCTCCGGCTTGACCGGCGCCGGCGCGCTCTTCGAAGCCGAAAGGAACCGGCGCGCGGCCGCTTCGTCATTCACGCAGGCGTGTGAGCGCGTGCCGTCGTCGTTGATGCGGACCATCACCACCTCATGATTCGGCGCGTCCATCGTGACCATGCCGCCCGCGGCCATGGTCTCCTGTTGTGACGGCGCCGGAAACAGTGCGGTCAGAGGCACCGGCGAGGCGGTCTGGTTTGCGCTGTTCGAAACCGCTGTGACCTTCTTCGTCTTCGTCTTCGACTTGGATGCGGGGTAGGCTCCTACGGTGACAAAGCTGACGATGACCGCGGCAATGATGATTCGTTTCATGGCTACCTCTTTGGAAAGCTTTCTGGTTTGTGGAAGTTACTGATTATCAGTGGCCACGCCGTCCGGGCGTACGGCCCTTCACGGCAAATGCAGCGGGGTTGAGTTGTCTGGCCGCGGCGAGCGCATCGAGCAGGCCATAGCCGTAGACCGTGTCTTTGCCGCTGGCACCCAGGTCCGCGGCATTGTTGAAGAGGGCCGACTTCACGTCGGCCGGCGATGCGTTGGGCGCGACGCTCCATACGAGTGCCGCTACCCCGACCGCGTGCGGACACGCCATCGACGTTCCGCTCTCAGTGGCGTAGTCATCCGCGACGTTGGTTTCCGTCAGTGTCGAGCCGGCTGCGGCCTTGCGCAATGCTTCGCCGTCCGCGTACGAGATGCCGACGTCCACCGGCCAGGCGAACGCCAGATCGGCAGGATCGTCTGTCGTACCGTCCGCGAGTTTTCCGATCAGCGTCCAGCCGCCGAATGAATCGTTGCCGCAGGTTGTGGGCGTCGCCGCGATCGAGCAGTTGTAGATCACGACAGCCTTGGCGCCGGCGGCGAGGGCGTTCTTTGTTTTCAAGTTGAACGTCGCGCTTCCGCGCTGAATGAGCGCGATGTTGCCTTTGACGGACGCCGGAAAATCGCCTGGCGTCGCCCCGAGACCGCAGTAGACGTATTGACCGCTGGGCGCTCCCTTTGCTGACGGAAGGAGCGCGAACGCGTCGTACGAGTTGCCGGCACTGGTGACGAAGGAGTTCGTCCCCTGACCGACGATGTACGTCGAAAAGACGCCGATTCCGGGACCGCTGAGGGCGAGCTCCGGTCCCTGATTGGAAAAACTGGCGATGGTCTGCGTCGCATCGACCGCACCGACGGCGATCACACTCGAAAACGCGGCAGGGTAGCTGACGGTCGCGGCGTGCGCCAGCGTTGAATCGTTGCCGCTCGCCGCAAAAACCAGGACGCCGGCATCGGCGAGTTTCTGACAGGCGGTCTGCATCGCGAACGATGGCGTCGCGTTACAGTTCGCGGGATCGACGGTCACGTCGGTGCATTGGCCGAGCGACATATTGACGATCCAATGGCCGCCGAGCTCGTTCCTCTTGGAAAGAACCCAATTCAGCCCTGACGCGATCTGTCCATTGGTGCCGGTGGCTGATCCTAAGCCATCCGGATGAAGAACTTTTGCTGACCAGAGCTTCGCGTTCGGCGCCACGCCGACGACGCCGATCCCGTTGTCGGCAGCGGCGATCGTCCCGGCGACGTGCGTGCCGTGACCGTCGTCGTCCTTCGGATCGTTGGTTCCGGTGATGGCGTTGAATCCACCCTGGTAGCGGTCTTTCAGCTCGGGATGGGTGTAGTCGATTCCCGTGTCGACGATGGCGACGTTGATCCCGTCACCTTTCGCTACCGGCCAGACTTGAGGCGCGTGAACCATGGTGATCCCGTAGGGCGTGACCTGCGCATCGGCGGGATGCGATGCGACGGCGATTCGTCCGGGATGCAGGGACGCGTCCGAGGCGAAGAACTTGATATTCGCGCTCTCGACATAACGCACCGAGTCGTCGTTTCGCAGTGCCTGCACCTCTGCGTCTGTCAGGTTGACCACGAACGAATCGAGGTAGGTCAGGTCCTGAAGATCACGGCCGGCGAATTGCGCGCTCTTTGCCGCGCGAGGAGCGCCCGGCTTCATGCCCACGATGTAACGCTGTGTCTGCTGGGCGAACGCCGCCAGCGGAACGAAGAAAAGGACGGCGAAAGCTACGCGTTTCATCCGGTCGGTGACCTCACTGTCGTTTTGTTGGAGAACCTGAACGTTGTCGAGTTGACAGCTCAAAAGCAGACGCCCCGATAGGTTATTCCGTGTAACGGGCTCCTCTGGCTCACGATACCCCAGCCCGGTTTTTGCTACTCTCCGCCGCCATGACGGACTGGAAAACAAACCTCGTTAACGATGCCGACGGCATCGCCGCTCTTCTTCGCGAAACCAAAACCATCGCTGTTCTCGGGATCAAACCGGAGACGCATTCCGATCAGGCGGGATTCTACGTCCCCGCGCACATGGATGCGGCGGGTTATGACGTAATCCCCGTTCCGGTGTACTACCCCGAGGTTACGGAGATCCTCGGCAAGCCGGTCTTCCGCACGCTGGCCGGCATCGGGCGGCCGATCGATATGGTCAACGTCTTCCGCAAGCCGAGCGATATCCCGGCGCATGTCGACGACATCCTCGCGGCGAAGCCGAAGAGCGTCTGGTTCCAACTCGGCATCCGCAACGATGACGCGGCGCAGAAACTGGCCGAAGCCGGCATCAAGGTCGTTCAGGATCGCTGCCTCATGGTCGAAGAAGGACGGCTGCGGCGGTAATACGAAAGCGAAGCTACTGCCCCAGGTGCGTGGTGATGTTATCGTCGGCTGGGAATACTTTTCGCTTTGCGATGCGGTGGATGAACCCTTCCACCGGCTCGCCGAAGATGAGGATGATCAGGGCAAAGGCGAGGGCGATGAGCGCTGCAAGCCATTGGCCGGCACCGGATGCGATCCCCAGCGAAGCCACGACCCAGATCGAGGCCGCCGTCGTGAGCCCATGCACCGTCCCGTGTTCGGCCTTGAGGATCGCGCCGCCGCCGAGGAATCCTACACCGACGATGATGCCCTGAATGGCCCGGCTCACGGCATCGATGTGATTCGTCGCCGGAGAGAAGCGGACAACGACAAGCACGACCAGCGCCGCCCCCAGCGACACCAGAGCATGCGTGCGCATCCCTGCCGGTTTCTGCCGCACCTCGCGATCAATACCGATGCAACCGCCGACCAGCGCCGCGACAAAGAGCCGAAGCACGACCTCCATCGTGTCAGCGGGGAGGGTAGGCATGGGGAGATTGTGTCACAGGCGAGGCAGAAGGAGCGCTGGCGTCCCGCCGCCGCTTTGCCGCGTTTGCGGCAACGAGACGGTAGACAGGGGTGCGAGCGTTTCTTGCGAGCACCCCTGGTAAAGAGATGTCGTGGTTTGGTGCCGCGTCAGCGGCACTGGAGGAATTGGGGACTCCATCCAGTGCCGCTGACGCGGCACGCTTTCAAGAGTCAACGCAGACCAGGGGTGCTCGCAAAAACGCTCGCACCCCTGGCTCTACCTTCTTGAGCCGCTATCGCGGCTGCGGAGGCGTCTCGCCGTAGCGTGGGTTGCAGGTCCGCGTGTGGAGTATTGCCGACCGGCGGCGAGACGCCTCCGGGCCAGCCGGCGAGACGCCAGCGCTCCGTTATTTGCGCGCTGTCACGCCCGCGGCGGTCCGTCGTCCCGAAGGCGTATCGCACGTAATTCTCGGAAGAGATCTGCGGCGGTGACGAACTCGCCACGTTCGATCTCCGCGATGCTCTGCTCGAGATCGGCTTCCTCTTCTGCTGTGAGCTCGAACATCTCTTCACTCATGCTTCGCCTCCATCGTTCTCGCGCATCCGGCGGAGCACTTCCTCCACAGGGATGAGCATTCCCGCATCTGCCTCCGCGATGGCAACTTCCAGATCAGCCTCTTCCTCCGGTGAGAGATCAAATTCATTTTCGCTCACGATGCCTCCCGTATGTCTCGGTTGACCGTCATAGCCCTCGCGGCGGACGGCGGGAAGTGTGTCGAACCACCAGCACAACCAACGCATCTTCTTCGTCGACGCGGTAGTAGATGTAATAGCGGACACGCTGAAGAGTTATCCGCCGCATGTTGGAGCGCTTTGTACCCGCGACGGAAACGCCTAGTCCGGGTTCGATGCGGATGTCATCAATCGCCGTAGCGACATCATCGTCGAATGCCGACGGAGCCTTCTGCCGATTGTGGTGCCACCATTTCGAGGCGACTGCAATCTCGCGCTCAGCGCGCGGCTCAAAAATCAGTCGTCGCATAGTAGCCGCTGCGAAGGCGGCGAAGGACTTCATCTCCGTCGATGAACTCTCCGCGTGCGACTGCGTCAGCGCGGTCGTCCAGTTCGGCGATTTCCTCCGGTGTCAGCTCGACTACTTCTTCTGTTATCGCAGGTTGGTGTTTCATAACGCCTTTAATGGTACCTCGGACCGATCGAGCCCGGCTTCACAGACGGCCACGTTCCTTCGCGAAGTTGACGCAGGAACTCAAAGCCATCCATCCCTTCGCCGCGTTCGGCTTCTTCAATGCCGGAATTGACCTCAGCGAGTTCTTCGGGAGTCAGCTCCACTTCTTCGCGTTTCATGACGCCCTCAATGGTACCTCGGCTGCGGCTGAAACGCTCTTCGCCAGCAGCCTTGTCAGCCACAGATTCGTCATCTTCTCCACCACCGTATTCTGGCGCAGCCGCGCGCGCAGATTGGTGAAGTCGACCTCGTCGAGGTGCTGGTCCTGGTTGAAGCAGGAGAAGACGAACGACTCCTTGCCGGTGACCGGGTCGACGTGGCGCTGGAGGCACTGCGCGCAGACCTGTTTCATCATGCACTGCATCGGCGAGTTGATCGAGCCGATGCCGACGTGCTGAGCGTCGAGATATTGAGACAACACGCCGTGGCGCGCGTCTTTGACGGCGCGCATCATGCCGTCGGAGCCGATGGCGATGAGGCGATTCACCTTGCGCAGGTCGTACTCCGGCGCGTTCTGCGCGTAGGCCAGCATCGACTGCACGATGTTACCGGTGAAGCCGCGGTCCTGCGGCCGGCGCGGAGGGATCGGATCGCCGGCGTCGACCGACCAGATCACCTGATCGGTGCCCGCTTCGATCTCGTCGCGCTTGAAGACGTCATCCTTCTTCTTATAGCCGGCGAAGTAGACCACCTTGCAGCCGTTGAGCTTGAAGGCGCGGGCGATGGAGAAGAGCACCGCGTTGCCGAGGCCGCCGCCGGCGAGGAGAACGGTCTCGTTGCGGGGGATCTCGGTGGGCGCGCCGGTCGGTCCCATGACCACCACCGGCTCGCCAACCTTGAGCTGCGCGCAGAGGCGCGACGAACCGCCGAGCTCGAGGACGATGAGCGACAGCAGGCCGCGCTCCGGATCGGTCCAGGCGCCGGTCAGGGCGATCCCTTCCATCGTCAGGCGTGTGCCGTCGACTTCCATCGCGTTCGCTTCGAAGTTCTGCAGGCGGAAGAACTGCCCTGGCTCGAAGTGCCGCGAGGCGAAAGGCGCGCGCACGACGACTTCGACGATGGTCGGTGTAAGACGATTCACTTCGTGGACGACCGCTAGCAGCCCGTCATCGAGCGTGGCCAGCAGGTCGTTCCACTGCGACTCGCGCAGCGTCTGCGCCTCGGCGGAACGGTCGAGCCGCAGCAGATCGCCGGCGAAGAGCTGGGTGACGAACGGGTAGCCGTCCTTCGCCGAGGCCATGGCCTTGACGACATTGCCGGCGTAGCGGGGATGGTTGTCGCCGTAGAACGTGATCACCTTCTCGCGCGACGACGGATGCTGGTAGGAGGTGAAGAAGCCGCGGTCGTAGTTGGCGTCGACTTCGATCAACTCCGGACTTCCCTCGGCATTGGAGACTGCATAGCTCTGGAAGAACTGGCCGTACTTGTCCAGCTTGAACGTGCCGGGATGCTCCTTCTCGTAGATCACATTCGGACTCGTTCCCGCCGCCACCATGACGCTGCGCGCGGGGAGCTCGATCACGTCACCGGAGTCTTTCCAGCGGCCGTCTTCGTTGATCTGTTTCTCGAAGAGGAGCGACTTCACGTGGCCGTATTCGTCCGCCAGCGCTTCGACCGGCGAAAGGCTCTCGGCATAGGCGATCCCCTCCTCGAAGGCCTTGATCACCTCTTCGTGGTTCAGGCGATAGGCGGGCGAGTCGGTGACTCCCTTGCGATAGGCGATGGTCACGCCGCCCCATGCGCGGACGAGCGGGATGAAGTTCGGCTTCTCGCCGTTAGAAACAGCCCGAACGCGCTCCGCGCGGACCGCGCGCCCGTGTTCGAGGAGCTCGTCAAGGATGATCTGCTCTTCTCCGTCATATCCGCCGCGTACCACCGTCTCTCCGAATCCCTCGGAGAGCGTCTCGTAACGATCGAGGATCTTCTCGACCTGCAGCGGGTAGTAGGCAAAGAGCTCCGTGGCGGTGTCGATGGCCGTCAGGCCCCCGCCGATTACCAGCGCTGGCAGGCGGACCTGCAGGTTGGCCATAGCCGACTTCTTTCCCGCGCCGGTGAGTTGCAGCGCCATTAGGAAATCGCTGGCCTTGCGGATGCCGCGGATGAGGTTGTTCTTCATCCGCACGATCGTCGGCGTGCCGGCGCCGGCGGCGACGGCGATGTGATCGAAGCCGAGCTTGTCGAAGGCGTCCTCGATCGTCAGCGTGCCGCCGAAGCGCACGCCGCCGTAGACATGGATGTTGGCCTTTCGCTCTAAAGCAATGCGGATGACCTTGAGGAAGTTCTTGTCCCAGCGGACGGTGATGCCGTACTCGGAGACGCCGCCGAAGCCGGCCAGGATGCGCTCGTCGAGCTCTTCCCACAACGTCGCACGCGCGTCGCGGATCGGCTGGCGCAGCCACTTTTCGTCAATTGGCTCGATCTTCAGCGCATCGATGGCCACGACGCCGAAACCTTCGTTGGCCAGGTAATGCGCCAGCGTGTAACCGGCGGGGCCGAGGCCGACCACGAGGACGTTCTTGCCGTTGTAGGAGAGGGCCATCGGCCGGCGGACGTGAAGCGGGTTCCAGCGCGTCAGCAGCGAATAGATCTCGAAGCCCCATGGCAGCCAGAGGACGTCAGTCAGCGCGCCGGTCTCGATCTGCGGGATGTTGACCGGGTCCTGCTTCTGGAAGATGCACGACTTCATACAGTCGTTGCAGATGCGGTGTCCGGTGCCGGGGCACATGGGGTTGTCGATCATCACCATGGCCAGCGCGGCGATAGAGTCGCCGTCCTTGCGCAGGGCGTTCATCTCGCCAATGCGCTCGTCGAGCGGGCAGCCGGCCAGCGGTACGCCGAGGGGATTGATCTTGATCTTGTCGTCTTTCTCCGTCAGTCCCGTCGAGCACGAGTCTTTCTTCCGCTCGTGGCAGTAGATGCAGTAGTTGGCCTCGTCGGTGATCTCGCGCGGCGTCATGCGCGGATCGGTGAGCGTGAATCCATCGCGGCGGCGGTAGTCGTCATGCGGTCCGACGACGGTGTTTTCGTCGACCTTCTCTGTTTCGACGAGATGATCGAAGTTGATCGGCTTCGGAAGCCGGAACGAGGTCCAGCCGTCGAAGCGTCCGGCCTTCCACTGCGCGGCCAACCAGTCGACGAGAAGATCGCCGAGCGCATGGACGGCCGCCGCCTCACGTGCAATGGCCTCGTTTGACTCGACCGACTGCCGATAGACGATGCTGACGGCGAGGGCGTACTCGAGGTCGCGCTCCTGTCCCCCGGCGACGGCGTGCACGAGGATGTCGATGGCGCGCGTCGAATCGCCTTCCGGGATGTCCTGCACCTTGGCCACCCTCTTGGCCACGAACTCTTTCTTGAACCGCGCCACCTCGGCATCCCGCTGGGTCCGCGCGGCTACCGACGTGGAGTCCGTCTGAAAGAGCTGCTCGAGAAACCTCCCCAGGGGCCTGCTGACGGCGATGAGCAGCGCCGACTCTTCCGGCTTGCTCAGCCCCCCGCCGGCGATGCTGCTCTGCACGCCGACGCGATACGACTCAAACCGCTGAAACAACGCCCCATCGCTGCGTTCCAAAAACCGGTCAAATGCCATCGCCAGCTCCTGCAGGCGTTTGTTGTCATATAGATGGGAGTACTCGAAGTCTTCGATTCCTAGTTTCACAAGTCGCTCCAACACCGAAATCCCCCTGTGTCATCCTGAACCCGGGCTGGGAGGAAGGAAGCAGCGGGATGAGCGCGCTCGGAGGAAGAGTGTCACGAACGATGGTGACGGCGCGCACACTACTCCAAGGGGCCGTGTCACGCGAAGGCGCGAAGACGCGAAGTTGAGAATCGTTGGAGCCGCGTCGGCCGCGATGAAAAACGCGCGTCAACAGCGTCCCTCCTTCGCGTCCTTCGCGCCTTCGCGTGATCAGTCGGCTGGTAGTTCCCCTTCATCCCGAACGACGGTGAGCACGAGCCGTTCGTGCTCGGCGGCGATCTCGATGCGATCTCCGCCCGGAAACCGAGCCGCTGCAGCCAGACGCCGGACGTGCGGATGTAGGGGACGACCTTGGGAGCGGCTACGATAGTCGGTGCTTCCGCGATACATCGCTGAGCGACGCCATTATCCGCGACGCCTGCCAAGGCGGCGCAGCCGCCGGATCAGCCAACGGACAACGCGTCAACTGGATCGATGCGTTCGTCCGCCGGAACTCGACTGACCACCGCCTTAACCACTCGGGTGACTACCTGAGAATATGACGCATCCGTAACCTGCCTCAGAGCCCTGCACCCGAATTCTTTTGAGACGCAGCGGCTTGCGAACGTCATGACTGCTCGAGATGTCGTGTATGCCGACGCGAATCCCTGCATGTAGCGCTCAAGGGCGTACTCTAGGTTATCGAGCTGAACATATACATATCGGCTCTTGTCGTAGTTCTGCGACTCACCATCCGGAGGTTGGTACAAATGCTTCATCATGGCGCGAACAGCGTCCGGTGTTCCCGCGACATTGCCCTCGGCGATTTCACCTTCATACTGCTTCATAGCGTCCTGCTCAAGCGACGTGTGCCACTTGGAAATGCCCAACAGTATGCTCATCGCGACGATCAGGTTGCCGATGGCGACGATCAAGTTGTTCGTGCCTAGCTCAGGGTTCCGGTTACCTAGTAAAGGACCGATCCATAATGATACGACAATGAGAACGACTGCGATAAGCAGAAAAAGTGCGGGCTGAAACAAACGCCTTTGAACCTTGCTTCGCAGCGGCGGAGAGCAGCCGAGTGACGTGAGCAAGTTCGCAGCTTTACCTTCTGACTCAGGTGCGCCGCCCAAGAGAGGTTTGTTCGTCATCGTGTTCGCAGGTCAGGCGCCGGTGATGGTGGTGACCCCCTCCTCTTAATATGGAGTGCCCCAAGTCGACGTTTTCCTACCACCCGAAATGGAAAATGTCGTTCTGAATCGGCTTTCGTGCGTAACTCATGATGATAGATCACTTACCTTTAGCCATTCCTGAGCACATCGGAAGAACCTAAGGGCTTGCGACCTCGAGTCGTGGCGAGACCCGGCACAGACAAGAGTGTCTGTGCCACATTGGTCCCCCGATGAAATCCGTGCGCAACCGTGCGGTTGCGCGTTACCATGCAACCCGGAGGTTGCACATGACGGATGAGATCAGGAAACAAATCGAGCTTTGCGCGCCGCAGTCGCGCGTCTGGCGGGCGCTGTCGGACAAGACCGAGTTCGGCGCCTGGTTCGGCGTTCGCTTCCCTGCAGGGACATTCGTCCTCGGCGAGACTGTGAGCGGAAACATTACCTATCCCGGCTACGAGCACCTCAGCATGGACATCGAGATCGTCGAGGTCACGCCGGAACGGACGCTGGCCTACCGGTGGCATCCATACGCGACCGATCCAACGACGGACTACTCATCCGAACCGACGACTCTGGTCACCTTCACGCTCGAAGCGACGGCGACGGGAACGCTGCTCACGGTCGTCGAGTCGGGCTTCGACAACATCCCGCAGCATCGCCGCGACGAAGCGTTTCGCAGGAACGACAGCGGCTGGGCGGAACAGATGGTCAACATCGAGCGCCATGTCACCGCGTCGCAGTAACGCCGCGCTCCGGCGGTCCGCCCCGATCTTCGCCGCCCTCGGCGACGCCACGCGCCTGCATGTCGTCGCCCGCCTCTCGGACGAAGGCCCGCTCTCGATCACGCAACTAACGGAGGGTTCCGAGGTCACGCGGCAGGCCGTGACGAAACACCTGGGCGTGCTCGCGGCCGCGGGAGTGGTCTACGACTTCCGGCAAGGCCGCGAGCGCGTCTGGGAGTTGAAGACACGACAACTGGAGCAGGCGCGACGCGCTCTCGACTCCATCTCGAAACATTGGGACGAGGCGCTGGAACGGTTACGGGTGATGGTCGAAGAGTGAGCGCGTGGCAACTGTGAGAAACAGGTTCGACATTCGCACGAGACGCGGTCGCGTTCATGTCGAATGAGTTTGATTTGCAAGGTCAAATGCGGGCCCATTCATGTCGAACGGGTGTGACCTGCAAAGTCGTTCGCGACCACATCGATGTCGAACGGGATCGACCTTCAAGGTCGTTCGTGACCGCATTCATGTCGAACGGGATCGACCTTCAAGGTGGTTCGCGTTCACCTTCAAGGTCGCTCGCGTCCACCTTCAAGGTGGTTCGTGACCGCATTCATGTCGAACGGGATTGACCTTCGAGGTGGTTCGCATCCACCTTCAAGGTCGTTCGCATCCACCTTCAAGATCGAACAGGTTCGATATGCAAGGTGGTTTGCGGACGTTTGAAAATCGGCCAAAGTCGCATTCAAAGTGTCCAGAATTCGTGCGCTTGTGGCTGTCGTAAAGGTCGCAGGCCGCCAGGTAACTCGTTGATTCAGCACAGAGTTCATCCCGCGTCCCTCCTCCGCGTCTCCGCGCCTCCGCGTGAAACCTCGTCAGCGTGGAGTCTGCGTCGTTCCCGGCCGGGGCCACTTCCATGCATACCAGACGACGAGTCCTGTAAGTGCCACCTCGATGACTCCAAATAAGACGTAGAACGCCCACTGCCACATCGTGATCAGGATGATGACCGTGTAGAGAACACCGACGATGATGTTGAGCCAGCGATTCAGGTTCGGCTTCAATGCCACCGACAGGAAGACCATGAGGCTCGGGATGGCCATGACGACCGAGGTTCCCAGCAAGACACCCTGCGTCGTCGGGCCGAGCGGTCCCATTCTTCCGTTCAGCATCTTCTGGAGCGCCCCCGGCACGTACAGTCCGAAATAATCGGCGTAGATGTAACAGAACATCACACTCGCCCAGAGCGCTGAGAGCTTGATCTTCACGTCGATCCTGGTGTCTTCGAGAGCGTTTTTCGTGCGGTCCAATCAGGGTCTCCTTCAGTCGAAAGATCCGTGTCACGCGGAGGCGCGGAGACGCGGAGGTGAGAATTGTCGCATCTCCTGGCGGGACTCGCCTGACGCTGTTTCTTGGCTCTTTCTGGGTAGACCTCGTCGTTCTTCCGCGGGAACATGGGGTCAAGAAATGGAGGACGCGCCACCATGCCCAGCATCAAGGCCATTTTCAGACCGGACTACGAACGCTACGAAGGCGTCCGTCCGATCAACATCTACCTCTTGCGGCTGCTCTTTCTGTTGGTGGTCCTGTTCGTCGCGAGCGACTCGTGGTCAGGCATCTTCAAGCATCACGGACCATGGGATCCGGTGAGAGCCGCCGCGGTATGCATGTGGGCGGCGTACTCGGTTCTGTCGATCTTCGGGTTGATCAATCCCCTCAGATGGCTGCCGGTTGTGATGTTCGAGATCTTCTACAAGATCATCTGGCTCGTCATCGTGGCATACCCGCTCTGGTCAACCAACCGGCTGGCTGGTTCGCCGGCCGAAGAGATGACGTATGCATTCGTATGGGTCATCCTGCCGATCGTAGCGATGCCGTGGTCGTACGCGGTCAGGACGTACGTTTGGCCGTCGAAGAAGAGCAGATGATCCTGGTCCTGACGGAACGTCGCCGATCCTCCAGCTCCTCCTCGCCGTCAGTCGAGAATCAATCCGCCCGTGTAACCGCAAACGCCCATTCGAGGGGAGTTCACGGTCGGAACAATTGCTTCCTCACCACAGCTGTGTTCGTCGGCATGTGCGTCGCAGAAGAATGCGTCACTCTCGCTGAAGCAATAGGCGCACAGTGCGCTGGCCGGTTCCTGGCATTCTTCAGAACACGGCCAAACCGGATTGTCGTTTCTGGCCAGGAGCCTCACGCTCTCCCGCCGGCTGGGAGCCTCCCGATGCGCGACGACTTTGAGGCGAAGGTGAGTCGTCGACCCGTAGTCGTATTCGTACGAGAACACACTTCCCTCGGGCGGCAAGCTTGCCGACAGACGAGCGTTCATGCTGCGCTCGTTCGGGTCCGGCCCGAAGAATCCGTCGCTCATGGCCACGACGTACCGGGTGTGACCTACCTCGAACGCGCTGAGGTGGCCACAACACTCCAGCCAGATCATTCGAAGGAAATCATCGAGGTGGCGCAATGTGGCGGTCGCTTTGACATCGACATCCAGCCAGAACGGAGTGCCGGGCACATCGACTCGAAGCTGTACGACGGCGGCGACGCTCTTTCCATCCGGATGCGCACATTCCGACAGATGACGAAGCATCTGGCGCTTCGAATAGGTCGCGCCGCACAAACTGCATTTGCCCTGTGATTCTTCTCTCATGGGGTGGGACCTCCGTCCCGGGCAGCTCCTCTCGGTGTGGCAAATGATCAGACAGGTCCGGCCAGGAGCGCACGCTTCGCCACCGACCGTGCACGGAGGTAGCCGCCGAAAAGGCCCGACGCCAGCGTCAGCGCGAACAGACCAATCAGCGTAAGGGTCGAACTGGTGTCTTTCCCCGACGCCACCGCATAGATTCCCGTGAGAACACAGACAAACGAGGAGAGAAAGCCGTTCAGCAACTCGTCATGCTTTGCGATTCGAGCAGACATGTACGCGCCGAATGTCGTGCAGGCGGCTCCGATCAGCAGCTGAAGGGCGTAGAGCGGTGGTCGCGCGTGAATGGATGCCGTGATTGCCGCGCCGAGCTGGTCTTTTGGAACGTTCACTAGGTTCGCTGAAGCAATCGCGTACACCACGAGAGGGATTCCGAGAATCATCGACGATACGATGTCGAGAATCCCTCCCAGCAACACTCCCTTAATGGACACCTTCGCCACGGCACCTCCTCGGACGCCTGACGGATTCTAGTCGATGCCGGCTGTCGAACTGTCCCATCCGCTAGCCGTGAACGAACGTTCTGGCTCGAAACGAGGTGAACGGCGAGGAGAAGAAGCGGCTACGAGCCTGATGGTGAGCGCGTCCGCAGAAGCGGTAGGCAATCGCCGGCCGAGTACATCTCACGGATATATGCGAAAGCAGCGAGATTCGACAAGGTCTGGAGAGAGGTCGCGCGCCTTTTCCCTGAACGTACGGTCTGTCGCTGACTCTCGCCGAGTGAGCCACGCACTTTTCTACCGAAACGTCGCCCTCGGCGGCTCGCCATGCGGCTCGCCGTGCCGCCGCGCCAGTTCGATCCTCAAACTCTCCTCGCCGCAGGCCATGGCCCAGCGGTGGTTGGCGCCGAAGATGGGCTTCAGAATTGGCGAGAAGAGACGGAGGAGGGGTTTCTCGGCGGTGATGCGCCAGTCGTAGATGATGTCGACGTCGTCGCCGGTCTGGGTCAGCAGCCAGTTGCCGTGGCCAATGAAGTCGCCAAGGGCTTCGATGATGAAGCCGTCGGGGCGGGTTTCGGTGACGCGGAAGCTCCAGCGGAGGGTGTAGGGGAGCCATCCCTTTGTAAACAGCTCGACGATGTCGCCGCGCTTTTTCACTTCGATATAGACCGAGGGCCACCAGCGGGGGAGGTCTTCGGCGTCGCCGAGGACGTCGAGCACTTCTTTGACGGTTCCGCGGACGCGCCAGCGGGTGACGAAGTGGTAGTCGTTGAACACGTCTTCTCTACGAGGGAGATTCTGGGGCGGATTCGCAAGAACCATTGCCGGCCGCGGAGGCGGCCGGGACAACGCCGTCCAATTCGCACCGAAAGCGCGATTTGCCAACTCCTGTGGCGGCCGCCTCCGCGGCCGCACTTCCACATCACCACCGATGCCCCGCGCTCGCGCTGCGCCGAGCGCGGGGCTGAATCGTGCGTGCGCGCCTCCGCGCGCAACCGTTCCATGGACCCCTCGGCCGCGGGCGTTCCGGGTTTGGCGGGTGCTCAACCGAGAGAGCTGCGCTGGCTGACCGGAGATGCGGACGGCTGTCCTTCGCTTCGCTCAGAGCCGACAGCATGGACTTCACGGTTTGGTGACGCCGCCCAGATCAGCAGTCCCACCGCCACGACGACCTCGGCGATGCCGTTCATCATCAGATCGCGGCGGTGGTTCTGGAGCAGGTCGGCGGCGTTTCCGAGGAGGATGGATACGGTGATCGTCAATGGGTAAGCAAGGAGGTTCGTGCCGAGGATGTAGCGGACGACGACAAAGGCGACGAGCGCCGTCACCGCAGAGGAGATGAGCATGACCGGCGTCTGGTGCAGGTTGGCGGACGAATCGAGCGCGGTGAGGAAAACGATCGCCGTTCCTACCGCCGCCGGAAGCCAGCTCTTAAAGACAAAGCTGCGCAGGGCCACGATGAAGAGGCCGAAGACGGCGCAGATGATGAGCGTGAGGAGGATCGTCGAGAAAATGCCCGAGAGTGCGGGGAGCGGAAGCGCCACAGACTCCGGGGCCTTCAGACCGAACTGCGAGGCCAGCGCCGGGAATCGCAGTGTGAGGAGCTGTTCGGCGACCCGGAAGATGAGCGCGATGCTGATGGTGGTCAGCGTGGCGACGACGGCCGACCGGCCGAGGCGGGCGCGCGACTCGCGGCGGGCCAGTTGGAAGGCCTGCGGATACGCCGCGGCGATGGCGGCAACTGCCAGGAAGATGGTGCCGAGGTGCAGGCCGACGAAGCGAATGATGTTGATGGTTTGATTGCTGATGAAGGTTTGCCAGGTGATGGAGGTGTTGTACTCGAAGAGCGTCAACTCCCAGCGCTGGGCCATGCCGAACAGCGGAATGATGGCCAGCGCCAGCGTCCAGCGCAACGCGCGCTGCCAGGGGAAACGCTGCCGGCGCATGGCGATGACGAAGCCGGCCACGATGAGCGAGAGGATTGCCAGCGCGCCGAGGACGCGCAGGATCGTGAAGACGATGTTGAGCAGCGTGGTCGGCTCGCGGTAGACGTTGTCTGGCACCTTGACCGTGGTCGTAAATTGCGTGACCTCGGCGCCGGCAACGCGCACGCTGATGCGCCGCCAGGCGTCGCCGGCGAGCGGCGTCCGTTCCTGAAAGTGAAAGAGCCAGTCGCGCCGGTTCGGTTGCTGGAAGTTGAGCGCTTCCTTTAGATCGAACGCCGCAGTATCCGCGCCGTAATGCGCGAATGCGGACTGTGCGATGGCCAGCGCCTGTGGCTGTTCGAGACGCGGACCGGCGCGGCGCTCGTCCTGGTACTTGTGATAGCCGGTCACGCGCGATCGGCGCGGGTCGACTTCGATGAAGTACTCGTCCTTCACCTGCGGCGCGAAGGAGCGGACCATCCAGGTCGCCGTCGGGATCTTGTTCTGCATCACGCCGGCGAGCGACGGCACCGTCATGCCGTGGCGGAGGATGTAGGCCACGGCCAGTCCGTCGAAGCCGCCCGGTGTGCCGCCGTCTTCGCGCGGCGAGTCGCGGTCCCAGGAGCGGAATCCTTCGACAGGCGCTGCGATCGTGCGCATGGCGTTGGCGGCCGGCGGCTTCACGATGGCCGCGATTCGCTTGGCGTCCTCTTTCGTGATCCGGTAGTCGACCGCGTCATCGATCGATGGTGCTTTCAGGATGGCTGCTCCGATCGCAAGCGCGACGAGGACGATGCAGGCGAGCAGCTTGCCGCGCGTGACCGGCATCGGCGGGAAGGTCCATGCCGGCCGATGCGGCTCTTCCTCCGGTATCGGGACAGGGCGGATCGGCAGTGTATCGTTGGAAAGATCAGCATCCGGGACGAAGCCCTTGTTACGGATATAGAGCGCGATCGAGAGCAGCATCGGGATGGCGAAGACGAGGCTGGCCAGACCGCCGGAGATGACGTAGTAGCGGTTGCCGGAGCGCAGCAGCAGCATGGCCGTGTAGAGCGCGTCGACGGTGTAGTGCCAGATGAGCAACGGCAGGATGCCGAAACGCATCATCAGGAATCCGATCAGCACGCCGGCGCAGCCGACTTCGATGCCGCGGATGTAGAAGGGCTGATTCGGATAGGTGGCGTGGCCGAATCCCCAGATGAAGCCGGCGGCGATGATGGCGGCCACGCGCGAGCGGAGCACTTTCTCGAAGAACGGGATCGAAAATGCACGCGACAGGAACTCTTCGCTGAGCGCGGGAAAGAAGCCGGCGAAGAGCACCGCGATCCACGGAAAGGCGGTGTTGAGCATGTCGTCGTACGGCACCTCGGCCGGCGCCCACGCGCCGAATTTGTCGGCGACGAGGTAGAACGCAACCTGGTAGCCGAGGAAGAAGGCCACAAGCGTGTAGCCGAGGATGAAGGCGAGGAAGACGCGCTTCGACGTCAGCGCGCGGCGGTTCCAGATGCGCGCCACGGAAAGCTGGCCCGGCAGCCGCTCGCGGAACAGCACTTCGCCGGCGCCGCAAACGACCACGAGCATCATCGCCACGCCGATGCCCTGGATGACGGAGCCAAAGCCGAACTTGGCCAGGAACGCCGGATACGAATCGGTGGTGTTGTAGCCCGCCATCGCGCTCGGGAACGAATTGAGAGCCGTGCCGGTGACCAGGATGACCGCGGCGATGCCGATGCCGAGGAGCAGGCGGAGCTGAAGATCGCCGCGCAGCAGCCGGATCACGAAGACGGCCACGATGCAGACCATGGTGATGATCAGAAAGACGACGTCGACGTTGCCGGCCAGCAGGTTCTTGGACCGCAGCTCGCGATACGACCGCTGCCACTCCTCGGGCACCTTGATCCGCCTGCTGAAGCTGCTGACGCGGTCGCCGTCGACGGTGACGATGGTGCGGTACGGCGCGCCGGCGGGATGGATGGTGTGCGCATCCCAGGTGAAGATGCGCTGCAACCGATGCGGCAGCAGCCGCTCGCTCTGCGCGACGAGCTGGAGGTCGTTGAGGGCATTGATACCGCCGAGGAACCCTTCGGCGATGCGCTTCGCCGTGGCGATGTCCGGCGAGTTGAGGGCGCGGTCCTCCGGGATGCGATCGCTGAATCCAGTCACTTCGCCAGTCGGCGCGATGCCGACGTTGATCTCCTCTTCCTGCAGAGGTTTGAACCAGCGGTGCGACCACGACCAGAGGCGGACGTCGCGTTTCAGGATCTCGTTCGTCGCCTTCAGTCCGAGGGAACGCTCGAGGAAGATGCGCGCCTCGTCGTCGGAGTCGAAGGTGGCGCTGTGCTTCATCCCTCGGGTATCGACGTGCTGCGACGTGAGCACGCGATCCGCGATCTGCTGTGACGAGGCCCGGTCGTAACGAAACTCGATCGAAGCCTCAGGGAAGGCGGCGCCGAACCAGTTGATGACGACGAAGATCGAGACCGCGGCGACGGCGAGGCAGGCGGCGATGAGGAGCCAGTCGCCGCGTGTGAGTCGTTCCCGGTTCATTCGTCAGTTGTACGGCGTACGGGCGACTTGGTTGGCTACGCCAACTCCTGCAGCGCCTTCTCCATCCGCTTGATCCCCTCGGCGGCTTCGTCCAGCGAGAGATTCAGGGCCGGACGGAAGCGCGCCGAGCGATGGCCGGAGGAGAGCACCATCACGTCGTTGGCCATGAACGCCTGGAGCGCGGCGTCGCGGACGTCGCCGCTCGGGAGATCGAAAGCGGTCATCAGACCGCGGCCACGGACGTTGGAGACGAGGTTGGGGAACTCATCGCCGAAGCGCTGCAGCTCGCCGAGGAAGTAGGCGCCGACGGTGGCGGCGTTGTCGACTAGCCCCTCTTCGTCGATCACCTCGAAGTAGCGCTGCGAGCGGACCATGTCGGTCAGGTTGCCACCCCAGGTGGAGTTGATGCGCGAGCTGACGGCGAAGACGTTGTCGTCGATGTCGAAGAGGCGGTGGCCGGCCGCGAAGCCGCACACCTGCGTCTTCTTGCCGAAGCAGATCATGTCGGGCTCGACCTCAAAATGCTGATAGGCCCACATCTTCCCGGTCAGTCCGACGCCGGACTGGACTTCATCAAATATAAGCAACATGTCGTTCTCGTCGCAGAGCTGGCGCATGGCGCGGAAGAACTCGGGGCGGAAGTGGTTGTCGCCACCCTCGCCCTGGATCGGCTCCATGATGAACGCGGCGATGTCGTCCTTCCGGTCGGAGAGGAACTGTTTGGCCTGATCGATGGCGGCCTGCTCGCGCTGTTCGACTTCATCAGCAACACTCTTAGTAATTGGAAAGCGCAGCTTCGGATTGTCGATGCGCGGCCAGTCGAATTTCGGGAAGTACTGCGTCTTCCGCGGGTCGGCGGTGTTGGTCAGCGAGAGCGTGTAACCGGTGCGGCCGTGGAAGGCTTCGCGCAGATGCATGATCTGTGTGCCGCGCTCCGTGCCGAGGCCCTTGCGAAGGTTCTTGCGGATCTTCCAGTCGATGGCGCTCTTCACCGCGTTCTCGATGCCGAGGGCGCCGCCT
>WNFG01001216.1_pt1 | contig 21769 bp, 17 predicted proteins | sample 5400431 | NCBI WGS metagenome assembly WNFG01 (sample SAMN13153346, study PRJNA577476) | soil metagenome | isolation source: 120 cm saprolite under Douglas fir tree site 2 hole 3 replicate 2 | place: USA:California | collected 2015-04-18 | reverse complement strand
CGCGGCGTGGAACGGCGACCTGCGCATGGTGCAGATCCTCATCGCCGCCGGTGCGGACCCAGCGCTGATCGACGAAGAGCACCAGGGCACTCCGCTCCAGTGGGCCGAGGTCTCGGCGGGTATCACCAACAACCCTGAGTGTATGAAGGTTGCGGAGTACCTGTCGGCCGGACAGACTTGAGTCACTCCTGTCGAAGGATGACCACCGTCGCGCCCCACCCGCCCCCGCTCCCGTCGGCATCGTGGAAGGCTTCGACGAAGTCGAGTGAGGCCAGGAGCTTGCGGACGTTCTCGCGCTGCATGCCGATGCCGCGGCCGTGAATCAGGCGGACCTGACGGAAACCCTTGGCTCGCGCCTCGGCGAGGTAGTCGCGGGCCACGTCGCGGATCTCGTTCGGGCGGAAGGGATGGAGGTCGAGCGTGTCGGTGATCGGGATCTCGACTGGCTGGTCGTCGTCGGCCATGAAAGGCATTCCACCACAGAGGCACAGAGAACACAGAGAAAACAAAACCTCTGTGTTCTCTGTGCCTCTGTGGTTAAAGCCTCTTGGAGCTGTGCGATACTTTTGACTGATGGTTCTGTTCAACCACGCAACGCGCGAGATGACCGCCAAGATCGTCTACTACGGTCCCGGTCTCTGCGGGAAGACGACCAACCTCATGGTCATCTTCGACCGGCTCGACCCCGCGCAGAAGGGGAAGATGCTGTCGCTGGCCACCAAGACCGACCGCACGCTCTTCTTCGACCTGCTGCCGGTCGACATCGGCAAGGTCGGCGCCTTCAACCTCAAGATCCAGCTCTACACAGTCCCCGGCCAGGTCTTCTACAACGAGACGCGCAAGCTGGTTTTGAAGGGAGCCGATGCAGTCGTCTTCGTCTCCGACTCCCAGCCGTCCATGGTCGACTCGACGCGGGAGAGCTTCGCCAACCTGATGGAGAACCTCGAGGAAAACAACATCGATCCGAACGACACGCCGATCGTGATCCAGTTCAACAAGCGCGATCTCCCGGGCGTTCTTTCGATCGAGGAGCTGCAGGAAGCGCTCGGCTTCGAAGGCTATCCCTACATCGAGGCCGCCGCCATCAAGGGCGAAGGGGTGATGGAGACCTTCCATCTCGTCTCCAAGATCACGGCCAAACATCTCTACGCCAGGCTTCAGGGGAAGCCGGCGCCGCCGGAGAAGGAAAAGGCGAAGCCGTCCGCGGCTCCGAAAGCCGAAACGAAAGCGGAACCGGAGCCGGAGCCCGCGCCGCAGATCAATCCGTTCGCCGACTCGGTCCCCTTCCCCGAATCGCAACTGGACAGCAGCTACGAGCGGATGGAAGAGGTCTCGCTCGAACAGCTTCTCTCCGAAGGCCGCGAGCGGCCGGCCTCCATCTCGGGCAATGTGGCTGTCCCGGTCATTGATCATGTATTGGATGACGTCGAAGAGCTTGATGCCGCCGAGCTGCTGCCGGCCGAAGAGCTGGCGGCCGCCATCGCGGTGATGGACGAACCGGAGCCGGCTGCCGGCGACAGCGATGGCCGGGTAGCGAGCCTCGCGCAGCAGGTGCGGTCGCTCGAATCACAGCTCGACTCTCTCCGGGCCGGGCATCGCACGGAGATCGAAGAGATCCTCCGCGGCCTCGAATCGCTGACGTCAAACCTGCGCCACAAACTCGACGAGTGACTTGCCAACTCCGAGAGCTGAATTTACAATCGCCCGACATCTTATTTGGAGGAACTTAATGCGCCGGACCTTTTCCGCGGTACTGATGCTGTCCATCACCATCGCAGGCTGCAGAGCGAAGGAAGCCTACGACAAAGCGAAGATCGCCCAGGACCTCGAGAAGCACGGGACGATGGACCTGATGAAGGACATCTCCAAGGACAAGTACACCCCCCCGGCGGATGGCAAGCTGACCGACAAGCAGATGGAGATGTACCTGAAGGTCCGCGGCCACGAGAAGGACATCGCCCAGGTTGCCCGGAAGGAAGCACAAGCCCACGCCGACGCCGCCAAGAAAGCGGGCGAGAAGTCGATCGCCGGGATGATGGAAGGCTTCAAGACGATGGGATCGGCCGCCGAGATGCTCACCGCCGACATCCGCGCCGCCAAGGACCTCGGCTACAACACGCAGGAGTACATGTGGGTCAAGAGCCAGGTGATGGCCGCCAGCGCCGCCGCTATGACCTCGAAGCTGACCGAGGGGATGAATGCGTCGTTCGATGCCACCTATGCGCAGATGAAGAAGTCGTACGACGAGGCCAAGGACGATCCGTCGAAAAAGATGTACAAGGAGATGCTCGACAACTACGACAAGCAGCGCGCCGAGATGAAGCAGAACGCGGCGCCTGTGTCGGAAGCCATGGCCTACAACCAGCAGCTCATCGCCAAATACGACGGCGCCCTGAACGCCATCGCCACCGAGATGGCGAAGTGGGAAGAGAAGCCCGGCGACGCGCAGAAGGCGATGAACGATCTGGAGAAGGGCGTCGACAAGGCCGTTGCGGATTCGAAGAAGTAGCGCTGCGCGCGTTGTCGGTTGTCGGTTATCAAGGACGAGTCGAAGAATCCGACGCGCTCGTTCAAATCGCGCGGGATGGCCGCGGCCGTGACGATGGCCAGACACCTCGGCGCGCGCAGTCTGGCGGCGCCGACGGCTGGCAACGCCGGGGCAGCGAGCGCCGCGTACCGCGCGCGCGCTGGACTTTCTGCAGGAGTCGTTACCAACACATTTATGTATACACAGCACGGAATTTCTGCTGTATGCTAGATTCATCATCACGCGACTGACAGTCGCATATCGCCGAGACCCGAGTGACTAGTCTCATCACAATCGGAGGCAGAGTGAGATTTCGCACTGGTACGATGCTAGTTTCCTTTCTGCTGCTCGCAGTCACAGCTAAGTCTGACTGGTGCGACTTCATCAGGCAAGAGACGATCGTTATTGCGGATGGGCAGGAATGGCACCACGTCTATTACGAATGGGTCTGCTTTCCCGACGGATCGGGAGGAGAGGGCCCTGGACCTGGACCTGGACCCGGCCCTAGCCCTAGCGGGAACCCTCCTGTAGTAACGATCCTTTCAGCATCCGACGAGAATCCGAATCAGGTCGAACTTCGTTTCGATTACACACTCGGAGGAGTTCCGACCTCAATGGTTTTGGAAAAGAACGGCCAAGTCGTTTCGTCCGGCCCTCCGGCAGCCTTTGGGCTGTACGGAAGTCTCGACAACATGATTTTTGACTCAATACTTACGGTGACGATGTGCAATACCTACGGCTGTGGCGAGGACTCAGCCAATGTCCAGCGCAACACGCAGCGGCCACGAGCGGAGGGAGCGGTCTCCGCGCAGTACGCAGATTACATTTTTACCGATATCTTTGAGAGCCCTCCGATAGGCGTCAGGATCGGGTACGAGAGTTACACGCGCATTCTGGAAAGTGAGATCTTCTACGCAAGCTACAGCGTGCCTACTAGCGGTGCCAGAAACGGCCGGCAAAACATGTGCATAGCACCGATGCTCTGCTGTGGGAGGACGGAAAGCGTACTCCCACCTGGATCAGCAATTATGAAATCGTTCCATCGTGGAGTGGGGTTGCGCTATCGGAAGCCGGCGTAGAGTGTTATTTCCCGCAAAGCCGGTTTCCAAACGAGAATGCGAGGTGCACCACGATGTCTGAGTTTTCGCGTGATGGCACACCAGGGGTCGGCTGGATCCTTGCGATAACCGCATCCGGCTCCGCTGCTCCAGATCCAGGCGCCGCATTCGGTGCGCTAGACTTATTTATATGGCCGTAATCGCTCTTCGATTTACAGTCGCCGTCATCATGATTGCACTTGCGCTTCCAGGAGCTGGCGGTCGACACGGTACTGACCCCGTAGCGCAGGTCGGGAAGCGCACAATTACGATGCGTGAAATCTCGTGCGAACTGATGTCTGACGACCTGGATGCGATTGCAGCGAACCAGCATCGCGACCGCGACATCCTTTGCCTCGAGCGCGAGCAACTTCGTCTCGATTCTCTCATAGCCGAAGAGCTTCACGACGTGGCGATCAATAAGCTGGCTATCACCGTTTCCAAGGAAGACCTCGCTGATGACAGCGTATTTCACCATTACGGAGAGGCTGAGTTTGTGCGACTCGCCGAACAATACGGGCGCCTTGGGCGTGCGGCATTGCTCGTCTATAGCGGCGAAGATTTGCATACTGTGTATGCGCGCGAGATTCACGTAAGCGCCATCCAGTCAAAGGAACAGTTTCGTCACTTCGTGGCACTTATGCAGTCGGGCGATGGCGCGAAGCGATTCATCGAATATCAGACGCCGGAGCACTTTCGTGATCAGATCACGAGCGATGCCCGCCGGCGAGTAGCTAGAGACAAACTGATGCGGTTTCTCTCGGAAGCGGCCGGCAAGAGCGACCTGACATACGAAGCGTATAGCGAGAAGTTCTGGCGTGATCTCGCCGCACAGGTCGGACTTGAGATTCTCGATACTCGATACAGACTGATGTCTTTGAAGGGATTGTCATGGCAGCCAAAACAACTAAATACTCGTTAATCGCAGCGGTCGCGCTTCTCGTCAGTGCGGGTACTTCCCTGAGTCAACCGATGAAATCATCTGGATCGTTCACAATCGACGTTAAGGCGACGGCGGGTGAACAATATGCTTACGCCAGCGGTCTCACCACGTCATCCCCGGACTTGGCCGAACGGACTGAGGCCGTTATCAGGTCGGTCGCGGCACTGGAGGTCATCCCGAAGCGATGGCCGAACAATCGCGGATTGACAATCCGCGCCTACGGTGAGATCGTTTCACGTCTGAACGGCGCGCGGCTGTACCAGAACGCGATCGGCTTCTGCGAAAAGGCGATCGCGTACGTCGGACCCGTTCCGCAGCGACTCCCGTTTATCGCGGCGAAGGGCAGAGCTCTAATGTGGCTCAACCGATCACCTGAGGCGCAGCAGGCGTTTGATGAAGCTGTCGCCGGGGCGGGCTTCGAGGCTCTAAGTGACTCTGAAAAGATCGTTATCTTCCGTGACGCAGGTTTCTTTTACGAGCGCCAGGGAAACTATCGCATCGCGGCGCAGCATGCTCGTGCGCGCGCAAAGTACTCCGCCGACGATCTCTTCCGCGCCGAGGCTCTACGCAAGGCTCTCGATCTCAGTCTGATCGCGGGCGACTACGCAAATGCACGCGCGGATTTGGATAACCTCAGTGATGCAGCGCTGAAGGCACGGCTTCGAAACTTGCAGCCTCCAGATCAGGACCTGCTGCGACGCATCGACGCTGCTATCGTGGAGTACAGGAAAAAGCTGGGAGGCTGACGCGATCTTGGCTCGGCGGTTGGGATAGAAAGCTGTTGCCAGCGCTTTTTGCCGGTCACCATCTGCCGTGCTACGCGGACTTCGCTGCTTACCAGACGCACGGCGCCTTCACTCTGATGAACGCGCGAGGCCGCCCGTGCCGCACATCGCCCGCGATACGATTGGCCGCATGACCGCCAGCTCCTTCGCCTCCCGGCTCACCTGCTCCCGCTGTGACGCCACCTTCCCCATCCGCGAGCTGATGAACCTCTGTCCGAACGACGGCGCTCCGTTGCTCGTGCACTACGACCTCACCCCCAACCCGGAACTGCGCGACGAGATCCGCGGCCGCGCGGCGACCATGTGGAGGTATCGTGAGGTTCTGCCGATCGATGACACGACGGAGATCGTCACGCTCGGTGAGGGCATCACTCCCCTGCTTCGCTCCACGCGGTTCGAGAATGTCTGGATCAAGGACGAGTCGAAGAATCCGACACGCTCGTTCAAGTCGCGCGGGATGGCCGCGGCCGTGACGATGGCCAGACACTTCGGCGCGCACAGTCTGGCGGCGCCGACGGCGGGCAACGCCGGGGCAGCCCTTGCGGCATATGGGGCGCGGGCCGGGCTGCCGGTCTTCGTGGCCATGCCGCGCGACACACCGGGATCGATCGTCGATGAGTGCCGGAGTTTTGGCGCCGAGGTCGAGCTCGTGGCGGGGGTCATCAGCGATGCCGGGAAACACGTCGCACAATACATCGCCAGCAATGGCGGCTTCGATCTCTCGACGCTCAAAGAGCCGTATCGCGTCGAGGGGAAGAAAATCATGGGCTACGAGCTGCTCGAAGACCTCGGCAGGCTGCCCGATGTCATCCTCTATCCGACCGGCGGCGGCACCGGCCTGATCGGTATGTGGAAGGCCTTCGACGAGATGGAGCGCCTCGGCTGGATCGATTCCAGACGCCCGCGCATGTTCACCGTGCAGTCGAGCGGCTGCGCGCCGGTCGTCCGCGCCTTCAACGAGGGGCTCGACACCGCGCCGGAATGGGAATCGCCGCGGACCGGCGCCTGGGGCCTGCGCGTTCCCCGCGCCATCGGCGACCGACTGATGCTGCGCGCGCTGCGCGACTCCGGCGGCGGCGCGATTGCCGTCGAGGAGGCGGAGATCGAGAACGCGGCGGCGGAGTTGCGGAAAATGGAAGGTATCGATGCCGGTCCCGAAGCGGGCGCGGCGCTGCTGGCGCTGCGTTCGCTAAGGGATGCGGGAACCATCACATCGAACGAGGTCGTCGTCCTGTTCAGTACAGGCGGTAACAAATACCATTGATCGAGTGAGCGCGGTCACCTTTGAAATAGCGGCATGGCGTTACATTCGTGTCAACGTCGGACGAAAGATCTCGTCTAACAGCAATTGAGAGGACCCAACATGCGAGCTCGATTTGCAACGCTGCTGTGCGTCTCGATGGCGCTCGGCGGAGAAGCCATTGCGCAATGCCCGGCCAACAGCCAACCCCCCGTCGCGCAATCGCCGAGCGGCTCGAACCTGAATGAAAATTCGCCGGTCACCTTCAGTTGGACGCCGTCGACCACGAGCGGCGTCAACGGCTACTCCGTTTACATCGGCACGACCAGCAACACCAACAACACCACGATCGCCTGCTCTGCCGCCGGGGCAAACGCCAACTCCTGCACGGTGAGCAGCCTCGCCGCCAACCAGTACTTCTGGGGCGTGAAGGCAACGACGACCATTGCGAACTGCGAGCTGGCATCGGCCGGCAAACAATTCACGGTGGGCTGCCTGACCAGCGCGCCATCGATTCAATCGCCGTCGGATACCTCGCAGAACGTTTCGCAGACGCCGACGATGACCTGGAGTCCCGTCAGCGGCGCATCGCAATACGACGTCTACTTCGGCCAGGTCGGATCGGGCGCCTGCACGGGCCAGCCGGTCTTCACCACCTCATCGACGAGCTACAACCCGCCGGGCCAGCTCATCGCGAACACCAGCTACGAGTGGCGCGTCCTCGCCAAGAAGACGAACACGACCTGTCCCTTCCCGACGAGCGGCTGCGCCACGTTCAAGACCACCGGCGCCGTTTGCAACCCGCCCGGCTCGTTCAATCTGACCGGCCCGGCGAACGGCAGCACCGCCAGTGCCACCCCGACGCTGAGCTGGTCGGCCGCGTCCAATGCCGACAAGTACCTCGTCCACTTCGGCACCCAGAACCCGCCTGCGACGACGACGAACGACATCCTCCTCAGCCCCTCCCAGACCAGCTTCACCTTCGCCCAGCCGCTGCCGGCAGGGACCTACTTCTGGTCAGTCGACGCCTTCCCCGTGTGCAGCACGACGGTGAAGACATCGAGCTCCGTCTTCAGCTTCACCGTCGCGCCGACGGTGAGCTGTCCGACGACGCCGACGACGCTCGTCGCGCCGGCCAACGGCGCCACCGGCGTCCTCTCCCCTGTCACCTTTCAATGGACGGCGGTGAGTGGCGCGATCGGATACAAGCTGTTTATCGCCGAGGCTGGCGACACATCCGGCGATCTCTCCGGCACGACGACCGCGACATCGCTCACGCGCCTCATCCCCGACGGCGGGGTGACCTGGTGGGTGGCCACCTCCTTTGCCAACTGTCCCGATATCGTCTCCGCCAGATCGACCTTCACCAGCGGCGCGCAGACGACCTGCGGCACGGCCACGACACTGAATGCGCCCGCCGACAACGCCACGGTCACCTCACCGGTCACGTTCTCGTGGAGCTCCGTCGCCGGCGCCAGCAACTACCGGCTCTGGATCTCCTACAACGGCAGTGCGCCACTCATTGCCGCACGGACGAGCAGCTCCAACACGTCACAGCAGGTCTCGCTGACGAGCGGTCCGGGCGAGTGGTACGTGGAGACGATTTTCAGCAACGGCTGCGACTCCACCTTCTCCGCGCATCGTCACTTCACCGTCGGCACGGCGGCGAACTGCGATACGCACAAGGCGGCCACGCTCTCCTCGCCGGTCGGCGGCGCGCAGGTGACGGCCCCGATCACCTTCTCCTGGAACGGCAACGATTCGACGGCGCTCTTCTACCGTGTATGGGTCTCCCTCAACGGCGAGGCATTCGCCGACATCGGATTCTTCAGGGACACCCGCCTGCAGCACGATTTCAGCGCCACCGGAACCGGTCTCTGGTTCGTTGAGACGTATTTCGAGAACTGTCCGGCGGTGAAGTCGGCCGTCGACAGTTTCGTCATCCCCACGCCGGGATGTCCGACCTCGAGCTCTCGTCCGCAAATCCTCTCGCCGGCTGACAACGCCACGGTGGCCTCGCCGGTCACGCTCTCCTGGAGCTCCGTTCCGAAAGCGACGGAGTACCGCGTCCACGCCTCGTTCGACGGCGGCGACACGAAGGTTCTGGCCAAGACCACCGACACGTCGGTCACCGGCACACTTCCTCCAGGCACGGTGAGCTGGCATGTCGAGGCGGTCTTCGACGGCTGTCCTTCGCTTCGCTCCTCCACCCAAAACTTCACCGTGGCACGGTCGCAGAACTGCCCGACCGACGGACCGACGCTCCTCGCTCCCGCCGACGGATCGAAGAACCTCACCTCGCCGGTCCGCTTCGCCTGGACCGCGGTCAACAGCGCCATCAACTACGCGGTCTTCCTCCGCAATAACGACGGCGCGGCGACGAGGATCGCCGAGACTCCGCAGACCGAGGTCACCATCGAGGTCCCTGACGACGAGAATGAATGGTGGGTCGTGGCATTCATCAACGGCTGCACGCCGGTCGAGTCGAAGCACGCCAGCTTCACCGTGCCGGAGAACGATTGCAACCCCGAGCGCCCCATCCTCTTCACCCCTGCCGACAACGCCACCGGACTCACGTCTCCTGTCCGCTTCGAGTGGTCGCGTATTCCCGACGCCGCCGGATACAAGGTGTGGGCAGCGGTCGACGATCAGGGCGAGAGCGTCATCGGCTCAACGACCAACCACCAGTTGACGGTGGGCGTCCCCAGCGGCACGATCCGCTGGCGCGTCGAAGTGCTCTTCAAGCTCTGCCCCTCGCTCTCCTCGGCGAGGAGCTCGTTCACGGTTGTCAAGACGCCCCCTCCCTGCGCTATGCCCGCCCGCCCGCCGGCCACCGGCCCGGCCCAGGTGGCGTCGAACAGCGAATACACGATCCGCTGGGACACGGTCGCGAACGCCACCAGCTACGAGCTGCAGGAGTCGGCGTCCACCGATTTCGCCGGCGCTGCCACGCAGGTCGTCAGCAGCCAGTCGGCGAAATTCATCCACACCTCGGCGACGACCACCACGAAGTGGTTCTACCGCGTCCGCGCCATCAGCAATTGCAGCGACGACCGCGGCCCATACTCGAAGGTGGTGATCGTAACAGTCCTGCCCGACACACCGCAGCGCCAGGTGAGCGTCGAGGTCGGCACGGCCAGCACCATCCGGCAGACCATCTTCATCCCCGGCGTCACCCCCAGCCTCAATTTCACCGCCCGCACCGACAAGCCGTGGGCAACGGTGAAGCCGGCATCCGGCACGCTCGGACCCAACGGGGCCACGCTGACGATCATCTCCGATCCGGTGGCGCTGAAACTCGGCACGAACACCGCCACGGTCATCCTCTCGTTCAGTGCCTCAAGCAAGGGAAACATCGTCGCCACCGATACGACGCCGCCGGCCAGCGTGCCGGTCTCGGTAACCACCGTGACGCCGGTCTCCTCCGGCGGCAAGAACACGCCGCTCCCGAGCTCGCTCTTCATCCCTGCAGTCGGTCACGCCACCGGCGCGAACGCCTCGCTCTTCGAGTCCGATGTCCGCATCGCCAACACCAGCGCGCAGGCAATGAAGTACCAGCTCAACTTCACGCTGACGCGTACCGACGCCTCGCAGTCCGGCTCGTCGACGACGATCCAGGTCGATCCCGGCGCGACGATGGCGCTCGACGACATCGTGACCAGCTTCTTCGGCATCGGCTCGGACGGATCGAGCGCCCTCGGCGTTCTGGAGATCCGGCCGCTGACGTCGACGTCCATCAGCTTCTCGTCATCGTCGGCCAGTTCCGCCGTCAGCGTCCAGACCGTCGCCTCGAGCCGCACCTATAACTCCACACCGACCGGTACGTTCGGGCAGTTCATCCCGGCCATTCCCTTCTCGAGCTTCATCGCTCAGTCGTCCGATTCCTCGAACAAGATCGTGCTGTCGTTGCAGCAGATCGCCCAGTCTTCGGCCTACCGGACGAACTTCGGGATCGTGGAAGGCGCCGGCGAGCCGGCCAGCGTTCTCGTTCACGTCTTCAACAATGCCGGCGTCGAAGTGGTGGCGCCGATTCCGATCTCGCTCATGCCCGGTGAGCACCAGCAGCGCAACCTTCTCGTGGAGAACGGCATCACGCTCACCGACGGCCGCTTCGAAGTCGAAGTGGTGTCGCCGACCGGCAAGGTGACGGCGTACGCATCGGTCATCGATAACCTGACCAACGATCCACTGTTGGTCTTCCCGGTGCTGAAAGGCGCCGAGTCGGCCACGCGCTACGTCATCCCTGGTGTGGCCGACATCAACAACGGCCTCGCCAGTTGGCGCAGCGACATCCGTCTCTTCAATCCGACGTCGTCCCCGGTCACAGCGACGCTGACTTATTTCCCGCAGCCGGGCAACACCGGCGCAAGCGGAACGAAGCAGGTGACGATCCCTCCGGGTCAGGTGATGCCGATCGACAACGCGCTGCAGAATCTTTACACGCTCACCAACTCCGGCGGCTCGATGCTCGTGACCACGCCGGCCAGCTCGAAGCTCATCGTCACCGCGCGAACCTACAACCAAACCTCGAACGGTACGTACGGCCAATTCATCCCCGCCGTGACGCCGGCCGGGTCGGTGGGCCTGTCGGACAACCGCGTCCTGCAACTGCTCCAGCTCGAGTCGTCCGACAAGATGCGCACGAACCTCGGATTCGTCGAGACCAGCGGCAACCCGGTCACGATCGAGGTCTCCGCCATCCCGTCGGATTCGAAGGTGGCAGCAAAAGTACAGATCGCGCTCGCCGCGAACCAGTTCCTGCAGACATCCCTTGCCAATTTCGGCCTCGGCACCGCTTACAACGCCAGAGTGACGGTGAAGGTCCTCAGCGGGAGCGGACGGGTGACGGCGTACGGATCGGTGATCGATGCGTTCACGCAGGACCCGACGTACGTGCCGGCGCAGTAGACCGGAGCGCTGGCGTCTCGCCAGCGCTCCGTTACGCCTGCCTTCGGCAGGGTGTAGCGGATGAGGGCTCAGTGGAATGAGCGGTCGGATTACATTCATCTGACCGGCGTGATTCAATGTCTCTGATGCCCCGTATCCTGACGCTGCTCCTGATCGCGTTTGTCCTGTCCTCACCGCTCGAAGCCGCGGAGCATTGCGCTGGATACGGGCTTATCGGCGCCCCACTCAAACCTGCTCCTTTCGGCATTGTGGCCGACGTGAACGGCGATGGGATTCCCGACGTCGTTTCCGGTTACAGGATCACCTTCGGGGGTCTAAACACGGTGGTGAAGCTTCCCGTAACGGCGAGCACCGGGCCCGTCACCGCCGTGGCCCGCGTCTCACGCAAGGGCTCGGTCGCGCTTCTTCGACTGTCCGGACGCTCGCTGGAATCGCTACGCGTCTCACCAGACGGGACGACGACGGTCAGCTCCACCCCCTTGTCGGGCTACACATCGATCCTTGGCGTCGGTGACTTCGACGAGGATGGAATCGACGATGTCATCCTTAACGAACAGATTCGCTTCGGTACTGCCGACGGAACCTTCAGGTCTGGGCCTGCCCTCCCGATCTCAGTTCCTTTCGGCTCCGGAGTCAACGGCGTCGCTGTGGATGTGGGCGTAGGAGACTTTGACGGCGATCATCACCTGGACCTGGCCATGCGTCCGCGAACCTCGATCAGCTCATTCGTCTATCCGCCCCTCACCATTTACTCCGGGGATGGCAAAGGAAACTTCCACGCTACGCGTCAGGTGCCGAACCGTCAGTTCGAAGAGATCATCATGCCGATCTACGTTGCGGACCTGGACGGAGATGGCGTGGACGACCTCATCCTCGACGCGTGGTACGGCATCGACCTCGTGCCAAGCCATCCGGGAACGGCGAGGCAGGCAGTTGCCGACACCGGGACCTACATAAGTTCGATCACAGTCGGCGATTTCAATGGCGACGGCCGGCCCGACCTCGCGGCATTCGCCCAGTCGTCGTTTATCGGCGACGCCCAAACCGATTTGCGCGTTTTCCTGAACGACGGCCATGGCGGAATGAGACTGGCCTGGAAAACACACCTCCGGTACACCCAAATGTACGCCCGCGACGTCGATGGAGACGGCAAGGATGATCTCGTGCTCGGGCCGTTTTATCCTCCAGGCGACTTCATCATTGAAAACGAATCGATGGCAGCTGTGCTTCGCTCCAACGGTGACGGATCATTTTCCGGACTTCCGGTGATCGATGCGCCGCAGAGTTCCGGCGGCGTACGAGGTGATTTCGACGGCAACGGCGCCGATGACGTCATGCTCTCCACATCGGTCAGAATCTCCAATACCCAGATCGACTACAAGACCGTTGTTTTCTGGAATGAGGGCAATGGCTCGTTCCATACCACGACGACCACGCAACAGCTCCTCGGCGGCGAGCTCGCGGCTGACGTGGACGGCGACGGAAGAACGGAGATTCTCCGGCGCAGTGGCAAGGATGAAATTTCGGTTTACAAGGTCGGGCCCGATGGCGTTCTGCAGGGTGCCAGTCGAATCGCCGGCGATCCGCAAGCCACGATGCTTGGTTACGCCCTCGGCCACTTCACGAGTGGTAACCAGGAGGTCGCGCTGGTCGAAACCACTGCGGTCGGCTCCCAGTTGAAAGTCGAGATTTTCGATGTCCGATCACCGCTGGCCCCCCGGCTGTCAGCCACGGTCACGGCCACACTGCCCCGCAGCGAGGCATTCGACCTTGCGGCTTCCGATCTCAACGGTGACGGCCGCGACGATCTGATCATCCTCGGCGAGGGCATCATTGACTGCCTGAGCTGCTATCGGCCCACCGCCGACGGCTACGTGATGGCTCTGCTCTCGACAAGCACCTCATTCTCGCCCGCCGCCGCCATGTTGTACCAATCGGCGGGAGCGTTATTCAAGCCAATCGCAGGCGACTTCGACGGGGACAGAATCGGAGACGTCGCCTTCACCGAGGGTTACAACGGTGCCAATCCAGGAACGAACGTCCTCTTTGGCGACCGGGCAGGACATTATCGGCAGTCGAACCTCAGTGACGTTTCGCTGGCCGCCGTCACCGATCTCGACGGCGACGGAGCGGACGACATTCTCACCTTCGACGCCTCTACGATTTCGCTGTTGTTCGGAGGTTTGACACCCTTTGCACGCCGTAAGTCCTATGCGTCGACCGGTGCCATCACGGTCCTGTTCACTCTCCGGCCTCACCCCGGAGGCGTGCCGCAGTTGTTCGTCCCGTCAGTCTATCCGGGTGGACTCCTTTTCAACCCTACCTGCGAAAAGAGCCGGGCGGTGCGGCATTGATCGTGTCGACTCCCCGATGCTTGTCGCGCGGCTGAATTTGATCCTCTAGTGTCGTGTCTTCGTTAGCGCCGGGCTTATGCGCCGCACCCGTTGCTGATTCGTGACCGAGTACTCGAGCACCCATAGATCGCCGTTCGGCGCGATCGCGCCGCCGGACGGGGACCAGGGGAACGTCGAGTGGGCGACCACGTCGACGCGGCCGGAGGGAGTGACTCGCTTGACCTCGCGATCGGCCGACGCGGCGACATACACATTCCCCGCGCGATCGAGCCACAGCCCTTGAACGCGATTACGGTCGTCGCCGTCGCGCGCGTGCGAGCTCAGATTGCGGGCCATCGTCGACACCTTTCCGTCGGGGGTGACGCGCACGAGATCGAGGAGATCGATCAGATAGACCACGCCGTTCGGGGTGACCGTCATCCAGCGGATGTCTTTGAACGGCGCATGCGCGATCGTGACCACGCGTCCGTCCGGCGACCTGCGGCGGACCTCGTTCCGGTCGTGGACGGCGAAGTACTGATTGCCGGCAGCGTCGCGGACGAAGCTGAAGTCCTCGTTGAAGCCCGCCCGCGGCGGATGGACGAACGAGATCCGGCCGTCGCTCGTGCGCTTCCACACCGCGTTGCCCCCGGTCTTGGGCGTATCGCCGTTGTACCAGAGGTTCTCGCCGTAGAGGGTGTCGCTGGCGTCGAGGTACAGCTCATGCGAATGGACATTCGGCACGGCCACCGAACGCGAGCCATCCGGCGCAACGCGCCAGATCTGCGTGAGATCGCTGTAGTAGACGTTGCCACGCGAATCGATGACCACGCTCACGCTCGGATGCGCGAATGCCGAGGCCGCGGTGAAGAGAAGGCAGGCGATCAGTGTTCTCATGACCTGCATATAATGCGCGCCGCGTAAATCACGGAGGTTTCCTTGGCAGAACAACAGTACGACGTGGTGGTCATCGGCAGCGGTCCGGGCGGGTATGTGGCCGGCATCCGCGCCGGCCAGCTGGGCATGAAGGTGGCCGTCGTTGAAAAAGATCCTTTCCTCGGCGGGACGTGCCTGCATCGCGGCTGCATCCCCACCAAATCGCTCCTCGAGAACGCCGACATCTGGACCAAGATCCAGAAGGCGAAAGAGTTCGGCATCACCGTCGGCGACGTCACCCTCGACTGGGGCGTCGTCCAGACCCGCAAGCAGGGCGTCGTCGACGCCAACGCAAAGGGGATCGAGTTCCTCTTCAAGAAGAACAAGGTCGAGCGCATCACCGGTTTCGGCAAACTGGCCGGCAAGGGAATCGTCGACGTGCGTGACGAGAATGGCGTTCAGAAGCTCAACACGAAGAACGTCATCCTGGCCATGGGCTCTGTCCCGAAGGACCTGCCGCACATCAAGGCCGACGGCAAGCGGATCATCAACTCCGACCACATCCTCAAGATCAGCGAAGTCCCCAAGTCGATGCTCGTCATCGGCGCCGGCGCGGTCGGCTGCGAGTTCGCATCGATCTTCGCCCGCTTCGGCACGAAGGTGACCATCGTCGAAGTGATGCCTCTGCTGCTGCCGATCGAAGATGAGGAGATCTCGAAAGAGTTCACGCGCATCTTCAAGAAGAAAGGGATCGAAGTCCTGACCGACGCGAAGGTCGAGACAGCCGAGGCCGGCGACAGCGGCGTGAAAGTGGTGGTCAGCTCGAAGGGGAAGCAGCAGACGTTCGACGTCGAGATCGTCCTCTCCGCCACCGGCCGCCGCGCCGTCACCGAGAACTGCGGACTGGAAGGAACGAAGGTCGTCATCGAGCGCGGCATGGTTCAGGTCGATCCGTTCATGCGCACGGGTGAGCCGAACATCTACGCCATCGGCGACATCGTCCCCACCCCCGCACTGGCCCACTGCGCCTCGGCGGAAGGAATCCTGGCCATCGAGAAGATGAAGGGCCTCGAGGTCCGCCCCATCAACTACGACCACGTGCCGAACGCCACCTACACCGATCCCGAGGTCGCCTCGGTCGGCCTCACCGAAAGGAAAGCGAAAGAGCGCGGATACGACCTGAAAGTCGGCAAGTTCGCCTTCACCGCGAACGCAAAAGCCAAGATCCTCGGCGAATCCGGCGGTTTCGTGAAGCTCGTTTCCGACAAAAAATACGATGAGCTCCTCGGCGTCCACATCGTCGGCCCCAAGGCGACGGAGCTAATCGCCGAGGCGTGCGCGGCGCTGGAGCTCGAGGCGACCAGCGAGTCGATCGCCAAAACCATTCACGCGCACCCGACGCTCTCCGAGGCGATGATGGAAGCGGCGGAGGACGTGGCCGGGCATTCGATACACCAGTGATGACGACGCGGTTGCCGGGTCTCGCGGTGTTTGATCGCTCGGACACCGCGAGACCGCGCAACCGCGTGAGAAACACACTATGACCCTCGACACCCACGGCCTCTCCCTCGAGAACCTGCTCGAGATCGATTACTTTTTGCGCCTGACGCGCACGCTCGAGGAGCGCATCGTGGCGCTTTTCCGCCAGGCCAGAGTCATCGGCGGTCTCTATCGTTCGCTCGGGCAGGAGGGCGAATCTGTGGCGGCGGCGTACGCGCTCGATTACGCCCTCGGCGACGTCGTACAGCCGCTGATCCGGAACATGGGATCGATCCTGGTCGCCGGCGCCAGGCCGTCGGACATCATCAAGCAATACATGGCCAAGGGCGACTCGCCGACGCGCGGCCGCGAGCTCAACATCCACTTCGGCCATCCGGCGCGCGACGGCTTCATCGGCCAGATCTCGATGCTCGGCGACATGATTCCGGTCATGGCCGGTATCACCCTGGCCGGCCGGATGCAGAAACGCAACCTGGTCGGCCTGGCCTTCATCGGCGACGGCGCATCGTCGACCGGCGCCTTCTACGAGGGGATGAACTTCGCCACGGTGCAGAAGCTCCCCCTGGTGGTCGTGCTCGAGAACAACGGCTACGCCTACTCGACGCCGACGGTGAAGCAGAGCGCGTTGAAGTCGCTGGCCGACAAGGCGCACGCCTTCGGCTGCGCCAGCGAGACCGTCGACGGCAACGATGTCCTGGCCACGTACGCCGCGGCGCGCCGCGCCGTCGATCGTGCCCGTGCCGGCGAAGGGGTGACCCTCATCGAAGTGAAGACCTTCCGGATGAAGGGCCACGCCGAGCACGACAACCAGTCGTACGTCCCGCCGGAGCTGATCGAAGAGTGGTCGGCCAAAGATCCGGTGGTCCGATTCGAACAAACCCTGATCGAGGCCGGAACGGCCACGGCGGCCGACTTCGAATCGATCCAGTCGCGCGCCCGCCGCGACGTCGACGCCGCCACCGACCAAGCCGAGCGCTCGCCGATGCCGCGCCCGGAAGAAGCGGCGTTGGGGCTGTATGCAGGGGATGGGTATTGGGATGCCTGAAACCACATACCTCGACGCCATCCGCGAAGCGATGATCGAAGAGATGCGGCGTGACCCGCGGGTCTTCCTCATCGGCGAAGACGTCGGCGTCTACGGCGGCGCGTTCAAAACCAGCGCCGGGATGATCGAAGAGTTCGGAGCGGAGCGGGTCATCGACACGCCCATCTCCGAGGTTGCCATCGTCGGCGCGGCGTCGGGAGCGGCGCTCATGGGGATGCGGCCGATCGCGGAGATGCAGTTCATCGACTTCATCACCGTCGCCTACGACATGCTCGTCAACTTTACGGCCACCTCGCGCTACCGCGTCGGCAGTCCGTGTCCCATCGTCATCCGCGGGCCGGCCGGCGGCGGCACGCATGGCGGGCCGTTCCACTCGCTCAACCCCGAGGCCATGTTCATGAACCGGCCGGGACTGAAAATCGTCGCACCGGGGACCGCGTACGACGCCAAGGGACTGCTCAAGGCCGCCATCCGCGACGACGATCCAGTGCTCTTCATCGAGCACAAGTACCTCTACCGCCGGATCAAGGAAGAGCTGCCGCCTGAGGATTACATCGTCCCCATCGGCAAGGCTAACGTACGGCGGAGCGGAAGCGACCTCACCATCATCACCTGGGGCTCGATGATCTACGTCGCGGACGATGCGGCGGTGGAGCTGGCAAAGGACGGTGTCTCCGTCGAGGTCATCGACCTTCGTTCCATCATCCCATTCGACGAGGAAGCCATCCTCAACTCCGTCGCCAAAACCAACCGCGTCATCATCCTGCACGAGGCGCCGCTCACCGGCGGAGCGGGCGCCGAATTCGCGGCGCGCATCGCTGAGAAGGCCTTCGACTACCTCGATGCGCCGGTCAAACGCGTGGCCGCGCTCGACGTTCCAACCCCTTACTCCCCGCCTCTCGAGGCGTTCTATCTACCGAATCGCGATAAAGTCCTGGCAGCGGCAAGAGAACTGCTTGCGTACTAATTTAGGAGCAACCCCGCAATGGCCACTGATGTCGTCATGCCCCAGATGGGCGAATCGATCGCTGAAGGAACCGTCGTTCGCTGGTTGAAGAAAGTTGGCGAAACCGTCGAGCGCGATGAACCGCTCCTGGAGATCTCCACCGACAAAGTCGACGCCGAGATCCCCTCGCCTGCAAACGGAACGCTGACCGAGATCATCGCCCAGGAAGGGCAGACCGTCGGCGTGAATACCGTCGTGGCCCGCATCGCAGGACAAGGCGAGGCCGCGGGAACGAGCGCCCCTGCCGCCGACGCGCCGGCGCCACCACCAGTCGCGCCGCCCCCTGCCGCCGCGCCGCCTCCTCCTCCCGCACCGAAACCAACTCCGCAACCCGAAGCCGCGGCACCCGCGCCGCCACTCGAACCCAGCAACCCAGCAACCGAACAACCGCGCGACCTCGAAACCGCGCAACCGCGAGACCACGACTCCCTCGACGAGCGCCGCCGCACCAAATCCTCCCCGCTAGTCCGCAAGATCGCCCAGGAGAACAACGTCGACATCACCCGCATCCAGGGCTCCGGCGTCTCCGGCCGCGTGACCAAGAACGACATCCTCGATTTCATGCAGCGTCCGTCACCTCCAGCAACCCAGCAACCCCCAGCAACTCAGGAACCAGCCCCTCGTCCTCCCGCTATGACCTTCGCCGCCGACGAGAACAACCGCATCGAGCCTCTCTCTGTGATGCGCAAGAAGATCGCCCAGCACATGGTCCTCTCCAAGCAGACCTCGGCGCACGTGACGACGGTCTTTGAGGTCGATTTCACCAACATCGAAAAGCTTCGCCGCCAGTACAAGGACGCCTACGCCGAGCGCGGCGCCAAGCTGACCTTCCTTCCGTTCATCATCCAGGCAATCGTGGCCGGGCTGCGCGAGTTCCCCATCATCAACGCCTCGATGGATGAGTCGTCGGTCATCTACCACCGCGATCTCAACATCGGGATCGCCGTCGCCCTCGATTGGGGCCTCATCGTGCCTGTTGTGAAGAATGCTGACGAGAAGAACATCCTCGGCCTTTCGAAGACGATCAACGACCTCGGCGAGCGCGCCCGGACAAAGAAACTCTCACCCGACGACGTGCAGGGGGGAACGTTCACCATCACCAACCCCGGCATCTACGGCGGCCTGTTCGGAACGCCGATCATCAATCAGCCGCAGGTGGCCATCCTCGGCGTCGGCGGCGTGAAGAAGCGTCCGGTCGTCGTCGAGACAAAGGAAGGCGACGTGATCGCCATCCGCTCGATGTGCATCCTCTCGCTGACGTTCGATCACCGCCTCATCGACGGCGCGATCGCCGACCAGTTCATGGCACGCGTCCGGGCGATCATCGAAGCAGGGCAGTTCACGCTGTAACCGCGCTTCGCGCGTTGCCGGTTGTCGGTTGATGCGCTTCGCGCGTTGAACAGGTGAAGGGAATCACCCGCGTAACTTCCGCATCGCTTTGTGATCGAAGCCCTTATGGAAACGAACGCGCCCGGCGAGATCGGCAAGGTTTTTCCTTGTGCGCAACCTCACGAGTTCCTGAAGAGCAAGATGCACCACTTCGCTCTTCGTACGCGCTCCGGTTGCTGCGAGCGCTTTCTGTATCAGCTCGTCATCGAGCACGATGCTTGTTCTCATGACAGTTCCAACGAAGATCATTTAACCACAGAGGCACATCGCAGCGTAGCCGCAACCAGACCTGAATGCCGGCGAGGCCATGGCAGCACCGCCCCCTCATCCGCCTTCGGCACCTTCTCCCCCGCAAGAAACCGCGGGGGAGAAGGGCTCTCGATATTAGGAAGGCGCGAGCTCTTTTCGTGGCGACTGCACCTTTGCGAAAACTGCGCGGCCGCCCCGAGAGAACAAGAGCTTGCGCGTCCCTAACGTCGAGAGCCCTTCTCCCCCAACGCTTTTCAGCTGGGGGAGAAGGTGCCGAAGGCGGATGAGGGGGCGGTGCTGCCATGCCCTCGCCGGCATCCATGTTTTGGTTGCGGCTACTGCGCGCTGTGTGTGGTGAATCGCCTTCCAAACGCCTGGCAGACGCGTGGAACAAAAAAAGGCCGCGCTTGCGCGCGGCCCTTTCGATCTCAAACGCTGTCGTCGTCAGTGGCGGCTGCCACTGGAGGAGCCGCGGCTGTTGGGGTCATTCAGTTTCTCCGCCTGGCCGCTGCTCTTGTCAAAGTCGGCGGATGAGTCGCTCTTGTCCTTTCCGATACGCGAAGACGTGTTGCGGTTGACATCGCTTCCTGAGGTCGAGCCGGTGTTTTTGTTCATCTTGTCGCGTTCACGGTTATCCATTTGCTATCTCCTTTCGGGCACTCGGGCCCGTATCGATGGAACTGCAACGGCAATGCCGGACATCGATCCTAAACGGCTGAGCTGCAATGGATTCGCTCGCCTCAGAACGAGACGTCACGCGATTCCTCTTCGTCGAGGAGACGCTGTAGAACCGGCGTGAATGGGCCGCGCCGCATCGTTCGTCCGTCGATCGCCGACACCGGCATGACGCCCATCGACGTGCTGGTGATGAATGCCTCATCGACGTCGAACAGCTCACTTTCTTTGAGCGGCCGTTCCTCCACAGGAATCCCGGCGGCACGGGCAAGCTGCAGGACCCGGTCGCGTACGACGCCAGGAAGGATGTGCTCATCGAGTGGATGCGTGATGGCAACCCCGCCACGAACGCCGAAGAAGCTGGCGCTGGCTCCCTCGCGCACGATGCCGCCGTCGATCAGCAGCACCTCCTCGGCGCCGGCACGTTGCGCTTTCTTCTTGGCCAGCACGTTGGCGAGAAGGTTGACCGACTTCACGTCGCAGTGCTTCCAACGAAGATCGGCCGTCGTGACGAGGCCAATGCCGCGCTCTTTCTTCGCCGCGTCCGGGAAGGTGACGGCACGAGTGTAGGCAACGACCGTCGGCTGCAGATCGTCACGGTAGAAGTGCGCGCGCTCCGCTTCCCCTCGGGAAACCTGGATATAGACGATGCCGACGTCGAAGGCAGTCCGCGCAATCAGCTCGCGCATGACCGCCGCGAACGCCGCTTCATCCCACGGCGAATGGATTTCGATCTCGCGCAGGCCGCGCTCCATCCGCCGGTAGTGATCGGAGAGAAAAATCGGCCGCTTCCGGACGAACTTGAACACCTCGTAGACCGCGTCTCCGAATTGGAATCCGCGATCCTCAACGCCGATGACCCGCTCGGACGTGGTGGTGAAGCGGCCGTTGATGTAGAGGACGTCGTTCATGGTTGGGTTGCTCGGTTGCTGGGTTGCAAGGTTGCTTGGTGTATCAGTTCATGAGCTCAACTACCGGTCACCTCTGCAACCATGCAACCTCCTCACGGATTCACCGCCTTCACGATCACCACTGTCCGGTCGTCCTGCTCGCCCGGCCCCCATTCCGTCACCCGTGCCAGCACTTCTCTTCCGATCTCCTCGGATGTCCGATGGCGGTTCGCGGCCACGAGCGCTTCCAGCCGTTCCAGGGTGAATTCCTCATCGCCGGCGTTGTGTGCCTCGACAATGCCGTCG
>WNFG01002906.1_pt1 | contig 21794 bp, 20 predicted proteins | sample 5400431 | NCBI WGS metagenome assembly WNFG01 (sample SAMN13153346, study PRJNA577476) | soil metagenome | isolation source: 120 cm saprolite under Douglas fir tree site 2 hole 3 replicate 2 | place: USA:California | collected 2015-04-18 | reverse complement strand
TGCTCCGGCTTGCCTGCGCAGACGAGTCCGATCTGATCCAGGTCGCCGCTGGCCTCTTTGACCCCAATGATGCCGGGCAGCTGCGCGCATCGAAGTGTCGTCGCCGCCGACATGTTGATGGCCGTGCGGCCCTGGATGTTGTACATGATCGTGGGGCCGACCTCTGAGATCGCTTTGAAGTGCTGGTACATGCCTTCCTGGGGAGGCTTGTTGTAGTACGGCACCACCGCTAGCAGGGCGTCGGCGCCGGCTTTCATTGCGCGCTCGGAAAGCTTGACCGAGTGGTGGGTGTCATTGCTGCCGGTGCCGGCGACGACAGAGTGGCGTGGGATCGCCTTCTTGATGGCCTTCAGCAGCTCGATCTTCTCGTCGTCGCTGAGGGCCGGCGACTCGCCCGTGGTGCCCGACACGACCACGCCGTCGGAGCCATCGGCGACCAGCAGAACGGCGAGCTTCTCGGCCGCCTCGTAGTCCACGGACCCGTCGGACTTGAACGGGGTGAGCATGGCCGTGAGCAGACGTCCGATTTCTACAGGCATCAAATGACCCCCATTTCAAGTGCGCGCTCGGCGATCTGTACCGCGTTGAGCGCGGCTCCCTTCCGCAGATTGTCGGAGACCAGCCAGAGCATCAAGCCGCGGCTGTAAGAGAGGTCTTCGCGAATGCGGCCAACATACACCTCGTCTTTGCCGGCGACATGCAGCGGCGTCGGGTAGATCTTGGCGTGCGGATCGTCTTCGACGATTACGCCCGGAGCACTTCCGAGAACCAGCCGCGCGTCGTCAGCACTCGCCTTGTCACTCGTCTCGATCAAGACCGACTCGCTGTGGCCGATGGGCACCGGCACGCGGACGCAAGTGGCGGCAATCGGCAGCTCGGCATCGTGGAGGATCTTGCGGGTCTCGTGGACCAGCTTCATCTCCTCATCGTTGTAGCCGCCTGCGTCCGGCTTCCAGCCGCCCGGAATGACGTTGTAAGCGAGCTGGTGTGAGGTGGCGGCCACACTGGGTTCCTTGCCCGCCGCGATGGCCTGGGTCTGGTCTTCGAGCTCGTCCAGCAGCGCGCGTCCAGCCCCAGATGCGGCCTGGTAGCTGGAGACGACCACCCGCTTGACGCCGAACCGTGTGCGCAGCGGCTCGAGCACCATCGTCAGAGGGATCGTGACGCAGTTCGGGCTGGCGATGATGCCCTCGTTGTCGCGGATGTCCTCCGGGTTGACCTCTGGCACCACCAGCGGCACGTTGGCCTTCATGCGCCACGCCGAGCTCTTGTCGATCACCAGCGCTCCAGCTTCCGCCGCGGCCGGAGCGTAAAGGAGAGAGATGTCGGCGCCGGCCGCGAACATCACGATGTCGATGCCTTTGAACACGGTTTCGTCCAGGCGCCTCAGCGTCAGGTGCTCGCCGTTGAATGGCACGCTCGCTCCGACAGACCTTTCGGATGCGAAGGCAGTCACGCTCGCCACGGGAAACTTTCGTTGGGCCAGGATCTTCAGCATCTGCCGGCCCACGAGCCCCGTCGCGCCGACGACGGCAACGTTTAAACGCTTAGAGGTGGGCACGAGCTCAGTTTAAGTCGATCCGGGCAGGTATGGCGACTGTGCCGGGTATGCGTACTGCGACGCCTGCGCTTGCTGCCGTTGCAGCACGGCGGCCACGAAGAGCGGATGCACATTGCGCAGCTCGACGATGCGATCGAAGTGCCCAGGCGCCAGCTCCATCACCTTCGCTCGCGGAGAGATCAACGGTGTGACGACCAAGCGGCCGATCAGGCCGGCGACCAAGAACAACACGCCCAGCCAAAACGACACGCCGGCGATCGTCGAGGCAGTGGGATCGTTGGACGAGAATCCGAAAATCGCGGCGGTCAACCAAGAAACCGGCCATGCAATCAACACGACGAGCGGTATCCAGAACGCGAGCGTCACGGTCCGGCTGCTGGATCGGGTCAGGGGGAGGAAACCACTGGCTCGTTGCGACACCAGCGCGACGACGATCGCGAAGGCGATGAACCCGAGGCCGCCGAGGCAAACCAGGATCAGCAGCGCGTAGGTCCAATCGGGCGGGGTCGCAAACTTGAATTTCTTCCACGTCTCGGCGGGCCGGCCCGTCATCGCGCATATCGGAGGGAAGTCGTTCGCCCAGAGCTGCGACGCCCAGACCTGGACTTTACCCAAATCGCAGACCGAGCAGCTCGTCGAGACCGCGATAGAAACGCGGCTCGACGGTCACCTTTCGGATCGCAAGCAGCACCCCTGGCACATACGCCTCACGGCTTGTGGTGCGGTGGGCGATCGTGAGGGTCTGGCCCGGGAGGCCGAAGATCACCTCCTGGTCGGCGACGAAACCGGGCAGGCGGATGCTGTGCAACCCCACGCCCCCCTCCTCCCCACCGCGCGTGCCCTCGAGCGTGACCGTCTCGGGCACCTTGTGGGTGAAGGGCTTGCCCCCGCGCCGCGCCGCCATTCGCTTCGCCGTCGACAGCGCAGTGCCCGACGGAGCATCGAGCTTGGTCGCATGGTGCATCTCGATCACCTCCGCCGCGTCGAAATGAGGGGCGGCGATTTCGGCCAGATGCATCATCAGCACCGCGCCGACTGCGAAGTTGGGCGCAACGATTCCGCCCAGCCGCTTTTCCTTGCATGCGGCCTCGATGCGGTCGATGCCGTCGGCGGCGATGCCCGTGGTACCGACTACAGGCGCCGCGCCCGCGGCAATCGCCGCAAGGGCGTGGTGCAGCGCGACCGCCGGGCGCGTGAAGTCCACGAGCGCTTGTGGCCGCTTCTCGCGCAGGAAGGCGCCCAGGTCGTCGTCGGCGCCGACGCCACCTACGTATTCGATATCCGGCTCGGCGGCCAGTGCCGCGGCGAGAATCGAGCCGACCTTGCCGCGGTGACCGGCGACCGCGACCTTGATCGGCCCGCTCATCTACCTACGGCCGCGTCCGCCGCCGTTGCGACCGCCGCGGTCGCCACCGCGGAAGCCACCCTCGCGCGGGGGCGGCGGTGGGGACGCCAGGGCCGTCGCCATGGCCTCCTTGTCGATCTTCTCCTCGATGAGCTCGCCCTTCGCGCTGAGCTCGTCGATCGCCGCCTGGCGGCTCAGGTTCAGCCGGCCCTGGCTGTCGATCTCGGTGGCTTTGACGACGATCTCATCGCCTACGTTCGCCACCTCCTCGACTCGATCGACGCGGTGGTCGGTGAGCTTGGAAATGTGCACCAGGCCATCCTGGTTGGGGAGCACCTCTACGAAGGCGCCGAAGGGCATGATGCGAACGACCTTGCCCTTGTAGATCTTCCCGACCTCGACCTCGTCGGTCAGGCCCTTGATCCAGTCGATCGCCTTCTGGCCGGCCTCCTGGTCGACCGCCGCAATGAACACTCGCCCGTCGTCTTCGACGTCGATCTGGGCGCCGGTCTCCTCGGTGATCTTGCGAATCATCTTGCCTCCCGGGCCGATGATGTCGCGGATCTTGTCGGGGTTGATCTGGATGGTGGTGATGCGAGGCGCAAATGCGCTCATCTCGCTGCGTGGGCGCGGCAGCACGGCCAGCATCTTGTCGAGCACGAAGAGCCTCGCCTCGCGAGCCTGCTCCAGCGCCTGGGCCAGGATCTCGTGCGTCAGGCCCTGGACCTTGATATCCATCTGGAGGGCGGTGATGCCATCCTTGGTGCCGGCCACCTTGAAGTCCATGTCGCCGAGATTGTCTTCAACGCCCTGGATGTCGGTAAGGACCGCAAACTTTCCCTCCCGCGTGACGAGGCCCATCGCGATGCCCGCCACCGGCGCCTTGATGGGGACGCCCGCGTCCATGAGCGAAAGGGTCGAGCCGCACACGGCAGCCATCGAGGTAGAACCGTTGGAGCTGAGGATCTCGGAGACCAGCCGCATCGTGTACGGCCACTCGTCGACGGAAGGGATGACGGCCAGCAGGGCTCGCTCCGCAAGCGCCCCGTGACCTATCTCGCGGCGGCCCGGGCCGCGCAGCGGCCGAGCCTCGCCGACCGAGAACGGCGGGAAGTTGTAGTGGTGCATGTAACGCTTGAACTCGTCCAGTGAAAGCCCGTCCAGCTTCTGCTGGTCGGACATCGACCCCAGCGTTGCGATCGTCAGTGCCTGGGTCTGGCCTCTGGTGAACAGGCCCGAGCCGTGCGTGCGCGGGAGCACCCCGACCTCGACGGTGATCTGGCGCACGTCCTTGAGGCCGCGGCCATCCGGGCGCACCCCCTCTTCGATGATCCGCTGGCGGACGCGGTCCTTGACCTTTTTGTCGAAGAGCTTGCCGAGGATGTCGGCATGCTCCGGGAACCGTTCGCCCAGCTCGGCGATGGTGCGCTTGCGCAGCTCGTTGACCGCGGTCTCGCGCGCGGCCTTGTCAGGATTGAACGCGGCCGCATCCAGGCGCAGGGCGAGGTACTCGCTGACCACCTCGACGATCTGAGCCGGAAACGGCGGCGGGGTGTACTCGAACTTCGGCTTGCCGACCTCGCGCTGCAGCTCGAGCTGCCCGGCGCACACCAGCTTGATCGCCTCGTGCGCCATCTCGAGCGCCTCGAGCACGACCTGCTCGGACACGCCCTTCGCTCCCGCTTCGACCATGAGGATGGCGTCCGCGGTTCCGGCGACCACAAGATCGAGCTCGGATTCGCCGATGCGCGACATCGGTGGGTTGACGACGACATGACCGTCCAGGTGGCCCATACGGACTGCACCGACCGGCCCCGCGAACGGGATGTCCGAGATCACCAACGCGGTCGAGGCGCCGTTGATGCTCAGGATTGTCGGGTCGTTCTCCTGGTCGACCGACAGCACCGTCGACACGACCTGGACGTCGAGCCGGAACCCATCAGGGAACAGCGGCCGCAGCGGCCGGTCGGTGAGCCTTGATGCGAGGATGGCGGCTTCGCTGGGCCTGCCCTCGCGGCGCATGAAGGCGCCCGGAATCTTGCCCGCCGCGTACAGCTTCTCCTCGTAATCGCAGGTGAGCGGGAACCAGTCGATTCCCTCTCGAGGCTCCTTCGCCATCACGGCGGTGCTCAGGACGACCGAGTCGCCCTGCCGGATCACCACCGCGCCGTTCGCCTGCTCGGCCACCCGGCCGGTCTCGATCGAAAGCCGCTTGTTGGCGACTTCAACGTTTTTCGTGACTATTGCCACGTGACTACCTCCATTTGGGAGGGCGCATTTACTAGTCGCGTCTTTGGGCCAGATTCCTAGCAGCTGCCGTCAAAACCAAAGTCTTGATGGGAGCTTCTAAGAGCTGACCCGCGCGACCGGGGGCCCTCCCGATTGACGTCTTGGTTGAATGTGCGCCCTGCGCGCGCCCGGCTGCCGATTATCTCCTGATCCCGAGCTTGCCGACGAGGGCGCGATACCGCTCCACGTCGGTGTCTCTCAGGTAGTTCAGCAGTCGCCGTTGCTTGCCAACCAGGAGGAGTAGGCCGCGGCGCGAGTGATGGTCCTTGGCGTGCGTCTTCAGGTGCTCGGTGAGCTCCCGGATGCGCGTCGTCGAGAGCGCGACCTGGACCTCGGGCGAGCCCGTGTCCTTCTCAGCCCGCCGGTACTCGGCGATCACTTTGCTCTTGACTTCAGTCTCTTCTGCCAAACCGAAGCGAAATTATACCGGCCAAGGGGTAACCACCGTTAAGTGACGGTCTCGACGCTGCCGTCGGAACGCGGGTCGGCGCCTGCTCGCCATGCCGCCGGACCGTCGATCACGATCGCGTGGGCATGGCCGAGACTGTGGTGTCCGGCGGGCATCAGCTCGACCTTCAGGCCCGAGCGATTGAGGTCGCGCGCGTCGGGATCGTCGGCCTCCACCGAGATCACCTCCCCGCCGGCCTGGACGCGGATTCGCGGCCGGGCCACCGCTTCCGCGGGCTCCAGGCCGCGGTCCACCAGGTTGATCAAGACCTGGGTCTGCAGCTGCGGCTGGCCGTCGCCTCCCATCGACCCAAACACGATCGCGGGTCGGCCGTCACGCGCGGCCATGGCCGGGATCAGTGTGTGCATCGTGCGTTTCTTCGGCTCCAGCCGATTGACGTGCTTGGGATCGAGCTTGAAGTACGCGCCGCGGTTCTGGAGCAGCATGCCGGTGCCCTCGGCCACGATTCCCGAGCCGAATCCGTAGGCGACGCTCTGGATGAGCGACACGAAATTTCCGTGCTCGTCAGCCGCGCACATGTAGATCGTGTCGCCGCCCTCTCGGGCGTCGCTGGTTCCGACGGCTGCGTGGCCGGCGTCGAAAAACGGCTCCAGGGGTGCGACGGCGAACTCGGGGTCGGTGATGTAGCGATCGCGCAGCGGGTAGCACTGGTCACGGATTTGCTTGAAGGCGGTGACGAAACCAACTCCGGGCTGGACCTGGTGAGGCGACAGGCGGTCAAGCCTGGCCAGCATCGCCAGGGCGGCCAGTCCCTGCGTCGGAGGAGGCAGCTCGAAGACCAGCAGGTCGCGGTAGCGAACGCTCAGCGGCTCCACCCACTGCGACCTGTGGGCGGCGAGGTCCTTTGCGGTCACCAAGCCATCGCGTCGCTTGATCGCGGCTGCGATCGCCGCCGCGATCTCCCCTCGGTAGAACGTACCGATCCCGCTGCGGCCGATGTCGTGCAGGACCGATGCGAGGTCCGGATTGCGAAGGAGCATGCCGCCCTCCATGGGCGGGTAGAGCTCATGCGCCGCGGGCTCCTTGGCCAGCAGCTCGGCGCCCTCTTTGAGAAACACCGCCAGGCGGTCGGTGATGAGGTATCCGTTCTGGGCGAGTGCAGCTGCCGGCTCGAGCACCGCGGCCATGCCCAGCGTCCCGAAGCGCTCGAGCAGTCGACCCCACGCCTCGACCGTGCCGGGAACGGTCACGCTCAGCGCCCCGCGCTCTGGCATTGTCTCGTGACCTCGTTCGCGGACCGCCTCCATCGTGGCCAGCTCGCCGGAGCGCCCCGCGCCGACCAGGCCAACCGGGACGTCCGCATTGGCGGGCCAGACGATCGCCATCATGTCCCCGCCGACCGAGGTCATCTGCGGATAGACCACGCACAGAACGGCATCCGCGGCGATGGCCGCGTCGATGGCATTGCCGCCGTCGCGAAGCACCTGCGCCCCGGCCTCAGAGGCGAGCCGGTGCGGGGTGGCGATAACGCCTTTAGTCACACGTAAATTATCTCGGGTCCCCACGAACTCACGGCTTCAGCCTCCGAGTTCGTGGGGTTTTATCGGGGCGTGATGAACTCGATCGCCCCCGGCTGAATCTCGAACAGCGCCGGCAGGAATCCCGGATCCTCGCCGTCGAGGTCGATCCGGACCTCCTGCGGCGAAGTCACCGATATGCGCTTGCCGTACATGAATTGGACCTTCGGGTTGTGCTCGTCCATGTGCGCGCCGGTGCGGACAGTGCCGATGCCCCGTATGGTCTCGAGCTTGCCGGCGTTGCCGACGAGGATCACGTCGAACACGCCGTCGGTCGGCGAGGCGGTCGGCGCCATGCGCATGCCACCCCCGAAGTACTGGCAGTTGGCGATCACGACCTGCTGGGCCTTGAGATCGTGAGCGACGCCGTCCACCACCACGTTCATCGGCTTGTTCTTCCAGGCCAGCAGCGACATGAGTGACGCCAGCGTGAAAGTCGCGCTGCCGAGGCGCTTGCCGCCGTTGTTGACGCGGTGCACGACGTCGCCGCCGAGCCCGGCGTCGGCGATGTTGATGAAATGCCGGACCGCGGTGCTGCCGTCGTTGGCCTTGTAAGTCACGCAGCCGGCGTCGAGCCGGCGCGGGATGCCTGTCCGGAGGATCTGGACCGCCGCCTTCGGGTCCAGCGGGATCTTCAAGGTGCGCCTGAAGTCGCCGCCGGTCCCAAGCGGCAGCATGGCCAGGCGGCTCGTCGTGGGGATCGGCGCACCATTGTGGAAGAAGCCGTTCACGACCTCGTTCAACGTGCCGTCGCCTCCGACCGCCACGATCACAGGCCGCGATTGCCGCACCGCCCGCTCCGCCATCTGGGTCGCCTCGAGCGGCCTGGTGGTCAGCGCGGCTTCGTATGGGATTCCGGTCGACGGCAGCCAGCCCTCGATCGCGGACCACTCGCGTGCGGCGCGTCCGGCGCCGGATGCTGGGTTGACTATGAAAAGTACGTCCGCCACGTTACCGCGCGCCTCCGAGGGCGTGCGGATTCATGATCCCGGCGGGATCGATTGCCTCCTTGACCGACCTCCACACTTGCATCCAACCTCCCATCTCGTCGGCGACCCACCTTGCCCTCACCTGACCGGTGCCGTGGTGGTGGCTGATGGTAGCGCCAAGCTCCAGCGCCGATGTCATCGCTCCCTCCCAGGCTCGGTTGTAAGCCGACCGAGCTTCTTCTTCCGTGTCCCCCGCGCCCGCGAACGAGAAGTAGGCGCAGCAGCCCTGCTCATAGGCATGACTGAAATGGCATAACGCGACTCCTCCGACGGCTATTGCGGCTTTGACGCGGGCGTGAAGCTCTGGGAGCCTGGTCCATGGCGCCGCCAGCTCGATCACATCGAGATAGGAGCAGGGCGGCTCGAGCATCCTCTTGAGTCGCTCGGCGGATAAGTCGAAGCGGTGCCGCTTCCAGCGCTCCCATGGCTCCTCGCCGAGGTCTGTCGCGTGACCTGCCAGCTTCCGCACCTCTGCGGCTTCCGCACCGGCGATGCTGTCATGCCCTGCGGTCGCGACCACGAGCACGCTGCTGCCAAGGGGAAGGTCGTAGCCGTTGAAGGCGGCATCCTCCGGATCGTAGAGGCGCATCAGAAGCGGCCGGATCCCCGACTGCATGATCGCGCGCATGCATTCGAGCCCGGATTTGAGGTCGGCGAAGCCGTAGCCCCTACCAATCACGGCCTCGGGCAGCCGGTGCACTTTGAGCACCGCGCCGATGATGATTCCGAGCGCCCCCTCCGACCCCAGCCAGAGCTCGTGCAGGGCTGGTCCCACCGCCGAGCGCGGCCCCGGCCGAGGAGCGGCGAACGTACCGTCCGGAAGCACCACCGCCAGGCCGAGGACCATGTCTTCAATGCTGCCGTAGCGGCTCGATTCCTGACCCGAGGACCGTGTCGCGCACAACCCGCCGACCGTCGTGCCGGCGAGAGAGCTCGGGTAATGGCCCAGCGTCAGGCCGCGGTCGTTGAGGTGCTGTTCGAGCGCCAGCCCGTTGACGCCCGACTCACACGTGCAGGTCAGGTTGGTTTCATCGACTTCGAGGATGCGATCGAACGCGCCCAGGTCGATGACGAGCTCGCCCTTCTCCGGGCCAACCGCGCCGCAGACCCCGGTCGCCCCGCCCAGAGGCGTGACCGTGACCGCGCTGGCCGCCGCCCAGCGGAGGACGGCGGAGACCTGGTCACGGCCGGAGGGCCGAGCCACGAGCACTCGCGGCGCGGACTTGCCGGCGCGCTCATCCATGAGCGCCAGCGGCCACAGGTCGCGCACCTCGCGCTCATCGACCGCGGCCGCGCCCACGATGGCCTCGAGCTCTTGCCTCACGTGGCTTTCGCCGCCCAACGGCCCGCCAGCCAACCGGTGAGGATGGGCACGCCGAATCCACACGCTCCGGCGTACTCGTATCCACCCAACACCGCTCCGGCTGCGTACAGGTTCGTGTACGGCACCTGTCCGCTCTCATCGAGCGGGTGGAGCTGGTTGTCCGTGCGCAGGCCGCTGCGCAACTCCTCGGCGGCGTCGATGTATTGCAGATGCTGCAGGCGCGTCCCGGTCGTGGCCACGGCCTCGGCGTCGTGGAAGACTCCCAGGCCCAGCAACGGCTCGCTCGTGACCCGGCCGCCATCGAGACCTCCGCCGATGTGATGGCCGGTCGCCAGGATGAACGAGTCGCCTCGCAGCGAGCGCTCGCCCGTGCGCACCGATGCGATCCGGCCACGCGCCGATTCGACTGATTGCACCGTCGCCTTGATCGTGCCCAGCCCGATCGCCTGCTGGAGCCGCCATCCGTGCGGCGATGGCGGCGTCGAAAGGAGCTCGAATGAATCAGAGGGCAAGTTCGTGAACCCGGGCGGGTAGGCGGCTGTGGCCGCACGGGCCTTCGTGAGGATCGGCGCTCGGCGGCCGTACAGGTCCGTGAGCGCGGCCGACGTCGGCAGATCGGCGATCGAGACCTGTTCGGCGAATGCCGTTACGCCGTGCAGCTCACTCAGCGCTTGCGCCGTCGCCGCGGCGTCGTAATCTCCGACCTCCTCCACCCCGACCACCGCCACCCTACGGCCGATGAGCGCTTGCAGCTCGCCTGGCGCAACCGTGGCCGGGACGAGATTCCCGGGCCGGGCGAGGCCATGGATGTCGGCGTAGCGGCCGCGGGTCCGCCAGCCGCCCTCGACCTTCAAGCCGTCCTTCTCGAGTGCGAGCAGCAGCGATTGGATCGCGGCGTCGAGCTCCAGGCTGAGACGTACGGAGTCGAGCCCGAGCCGGGTGAACGGGTGATGCGGCTGCGTCCTGAGAATGGCTTCGAGGTCGTCGACGACCTCCATTGCCCCCGCATACAGGGCGGTGGCGCCCGGCGCTCTCGCGACGACGGTCACCTCCGCGCCCTCGCGCCTTGCGCCCAGTGCGGCGCAGTACCCGGCGATGCCGCCGCCGATGACGATGACGCGACTCAAAGCCCCACGAACTCCAAGGCTGCGCCGCGAGTTCGCGGGGACCCCTTAGACCGAGTCACGGCTTGACGATGCGTCTCGTGTCCGCCACGTCGCGCTTCAACTGCTGGACGAGATCGCCGACCTTTGGGAATGCGATGTCCGCATGCAGATAGCGAACGAAATGGAACTCGAGCCGCTGCTGGTAGAGGTCCCCTTCGAAATCGAGCAGGAACGCCTCGACCCGCAGCTGCGTGCCTCCGAACGTGGGGCGGTACCCCACCGACAGCGCTGCGATGAAGCCACCCTCGGGCGCTCTGACCCGGCCGGCATAGGCACCAAGCGCCGGCACGAGCTTGTTCGGTTCGATGGCGATGTTGGCTGTGGGGAAGCCGAGCGTTCGGCCCACCCTGTCGCCCGCCTCGACCGGGCCCGACAGCGAATACTCGCGCCCCAACAGCCGGTTCGCGGTTTCAACGTCGCCCAACGTGACCAGACGCCGCACGTCCGAGCTGTGCAGGGCCTTTCCATCGACGAGGAACGGAGGCACCTCGTCCACCAGGTGACCGCGGTCGCGAAGCCAGCCCGCGCTGCCCTGGCGCTCGCGACCAAACGCGAAGTCGAACCCGATCACCCACCTCCGCACGTCCATCACCGCGGAGAGCTGGTCGACGAATTCTTGGGGAGACAGCGTGGCCAGTGCACGATCGAATCGCAGCACGATCGCGTGCTCGATGCCGTTTGCCTCGATCAGCGCCAGCTTCTCCTGCAGGGTGGTGATCGACTGCGGGCAGTTGGCGGGGTCGAGCAGGCAGCGCGGGTGTGGTTCGAACGTGATCAGGGCCGGCTGCGCCTGCTCGCCGGCGGCCGCAGCCACCGTCTTATTGATCACCTCGGCATGGCCGAGATGGACGCCGTCGAAACTGCCGATGGTGAGCGCAACGGGGCCGATCGGGCTCGATGGCAGCCCGAGGTGAACCTTCAGCTCAGAACCTTTTCGGGCACGAAGGTGCGGCGAAGCGGATCGGTATGGCCGAGCGCCACGAGGCGGCCGGTCAAATCATGGGCGCGGATGGGGCCGGGTCCTGGCTCTGGGAGCACGCGGACCGCGCGTCCCTGGCGGACCATCGCCTCCTGCTCGACGTTGAGGCGCACGCGCTCCATGTCCGGCAGTATGACTTCGGCCGGGAGCAGTCGATCCCGAACGTCCTCGGGGCTTGTGTGCGCTCCGACCGTCATCGCGGTCTCCACCGTCAGCGGGCCGTACGCCGTGCGCACAAGGCGGCCCAGGTAGCCCCCCACCCCCAGCTGGCGGCCGAGGTCGCGCGCGATCGAACGCAGGTAGGTCCCGCTCCCGCAGCGGATCTCCACCCGCGCGACGGCCCGGGGTCCCGGCGCAAAGTCGAGCACGTGAGCCTCGTATACCTCCACCTCCCTCGCGGCCGGCTTCGGCTCCTCGCCGCGGCGCGCGAGGCGGTACGCGCGCTCGCCCTCGACCTTGACCGCCGAGAAGGAGGGCGGCTCCTGGAGGATGCGGCCGGTGAAGTGTGTCAGGGCCTCGGCGACAGCGGCAATCGTCAGGCCGCTCGGATCGCCGTGTGGAATCGCCTCTGCCTCGGCGTCGTCGGTAGCGGTCGCAAAGCCCAGGTGGATGTCGGCCACGTATGTCTTGGGGAGCTGATGCGCGAACTCGGCGAGGCGGGTCGCGGATTCAAAAAGGATGGGCAGCACGCCGGTGGCCAGCGGATCCAGAGTGCCGGCGTGGCCGACGCGGTGCGCCCCCGTCAGGTGGCGGAGCCGTCTCACAACGGTGAAGGACGTCTCACCGGCGGCCTTGTCGACATTGAGGACGCCGCTTACGAAAGTGCGTTCAGCGCTAGGACTTCGCTGAGGCGGCACTGATCGCCTCCTTGGCCGCCGACAGCACCATCTGCACCGCCTCGTCCATGGACTTCTCGATCTCCGCCCCGGCCGCGCGGATGTGGCCGCCTCCGCCGAACGATGCGCACAACGCCGCCGCGTCAACCGCGCCCCGGCTGCGCACGCTGATCTTCGTCAAGTCGGACGAGACCTCTTTGAAGAGAATGGCGAGCTCCAGCCCGGCGATGCTGTTGAGAGTGTCGATGATGCCCTCGGATTCGGCCATCACAGCGCCGGCTTCACGCAGCATCCGGCGGGTCACCTTCGCCCAGGTCAGCTTTCCCTGGAGCTCGATGCGCATCGTCGCCAGGGCCAGAGCGCTGAGCTTCAAGGTGGTCTCGGGCCGCATCTTGTAGACCTGCGTCGCGATGTGGCCGGGATCCGCTCCGAGTCGGGCCAGCCTCGCCGCGTCCTCGAGCGCGCGCGGGGTCGTGTTTTCGTGCCGGAAGCCTCCGGTGTCGGTGAGAAGCGCGACGTAGAGGTTGATGGCGATGGTGGGCGTGATCTGGAAGTCGAAATGGTCGAGCATCTCCATCACCATCTGGCCGACCGCGGATGCTTCAGGCTCGATCACGTTGATGTCGCCGAATCGCGAGTTCGACGGATGATGGTCGATGTTGACGATCGTCGCGTGTGAGGCGATTTGCTTGACGCTGCTCCCGGAACGCTCGAGGTTGCCGGAGTCGAAGAAGAACACCAGCTCCGGATCGGCGCCTGCGGGCGGCTCCACGTCGATCTGCTCGAATCCAGGCAGGAACGCATACATCTGAGGCAGCGGTGGCGGTATGACCACCCACGCGTGCTTGCCTGCGGATCGCAAGGCTTCGGCGAAAGCGAGACTGCAGCCGAGGGTGTCACCGTCGGCGTCCTTGTGTCCGAAGATCAGGATCTGCTGGTTGGAGTCGATGAGGTCTTTGATCTCGTCGTACTCATGACGGGTCGCGGGCTTCGGGGTTGCTATTTCTTGTCCTCCTCCGGTGCCGGGAGAACTTCTTTCAGCAGCTCCGAGATGTGCACGCTGTACTCGATGGACGGGTCGAGCTCGAAGCGCAGGTCGGGCGAGTACCTGAGGTTCTGGAGCCGGCGCCCCAGCTCGTGGCGGATGAGACCCTTCGCCGAGTCAAGGCCTTTCATCGAGGCCTTCTTCTCATCGGGGTCGCCCAGCACACTTACTCGAACGCGCGCCGACCGCAGGTCCGGTGACATGCGCACCGCCGTGATGCTCACGAAACCGATCCGTGGATCCTTGAGCTCGCGACGAATTATGGACATGATCTCCTCACGCACCTGCTCTCCGACCTGATCGGCGCGGTAGCTCGGCATGGCGACCTCCGCAGTCAATTTATTGGCGGAACTCAGATTTCTTCGCGCTCGAGACGGTACGTCTCCATCGTGTCACCGGTTTGGAAGTCCTCGAAGCCCTCTAGCCCGATGCCGCACTCCTGTCCTGCCGGCATCTCCCGCACGTCCTCTTTGAAATGCTTCAACGAACTTATCCGCCCTTCGTGAAGCAGCTCTTTGCCCCGGAACAGCTTGGCCCAACCGCCGCGGCTGACCTTGCCTTCCGTCACTCGGCTGCCGGCGATGATGCCGAGGCGCGGGATCTTGATGGGTCGACGTCCTCGGTGAGCTTGTAGATGACGTCGTAGTAGCGAACCTCGACCTTGGCCCGCTCCGCCGCCGCCGTTGCAGCCGGCGTCGGCTTGAGGTTGAAGCACACGATGATCGCGTTGGAGACGCCGGCGAGCAGAAGGTCTGAGTCGCTGACGGCCCCGACGCCCTGACCGACGATCTTGATCGCGACCACCGGGTCTTCGATCTTCTGGAGCGCGCTGAGGAGGGCCTCGAGCGTGCCCTGTGCGTCCGCTTTGACGACCAGGCTGAGCTCCTTGACCTCGCCTTCCTTGGCTCGCCGCGCGAGCTCTTCCAGGGTGATGCGCGGGGCGACGTCCCGGGCCGCCTCCGTGGTCCGGCGCTCGGTCAGCTTGGTGAGTGCGATCTGGCGGGCGACCTTCTCGGAGCCGACGACCTGGAAGATGTCGCCCGCCTGCGGGACCTCGCTCATGCCGGACACGACAACAGGCGTCGCTGGCGGCGCTGCCGTCACGCCCTTGCCGCGATCGTCCGTCAGCGCCCGCACGCGCCCGTAGATGTGGCCGCATACGAAGTCGTCTCCGACCTTCAGCGTTCCCGCCTGCACAAGGACCGTAGCGACTGGGCCGCGCCCGCGCTCGAGGTGAGCGTCGACCACGGTCCCCAGGGCGTTTCGATCCGGGTTGGCCTTCAGCTCGAGGATGTCCGATGACAGCACGATGGTCGTCAGCAGGTCGTCGATGCCTTGCCCGGTCTTGGCGCTGAGATGGACGCACTCCAGCTCGCCCCCGTAGTGGCGGGTGACGAGGCCCTGGGCCGCGAGCTCCTGGTGGACGCGATCCGGGTTCGCGTTCTCTTTGTCCATCTTGTTGATGGCGACGATGATCGGGACCTTGGCGGCGCGGGCGTGGTGGATCGCCTCGATGGTTTGGGGCATGACGCCGTCGTCGGCGGCCACGACCAGCACCACGAGGTCCGTGACCTGCGCGCCGCGGGCGCGCATCGCAGTGAACGCCTCGTGGCCCGGGGTGTCGATGAAGACGACGTCATGCCCGTCGGCTGTCTCGATCTTGTAAGCACCGATGCGCTGGGTGATGCCGCCTGCCTCGCCCGCCGCGACGCGAGTCTTGCGGATCGCGTCGAGGATCGAGGTCTTGCCGTGGTCCACATGGCCGAGGACGGTGACGATGGGCGGTCGCTGGACCAGCTTGGTCGGGTCTTCGTTGGCGAGCGAAAAGAGCTCTTCCCGCGAGGTGGTCACGACATCGCCCTCGCCTTCCTTGGCCTCGACGGCGACAACGTCCTCGCTCGATACGGGCTCGACGGTGAAGCCGAACTCGTCCGCCACGATCTCTGCGGTGGAGAAGTCGATGACCTGGTTGATCGTGGCCAGGATCTTGGATGCCATCAGCTTCTTGATGACCTCGACCGGGCTCACTCCGAGCTTTTCGGCGAGGTCCTTGACCGACAGCGACGGCGGCAGCACCGCCTTGCGCTCGCCGTTGGCCTCGATCTTGACCGCGACCGACGTCGGCTTGAAGGCCGAGCGGGCAGCCTCGATCGCCCCCGGCGCCAGTGGCGCCGAGGCGTTGCGCGTCAGCCGCCTTTGCTGGAGGAAGTTCACCAGCTCCTTTTGGCTGATCCCGAGTTCGCGTGCGAGTTCGTGTGCCTTCATGCCCGAACGTATGATTATGCCGCCCGGGGCGAATTCGAAACCTGAGGCGGGCCCGCCTACGAACCCAGCTCAGCCCACACTTCGGCGCCGACGGTGGCCTTCAGAGCCCGGTCGAGAGCCTTCTTTTTGCGGGCGATTTCGAGGCATGAAGGGTCGCGATGAAGGTAGGCCCCACGCCCTTGAGCCCTCCCGCCGGCGTCGACCGCGGCGGTCCCGTCAGCGCTGCGCACGACCCGCACCAGGCTACCCTTGCCCGCCTCCTGCCGGCACGCCACGCAGGTGCGGGTCCCCACCCGTCCGGGACGCTTCGCGTCCGGGCCACCCTCCCCACCAGTGGGGAGGTCATCACGCCGGATCGGCATCGCCCTGACCCTCGCCCTCGCCGGCCTTGATGTCGATGCGAAAGCCCGTGAGCTTGGCCGCGAGGCGGGCGTTCTGGCCGTCCCGCCCGATCGCCAGCGAGAGCTGCGAGCGCGGCACCAACACGGTGGCTGTACGGGTGCCTCGGTCGATCGTGACCGACTCCGCCTTCGCAGGCCCAAGCGCGGCGGCAACGAACGCTTCTGGGTCATCGGACCACGGGACTATGTCGACGTGCTCGCTCGCCAGCTCGCTGAGGATGGCGCGGTGGCGCACGCCTTTGGGCCCGACACACGCGCCGACTGGATCGATGCCGCGCTCGCTGGCCGAAACGGCGATCTTCGTGCGCAGGCCCGGCTCACGCGCGATCGCGCGCACCTGCACCGTGCCGGCTTTGATCTCTGGCACCTCGGCCTCGAGCAGGCGATGCACGAACATCCGGGACGCGCGCGAGACGCGGACCTGCGCTTGGCGCGGGTTGTGCTGGGCGTCGAGGATCAGCACGAGCACCGGCCGGCCGGGATGCAGGTGCTCGCCGGGGATCTGTTCTTCCGGGGGCATGACGCCTTCGGCACGGCCGAGGTCCACGTAAACCGTGCCTGCCTCTGATCGGTCCACGATGCCGGTGGCGAGCTCACCACGGTGCTCCGCGACATCGCGCAGCACCTTGTCGCGCTCGAGGTCGTGGATGTGGCGCAGCACTGCGTGCTTGGCGGTCTGCGCGGCCATTCGTTTGAAGTCTTCGGATGGGAGCGTCCGGACCATCTCGGTGCCATCGGCTCGAACGACGCGACTCGTGACCTCGAGCGCACCGGTCTTGGTATCGAGTGTCACGCGGACGTCGCCCGGCGCGTTGAAGGCGCGAATATAGGCGTTCGCGAGCGCCGCCTCGACGGTGTGCAGCATCTCCTCGAAGGGGATGCCAACCTCCGCGCAGAGCGCCGTCAGGGCGTCTGCGAGGCTTTCGGTGGACGGCTCAGATTGCGACCGCGAGCCTGCCCGCGACAACGTCATCCCATGCAATGTGAACTATTACCGGCGCTCTCCCTCGCGCGCCCTGCCCCGAGACCGCGATGCCCGCCGAGTCGACTGCGACCAGCTGCCCCTCGATCACGGTCTCAGATGGTCCGCTGCGGTAGCGGATGTTGACCCTCTTGCCGTTGAACCTCTCGTAGTCGCCATGACCTCGCAGGGGCCGCTCGGCGCCCGGCGAGGACACCTCGAGGTCATAGGGTCCATCGATCAGGCGCGAGTGGTCGAGCAGCGGACCTGCGATGCGACTCACGCGCTCACAGTCTTCGATTGTGATCGGCTCGGCATGGTCGATGGAGATTCGCAGCGTCCGTCCTGAATGGCCCGACTGCTCGAGCGTGTAGAGCTCATAGCCCATGTGATTGATCGTGGGCTCGAGCAACTCTCTGATCGACGTTATTGGCCATGTCGGCATGTTCGGGGTCCGGGATCACATTACCAGCCTCATCCTTTCCGGTCCGAAATCGCGGTGGCTGGGTGCGGATTTCGGACCGAAGCCGCTGAAGCGCCCGGGACCGGGGAACCCGGTCCCGGCAGCGGACCGAACGCCGAGTTGCGTCACATGAATCAGGAAATTGCGCGAGTAGGAATGCGGCGCTTCACCGGCGTTTACCGGAGCGGCTGCAACCTGCGCCAGACCACCAACAGTGGTGCTGCGTTGAAGATCGAGCTGTACGTTCCGGACACGATGCCGATCAGCAGGGCGAGCGCGAAGCCCTTCAAGGTATCGCCGCCGGCGACCAGGATCGCGACCAGGACGAGGACGACGGTGAAGCTGGTGATGATCGACCGGACCGCCGTCTGCATGATGCTGATGTTCACAACCTGCTCGAACGAGAGCCTCTGGCTGACGCGAAGGTTCTCGCGGATTCGGTCGAAGACAACGATGGTGTCGTGGACTGAGAAGCCCACCACGGTCAGCACCGCGGTGACGAAAAGGCTGTTGATCTCGCCGATCCGCAGGTGGAGTCCCGTGCCGAGGATGGCGAAAACCCCGGTGAGAAGGAAGACGTCGTGCAGCAGCGCGGCGAGCGCGGAACCGCCGAACTGAAACCCGGCCCGAATTCCTCCAGGCACGTTGCGGAACCAGAACGTGAGCAGGCCGAGGATGGCAATCGCGGCGACGATGACGGAAAGAAGGGCGCTCCGGATCGTCTCGCCGGCGATCGTTCCTCCGACCTCGAGCACGTTCAGGGCGCTGGCGTCAATCGGCCCCACTCTGGCAGTCAGGTCTGTGACCTCCTGGGTTTGCTGCGCCGTCAACATCGGGCGCGTCCGAATGATGTAGGTGTCGGGGCCGGCCGGGATGACCGTGCCGCCGATGTTCTCAGCGGCGACCGCGCTCTCCACCTGCGCCCCTGTCGGGTGATTCAGGAACCTGACCGTGAACTCGGTGCCACCCGCGAAGTCGATCCCGAGCGCAAAGCCGCTGTGGACCATGAAGTAGATGCCCGGGATGATGATCAGCAGCGAGAACAAGAAGTACCAGTTGCGGCGGCTGACGAAGTCGATCTTCCGGACGCGTGGAGGCGTGCGCGGTGTTTCCACCTTGGCTGCCTCCACGATCTCTTCATGGGCGGCAGCCCCGGGCTGCTCCTCCTCTTCCGGCTCTTCCGGTTCTTCCTCGGCCTCGTCGTCCTCGGAAACGGGGACCTCCGTCCCGAGCCGCCCGGCCTGAATGTCGTCAGATGGTTCGGACACGATCCACTCCCATCAGCGCCGGGCGCCGGAAGCGACTGCCGGCCATGACGATCGCCAGCAGGTTGTGGGTGACGACGATCGACGAAACCAGGCTGACGCCGACGCCGATCCCGAGCGTGATCGCAAATCCCTTGACCGGTCCCGGCCCGATGAAGCCGAGGATGAGGCAGGTGATGATCGTCGACAGGTTGGAGTTCCAGATCGCCGGCCACGCCCGCCGGACGCCGGCATCGACCGCTGCAGGTATGGTCCTGCCCGCGCGCACTTCCTCTTTGAAGCGCTCGAAGATCAGCACGTTGGCGTCGACGGCCATACCGACCGAGAGGATGAACCCGGTGATCCCGGCCAGCGTCAGCGTGACCGGCACGAGCTTGAAGGTGGCGAATACCGCCCCCGCGTAGAAGAGCAGGGCCAGGCTCGCCAGGAAGCCCGGCACGCGGTAGAAGATGATCATGAACAGGATCACGATCGAGAGCCCGAGGAGGCCGGCCGCGATGCTGAGCTTCACGGACTCGGCGCCCAGGGTGGAGCCGACCTGCTGGACGCTCAGGACTTGTAGGTCGACTGGCAGCGAGCCGGCGTTGATGCCGGTCGCAAGGTCGGTGGCGGCCGCCTGCGTGAACCCGTTCCCACCGCCGCTGATCACGGCGTTGCCGCCAAGAATCGCCTGCTGCGTCACCGCGTCGACCAGCAGCTTGGGGCAGATCTTGCCCGGCCCGGCGGTCGCCAGACAGCCGGTGTCGTAGTTCCGCGAGACCGTGTTCGCAGTGGTCGGGTCTTCCCAGTTGTCGATGTCGTTCTGGGTGATGTCCAACCAGGACGTGAGGTGGCGCCCGGCGCAGTTGGCGGCGAGGCTGGTGTTGGTATCCCCCGGGCACGCGGCGACATTCGCCGTGGTGAGATTTCCAAAGAGATCGGCCCCGCGTGAGGTGAAGCTCACGTTGACCACCCAGCCGATGGCGTTTTGATCGAGGGCGGCGGACGCGCTCGCGATGTCGTCGCCTGTGAGCCCTGTGAAGGCGGGCTTGTAACCCGGCTCAGGGCCGCCTGTCACCTTGGCGTCCGGGACCCACTTGGTGTAGACGAGCCGGTTGACCGCCCCGATGACCTTCTGTGCCTGGTCGGCGGTGACTCCCGCCAGGTCGACTGTGATGCGGTCGTTGTTGGAGCCGGCGCCCCGGATCTCTGGCTCGCTGACTCCAAGCGAGTTGACGCGCTTGGAGATGACTGTGATGGTCTTCTGCAGCACGTCCGCGCGAGACTGGCCCACCGGGAAGTTCGTGAGCTGGTAGTCGATGTGCGTCCCGCCCGCCAGGTCCAGTCCTTTGTGGAAGTAGATCTGCCAGCCGCCAAAGTTCGGCGGCAGGCCGGAAACGTTGCCGGTGAGCGGATAGTGGTTCGCGATCCGGTAGACGTATCCGGCTCCGTCGACGAAGAGCGAGAACGCCAGGACGATCACGATGAGCAGGCGAATCGGCCAGCTGAGGACTAGCTGCACAGCCGAAACAGTCTAAGGCGTGAAGGATGGCGCCTACAGAAGGCGCGGTTGTTGAGGTCCAGGGTCGGGCAGGGCGATCCCCAGGTGCCGGTATGCGAGCTCCGTCGCGACCCGGCCCCTCGCCGTTCGAGCCAGAAAGCCGATCTGGATCAGATACGGCTCATGCACGTCTTCGATGGTCTCGGGCTCCTCTGACAGCGACGTGGCGATGGTGTCGAGGCCGACCGGGCCGCCCTTGAACTTGGTGATCAGGGTTGCGAGCAGCTGGCGATCGAGCGGCTCCAGCCCGATGTCATCGATGTCCAGCATCGCGAGCGCGAGCTTGGTCGTTTCGGCTGTGGCCCGTCCGTCGCCCCGCACCTGCGCGTAGTCGCGCACGCGTCGCAGCAGGCGGTTCGCGATCCGCGGCGTGCCGCGCGCGCGCCTCGCGATCTCGGCCACGGCGTCCTCGTGGATCTCGATGTCGAGGATGCGGGCCGAGCGCCGGATGATGCTCTCCAGCTCGGCCTTGCTGTAGAAGTCCAGCCTGTAGACCGCCCCGAAGCGATCACGAAGCGGGCCGCTCAGCAGCCCCTGTCGCGTGGTGGCACCGACGCAGGTGAAATGCGGCAGCGGCAGGGTAGCGGCGCTCGCCCCGACCCCCTTCCCCAGCACCGCGTCGAACCGAAAGTCCTCCAGCGCGGGATACAGAGACTCCTCGACCACGCTGTTGAGGCGGTGGATCTCGTCGATGAAGAAAACGTCGCGGGTCGTGAGGTTGAGCAGGATCGAGCCGAGCGCGCCCTGGTGGTCGATGGCCGGCCCCGAGGAGACCTTGATGGCGACCCCCAGCTCGTTGGCGATGATGTGCGCGAGCGTGGTCTTGCCGAGACCCGGCGGGCCGCACAACAGCACGTGCTCGACCGGTTCGCCGCGCCTGCGCGCCGCCTCCAGCAGAATGCCAAGGTTCTCGCGCACCTGCTGCTGGCCGACGTACTCGGAGAGCATTCGGGGACGCAAGGTGAGGTCGAACTGCTCATCGTCGGTGCGGGCGTCGAGGACGGCGTCCTTCTCGTTCACTTTCTTCCGAGGGCCCTGAGCGCGGTGGCGAGCGCTTCCTGGGTCGAAGGGGATGACTTCCATTCCACGGCCTCCAGCCCGACCCGAGCTTCCTGAGACGAGAAGCCCAGGTTGCGCAGCGCCGACTCGACCGCCTTGGGGACGGCGCCGTCGCCGGCCAGCGCGGCGGCGCGTGGGATGGCCTCGAGCTCCCCGGCCGCGTCCAGCTTCGGCTTCAGCTCGATGATCACCTTGGCGGCCGTGCGCGGCCCGACGCCGCTCGCTCGACGAATCGGTGCTGCATCCTCGCTCACTATGGCTCGCTTCAGCACCTCGAGGCTGGCCGCGCTGAGGATGTTGAGGCCGACCTTGGGTCCGAC
>WNFG01003255.1_pt1 | contig 21797 bp, 20 predicted proteins | sample 5400431 | NCBI WGS metagenome assembly WNFG01 (sample SAMN13153346, study PRJNA577476) | soil metagenome | isolation source: 120 cm saprolite under Douglas fir tree site 2 hole 3 replicate 2 | place: USA:California | collected 2015-04-18 | reverse complement strand
CGCTGGGTCATGACCCAAGCGCGGCATGGGCAAGCTCTTCGAGCGACGTCTGGGTCGCAGAAGGCTCGTCGTGTATTCGCGAACAATGCTCGGCGTGGCTTCGGCATTGGGATGGCCAGCGATGGGAAGGCACGCAGTTGGGTGGTCGGTATTTTGACATTGAAGCGGGTTGGTCCAGTGCGGCCAACGACGTATGGCTTGAAGACACCCAGTCCTTGCTGCACTGGGACGGCTTGGGGTGGTCGAGCCATCCGTATACCGGGTATCAACGAGGATTCGCCTTCTGGGGCGATCGACCCGACAATGTGTGGCACTTCGGTTGGGGAGTCCTGGACCACTGGGACGGATCCAGCTGGCGCGCGGTGCCCGTCATTACCCGCAATTCATTCTTTGGTCTGTGGCAAAGCGGCAGTACCGTCTGGCTTGTCGGGGAATACGGGATGGTGCTTCGAGGAGACGAGGAGCCTTCTGGCGGGTCGGTCACGCCCAATCGACCGCTCAATTTGGCTCGCTGACGAGCCGGCGGGAGCCGAGGTAGGGCTGGTCATCTGGAATGTGCCGATCTCGCGCCCCATCACACCAAGCGCGCGGAACGCGCGAAAAAGCTGTCAGGGCTCTGCCGCAGCGCCTCGGGGGAGGCGAACGCGGAAGGTCGTCCCATCGCTCGCCGACGAAGTGACGCCGATCGACCCGCCGTGCGAACGGGCAATCTGCTGCGCGATGAAGAGTCCGAGCCCGAGCCCATGTGTTCGGGATCGACGGCTCCCGCGCAGGCGGAAAGCATCGAAGATGAGCGGCAGCGACGCCGGCGGAATGGGGTCGCCTCGATTGGCGACCTCGATCACGACTTCGGTCTCCCCGCCGTCGACCCGCAGCTCGACCGACGATCGCGGCTCGCCGTGCTGGACCGCGTTGCCGACGAGATTGGCGATCAACTGATACATCCGATCGCGGTCCCACACGCCGCGCAAGTCGCCTCGAAGATCCGCGCGCAGCGGCCGCTCCGGATGCGTCAGCTCCGTCTCGCCGATTACTTGCAGGCAGACATCGTTCATGTCGAAGGGCTCCGGATCGATCGGAATGCCGCCGCCCAGCCGACTCCTGGTCAAATCGAGCAATTGATCGACCAGCCTCACCGCCAGCGAAGCGCTGTTGGTGATCTTCCTCGCCAGCTCGGTCTCCTTCTCGCCCAAGCCCTCGCGCAGGACCAGGAGGCGGGCTGCCATCAGGACGGTATTCAGCGGGTTGCGAAGGTCGTGGCCGACGATCCCGATGAGCTGCTCCCGGAACTCACCGATCTCATCGAGGCGCGTTTTTTCCAGCGCGACGGCGGCTTGATCGGCAAGCGCCGACAACAGCCATTCGTCATGCTCCGCGCTGCTCGAAGGTGCGGGGCGAATCACGACGAGGATTCCCTTGATCGCTCCAGCCACGACGAGCGGGACCCCGAGGAAGCTCTCCGGTTGCTCGCCGAGGATCTCCGCGAGCCGCTGGATCATCGACTCACTCAACGGCTCCCGAAAGCGCTCGCCCAGCGCGGCGTCGACGCCGTGCGACGAGCGCAGAGCCAGCAGGCCATCGTCGTTCGCGATCAAGAGGAGCGACTTCTTCGCCGCGAGCAGGTCGGCGGCGCGGTCGACCGTCAACTGGAACACCTCGTCGAGCGAAACCGCATAGGTGAGCGCGTGGCTCACCTCGGTGAGCGTCCGGATTTGTCGCAGCCGATCTTTCTCGGCTCGAATGGCTCTCTTCACGCGCGCCCCTTGCCGACGCGCAGTCCCCCGGCCTCGATCTTCAGCTCGCGCGACTGCAGATCGTGGGCGATGCCCCGCGCCTTGGCGATGCGCAGCGTTCGTCCGACCGTCCCCTCCTTCTCCCGGATCTCGAGGAAGACGATGTTATCGGTCATATGGCTCAGCCGGCCGTGGGTGGCGTCGCTGCTCATGATCGGTGGGTCCGTCTCGAGCGTGAGCACGCTGCTCACGCCCCTGACCGCGAAATGTTGCACCAGCGCATAGAGATAGTCGTGCATCCTCGTGGGATCGTTGGCGGCCATCGCCAGGTCCCCGAGGGCGTCGATGACCACGCGGCGGATCGCGCTCCGGTTGAGCGCTTGAAATATGCTGACGATGATCCGGTCGATGGACAGCTCGACCGCCGAATAATAGAGCAGCTCCAATCGACCGCGGGCGTCGTCGTCGAGCTTCCCGCCGATCTCCTCTATCTGGTGCGCGAGCTGCGTGGGGTTCTCCTGGAAATTGACGAGCAGGCACCGTTCGCCCCGACGGAGGCCCTCGAGGATGAATTGAATGCCCATCGTCGTCTTTCCGGAGCCGGTGGGACCCGCGAGTAGCGTGGAGCTTCCCGTCCAGAAGCCGCCCCCGAGCATCGCATCGAGCCCAGGCACGCCCGAGGAGGCACGGCTGGTGTCTCGACTGTAGGAGGTCGCCTCGACCGGGCTGACGAGGCGCGGATACACCGCCACGCCTTCGGAGGTGATGTCGAAGGCGTGAAACCCTTGCCGGTAGGAGCTCCCGCGGAGCTTGAACACGCGGAGGTACCGTTCGTCGCGGGTCCCCAGGGCGTTCCTCGCCAGCTCGATGATCCCGTCCGCCACCGCGAACTCGGGAAAGGTCACGATGTCCTCGTGCCGGTACTCTCCGACGAGAAGGACGGTGGTGTTGTACGCGGCGAGGAGCCCGGCGACCTCATGCAGCATCAGCCGCATCTCGTTGGTCGACTTCGCCAGGTCGTGGATCGCCTTGAAGGAGTCGATCACGATGATCTTCGGCGACAACGTCTTGATCGCGTCTTTGAGCCTGGCATGCAGGGCGCCGACGCCCCTCGCCGTCAGCTCATCGCCGAGCCCTTCGTAGAGCACCGTGGCGCCCATCTTTTCCGCGTCGAAGAACCGGAATTGCTGAAGGTATTTGATCACCTTGTCCAGCGGCTCCGAGATCGTGGTGAGGTAGAGGATCGGCCGCCGCTCTTCGTCCGCGTTGGCGAAGACGAATTCCTCGGCTAGGGTCGTCTTGCCCGACCCGGGCTCGCCCATGATGATGTTGAGCGAGTTCTCGGGGATTCCGCCTTCGAGGATGTCGTCGAGCTCGCGGTTGCCCGTGGTGAGGCGCTTGATCGGAGGACCCGCCTCTGGGACAGGTTTTCCCGACCCCCTGAGTTCATCGCTCATGTTGAGTTCTCCTGATTCGTGCGCTTCGCGCTTCGAGGAGCTGCCGCACCGTGCCGACCAGGGTGTGCTCGGCGAGGGGTTTCATCAGGAAGGCATCGGCCCCGGCTTCTCGCGCCCGGCCGGCCGCCGCCAGGATGCTGAAGACCAGCACGGCGATATCGCATGTTCGGGGGTCGGCCTTAAGCTCACGGCAGAGCGCCAGCCCGTCGAGCTTGGGGACCAGTATCTCGGTGATAATGATGTCCGGGACGATCTTCCGGGCTTGCGCCAGGGCAACATTTCCATCCTGCTCGAACGCGACGGTGTAACCGGCTTGATCCAGGAAGTGCGACTCGAGCTCGCGGACGTGCGGATCGCGCTCGACGACCAGGATGATCGCCTTGCCTTTTTCGCCCAGCCCAGGTTCGCCGACCATTTCCGACCACCTATATCATCGCCCGCAGAATCTGCGCCGGCCGAAGATGGGAGCCGCGAAGGTTTGCAATTGGCCAAGTTAGAGAGCTCAAAGTCACAGAGGGGCGGCTAGGTCTGCGCGGATATTCGCTGAAGCCATTATTCACGCCGTGGCCCAGACGAGACTCATGGCCCGCGCGGTGGGCAAGCGCCCGGGGAAACCTACGGAGACACGGACATTGTACGTGCCACGGGAACGACGATATGGGAGTGGTCGATGCGACTGCACCTTGTCGACGGCACCTACGAGCTTTTTCGGGGCCACTTCAGTAAGCAGCCGGCGCGGAAAACGACTGATGGCCACGATGTCAAGGCCACCGTGGCCATGGTGTCTTCGATCCTTTCGCTCCTTTCCGATTCTCACGAATCGGTCACACACCTGGCGGTCGCGTTCGACAATCCCATCCGATCGTTCCGCAATGATCTCTTCGATGGTTACAAGACGGAAGAGGGGGTTGCACCCGAGCTTTTGGAGCAATTCGACTTTGCCGAGCTGTCCGTTCAAACGCTCGGCGTCACGGTGTGGTCGATGGACAAGTGGGAAGCCGACGACGCGGTGGCCACCGCGGCGGCGAGGTGGCGCGACGAGGTCGAGCAAGTTCGCATCTTGAGCCCGGACAAGGACTTCGGGCAGTGCATTCGCGGGAACAAAGTGGTCCAGGTGGATCGGATGCGCCGCCGCGAGATCGACGAGCAGGCCCTGCGCACGCTGCGCGGCGTGGGTCCGCAGAGCATCCCGGATCTGCTGGCTCTGGTCGGCGACACTGCCGACGGTATTCCCGGTCTACCCGGATTCGGATACAAAACCGCTGCATCGCTCTTGTCGCAGTACGAGCACGTCGAGAACATTCCCACCGATGCGCGGTTGTGGAGCTCAAGGCCCGCGAGGGCCGAGCAACTGGCCCAGGTGCTCGCGGACAATCGCGAGGCTCTTCTGTTGTACCGACGTTTGGCCACGTTGGTGGAGGACGTTCCGTTGCCCGAGCGGCTCGACGATCTGCGCTGGCTCGGAGTGCGGCGACAGGCGTTCCATCTGTGGTGCGATTCGCTCGGTCTGAGCGAGCTCAAGCTGCGCCCGCAGAAGTGGCAGGGCGATCTCGCTCAGTCTGTCTGATCCGGGATGTTTTCTGCCGGCATCGTTGCCTTGACTTGAAGCGTAGAGCTCGACAAGCATCGCGTCAGGACGTCCTCGGTCGCGGCGAGGGTCTGAAGTCAGGATGATGGTGCGATGCACATCGCTTGCACGAGTGCCTTTCTCATCGCAGCTTCGCTGGCGGCGTTTGCGCAAACGCAGAAAAAGTTGCCCACGGGTTCGGAGGAGCTGCTGATTAAGGGCCCGCGGCGATCCCCGGACAAACACCTCCTCGGTTGGCGGGAATACAGAAGCGCGCATTTCGTGGTGGACTCGAATCTGTCGAGCTTCGTCGTCGCGCGTCTGATTCAACAACTGGAGACGACCCAAGCGCTGGAGCTGAGCGCGCTGGTCGCTGAGCCGGTACCTCTTCCAGGGCGCGTTCGCGTCATCGCGGCCGGCGCCTCACTGCTCGGCGAGCTGGCGCCCGACAAATACTTCATCGGTTCGGGCAAAGGGTGTCAGCTGCTCAATGTTACTTGCTGGCAGCTTGAGCAGCAGCGATTCGACGCTCTCGCGGGGTTGGTGAACGCGGTGAATTTCGATCCTTGCGGTCAGGACTTGTTCTTCGCCGGCAATTATTTCGTCTCCCGCCTGGGCGAGCCCACCATTGTTCTTCCCGTTGCCGGATTGAGCGTGAGCCCCGAGGTGGTCGCGCATCAAGTGGCCCATCACCTGGCCTCGCATCTATTCCTCCATCCTCCGCCGTGGTTGCGCGAAGGCTTTGCCGCTTTCGTGGAGACGATCGCGGGCGAGACTCTGGACAATCCGGCCCCGACAGGTAGCCACATTCAAAGAGGTGAGCGCACCGTTGTCGGAGCGGTCGGATTGGCCGCGCCCGGTTTCACCGCGGCGCTCTGCCGAGATTCCGTCTCGGCGAAGGAGCTTTTGCGATGGCAGGGCGAAGAGGCTGCGTCCAGGCCCGGCCGCTACCACGGCCACAGTTGGCTGCTCTACCATTGGCTGTGGAATCACCGATCGAAAAAGCTGTCGGATTTTCAGAGCCGCCTCGCTTCAGGCGAGAACGCAGAGGCCGCCTGGCGCCAGGCGTTCCCCGAATACAATCCCGACCATCCGGGCGCCCTTGCATCTCTCGACGCAGCGCTTGATCGCCACCGTTCGTTCGGCGTTGTAGGCCGGTACTATCGACTGAAGGACGCGGCGGCGGAGACGGATTCGGCCTATTCGGAAGCGGCCCTCGCGCCGGCGGACGTCCACTTGATACTGATCGAGGCCCAGGTCGCCTCACAACCTTCGAACGGCAGAGCCCGCCCCTGGCTTCTCTCGGAGCTGCACGACCTGATTCTGGAGGAGCCGCTTCAGCCGGTCGCCCTCGCCTGGAGGGCGGAGCTCGGCTTCGATTCACCGCTGGACGGCTTGCGCAAAGCCGTTGCACGTTTCCCTGGCGATTGGCGCGCCTGGCTTCTGTTGGGGCAAGCGGTAGACGCCGCCGCGGAGAAGGCAGCGGCGTTCCGGATGGCGGTGAAGCTCAAACCAGACAGCGCATTGGCTCTCCAGAGCCTCGCATTGTTTTTGGCCACCCACGGTGAGCCGGCCGAGGCCCTGGGCTATGCAAAACAGGCTCTGGAGGTCGCGCCGTGGGATGCTCAGGCTACCGCCGTGCTGGCGACAATTGACGCATTTATCGGGGAATGTGACGAGGCGCTCGAGACGTACCAACGCGCCTTGCGCCTTTCGTTCGGAGCCGGCCGGCCTGAGGCACTCGCGCAGGTCGACCGACTATGCCGGCGGTAGTCACCTGCCTGCGGCTTCAACGGCAGCAACTCGAGCTTGCCGATTTCGTCTACGCTCTATCCATGATCGAGCGGCACGTTGCCAAGCGCGTTCCCAATAAAAGGTGGAAAGGTGAGCCGCGAGGAACGTCATCAGAAAGCTAACCGGAGGATGTGGCAGCGATGTAGCGCATTGGGCGCGAGGCTAGGAGCTCGGTCACAAGAGTCTTTCGCTGGCAGAGAACGGTCGCTAACAACACCGCTGTGGCATATGGTCTTAGATACTGAAGTCCACCAGAGTAAGGACTAGCAGAATGCTAATTGCCCGCAACCCGTCGAGCGCGGGAAGCTTGTCTGCGGAATTCACTACGGGTGCTCCTCCAACCGATGGGCTAAGGAGTACCGCAACCTCCCCGCGTTGACAATGCGTTACTGAGGCTGGGCGGCGACCCGCCCATCAATCGCTAGAAATCTAGGAGAAGGTGAATGTGTAGACGGCTTCAGGCCGCGCTGGCGCTTGCCTGCGCGGCCTCCTGCGCTGCCGGGGCGCGATCGCCAACTTCATCCTGTTCTGTCGAAGACGACCGCTTTGGTCGGTTCCATCGGTGGCAAGCGTCACGGACGGCGTGGGTGCCCCGCTGCTAGCCAATTGGTACCAACGCGGCTCGCGCCTTTCGCTCGGAGCCCGCAGGCCCGACGCTCTCGCGTCACTGAAAGAGCGGGACAGCCGCTGGAGCGGGGCTGAATGAGCACCAGGCCAAGGTCGAGGGAAGGATTGTTCCCAGTCCAGTAATGGTCGTGTTGGCGGAGGGGCTACCGGAGCTGGCGATCTGGGCGGGCGTGAATTTCTGGAGAACGGCCGACCCGGCATTGACGACCCAGAGATTGCCACCGTTGTCGAATGCCAGGCAGGAGGGGCTATCGAACTCGGGGACCGTCAAAATCACTGTTGGCTCAGGTGATCCCGTCATGGCCCTTTGGGCGGCCGTGAACATCACCACGGTATTGCCAACGTAATTGGAAACCCAAAGGTTGTTGGCTGAGTCGAAAGCCAAGCCCACTGGATGATTCAGCGATGCACCAGACAGAATCACCGTTGGGGCAGGGCTACCTGAGCTTGATAACAGAGCCGGTGCAAACATCACCACTGTGTCGTTGCCCTGGCTGGGCACCCAGAGATTGCCGGCGCGATCAAAGGCAGGCACTGCGGGATTCGTCAACGAACCCCCAGTTGCAGAAATCCTGACGTTGGCGGTCGGATCTCCCGAAGAAGCCAGTTGCGCGGGGGTGAACTGAACCAGAGTGTGTTCTATAACGTTGGCGACCCAGGCATTGTTCGAGGCGTCGAATGCCATGCCTAATGGGTTAACGAGCGAAGGGCTGCTGATCATCACCGTGGGAATGGCGGTCGCAGAGCTTGCCAGCTGCGATGGCGTGAATCTGCTGAGGGTACCGGTAAAGTCGACCGTCCATGCATTGTGAGCCCTGTCAAAGACGACCGCTTCATCGATTTGATTGGTTGTAAGCGTCACCGATGGCGTGGGAGCTCCGCTACTCGCCAATTGGGAATTGTCATAACCGACGATGGCTCCGCCCGAGAGAGCCACCCACAGCTTGCCAGTCCCCGGAACCAGGCTATAGGTGATGGCGCCTGTCGCAGTTGCACCCGCGCCGACTGCAGCGGAGCCCCCATTACCGGCATAGACCTGTCCACGATATTTCCGCTCGCCCGCACCTCGCTGGCGGTGATCGAGTACGTTCCCGGAACCAAGGTACCCAGGACCTGACTCCCGGTAACCGTCTGGTTGAACCCTCCCGGACCGGTCACCGTCACATTGGAGTTCGTGCCCGCGGGCGTTCCGGTGATGTTCAGTTGGATAGCGCCGGTGGCCGCCGCATAGCTCACGGTCGCACTGGCACCCGCTGACGTACTGACGGTTGCAGGCGACCCGGTGACGGTGACGCCGTAGCTGTAGGGCGCTCGCGTGACGTTGTTCGCGGTCACGGTGTAGTTGCCAGGCGCGAGACCCGTCAGCGTCTGCGTTGCGCTCACGACTTGATTGAAATTACCCGGGCCCGTCACCGTCACACTGGCGTTGGTCCCAGCGGGCAATCCCGAAATGGTTAATGCCAACTCCCCCGACGATGGGGGCGGCGGAGGCGGGGGCGTAGGCGTGGACGAGCCCCCGCACGCAATGCATACAATTAAACCGACACAGGCAGACATTCTGAAAAGTGCTTTCATCACAATCCTCTTTGTTTTTGGGGGTGGCGAACCGCTCCGAGGGAGTGGAGATTACACGCGATTACAAAAAATGTAAGCGTGCAAGGTCCAGGGTAGTCGTCCCAATCGTTGTGCTAAGTTAGCGATGTCTGGGTTAGAGTTTACCCATCCGATTCCCGCTGGGCGACGAAGGACTGGGTAGAAGGACACCCACTGTTGCGGACGTGCTTGACTCAATCCGACGCGCGTACTCGCCGGCCGGGCTCATCCGTCACTCGCGCGGCGCGCGCAGTTCCTCGAGGAGCGCGAATCCTTCCGGCCACCCGCGCAAGCCGGAGCTACTGTTGATGTGGCCCTTCGCGCCGGCGTCCACGAGACGGCTGACCCACGCCCGTGCGAAGTGCGCTGCGCGAGGCGGCCGGACGTACTCGTCGTCGGTGCTCATCACCACGATGCTCGGGAAGGGCAGCCTCGCCAGCGGCATCGGCGCGAAGCCCACCGTGCCGGCCGGGTAGCTGGGTGCTTCCACATCGCTCGGCGCGACCAGCAGAGCTCCGCGGACTTTGGAAGAGTGCCGCGACGCCCCCGCCCAGTGCGCGACGAGCGCGCAACCGAGGCTGTGAGCCGCGAGCACGACCGGCCCTTCCGCTGCGGCCACGGCCCGCTCCAGCCCGGCGACCCAGTCATCGCGCCTCGGTGTGTCCCAATCAGTTTGCAGCCCGTCCGAAAAGCGGCCAAGACGTGCACCCGACTGACGCTGACGCTCAGGGTCTCGCGAGTGGAAGTCTCGACTCACTGACTTGGACCAATCGATCGCCGGCAACATGGACCTTCTGTTCCTCCAGGCTCCAGGCACGCTGCCGCTCCATGTTGCGGGAAATGCAATCGGGGCGCTTCTGGTACGCGGGTGCGTTGGTCGGCTTGCTCGACGGGGCATTCGCGATTGCCCTCTATGCCGGCGTCCTCAAAGTGGCCTCTCCAACGCAAGTGCTCCAGTCGATCGCCGCGGCGTTCCTCGGCGGCGCCGCCTACCGCGGAGGCGCGGCGAGCACAGCGCTCGGCATCGCCACGCACTTCGCCATCGCATTCGGCTGGACGCTGGTATACGCGATTCTCTGGACCGCGGCTGCGCCGCTGCGCGAGCTCACCCGCTCGACGGTGGGAGTCCTGGTGGCGGGAGCGGTCTTCGGCTGCTGCGTCTGGCTGGTCATGGATCTGGTCTTGCTCCCTCTGACCCGGGCGCGTGCAACACCGCCGGCATCCGCTCTCTTTTTCGTGATGCTCGCATGGCACGCGGTCGGAGTCGGATGGCCGATCGCCCTGATTCTCCGCCGATGAGGAACGAGTCGTGCAGATAGCAGTCCTGGTCTATCCAGGCGTGACCGCGCTCGATGCCATTGGTCCTTATGAGGTGTTGCGCTTCATACCGGACAGCGAGCTGAGATTCATCAGTCGTGAGCCAGGTCCGATCGTCGCCGACAGCGGCGTGTTGCTGCTTGGAGCGACGCACTCCTACGACGAAACACCGTCGCCCGACATCATCCTGGTGCCGGGATCCGAAGCGAACACGGCGACGGCAATGGCCGACCCTGAACTACTCAAGTGGGTCAATCGAGCCCATCAGACCAGTCGCCTCACGTTGTCGGTATGCTCAGGCGCTCTGATCCTTGCGGCTGCTGGAATTCTGAAAGGGCATCCGGCGACAACCCATTGGATCGCCCAGAGCGCGTTGCCGAAGTTCGGAGCCGAGCCACAGCCCGACAAGCGTATCGTCAAGTCCGGCAAAATCATCACCGCCGCCGGCGTATCGGCAGGGATTGACCTCGCCCTACTCGTGGTCGGGGAAATCTGCGGGCGTGAGCGCGCAGAGGTAGTTCAGCTGCTGATCGAGTACGACCCGCAGCCGCCGTTTAAGTCCGGCCATCCCACCAAGGCATCGAAGGCGGTTTTTGCCGCGGCCAGCAGCGAGATGCAGGAGCGGTCAAGAAACGGCCGGAATGTCTTATCTGTCCCCAGCATTTTCTGGCGAAATACAATCAACAAGGTCCGTAACAGATTTGGGTCTTAAGGGCCTCGCGGTCCGGCCCGAAATCCGAGAGCAGAGGTCACTACGGCGGTCCGGACACAGCCCCGCAGTCTTGCTGCATATTGATCGAGGTTGCCGTCGTGCTGCTGGGTGAGCTGACCACTTCGCTGAATGGGGCTGTGTCGACAGGGAGAGATGGCGTAGAAACGGTCATCGCCGGGTCGACTGACGTGAGGGGGGGAGGGGAGTAGACCTCGCCGCAGGCTCCAACCAGACCCGCGTCATCCGTCTTGACGACGTAAAGGTCGTGAATCTCAAGGTCATAAATCAAGCTCAAACCGATCGCCGCAAAGCCGCCGTCATCCGCCGGGGCGACCGCTGCGAAGTATTCCCCGAGCGGTCTTCCCGTGCGCGGCAGCACTGCGTAATAGAGGTACTGCCAGAGGAGGTTGCCGCTGGAGTCCGTCTTCGCAAGCCAGGCCTCTATCGGGACGCTGTCCAGGAAAATCTGTTTGCTGAATCCGCCAACCACGTAGGCTCCGTCTACCGTCTGCACGACAGACCTGATCAGCCCCCCGATTCGTGCGCACCGGGTGCTGTAGCCGTCAAAGTAACAATAGCTCCCGCCGTCGTAGGCTTTCTGCCATTGGACGTTTCCGCTGGAATCCATCTTGAGGAACAGGGCGTTGACGCCCGCGGGTTGTGCCTGGTTATTCCAGCTGCCCACGACCAGGTAGCCATCATCCGCGTTTTGAATGATGGACATGGCGCGTTGTGCCCCGGTTGCGCTTCCCGAGCCGTCGAAGTTGTTGTACCCGACCTGCCACTGCACATTGCCGCCGGCGTCGAGCTTGACAACCAATACACTCGTCAGGGGAGGACCAGCGCGGGGGCGGTAGAATTCCCCGGTTGCCACGTACCCGCCGTCCCCCGTCTGCTGTACGTCATTGAAGATGGCGTTGGTGGACCCAGTCGACTCGATCAAGGGTCCGAGCACGCTCTGCCACTGAATGTTCCCGAGGTCGTCAAGCTTGAGGAGGAGAGCGCCGTAGTTGTCTGAGGAGGTTTTCGCGTATCCGACGCCGATATATCCTCCGTCGCTCGCATTCCGGATTTTGTAGAGAGAACTTCCGACGTACCCGGCGCGATACGCGCGCGACCAGAGGAGTTCGCCTCCCGGGTCGAGCTTGCTCGCCCAGACGCATTCGATTCCGCTGAGGAGTGGGCAGTCGTCGCCCGACCCGCCCCCTAGGGTTCCTCCACCCAGGATGTATCCTCCGTCCGTCGTCTGCTGCACCGAAAGCCCAATCGAGTAGCTGCCGGGGGGAAGACCCGGGACGCCGACCAGCTCCTGCCAGAGTGGATTGCCGGATGCGTCGAGCTTGATCAGCCAGGTTTCGTGCCCCATCGAGGTCATGCTCTGAGCCACGGCGATGAAGCCCCCGTCTGAAGTCGCCTGAATGTCCTCGGGCGTCGGGCTGAATTGCCGCTCGCCGAGAACTTCCCCGTAGAGTTTGATCCAGGTGTTGCCGGCAGGGGCGGCAGCCGGGGTACGAGTGAAGTCCTGGGCCGATGCTCCAGCGCCAGCCAGGAGAGCCACGCTCAGGGCGGTCGCCCGCTTCTTGAAGTTCATAGTGACCCCTCGATTTGGAATGAAGGCCCAAGATGCTCACGCACCGGTACGTGGGCGGGACGAACAGGGTTACGGTCGCCGGCCAATTTCACCCGCGATCGCGGCGGTCGCTGCTCGATGAGCAAGAATTGGCACGGCCCGCATACTTTCGAGCCGCGCCTGAGCAGGCTGGAGGTCGGGATCGACGACGACCGCAGCGCAGTCGAGCGGATCTTCATCGCGGTGAACGGTCCCTCGAACGGCGGCTGCGACAATCCGCAGCGTCAGGGCATCTTCGCTGCGCTGACAGACGGACATCGGCCGAACAATGTGTTTGGCGGCATTCCCACCACCGCCACCGATTACAGCCCCGTCTGGGACGGCAATCCCTACGTGTGGACGGACGACGCAATCAGTCGCGGCTTTCGCGGCCTTTTGAATGAGGAGTTTCGCATCTTGACGTTGGCAAGGGACGGATACATCACCGGGTTGCGCGGCAAGCCATTCGGCAGCGCTGGCTTCGTGATCGTGTGCGGCGTCGCCGCCCGGCTTGACTGAACGGAGCGGCCTTCCAAGGAATGCAGGCGGGCACGTATCCGTGCCCGCCCTTTGCAGATCCGATCGTGGCGTGCTCAACGAACCTGGGTATAGACAAAATCGTGACCCGAGTGTTGCGCGTCAATGCCGGCTTGTTGATGGCAACCGACGCAAACAGACGCTCCTTGTCCAGCGGTTGTTCCGGAGCCAACCCGTTCGTACCAGTACCAGGCGTTTCCCGTGATCCCCGGGGCGTTGTGCAAGCTGACGGCGTAACCGGCAAGCTGTGAGCCGCCGTAGATCTCTTTCACGCTGGCGGCACCGACCGGAAATTCTCCGGGGCCGGCGGAGCTCAACAGATCGTTCGAGCAAACCCGATTCTGACCGTGCGCTCCGAAGGGGCGCGCCGGATGCGGCTGCGGTTCACAGGTCCACATCTGGTAGAAGCGCTTGGCAAGCCAGGCCTCCACGTTCGCCCGCCCTGTCGGGGGTGTCTGAGGATCACCCGAGTCGCTGGAGGACGAGGAGCCGTTGCCACAGGCGCAGCTCAGAGCCGCAGCGACCAGCGACAGGATCCGCAACCGATTTCGATACGATTTGTCCACCTGAAGTATACGGCCTCGACGAAGTTGCGGTTACTCGCGACAAGTTGCGAGCTCCTCGGTCGATCGCTTCAGCGGCGCGGAACGAGTCTCACCCCATCCGTTTCAAACAGTCTGACCGCTCTACTCGAGCGCCTGCGTGAAATCGGCGATCAGATCCTCGCCTGCCTCCAGGCCCACGCTCAGGCGCAGAACGCCGTCCGTGATTCCAATGCGCTGACGCTCAGCCGGGCTGAGCCCGGCGTGTGACGTCTGGGCAGGCTGCGTGATCAGCGTCTCGCAGCCACCCAGGCTGGGCGCCTTGATCGGCAGAGTCATCCGCTCGAACAGCCGCGGCACGCGAGCGGCGTCGCGCAGCTCGAAGCTCAACATCGCGCCGGGCAACGCCAGAAGCTTGCGCGCCCGAGCGTAATCGGGGTGGCTCTCCAGCGACGGGTGGTACACGCGCGAGACCGCGGGGTGGCGCTCCAGAAAGCGCGCCAGCTCGGACGCCGTCTGCGACTGCTGGCGAAAGCGCACCGCCAGCGTCTTGAGGCCTCGCTGCAACAGGAAGCAGGCGTGTGCGTCGAGCGAGCCTCCCAGGTGATCCAGCTTGTGTTTCACTTTCTCGATCAGGGCGCGCGAGCCCATCGCCGCACCGGCGATCAAGTCGCTGTGGCCGTTCAGATACTTGGTCGCGCTGTGCACTGCCAGATCGAAGCCCCGCTCGATCGGCCGGAACGCCAGGGGCGTGGCGAAGGTATTGTCGATCACGCTGACGAGCGAATGCTTGCGCGCGAACGCCACGATGCCCTCGAGGTCGGCCACCCGCACCAATGGATTGCTGATTGCCTCGCAATAAAAGACCTTCGTTCGCGGTCGTCGCGCCTTTTCCCAGGATCCCGAGTCGTCGCCGCTCACCTGAGTCACCTCGATGCCCAACGCCGGAAGGTCATGCGTTATCAGGTCGTGCGTTCCGCCATAAAGGCTGTCCTGCGCGATGAGGTGATCGCCCGCGCCCAGCTGGCTGAGGAGCGCGGTTGAAATGGCGGCCATTCCGCTCGCGGTCGCCAGCCCCGCCTCGGCGCCTTCGGCTGCCGCGAGCTTCTGATGGAGCGCGTCGTGGGTGGGGGTATTGGAAAGGCGGCCATAGCGGATGTCGTGATATCCCGCTCGGTCCCTGGTCTCGAAAGTGCTCGACTGAAAGATGGGCATCGTCACCGAGCCGTCAATCCGCGCCTCGCCTGCGTGAATCAGCATCGTCTCGAGCTTGTGCTTCGACATGGGGGTCTCCTCAGAAGAAGGGTGGCGCAATTGTGCACGGGAAGGGCGCGAGCCGCCACAGCCACTTTGCGAATTGACGCCGGACCACGGACGGCGGTGTTCGTGGCTTCGGAGGGCGCTGGCGCGATGAGCGGTACGGTCGCCAATCTCACCTGTGGCCTGCAGCTCGACTGACGCCGGCCGTCTCGCGCCTCCAAGCCTACGGGGTATAGTTCAACAGCACGCCCACATCATTGGAGCGGACATTGACCACAGCGATGTCGAGTCGATCGTCGCGATTGAAGTCACCCACCGCGACGAAGATTGTTTCGTCGCCGACTCCGAAACGATTCTCGGCACCAAAGGTGCCGTCGCCGCGACCCAGCAGCACCGACACGGTGCCGAAGTAAGTAGGATCGACGCCGGGATTTGCTACCGCGAGGTCGAGCACGCCGTCCCGGTTGAAGTCGCCCACCGCGACGGACACAGGATGGGGGTACAGGGTGAGACGGCGCTCGACGCCGAAGGTCCCATCGCCGAGGCCCAGCAGCACCGAGACGCTAACGCTGTCTCTATTCGCTACCGCCATGTCGAGCACGCCGTCGCCATCGAAGTCCCCCACCGCGACCGACCAGGGATTCCTCCCAACGCCGAAGCGCCTCTCGATGGCGAAGGTCCCGTCGCCGAGACCGAGCAGCACCGAGACGCTTTCGGAGCCGGCATTCGCTACCGCCAGGTCGAGCACCCCGTCGCCATTGAAATCCTCCACCGCCAGCGAGGCCGGATAGTTGCCCACCGCGAAGTGGCGTCCGGCGCCGAAGGTCCCATTGCCAAGGCCCAGCATCACCGACACGGTCCCAGAGCCGGCGTTCGCCACCGCGAGGTCGAGAACGCCATCGCGGTTGAAGTCTCCTACCGCGATGGAGAAAGGATACTTCCCTGCCGCGAAGCGGCGCTCGGCGGCAAAGGTCCCATCGCCGACGCCCAGCAGGACCGAGATGGTACCGACGGCGACGGAATTTGTCACCACCAGGTCGAGCACGCCGTCGCCGTTGAAATCGCCCACCGCGACCGACAAAGGACTGGGACCCGTCGCGAAGCGGCGCTCGGCGGCAAAGGTCCCATCGCCGATGCCGAGCAGCACCGACACGTCCGCAGAGCGGCTATTCGCCACCGCCAGATCGAGCACGCCGTCGCCATTGAAGTCCGCCACCGCAACCGAGCGAGGTTCGTTGCCCACCGTGAGCCGGTCTTCGGCGGCGAAGGCCCCGGTGCCCAATCCGAGCAGCACCGAGACATTGGCGGAGTGGTAATTCACCGTTGCGAGGTCAAGCACCCCGTCGCCGTCGATGTCCCCCACCGCGACCACAAGAGGACCGTCGCCCACGCCGAAGCGGTGCTCGGCGTCAAAGGTTCCATCGCCCACGCCCAGCAGGACCGAGAGGTTGGCAGAGTTGTAATTCGCCACGGCGAGGTCGAGCACCCCGTCCCGGTCGAAGTCCCCGACCACAATGGAACTGGGAAAACCTCCGACGCCGAAGCGGCGCGCTTCGCCAAAGGTCCCATCGCCGAGGCCCAGAACCACCGATACGCCGCCTGAAAAGGCGTTGTCCTCCATCGCTAGATCGAGCACCCCGTCGCCGTTGAAGTCCCCTACCGCGATCGAGTGAGGATTGCTGCCGGCTCCGGAGCGAAGCTCGGCCGCGAACGTCCCATCGCCATGGCCCAGCAGCACCGATACGCCACCGGCGCGACCGTAGGCGAGGTCGAGGATCCCGTCGCGGTTGAAGTCTGCTACTACGAGGGAGCGAGAACCGGATACGGCGAGGCGGCGCTCGTCGGCAAAGGTCCCATCGCCGGTGCCCAGCAGCAGGGAGATGCCGCCGGGAAAGTCGAAAATCGCCACGGCCAGGTCGAGGATCCCGTCGCCGTTGAAGTCCCCTACCACGACCGAGACAGGACGGCCGCCCACCGCGAAGGGGCGGGGGGCGGCAAAGGTCCCATCGCCGGCACCCAGCAGCACGGACACGCTGTTGGAGAAGCAATTTCCCACCGCCAGGTCAGGCACGCCGTCACCATTGAAGTCCCCCACCACGAGCACGCAAGGACCGCTGCCCGCGGCGAAGCGGCGCTGGACAGCAAAGGACCCGTCACCGCGGCCCCGCAGCACCGCCACAGAATTGATGTCAAGGTTCACCGCTGCCAGGTCCAGCACGCCGTCCATGTCGAAATCTGCGAGGACCACCGAGTTGGGAAAAGTTCCGACCCCAAAGTCGCGGCGCACGCCGAAGGAGACCCGGTCCTCCGCCCATCCCGCGGTGCTCAGAAACGCCAACCCCGTCAGCAATACGCCGACGATTCGCCGTAACATCTTTTGTTCGCTCATTTTTTTTGAGAGAGCTAAAGCCTCGTCAACGGCCCATCGCAAGAGAACCTGCGTGCTGAGACATCGCTCCTCCTCCCGGGCTCCTTGTTATGCACTCGAAGTGGATCGCGCCAGTGCCCTGGCGCGAGGCTTGGAGCAATGTTCGTCCAGCAACCAAAGCCCGGCAACAACCATAGCCCAACCCGGCGGTAACGACTGCCATTGCGCGGCAAAAAGGGTGCGGCAAATGCGCGAGCCGCACGGTTCGCCGGGACCGCGCCCCGAGACGCGGCTCGAGGTTCTTCCGACTGAAGAACCGTACTGGAGTCACCCGGGCGCCTGCGGTCACCCCGCGCCTTTGCTGAGCTCGAGCTTTCGATTGAGCATCCGCTGCAGATCGATGCGGATTTGAACGCGCGATGACGGCGCATGGACGAATTCGTAGACGCGCTGGGGCGTTTCGCGGATAGTGCGATCGAGAAGGTCGAGATGGTCCGGCCGCGGAAACTCGCTCGGTGAGTCATCGGTGATCACGTAGTCGACCGGCACGGAGTCGAGATAGGCGATCAGCTCGCCAGGCGTCCGATGGCGAAGCTTGTAGTCCGTCCCCTCCCAGGTTTGGTCGGCGAGCACTTTGCTGCCGCGCAGCTCAACCCTTGCTCTTCCGGAAGAGCAAACTCGCGTTGGTGCCGCCGAAGCCAAACCCGTTGGAGATCGCCACGTCGAAGTGGTGCTCCCGCGCAATGTTGGGAACCACGTCGATGGGGCAAGCGGGGTCCTGGTCCTCTACGTTGATGGTGGGCGGTAGGAGGGAATGGGTCATCGCAAGAATGGTGAAGATCGCCTCCGCGCCCCCTGCTGCGCCGAGCATGTGCCCGGTCATCGACTTCGTCGCGGAGACCGGAGGAGGCTTCGTTTCGGCGCCGAACACGGCCCGGATGGCGTCGCACTCCGCAACGTCGCCGACCAGGGTCGACGTCGCGTGGACATTGATGTAGCCCACCTCTCCGGGGTTGACCTCGGCCATCTTCATCGCCATCCGCATTGCGCGCTGTGCGCCTTCGCCTGCGGCTGCCGGAGCGGTGATGTGGTGGGCATCCGCCGTGGCACCGTAGCCGGCGAGCTCCGCATAGATGCGGGCTCCGCGAGCCTGGGCGTGGTCCCGGCTTTCGAGGACGAGCACGCCGGCCCCTTCCGCCGGAACGAAACCATCGCGGGCGCGGTCAAAGGGGCGACTGGCTCGCTCGGGTGCTTCGTTTCGCTCGCTCATCGCCCTTGCCGCGACGAACCCGGCGAGGCCGAGCGGCGTCAAGGTCGCCTCGGTTCCGCCGGCGAGGATCACGTCCGCCATTCCCCGCTCGATGAGCAGCATCGCTTCGCCGAGCGCGTGATTTCCGGTGGCGCACGCGGAGACCGGAGCGAAGTTGGGCCCGCGCAGCCCATAGCGCAGACTGACCTGTCCAGGGGCGAGGTTCGCGATCACCCCGGGGATGAAGAACGGGCTGACTTTCCGATGCCCGCGCTCGCGCAGGACCTGGTCGGTGTGCTCGATCGTCTCGAGGCCTCCCATGCCGGTGCCGATGATCACCCCGACCCGCTCGAGGTTCGTCCGCGGAAGGTCCAGCTGCGAATCCCGAATCGCCATTTCCGCGGCGGCGAGCGCGAAGTGGATGAAGCGGTCATTCCTCCTCACCTCGCGCGGATCCATCCAGTCTTCGGCGCGAAAGTTGCGGACCTCGCCGGCGATGCGGGTCGGCAGCAGGCTCGCATCAAACCGGGTGACTGGCCCAATGCCGGAGCGACCGTGAACCAGCGCGTCCCACGAGGGCGCCACGCCCAGGCCCAGGGGGCAAACCAGCCCCATGCCCGTCACACAGACTCCCGAAGAGGTGGTGATGCCCATGCAACCCCTGCGTAGATCGCGTTGAAGAATTACGGTCATAATGCTATGGGAACGGCTACGCAAGGAGCGTGGTCAATGGAGCAAGCCAAGTCGCGAAGCCGGCTCGTTACCTGGGACGACCCCCAGGCGGGGTTGGTAGCCAGCCGGCAGTTGAGCGGGCTCGAATATTTGCAGAAGCTGGTGCGGGGGGATCTACCTGTGCCGCCCTTCGCCCGGCTCCTGAACATCGCGTTTGTCGAGGTGAGCCAGGGTCGAGCCGTCTTTGCGATCGACCCCTCGGAAGAACACTACAACGCGATCGGCACCGTGCATGGCGGGGTGACCGCCACCCTTTGCGATTCCGCGCTGGGGTGCGCGGTGCATTCTCTATCGCCCGTCGGCGGGGGCTACACCACGCTCGATATCCAGGTCCGGTACGTCCGACCGATTCTGACCAACACGGGAAGGCTGACCTGCGTTGCTACCGCGGTCTACGCAGGTCGCCGCATCGCGACCGCGGAGGCCCGCGTCACCGATGCCTCAGGCAATCTGTATGCGCACGCCTCCACGTCCTGCCTGCTGTTTCCTTCTGAATCGGCAAAGGGGTGAGAGTCCATGCGGTACCCGCCTGAGCACCGGGAACACACCCGCGCGCGGATCGTCTCCGCGGCGAGCCGCTTGTTTCGTCGCCGCGGTTTTGCGGGGGTCAGCGTGGAAAAGGTGATGCGCGCCGCCGGCCTGACCGTGGGCGGCTTCTACCTCCATTTCGGTTCCAAGCAGCGGCTCGTCACCGAATCGCTTCGCGCCATGCTTTCGGCGCGACGGCGGCGCTGGCTTGCCGGCCTCGAGTCGCAAAGCGGTGAATCATTCCGGCGGGCCTTTGTTCGACGGTATGTGGAGCAGGACGCGAGCAGAATGAATGAGAACGCGTGCCCCATGCCCGCGCTGTTGTCCGAGCTCACCCGAGCGCGGGTTGCCCCTCGCAAAGCGCTCGAGTCCGAGCTCTCGCCCCTGCTGGACGAAGTTGCGCGGCGGCTGGGCGGGGAGGCTCGGCGCGACGAAGCGCTGCGTACGGTCGCGCTCTGCATCGGCACGGTGGCCCTCTCTCGGGCCCTCAAGGGAACGCAGCTCGACGGTGAGTTCATCCGAGCGGCCCTGGGCCGTTGACAACGCGGAGACCGACTTACGAAGCGCGACTCTTTGGCCGGTGTCGCCGACGTAGACTGTCCCAGCTGCCGTCCGACAGCCAGCCTCCATCGATCGCCAGACTGTGGCCATTCAAGTATCCGCTCAGCTTAGGATCGGCCAGAAACGCAATCGCCTGGGCCACGTCGTCTGGGTTGGCGAACCTCGCCATGGGGACGCGCGCGCAAATATCCTCGTCGGTATAGGCCCCTCCCGACTGGTCTGCCAGGTCCATTTCCGTCTTTACCCAGGCGGGGCAGACGGCATTGCAGCGAACGCCGAATCCGCCCCATTCGGCGGCCAATGTCTTTGTCAAGCCGATGAGTCCGTGCTTGCTGGCGTTGTATGCAGCCCGATCAGCGATTCCGGTGAGTCCGGCGACCGATGCAACATTCACGATGGATCCGGCACGTTGTCTCAACATCACCGGGCCAAACTTTCGGCAGAGGAGGAATGGTCCGGTCAGATTGATGTCCAGAACCCGGCGCCACTGCTGCGGTGATGTCTCCACGGCCGACGCAATCATACTGATCCCGGCGTTGTTGACGATGACGTCTACGCGGCCATATCGCTCGAGCACCCGGTCTGCCATCTCGTCGACATCTTTTTCGTTCGAGACGTCGGCGAGCACCTGCATGACTTCCGAGCCAAGCTTCCGGGCAGCCTTTTCCGTATCATCTGCCGCGCTCAAATCATTCAGCACGACGGTGTACCCCTTCTCGGCAAGCACTTCCGCGGTTCGTCGGCCGATACCGCGTGCCGAACCGGTGATTATCGCCACTGGATTCGCCTTTAGCTGGCTCATTGGATTCCTTTCCTATCGCCTTGGGGTGGATGGGTGGTCGATGGGTTCCCTATCACACGGGTCAGCGTTCAAAGACCCTTAAAGGATTTTCGCCGTTCGTTGTAGGGATATGCGAAGGGACGAATCCCTCATGCACTTCAGAAGGAGCGACGAATGAAAGCGATTCTTTTGACCCTGGCCTTGCTGCTCTCCGGCGCAGACACCGCACAGGCGCCATCACCTTCCCCGACCGCCAATTTTCCCAAAGGCATGAAGCAATACTTCATGGGCTTCCTGGTCAGGGGGGAGAAGAATGGTCAGCCCGTTGCCAAGGACGAGCTCAATGCGCTGCAGCAGCAGCATCTGGCCTATATTCGCTCACAGGCAGAAGCGGGCAAATACGCGCTCGCCGGACCGCTGCTCGATAATGACCGGATACGGGGCGTTCTGATGATCAATGCGGCATCGGCTGAAGATGCGAAGAACATCGCGAGCGCCGATCCGATGGTGAAAAGCGGAAGGTTGGCGGTGGAGATTCATCCATTCATGGTCGCTGACCTGTCCTGCGTGTTCACCGAGTACCAGAAGGTAAACCCGACAGTGGCCCATTGACGGCTACCGTTACCCCGACCGTCCGACGCCTCCGACCTGAGAACACCCGCTTCTCGACGGCTCGGCAGCGCCGCAATTTTCCCGCTTTCCGGAGGGCGAGGGGCCGAAATGGTCACTCCTTCAAGGCCCTGGTCGGGATGGTACAATTTCATGGCTACGCGCACCGAGGAGCCATGATGAAAACAGCATCGAAGGGCAACATCATGGTGGTCCAGGAC
>WNFG01002712.1_pt1 | contig 21801 bp, 21 predicted proteins | sample 5400431 | NCBI WGS metagenome assembly WNFG01 (sample SAMN13153346, study PRJNA577476) | soil metagenome | isolation source: 120 cm saprolite under Douglas fir tree site 2 hole 3 replicate 2 | place: USA:California | collected 2015-04-18 | reverse complement strand
CGTACGCCCGGCGGCGGCGCTGGAAGCCCGGGCACTTCTCGTTCAACACCCGCGAGGGCCAGTGCCCGACCTGCCGCGGGCTGGGCCACATCGACCTCGACGTCCAGTACCTGCCCGACATCACCGTCGGCTGCCCGACCTGCCACGGCGCCCGCTTCAACGACGCCACCCTGGCCGTCCGGATCGACGGCCTGACCATTGCCGACGTACTCGGCCTCAGCGTCCACGACGCCCTGGAGCGGTTCTCCGACCGGGCCCCGGTCGCCGCGGCGCTGCGGCCCGTCGACGAGGTCGGCCTGAGTTACCTGCGGCTCGGCGAGCCCACCCCATCCCTGTCCGGCGGCGAGTCGCAGCGGCTGCGGATCGCCTCCCGGCTGCGCAGCAGCCAGCGCGGCGCGCTGTACGTCCTCGACGAGCCGTCCACCGGCCTGCACCCGCTCGACGTGGCCACCCTGGCCGGCGTGCTCGACCGGCTGCTGGAGGCCGGGGCCACCATCATCGTCATCGACCACGACCTGGACCTGCTCGCCGCCGCCGACCACCTCATCGACATGGGCCCGGGCGGCGGCCCGGACGGCGGGCACATCCTCGCGGCCGGGACACCGGAAGACGTCGCCCGTACCCCGGTCAGCGCGACCGGGCCATGGCTGGCCGAGCACCTAGGCCTGCCAGAGGCCCGGTAGAGACAGTCAGGCGGCGATCAGCTCGTCATATCAACGCATCGCTGCGGCGACTGCGTAGAACGGATTATCTGGCTACTGACTTCCTCCTCCAAGTGGGGGCTAATCCCAGTTAGCTTGTTTCGTCAAGTTAGACAAGTCAGAGATATCCAGTCATCTCCGCCGTTAACTGACCTTGTTATTGCCATTCGTGACGGCCCGTACAAAGCGACTCACTTGACGTTTCAAGTCAATGCCGACTAGATTGAACCCTCAAGTGACCGCTGCGCAAGCCTCAGCTAAGGAGCACGGACATGAGTGAGATCGCCAGGCACTGGATCGACGGCGGGCGGACTGGGTCCGGCGCCGTCTCGGAGTCGCTCAGCCCCGCTACCGGCGCGGTGCTGGGTCAGTGGGCCGACGGCGGCGAAGCCGAGGCCCGCGCGGCGATCGCGGCCGCGCGCCGCGCGTTCGACAACTCGCCCTGGTCGCGCGACCGGATCCTGCGTCACCGCGCCCTGAGCGAGATGGCTGACCGCTTCGTCGCCCGCGCGGGGCGGGAAGGTCACCTACCTGCAGTTCCTCGAGGACAGCTACGCCATCGCGGCCAGCTTCGCAAGAGCGGCTCCTGGACCGTCCAGACACAGGCCGGCGCCGAGCCGTTCGAGGTCTGACGTTGAGCAACGCCGACGGAGCCCTGGCGCGGTCAGGCACCGCGCCGGCGGGCTCCGTGAGTCAGTTGAATCATCGAGTGACGGGTATCCTGGCCCGATGACCGAGCTAGCCCGCCGCGGTGCCGAGGAGCCGCCGGTGAAGTGGCTGACCCCCGCGGAACTGGACTCCTGGCTCTCCGTGGTGCGCCTGCTGGTCTGGCTTCCGTGGTCGATCGATCAGCAGCTGCGGCGCGACTCCAAGCTGGGGATGGCGGAGTACCAGGCCCTGGCCATGCTGTCCCGCAGCCCGGAGCGGACCATGAGGATGAGCTCGCTGGCCGAGGTCACCAACGCGTCGCTGTCCCGGCTGTCGCACCTGGTCGAGCGCATGGAGGGGCGGGGCCTGGTGCGCCGCGAGCCGGATCCTGCCGACGGGCGGTTCACCAACGCCATCCTGACCGACGAGGGCTTCCAGGCCCTCGCCGAGGCGGCGCCCGGACACGTGGCCCATGTGCGATCGCTGGTCATCGATGTCCTGTCGCCCGAGCAGCTGCGGCGCATGGGCCTCGCCGCCGATCGCATCATGTCCCGCATCGACGCCTCACGAGTCAAGTAGCTGCACCACGCAGCCCTCCCCGCAGCCCTCCCCGCCGGGGACTCAGCGGGCTGCCGGGCCTGGGGAGGCATGCATCTCCCAGATCAGGACCTCGCTGGGCTCGACAGCACCGAGGCGACGCTCTCCAGCTGCCGTCAGGCGAGCGGCGTCCCCCGAATCGAGCACGCCTTCCGCTTCAAGGTCCAGCTGGCCGCGTGTGACGTAAACGTGAACGAACGGAGCATCCGGGACAGTGACGCTCTCGCCGGGCTCAAGTCGCGCCACGTGCAGGGCGGCGTAGCGGTTGCGAATCCGGATCGCCGCCTGATCCCGATGCCGCGCGATCCCGGACGCCACCACCGCGAGCCGGCCCTGGAAGTCGGATGGGTCCAGTTCCAGCTGCTCGTATCCGGGCGCGACCTCGTTCTCATCCGGGACCACCCACATCTGAACCAGGTCCAGCGGCCGGCCGGCGACCGGACTCGCCGTGGGGTGGTCGTTCTTCTCCGAGTGCCGGATGCCGGTTCCGGCGGTCATGCGCTGCGCCAGGTTGGGATAGATGAGGCCGGCGTGGCCCTCCGAGTCCTGGTGAACCAGCGAGCCGTTCAGCACCCAGGTGACGATCTCCATGTTGCGGTGGGGATGGGTGTCGAACCCGGACCGAGGCGCGATGGTGTCGTGGTTGCTGACGACGAGCACGCCATGATGCGTATCAGCGCCTAGCGGGTCAATTCCGGTGTCGAACGAGTGGCGTCCGTGCAGCCACCCCGTCCGCGTCTGATGGCGATCCGCGCCGCGGCGCAAGCTCACGCCCGGATGCGGGAGAGATGTCGCACCAACGGATATCACACGCACGATGATCACCTGCCTCATTAACTTGACGCGTCAAGTCAATTATGCGAGCCATACCGGCGATTTGTCAAGGTAGAGACGGCCCGAACAGGCCTATCGTAACGCTTCTCGTGCATGGGAGCAGCGCGGGGGCATGGCGCTGTGACTTGGCGGTTCAAGTCGTCTTGGATTAGCGTTCAGTTGATCGCTCAAGTTGAAGGTTCGGATCGGAAGGTACGAGACATGTCTCTCTACAGGCTCGACGCCAGCATCCGCGTCGAGGGTTCGCACAGCCGCGCCATCGCCGACATCGTCGAGCAGGAGTGGCGGAACGCCCATCCCGGCGAGCCGGTCGTCCGCCGTCACGTCGGGGTCGACCCGATCCCGTCCACGGCATGGGCGACCGCCGTCTTCGGCGGCCGCACGCCCGAGGAGTCACACACCCGCGAGCAGAACGCGGCGCTGGCGCTCGCCGCAACCCTGACCGACGAGCTCGTCGCCGATGCGCTGCTGTTCGCCGTCCCCCTCTACAACTTCGGCGTCTCGCAGCACTTCAAGACGTGGGTCGACATGGTCGTCACCGACTCGCACATGGCCGCCGGCACCCAGCCCATCCTGGCCGACAAGCCTGCCGTCCTCGTGACGGTGCGCGGCGGCAACTACCGGCCCGGAACCCCCCGCGAGGGATGGGACCACGCCACCGGATGGATGCGCCGCATCCTCGCCGACGTCTGGCACCTGGACCTGGAAGTCGTCGAGACCGAGTTCACCAATGTCGGCGTCAATCCCGCGCTGGACCAGTTCAAGGACCTCGCCCACCAGCTGCGCCAGGAAGCCGGGGAGCAGGCGCGCCGCCGCGGCCGGGAGCTCGGTGCCGCGGCCGCAAGAGTCCCTGCCGCCTGAAGCCGGCGCGCGCCGCGCTCGTCCGGACCCGATGGAGAAGCACCATGAACAGCCCCCGGCCCTCGCCGGCCTGGCGAAAGATCTTGTCGATCCTCTGGTTCCCCGTCTTCTTCGCGATCGCGCTGCCGGTGGCCTTTGAAGTTGCCCTTCACCAGGCCCAGCCGCACGACCTGCCGATCGCCGTCGTCGGCCAAGCCAGCTAGGTCCGTCTGGTAACCGATGAACTCCATGGCGTCAGCGCGGGCGGATTCGTGGTTCGCCGGCTGCCCTCGGCCGCGGCCGCCACCGCCGCGGTCCGCGACCGGCAGGTTGCCGCCGCCTACGTCGACGATGGCTCCGCCCCTGCCGTCTACCTGGCTCGCGCCGCCGCACCAAGCCGGGCCAGCTACCTGCAGACAGTGTTCGCGGGTCTCGCCGGCCAAGCCGGCCGTCAGCCTCCCGCAGTCGTTGACCTGGTTCCCCTGGCGGCCGGCGACGGCGGCGTCGGAGTATTCTTCTTCGTCTTCCCGCTGATGATGACCGGGCTCATCACGGCGATCGTCCTGCTGCAGGCGCCGACTGGCCGATCGGCCAGCGCGCCATCGCGGTGGCAGGAGTGGGTGCGGTTGGCACCGTAGCCACGTACGTGACTGTCGTCGGCCTCAGCGTACTGCCCGGCAAGCCGCTGCTGCTCGTGTACGAGTTCCTGCTCACCCAGGTGTTCGGCCAGCTGATGGTCGGCGCAGCGCCGTTGCTGAAGCAGTATTTCCTCCCGGCCGCGCTGACGTTCGCCCTCATCCTCAGCGTTCCGTCCAGCGGCGGAGCAGTGACGCCTGACTTGCTGCCCACCCCATTCCGCTACCTGTCCGACGCGCTGCCGCTGGCACAGGAGTTGCCCGACCGCGAGCCGGTGCTGGCTGCGTGCGAGGGCATCCATGAGACCTACCAGCGCAGTGGCTTTGGCCCGGCGATGGCGAAATTCATCGCGCTCGTCAGCTATGAGGGCCCGATCCCGGCCGGTTTCGCTGACCAGCCCGGCCCGGAACCCGCCGATTTCGGGTTGCCGACCGGGGACGACGGTTCCCGGGACGACCCACTCGTCGGGCTGAACATGCCTTCGACCCCCGGCTACCAGCACGATTTCGACGCGCTCCACGCAGCACCGACCCGCATCGTCGTCGGCGTCGGAGCCCAATCGGCCAAGATGATAGCTGGCCGCGCGGGCATTGCCGTGGCCGAACGGCTCGAGACGGCACCGGTCACCTTCCCGGGCGGCCACGACGGATTCGCCGGCGGTGAATACGGCGGCACAGGCGATCCGGACGCGTTCGCCACCACCCTGCGCAAGGTCCTCACCGGCTGATGACCTCATCGGTGGTGACCTAGCCGGCGTCACCTGGTTGTGGTGATTGCGCTCCAGCGCGTGTCAGCTCCACCAGACGGGCGCGCAGGCAACGGCGGCCTCGACCAGGTCGGACTTGGTCACCGAGTCGTCGCTGAGCCAGGCCTTGATGGCTCCGGCGAATCCGTGGGCGACGAACTGCGCGATGACCTGATGGCTGGCGTCAGGCAGATCCGGGTGGGTGCACCGGGAAATGAACGCCAGGCTGTAGTCGGTGAAGTGGCGAACCAGCGCCTCGTACACGCCGCCGTCCGCTGGATCGCCCAGGGCGTGCTGGTAGACGGCCATGAACCGGTCGACGTGATCAGCGACGTCGCCGGTGGCAAGCCGCAGCATCTGCTCGGCCGGGTATCCGCCTTCAGCGCGACGCCCATCCTCCCGGCGGTGGCCGCGGTCCAGGTCCGCGTAGAGCACCTGGATGAGCAGCTCCAGGGGGCTGCCGTAGCGGTTGTAGAACGTCGCGCGGGTCACCCCAGCGCGGTCAGCCAGGTCAGCGACGGTGATCTGAGAGACGGGCTGCTGCGAGGCGAGTTCCACGATCGCCTGCTCAAGGGCCTGGACCGTCCGGGTGATGCGCGGATCGGCACGGCCAGCCATCACGCTTGAACTCTCCCACGACAACTGCTTTTATACAAGTGTCAAATAGTCTACGAGAGGACTCGCCATGGCTTCCCACGCGTCGATCTCACCCCAGGAAGCCGCCGACCGGCTGGCCATACGCGAGCTGGTCGACGCCTACGCCCACTGCGCGGACCGGCGCGATGCCAAGGGCCAGATGGCGCTGTTCACGACCGACACCCGGTTCACCGTGTTCATGGACGCGACTGCCGCGGAACCGACCCAGGAGTTGCACGGGCGCGAGTCGCTGGCCCCGGTGTTCGACAACCTCAACACCTACGCCGCCACCATGCACTTCAACGGCCAGAGCACCGTCTCCCTCGACGGGGACCGGGCGAACGGCGAGAGTTACTGCCTGGCCCATCACCTTTCGGTCGGCGAGGAGGGGCAGCGCACGATGATGATCGCGTCCATCCGCTACCTCGACGAATTCGTCAAGCAGGACGGCCAGTGGTTCTTCGCCGAGCGCCGGCTGATGGTCAACTGGACCGAAACGCGGCCGTCCGCGGCCTGACCACCAGGCCAGGGCCCCGGCGCGCACGTCTTGCTGGACCCCTGACCGGCGGCGTCACCCGAGGGGCTTAACGGGATGCGGAGTCAATCAGGCGGGCGCGGCCAGAGCGCGGGCCCAGCCCGGGCATCTAGTCCACCGCCCAACACCGGCGCCACTACTCCCCGGCAGCGCTGGGCCCAGCTGCGCCAGTCCTTGTGGCAGCCGCCCCGCCCGCACGGCGAGCAGCCGCCCGAGCGCGTGGTCGGCCCGCTGGAGCTGTTCTACGACCTGGCCGTGGTCGTGCTGGTCGCCCAGGCCGCCCGCCACCTGGCCGGGCACCTGACCTGGCGCGGGCTCGGCGAGTTCGCCGTGGTGTTCACGCTGGTATGGATCGCCTGGATCAACGGCAGCCTCCATCACGAGCTGCACGGCCACGACGACGCCCGCGGCCGCAGCACGTTCCTGCTGCAGATCCTGGTGCTCGCCGCGATGGGCGCCTTCATCCCCGGCGCAGGCGGTGCACGCGGAGCAGCGTTCGCCGTCGCCACAGCGGTTCTCTTCGCGGTACTGGCCTTGCTCTGGGTGCTGGCCGCACGCGGCGACCGTCCCGAATACCGCCGGTCGAGCCGGCTGTTCGTCACCGGGACAGCCGCCTGCGCCGTCGCGCTGGCTGGCACCGCCTTCCTGCCGGCCAGCGCTCGCATACCGGCCTGGGGCCTGCTCGACGCCGCCTACCTGGCCGGCTTCGGAGCCGTGATCCTTACCGCGACCCCTGCCCAGGCGGCCGCGCTGACCATCACCGACTCGCTCATCGACCGGTTCGGGGCCCTCACCATCATCGTGCTTGGCGAAACCCTCACCGGTGTCGTCGGCGGCCGATCAGCGGGCTCACACTCAGCGCCGGCCTGGTCGCCGTCGTGGCCGGCTTCGGCGCCTGGTGGACGTACTTCGACTTCGCCGGAAACCGCCACCCCCGGCCGGGACGGACGGCGGCCCTGCAGTGGATGCTCAGCCACCTGCCGCTCACCGCCGCCATCGCCGGCATGGGCGCCGCCATGGTCAGCCTCGTCGACCACGCCCATGATGCTCGCACCCCAGCCGCCACAGGGTGGGTACTGTGCGCAGCCGCCGCCGTCGTGCTGTGCGCGACGATGCTGGTATCGGCCAGCCTCCAAGCCTGGCACCGCGACCGCGGCCTGTACCGGCCGCTCGCCCGCACGTGCGCCGCCGTGGCCGTGGCGTGCCTCGGCGCCGGCGCAGCACGGCCAGCGCCGCTCATCCTCGGCCTCGCGCTCGTTCTCCTCCTCGGCATCCCCTGGGGACTCACCGTCGCGCACCGCCTGGCCAACGCAGCCGACTCACCCAACGAGTAACGCTGCCGGTACCCGGCACCCAGCCCGATCAGCACCGATCGGGTTCTCGCGCACGCTGCACCTCCATTTGCCTAACCGGCGCTAAGTTCATCTGACCGACGAGCGCAAGCTCGACGTGGTCGAGCAGCTCGTCCCACTTGCCCAGAAGGTGGGCCTGTCACTGACTCACCTGGCGATGGCGTTCACGATCGCTCACCCGGGCGTGACCTCGGCGATCATCGGACCGCGCACGATGGAATACCTCGACGACCTGCTCGCCGGCGCCGAGACCACCCTTGACGACGAGATCCTCGACGAAATCGGCATCGCACCCGCCGCCGGGTTGAGAATCGACTGCGCCGGCCGGGCTGGGTAACGTGGCGATGGTGGTGAGCCTGCCTGTGCCGTTCTCCGGCCGAGACGCCCAGATGGCCGCGTTGAGCGAGCAGCTCGACCGGGCCTGCTCCGGCGTTGGCACGGTGGTCCTGGTCGAGGGGGACGCCGGGATAGGGGAAAGCCGGCTCCTGGACGAAGCGGCGACGGCGGCGCGCCGCCGTCGTTTCCGGGTCGGGACCTGCGCGGCTGATCCGGGTGACAGCATGGTCGAGCTGGCGACCCTGATGGGGGCGCTGTTCGATGGGCCTGACCCGATCCTGGACCGGGATGAGCTCCCGGACTTGCATGCGCTGCCCGAGCAGAGGTACTGGCTGAGGCTGTCGCCAACAAGCGCATAGACGAGGCCTCCTTAACCTAGCCAGCCAGTCGTCGAGGACGGGCACCTGGTTGACATATAGCGGACGGAATCGGGGCTGGAGGAGCGGTCCGCCGAACCGCTTGCTCCTGGATTTCGGTGGCCCACCATCCTTGATGAACAGCCGCCCGGACTTCGCCAGGCGCCGCCGCCAGTACACCAGCGTCGAGGGATCAAACCCGCCATGATCCAGCCGCCGCGTGGCCGCTGGCATCACGACCGGCAGCCGACCGACAGCCGACCGACAGCGGACCCTCGCACGATGAACTGGACATCGTGACGCCGCAGAGCGCAGAGGGGACCGTCGATGACCGGTGGCGAGCCGCGGGCGGGCCGGCGGGAGTGGGTGGGGCTGGCAGTGCTGGCTCTGCCCGCGTTCGTCATCGCCCTGGATTTCAGCGTGCTGAACCTCGCTGTTCCGGTGATCAGCCGTGAACTGATGCCCACTGCCACTCAGTTGCTGTGGATCGTGGATATCTACGGGTTCATCCTGGCCGGCTTCCTGGTCACCATGGGAACCCTGGGAGATCGCATCGGGCGTCGTCGGCTGCTGATGCTCGGCGCCGCCGGCTTCGGTATCGCGTCGGTAGTGGCGGCGCACTCGGTGAGCGCTGGCATGCTGATCGGGGCCCGCGCGGTGCTCGGGTTCGCAGGGGCGACGCTGATGCCGTCGACTCTCTCGCTGATCAGCAACATGTTCCGGGATGAGAGGCAGCGGACGGTGGCCATTGCCGTCTGGTCGACCAGCCTGCCCCTCGGTGGTGCGATCGGCCCACTGGTCGGCGGGGCGCTGCTGCAGGTTTTCTGGTGGGGTGCGGTATTCCTGCTCGCGGTGCCGATAATGGCCGTCTTGCTGGCAGCCGCGCCGGTCCTGCTGCCGGAATACCGGAACGCCGCGGCCGGGCGGCCGGATTTCCTCAGTGTGGGCCTGTCTCTCGCCGCGATCTTGCCAGTCGTGTACGGACTAACGGAGATCGCCGAGGGTGGCCCCCGCATAGGCCCGGTCTCCGCGGTTGTGGCCGGCCTGCTGATTGGCTGGGGATTTGTGCGGCGGCAGCGTTCGCTGGCTGATCCGCTCATTGACCTGCGGTTGTTCCGAGAGCCTGGATTCAGCGCCGCGCTGGGCATCAACACGCTGGTCTACTTCGTGATCCTCGGGATGCTGCTGCTGATCTCGCAGTACCTGCAGCTGGTGCTGGGCTTGTCACCGCTGCGAGCTGGCCTGTGGATGCTGCCGGTGATGGCCGGGCTGATCGGGGGATCACTGGTGACTCCGCTGTTCGCACGCCGGCTGCACCCAGCCTTCGCGATGGCCGCCGGCCTGGGCGTATCCGCCGCCGGGTTCGGCCTCCTCACCCAGACCTCCTCGCTTCGGCTGGCTGTCGTGGTAATCGGGTCGGCGGTGTTCGGGCTAGGGCTTGCCCCGGTGACCAATCTGGTGGTCGGGATGGTCCTCGGGTCAGCCCCGCCGGAATCGGCCGGAGCGGCTTCAGGGCTGTCCGAGACCAGCACTGAGTTCGGCGGCGCCCTCGGTATCGCAGTTTTGGGCAGCATCGGGACCGCCGTCTACCACTACCGCGTGACGGGTCACATCCCTCCGGGAGTTCCCGGCGCCGCCGCGCGGGCAATCAGTAGCACGCTGGGCAGTGCCACCACCGCCGCCGGGCAGCTGCCCCGGCACAGCGCGGCCGTGATACTCGGGTCCGCCCGCGCGGCGTTCACCAGCGGAGTGGACGTGGTGGCCGGAGTCAGCACTGTCATCTTGGTAGCGCTCGCCGTGGTCTCCGCGGCGCGACTGCGGCGGGTAATCCCGTCCAGCGAGGTCGCCGAGGCCGAGACAGTCGCCGTTGATCCCGGGCCGAGTCTTGGCTCCCCGTCAGGGAAAGGAATACGGCAATGATGGGCTTGCTACGGAACAAGACCGCGATCGTCTACGGCGCGGCGGGACCGGTCGGAGCAGCGGTCGCGGGTGCGTTCGCGCGCGAAGGGGCTCGGGTCGTTCTCACCGGCAGGACCCCGGGCACACTAGCCAAGGTCGCAGAGCAGATCCGGGACGCTGGCGGGAACGTGGAGACTGCCGTCGTGGACGCCCTGGACAAATCCGCCGCGCGGACACACGCGGACGAGGTCGCCGCAACCGGGGGCATCGATATCGCGTTCAACGCCACCTCCAACGATGACCTGCAAGGCATTCCCTTGCTCGACATGGAATTCACCGATTTCGCCCGCCCTGTCAGCAAGGTCATCGCCACCCACTTCAACATCGCCACCGTGACCGCGCGCCACATGCTGGGGCGCGGTGGGGTGATACTTGCCCTGGGCGGCGGTCGTGAAGCAATTCCAAGGCTGGGCGGCTCTCACGTCGCCTGGTCCGCGCTGGCCGCGCTGAGCAGGCAACTGGCGAGCGAACTCGGGCGCAGCGGAATCCGGGTCGCCTGGATACTGTCTCCCGGATCACCCGACCCGGACAACCCGGAACCCGGCGACCCGCTCTCCGAGAAGACGCTTCTCGGACGCCAGCCCAGCTATCAGGACGTCGCCAACGCCGCGGTGTTCGCCGCCTCAGACTGGGCCGCCACGATGACCGCGACGGAGATCAACCTCACCGGCGGCGCCGTAATCGACTGAGGCGTTTCAGCCACCCCGGCCGACCGCTTCCCATCGGTAAGTTCGATCCAAGATCCGCGCTGCTTCCCCCTCCGCACTGGCCGGATCGTCGCCTCATCGACCCGGAGCACGCGCATGCACCACCCTTGGCTGATTGCGAGGGGAGCACGAGAACACGGGTCGCCTTCCGATGCCCGCCGGGTCCAGGGGAGAGAACCGCTGGGGCGCCATAACAGGGATGCAGCCTGCTCGGGTCTCAGCCGGCGGCCGTTCTGGAACTCGGCGGCGAACGCTGCCTCTCCCAGCGCTTGGCGTGTCGCGGCGGTGATGCGCTCGGCGTCCGGGTTATCGTCGGGCGGCAGGCTGGCCCCGTCCGGGCGGCAGGCCGTGTCCGCTGCTCCGAGCAACTGGGCGGCCCGGTCAGGCTTGCCGCCGAGTGCTTGTACCCCGGCAAGGCCGGTGAGAGCTTGAGCTACAGCCTCCGGGTCACCGAGTTTCGTCGCGGAGGCGAGGGACTGCAGGTGGCGTGAGCGCGCGATTGCCGACTCGCCGCGTTGTTCTGCGATGAAGCCGAGTTCGCACAATGAGACGGCGCGGGCCACGTCTGACTCGGAGCCGATTCGCCGACTGGCTTGCAGCACGTTGCGCATGTGAGCCTCGGCTAGATCAAGCTTGCCCTCCCTGCGCGCGGTCTGGCCGAGGCCTAGTTCCGCGAAGACCTGCCCAGGCCGGTAGCTTTGCCCGGCGGCCAGCCGCATGCCCCGTTCGAGAAGCTCGCGGGCCTGGACCAGGTCACCAGAGCGCAGCGCGGTCAAGCCCAGCCACGATAGGGCATCGGCCGCTTGTGGCCACAGGCCAAGCTCCTCGGCCATTCGCAAGCCGTCTCGGTGCAGCCGGTCTGCCTGCGCGGGGTCTGAGGATGCCACCGCGGCACCGAGCCATTCGATTGCTTGCAGCTGTCCCCAGCGGTCACCGAGCTCACGGAATATCGCCAGGCTCTGCTGTGCGGCGCGCTGGGTGGCATAGCGGTTGCCTCGGATCATCGTTACCTTGGCGCGGGTGCTCAGCACCGCCGCGATCCCCCACTGGTCGCCGAGTGCCCGGAAGCGTGCAAGCGCATTGTCGATCAATGCCTCGGCCTTGGACGGATCACCGAAATCCGAAGCGACGAAGGCGTGGAACCATTCCAGGATGGCCCGTGTGCTGGGGTCGGCAATGTCTCTGAGCGGCGGCGGGGCGGCATGCCCGCGGCGCTCTCCGGCGAGGGCCTCGAAACCGCTCTGCCAGGCCGTGGCCGTGGCCCGGGCGGCAGTTGATCCGCCGCGAAGGGCAAGTGCCTCCCCCAGGGTGCGCCGTGCCTCAGCTATCCGGCCGCTGAGGAGCCAGTACCAGACCAGGGCGTTGACCATCCGGAGGGCGGCGGAGGCGTCGCCGTCGTGGGTTGCGGAATCGAGCGCGTTGCGCAGGTTGGTGGTCTCGGCGTCCAGGCGCTTGAGCCAGGACGGCTGGTCGCAGCCGCGAAGGTGCGCCGCCGCGCGCTCGGCGAGGTCACGGTAGAGGTGGTGGTGCCGCAGCCGTACGTGGGCATATTCTCCCGACTGCCGCAGGCGCTGCAGGCTGTATGCTGCGACGCTCTCCAGCAATCGGTATCGCGGGCCGTCCGGCCCTTCCGCGACCATAACGAGGGAGCGGTCCACCAGCCTGGACAGCAGGCTTAGCACATCCAGGTCGTCCTCAGCGCAGATCGCCTCCGCGGCATGCAGGCTGCAGCCGCCTGCCGCCACTGCCAGCCGCCGCAGTACCATCCGTTCCGGCTCCGTGAGCAGTTCCCAGCTCCAGTCGATGACAGCCCACAGGGTCTGCTGTCGCGGCGGGGCGTCGCGGTGCCCGGTGGACAGCAGCCTGAACCGGTCGTCCAGCCGGGCGAGGAGCTCGTGGATGCCCAGGGTCCTGACGCGAGCCGCCGCGAGCTCCAGCGCCAGCGGGATCCCGTCAAGCCGCTGGCAGAGCCCCGCGACGGCCTGGGCGTTGTCCTCGTCGAGGCGGAAGCCCGGCGCGGATGCACACGCGCGCATGACGAACAGTTGCACGGCGCTGAACTGTGCCAATGCGGCTGGCTCATGGCCGGCGGCCTGGTCTGGCAGTTCCAGCGGAGGGACGGCCCAGACGACTTCACCCGCAAGCATCAGGGGCTCCCGGCTGGTCACCAGGATGCGCAGCCCGGGGGCAGACTGGAGCAGCTGGGCGGCCAGCTTGGCAACCTCGTCGATCAGGTGCTCGCAGTTGTCCAGGATCAGGAGCATCCGGCTAGTGCGGAGCGCTTCGGCCAGCAGATCTGAGGGGGTCACGGAGCCGTCGCCCCTGATGCCCAGGACGGTCATGACCATGGCGGTAGGCGTAAGCGCCCCGGCGGGCGCGGGGCCGGCCAGCTCGACCAGCCAGACACCATCGGGGAAGGCACCTGCCGCATGAGCCGCCGTCTCCACGGCCAGCCGCGTCTTGCCCACACCGCCAGGTCCGGTGAGGGTCACCAGCCGGCGTTCGTTCAGCAGGGCACGTACCTCGGCTACGGCCGCAGCCCGGCCGACCAGGTCGGTGAGCATGGCCGGAATGTTGGTCCGCGGGCGGGCCGCCAGGGTGGGCGGTGCCTGCACGCCCTGAAGGCCTGGGGCTTGCTGCAGCATGGCCTGGTAAAGCGCGGTCAGGCTCGGCCCAGGATCCAGGCCAAGGTCGTCGGCCAGGCGGCCGCGCAGCTCGCTGTAGCTGTGCACCGCCTCGGCCTGCCGGCCGGCCCGGTAAAGGGCCAGCATGTGTGCGGCGCGCAGCCGCTCCCGCAAGGGATGACGGGCCACCAGCTCACTCAGCTCGCCGGTCAGCAGGCTGTGCTCACCCAGCGCCAGCCGGGCATCGGCCTGCTCTTCCACCGCGGCCAGCCGTTGCTCCTCCAGCCGGGCGATCACGGGCTGGGCGAACAAGGCGTCGGCGAAGTCCGCCAGTGGCGGGCCCCGCCACAGTCCCAGGGCATCGGCCAGCAGCTCGGCCCGCTCCCGGGGAGCCTCGGCCGCACCGGCCCGCTCTACAAGGGCCGCGAACCGGCGCTCGTCCAGCGCGTCACCGTCGAGCTGGAGCAGATAGCCCGATGATCGGAATGCCACCAGCGTACCGCCGCCCGGCTCGGCGGTCTCCAGCGCCTGCCGCAGCCTGCTGACCTTCACCTGCAAGGCGGCGGCGGGATGGACCGGAAGGTCAGCGCCCCACAGATCATCGATCAGCTGGCCTGTCGGCACGGGTCGCCCCAGGCTGATGAGGAGGTCGGCCAGCAGGCCGCGGACCTTTGCCTCGCGAACCTCGACCAGCCTGCCGTCCTCCGTCCAGACCGCCAGTGACCCGAGCACGCCAAAACGCACCAGGTCAGGATAACCGCAAGGCCGCGTAGTTAAGGCGGAGACGGCTGTGTCAACCGGTTCGGGTGGTTTGCGGCGACTGCCGGTCGTGGCAACGGGACTCCCTGGTAGAGCAGGGAAGCCGACCAAGGTCTTCCCGCTCGAAGGAGTCCCGTTGTCTAGCCAGTGTGCCACCGTCGTAGTCAGGGGTACCTTCACTGTCGCCGAGGGCTTGTACGCGCCCGGGCACATCGGTGAGCTGACCCAGTACCTCCCGTTCGAGCTCGTCGACGACGTCTTAGAGCAGACGTGCGCTCGGCAGGCCAGGCTGCGGATGCTTCCATCTCGGGTTGGCGTGTATTTCACGCTGGCGCTGGCGCTGGGCTACGCGCGGGTGTGGGACAAGCTGACGGCCGGGCTGCGCGGGCTGTACCCACCCAGCCCTTCGGAGAAGTCGCTGCGGGACCTGCGCCGCCGGCTGGGCGCGGCCCCGCTGAAGCTGTTGTTCGAGACTCTGGCCGGGCCGGCGGCCCGGCCGGGAACTCCTGGCGTGTGCTACCGGCGGTGGAGGACTGTCGCCTTCGATGGCTGCAGTTCGGCCGAGGCTCCTGACCGGCCCCGGGTCTGTGCCTGGCTGGGCAAGATCAAGCATCGCTACGGCCAGGAGGGTTACCCGATGCTGCGGATCGTGGCTTTGTGCGAGACGGGGACCCGCGCCCTGCTCGGCGCGGTCTTCGGGCCGGTGGCCGACTGCGAAACCGCCTATGCCGGGCAGCTGCTGTCGCTGCTGGATGACAGCATGCTGCTGCTCGATGACCGGGGCTTCGACGCCGACGACTTCCTGGCCAAGATCGCAGCCACCAGGGCTCAGCTGCTGGTGCGCCTCAACAGCCGCCGGGCCCCGGCCCGGTGGGCCTGCCTGCCCGACGGGTCGTACTTGACGCGGATCAACGGAGTGCGGCTGCGCGTCATTGACGCACAGGTCACCGTGACCACTAGCAGCGGACCGCAGCTGGGCGGCCAGTACCGGCTAGCCGCGACGCTGCTGGATCACCGGCGCCACCCGGCGGCGGAGCTGGTAGCTCTCTACCATGAGCTGTGGGAGATCGAGCTTGCCTTTACTCTTTGCGCCACACCCTGCAGCGCGGCCTGATCCTGCGCTCGCAAGACCCGGTCGGGATCCAGCAGGAGATCTGGGCTCAGCTGACCGTTTACCAGGCGATCCGCCGCGCCATGACCGACGCCGTCGAGTCCGTTCCCGGCACCGACCCGGACCGCGCCGCCTTCACCGTCGCCCTGGAAACCGTGCGGGACCAGGTCATCGCCGCCCAGAGCGTACTGCCCGGCCCGGAGCAGCCCGGCCGCCCCGGCCCGATCGCAGCAGCTGTCCTGGACAACCTGCTCCCGGCACGCCGGCCACGCACCGCTCCCCGCAAGAGGTCAAATGCCCCATCTCCCGCTACGCGAGCCCGCCCGATCAGCTGCACCTGCCCAGCACGGCACGCATCACCGCAATCGGCATCACCATCTGCCAGGCACCTGCTGCCGCATCCGACGGCCGACGGGACCGCACGCTGCAGCTCATACGCACCGACCCGCACCGCTCGTGGCCCGCCAGCGAGATCGCCAGGTCCTGGGCCTGCCTCACCACCGCGGGCTGACAGCCGAGCTGGGCCGCTGGATGAAGAAGGCATGCTCTGCCCAACAGCCCCCGCTACCTTTACCCTCGATCCGGACTGGATCGGGCCTGAGCAACCGGACACGAACCGGTTGACACAGCCGTCTCCGCCTTAACTACGCGGCCTTGGGATAACCGGGCGAGCCACAGCGGCGTGTTGCTCGCGGGCCTGCGCCGGCAGCCCGGCGACAGCAGGCCGACAGCCGGCTCCTGCAAGGTGAGGTTGCACCGCAGTCTCGAATCCAGCCAAGCCGTGAGGGAGAACCATCCGTGTCGCACCACTTCGACAGCGCAGCTGACCGTGCCGACGGGCGCATCAACCTGTGTGACCTGTACGCATTCACTGGGGCACCCGGCACCAGTGCTGTCATCCTCACCGTCAACCCCGACGCCGGGCGTTCCTCACCCACATCATTCCGGCCCGACGCCCTCTACGAATTCGCCCTGACTAGCGACGGCGGCACAAGCGAGGACATCGCCTTGCGCATAACCTTCACCGACCCCGATGACGCCGGACAGCAACAGATTCGGGTCCTGCGCGCTGACGGCCCAGCTGCTCGCAACGGCGCCGCGGGAACACTGCTAGGCGAGGGCCGTACCGGTGAAGTGTTCTCCCTCACCGGTGACGGGCTGGCCTGGGCCGGGCTAGCCGCGGATCCCTTCACCGCCGACGGCACTGCCATCGGCGTGTTCCTCCAGGCCCTGCGCGAGGGACGCTACACCCCCGACGTATTCACAGCCTCACCCAGAAACGCGTTCGCTGGCCGCGATGTGACCGCCATCGCGCTTCAGTTGCCGGACGCGGCCCTCGGCAGCACCCGGCTTAGCCTGTGGGCCCGGATTAGCGTGTTCGACCATGTCCCGCGACGACAGGTCAACCGCATAGGCCAGGCGATGTTCCGCCCCTTGTTCTTCAACCCCCCGGACACCGAGGCGGAACTGGATGCCCTGAACGCCGCGTCGCCAGCCACCGACAGCGACGCCTACGGGGAGCGTGTCCGCCACCTCGCTGGCACCGTCGCCCTGCTGGCCGGGCTACCGGACCCGGCCAGCCATGCCATGAAGGCGGCGGCGGCATTCCTGCCAGACGTGGTGACCTATCGGCCTGGCCAGCCGGCCGCTTTCCACCCTGGCGATGGCAACGGGCGGGCGCTCGGCGACAACGCCTTCGACATCGCCGTCGCGGTGTTCGCCGGCTCGACCCTCGGGAACGCCTCCACGCCGCGGCCAGCTACCCCGGAATTCCCCTACCTGTCCGCACCTCAGCCAGCTGACCTGCCACCCCTTATTGACTACTTCCGCTCGTCTCAGGCAACCGCCCAGTGAGCGCACAAGCTCCTCCGGCCAGCGCCTCTGATGTAATGCGGGTCGGCACGCGGTGGCGCGCCATCAAACCCGCTATGCGGCGAGAGGCGGAATGCAAGTGAAAGCTGTGGTGGTCAGTGAGTTCGGCGGCCCGGAGCAGCTGCAGCTGGCTGAGGCCGCCGATCCGATCCGGTCCGGGCGAGGGCCAGGTCCGCATCGCGGTTCACGTGGCGGGCGTCAATCCGGTAGACGCAGGAAACGTGCGCCACGAGGCGCTGGTTGTCCGAATGGAGGTGGAAGACCTCGATCTCCCTGCCGTCGTAGCGGTGGGGTGAAGCGGGAGGCAGCCTGATCCGCGGGTCGGCGGGGCGGGCGGGAGCAGCCTCGACAAAGTCGCGTCGTCCTAGCACTGCCGGATGGGGCGGGCGCGGTGAGCGAGACGGGAAGGTACACGTGAGAAATCGGCTTCGTTACGCCTCTTGAGCGTATGCCAGCTCCAAACCCGGTGGATTCGGGCTGGTTCGCGGTGCGTACCCTGCCTGCTGCCAAGGGCAGGGGAACTTCAGGCTGGGTCTGTTTCGCCTGGGTCTGGAGGCCACGGTGAAGGTCTGCGGCGTAGCCGTGGCGATGCCGCAGGGGTAGAGCCGGGTGCCTAACCCGTTGACCGGACAGCAGTGAACGTGGGAACCACCCGCGTGCGTTCCCTGCGCCGCCTCTCGGCCGGGGGGATGGGGCGGGGATAGGCGCGACGCCTGCTGAAGGCGCGGGTGGGGCAGCGCCGCCGTAGTACTCCGGGCGCGGGAGAGCCGCGTGCATGGGGAAGGGCGGCAGTGTGTCAGACAGGGAAGGGAATGCAATGTCGCTAGATGCGCCTGTGAATACTGGCGCCGTGGACGGGCCGGGATTGCTCGCGGCCGAAAAGACGGTAGCGAGGATGCAGGCCAAACTGCACCTGTGGGCGGCCCGGGATCCGGGTCGTCGTTTCGGTGACCTGTTCAACCTCGTTTATGATCCGGCGTTCCTGAGGGTTGCGTGGGAACGCGTGGCCACTAACAAGGGCGCTGGCACGCCGGGTATCGATAAGGCCACTGCCGGCCAGATCGAGACCTGGGCTGGGGTCGAGGCGTTTCTGGGGCAGATCCGGGATTCGCTGAAGTCGGGTGAGTTCGGGCCGGTGGAGGTGCGCCGGGTACTGATACCGAAGAAAAGCGGGAAACTCCGCAAGCTCGGTATTCCCACGGAACCCGCAAACTGCCCGGTCGCGCAGGGATCGTGAGGTTCCGGAATCGTTTGTCACGGTGACGCACCCGTTCCATCCCCTGTCGGGGCAGCGGCTGCGGGTGCTGTTCGAGCGGAAGACCCCTGATGGGCTGGCGGTGAGCTGCGAGGGCGGGCCGCTGGGGTCGGTGATGATGCTGCTGGCGTGGACGGACCGGGTGCCGGCGGAGGCGGCCGGGCCGCTGACGTACGAGGTTCTGGCTGACCTGGCCGCGGTGGTCGCGGCCGTGAGCACGCGACACGCCGGGTGATGTCGTTGACTCCGGGCATCCTGGCTGGCAGTTTCTTGTGTGATGAATGCACACAAGAGCGATCTTCGCGCGCTGTCCTCGGCGGAGCTGCGGTCCCGCCGGGACCGGCTGGCCGCTTCCCTGCCGGGCGCGGCGGGGTTCCTGGCCGGGTCGCTGGCCGAGCAGCGCCGCAGGTGCGGGAAGGAGGGATGCCGGTGCGCGCAAGGCGAGCTGCACGGCCCGTATGCGTACCTGTCAGTCGCGGGGCGGATGGTCTACGTGCCCGCCGTGCTGGGCGAGGCGGTCCGGGCGCGGCTGCAGGAATCAGCACGGCTCCGGGAGGTGCTGGAGGAGATCTCGGCGGTCAACCTGGAACTGCTGGCCAGGCGGGAACTGGACTAGGCCATGCCCGCTGCCCGTGCCGTGCTGGCGCCGGATCCGGCGCAGGCCGCGCATGCGCGGGCAGAGATGATCGCGGTGCTGGCGAACATGGCCGAGTCCGCTCTCGCGGCCCGGCCCGCACGGGAGCAGGAGGCCGGCGGTGATCCGCGGGGAGCAGAAGGTGACCGGCGCTCACCTGGAGCGGGCGGCGATCGTATACGTCCGCCAGTCGACGCTGATGCAGGTCCGCGAGCACACCGAGTCCACGCTGCGCCAGTACGACCTGGCCGGGCAGGCCGCCCGGCTGGGCTGGGCCGGCACTGCCATCGAGGTGATCGATGCCGACCTGGGCCTGTCCGGGCGCACGGCATCGCACCGCGACGGGTTCAAGCACCTGGTCGCCCGGGTCTGCCTGGGCGAGGTCGGGGCGGTGTTCGGCCTGGAAGTCTCCCGGCTTGCCCGCTCCAACGCGGACCTGGCCCGCCTGCTGGAACTGGCCCGCCTGACATCCACCCTGGTCATCGACAACGACGGCGTCTATGACCTGTCCGACATCAACGACCGGCTGCTGCTGGGACTCAAGAGCCAGATGTCGGAAGCAGAGCTCCACTGGCTGACCAGCCGGATGAACGAGGCCAAGAAGGCCGCCGCCCGGCGCGGCGAGCTGCGCGTCCCGCTGCCGGTCGGCCTGGTCTACGACGATGACGGCGGCGTGGCCATCGATCCTGATGAGGAGGTCGCCGCCGCGATCAGCGACGTGTTCGCCGCGTTCACCGCCACCGGGTCGGCCTACGGGGTGGCCGGGGCGTTCGCCGGGCGGCGGTTCCCGCGCCGCGCCTACGGCGGGACATGGGCCGGGCAGCTGCGGTGGGGCAGGCTCACCCACGCCCGCGCCGCCGGGATCTTGCGCAACCCGGCCTACGCCGGGGCGTACGTATACGGGCGGCGCCGCTCCCGCCAGGTTGTCGACCCCGACGGGTCCGTGCGCTCCTCGGTCACCGAACTGCCCCGTGACCAGTGGGAAGTCCTGATCGCTGACCACCACCCCGGTTACATCACCTGGGAGGACTACCTGGCCAACGAGGCGAGGCTGGCCGCCAACCGGACCAACGCCGGGGCCCGCCCGCCGCGGGAAGGCACGGCGCTGTGCCAGGGCATCGTGTTCTGCGGTGCCTGCGGGCGGGCCATCCAGGTCCGCTACCAGGACCGGTACCCGCGCTACGAATGCTCCCATTCCCGGGCCGACCATGTCGCCACGCCGCTGTGCGGGTCGGTCCGCGCCGACACCATCGACCAGGCCGTGGCCGCCGCGCTGCTGGCCGCAGTCGAGCCCGCGCAGGTCACGCTGGCGCTGGCCGCCGCCGAGGAGGTCACCATCCGGCGGCAGCGGTCGGTCCGCGCCGCGGAGCTGGCCGTCGAGCGGGCACGGTATGACGCTGACCGGGCCGAACGGGCGTTCCTGGCCTGCGAGCCGGAGAACCGCCTGGTCGCCCGCACCCTGGAGGCCCGGTGGGAGGCCCGGCTCGCGGACCTGGCCGGCACCGAGGCAGCGCTGGCCGCGCAGCGCTCCGCCCGCCCCGAGCTGCCCGGCCCGGACCAGCTCGCCGCCACCATCGCGGACCTGCCCGCCCTGTGGTCCGCCCCGGCCACCAGCGACAAAGACCGCAAGCGGCTGCTGCGCACCCTGCTGGCCGACGTCACCCTCACCCCGTCCGCCAGCGACCCAGCCCAGATCACGGCCGGGCTGCGCTGGAAGTCCGGTGCCAGCCAGCAGGTCCAGGTCACCCGGTGCCGCAGCGCCGTCCAGCTGCGCTGCACCGACCCGGCGGCGATCGGGCTCGCCCGCCGCATCGGCCCCGGCCTGGACAACAACACCCTCGCCGCCGCGCTCAACGACGCCGGGCACCGCACCGGCACCGGGCAGCCCTTCGACGGGGTCGCCGCCGCCAACCTGCGCAGCTACCACCACATCCCCTACCCCGGCCTGCTGGAAGACGGCGAGCTCACCCCGCGCCAGGTCGCCCAGATCACCGGCGTGTCCGCCGGCACCGTCCACTACTGGATCAACGCCGGCTACCTCACCGCCCGCCGCGGCCCGGCCGGGCGCTGGTGCATCCCCTTCCCGCCCGGCGTGGAAGCCGCCTGCCGCGATCGCGCCGCCGGCTCCGCCCACCAGCGCCGCAGCACCAGTCCGGCACCCCGCCGCGAGCAGGAGCTCACGATCGCCGAGGTCGCCGCCCGGCTCGGCGTCAAGCCCGACGTCATCTACGCATGGGCAGAATGGGGCCACATACCCGCCCGGCGCGGCGACGCCGGGCGGCTGTGGGTCGACTTCACCCCCGCCGTCGAGCGCGCGTGCCTCGAACGGATCACCAGGTCATACAAGCTCCCCGCCGACATCAAAGCCCAAGCCGAACAACGCCTGGAAAGGACAGCAATATGAAGCACACGTCCCCACCGTGGAAGACCGGGTGGTCCAGGGTGCGCTGAAACTGGTGCTCGAACCTATCTTCGAGGCGGATTTCAAGCCGTGCTCATATGGATTCCGGCCCAGAAGGGGCGCGCATGACGCGATCGCGGAGATCCGGTTTCTGGCGTCCTGCTCTTATGAGTGGGTGCTGGAAGCCGACGTTGAAGCGTGCTTCGACAACATTTCGCATTCTTTTCTCATGGATCGGGTGCGGAAGCGTGTCGGGGATAAGC